>R28__coassemble_36_pt1 | contig 84507 bp, 83 predicted proteins | sample R28__metabat2_low_PE_026 | metagenome-assembled genome bin R28
GGGACGATGATGGAGCTGCAGCTTCTGGGCCGGGGCTCGGCCTTCTATCCCGCGCTGGGGAACACCGCGGCCTATGTGCGGGAGGGGCAGCGGCTGCTCCTGCTGGACTGCGGAGAGACCGTGTTCGGTGAGCTGCTCCGACGGGGCCTGCTCACGAAAGGGACACAGATCACGGCGCTCATCTCGCACACCCACAGCGACCATTGCGGCTCCCTGGGGACGCTGGCGCAATACTGCTACTATATGCTCGGCTGCCCGCTGCGCGTGGCCGTGCCCTCGTGCAATCCGGCTTACGCGCGGCAGTTGGCAGGCTTGGTGCGGACCTACGGCATGCTCGAGGACCAGACGGCGCAGGTGACGGACCGCGACGTGACAGGCTTCGAGGCCTTCCGTTCGGTGCGTTATGTGCCCACGATCCACGCGCCGGAAATGCCGGCCTTCTCCTTCGTGTTCGAAACGACCGACGACGGTCTGTTCTATTCGGCCGATACCTGCGACGCGGCGCCGCTGAAGGCCTTCATCGCCTCACATCCCGGCTTCGAGGCCGCGTATGTGGATACGGCCGAGAGCGACTTCCCGGGCTGCGTCCATCTTTCGGTGCGCCAGCTCTGCGAGGCCGTACCGCCGGCGCTGCGGAGCCGTGTCCATATGATGCATGTGAACAGCGAGCGCTGCGTCGAGCTGGGGCGAGAGGCCGGCTTCGTATGGGACGTGTGATCCGGACGCGCCGGGCGGAGCGGACAGGAAATGCAAAGAAGTGGCACAAAACTTCTCTTTTTTGGCTAAAAGAGATCGATCGCCCGGCCCTCGCTGCTGAAATTTGCTTCATATAATTAGCTGCGTGGTTGACATAAGCCCGCGGAAGGTGTATAAATATCATGTGTATATGTCGTTGCCGAGCCTACCGATGGCCCTTTCTTGAACGGTGGCTCGGCGGCGCAAGATCCTTGATCGGAGGTCGATCTGTTATGAAGAAGCGCATCCTGGCGATCCTGCTGGCCCTGTCGATGCTGGCATCCTGCGCCGCTCTGGCGGAGGAATATGCCACGCCCTCGGACCTGGAGGAAGGCACGACGGTCGTGGAAGAGCCTGCCGCTCCCGAGGAGGGGCCCGCGGCGGAAGAGCCCTTCGTTGCTGTCGGCTATGTGCAGGCCAAGAACGGTACCGCGGTCTATGCGGATGAAGACATGACCGAGAAGCTCGGCACGCTGGGGAAGGACGCGGTGGTGTACGCCTTCTCCGCGAGCTAGTCGGGCGTGAAGGGCGACAAGGTGACCATGATCGCCTTTGCCGCGGACGGCGAAGCCGTGGTCGGCTATGTGAGCACGGCCCGTCTGACCGCGCTGGAGGACCCCGACCAGAAGATCGCCGCGGATGCCGTTTATAAGGAGATCCGTCTGGCGAACGCGGACTTCGAGGCTGTGGAGCCCGTGGCTGAGGAGCCTGCGGCGCAGGATGACCCCGAGGACGAGGAGCCCGCGACCGACACGGATGTGGAAGCGCCCGCCGAGCCGGAGACCGAGACCGCGCAGACCACGGAGCCTGACGCGACGGAGGCTGCCGATGAGATGCTGACGCCCAAGGATGTGGCGACCGGTACCGACCTGGGTGATGAGACTGCGTAGAGCATCATCACCTACGCCGAGCAGATCGCCGCGAACTCCGTCAAGCTGGTGTGGGACAAGGTGGAAGGCGCCGGCAGCTACGCGGTGTCCTATTACACCACCAAGGCCGTCACCACCGTGGTGAAGACGCCTAAGACCGATGATGTCACGCTGACGGTGGCCAAGCTGACGCTGGGGCAGGAGTACACCTTCACGGTGCAGCCCTGCAGCGACACCAAGGGCAAGACCCCGATCGGCGAGGCCGATGAGGTGACCCTGATTATCGCGGACTGGGGCTGGGCCGCGGCGCCCACCGATCTGGTGGCCGCGCTCCCGGACGCGAACGAGCCTGTGGCCAAGCTGACCTTCACCGGCAGCGACAAGGCGGACGGCTTCGAGATCACCGATAACAAGAAGACCGTGCTGGGCACCGTACAGGCCACCGAGGGTGAGACGAGCTATACCGCCGATGACCTTTGGCTGCTGACGACCGGCTCTCACAGCCTGTATGTGCAGCCCTATCGCCTGGCGGCGGACGGCACCAAGATTTATGGTACCTATTCTAAGGCCGTGAAGGTGACGGCGACCTATGCCAGCATGAGCTGGGCCGCGGCGCCTGTGATCACATAGGCTGTGCTGCGCGATGGAAATGAGCCTGTGGTCTCCCTGCAATTCACGGGTAGCTCTGACGCGGACGGCTTTGAGCTCACCGACAACAAGAAGGTCCTGATCAAGGATATAGAAGCGAGCGAGACCGCACTGGGCTATTACTACCTGTTCTCGCTGACCAGCGGTTCTCACAGTCTGTATGTGCAGCCTTATATTCTGGACCCCGATGGTAACAGGCTCTATGGTACCTATTCCAAGGTCCAAAAGGTGACCGTGAAGATCGCCTGGATGACCACCAAGCCTGTGGTGACCCTGACCCAGACCGACGAGAACGAGGTGCTGGTCTCCTGGAAGGAGATCTCCGATGTCGATGGCTACTATGTCTATGAGTACGACAGCAAGGCCAAGACTTATGAACAGAAGGCCAAGGTGAGCGGCGCCTCCAATACAGCTGTGAAGGTCGACGGTCTGGAGTATGGCAAGCATTCCTTCACGGTGCAGGCTTACCATGTCAACTCTCTCAGTGTCGAGGACCTCGGCACGATGTCCGCGGCGAAGGCCATCACCACGGCGGTGCTGTGGAACCAGGCGCCCACGTTGACGGTGGTGCAGGCCAGCGATGATACCGCGTACCTGACTTGGACCAGCAAGCTGCAGGCGGAGAGCTACAACGTGTACGGCCTGGTCGGCAAGAAGTATGAGCGGCTGGGCAATGTCAACGGCATGAGCTTCATGACGAATGCCGAAGACTTCCCGATGGTGCTGAACAAGAGCTACAAGTTCATGGTGTACCCGGTCAAGGACGGCGAGGAAGGCAAGCCCAGCAAGGCGGTCAGCCTGAAGATCGTGGACGCCTGGAAGATCGTCTACGATGTGAAGCTGGAGCAGCTGGACAAGGAAGCGGCCCTGCTGAAGTGGAAGAGCGCCGCGCCTGTGAACGTGGACTACTTCCTGGTGTATGTGAAGATCGGCAAGAAGTTCGTGGCGCAGAAGGTCGAGACCCCGAATGTCGTCGATGGCTATCTCACCTTTACGATCGACGATCAGATCGCCGGCTTCGATCCCACGGCGGTGCAGAGTGCCTATGTCGTGTCCGCGACCCTGAATGCCAAGGGCAAGCAGGTCCTGGGCACCAAGAGCGCGACTGTGACCCTGACCCTGGACGCGGACTATTCGCCTTACAAGCTGAGCGCGGACGGCAAGACGCTGCTGGAGTATTCCGGCATCGCGGACAGCTTCACCGTGCCGGAGGGCGTGACCGCCATCGCGGCGGGCGCCTTTGAGGGCAACACCAGCCTCGCGACCATCGACCTGAACGATGTGGAGACCATCGGCGAAGACGCCTTCAAGGGCTGCACCTCGCTGGAGACGGTGACCGGCACCGAGAACGTGACCAAGGTCGAGAGCGGCGCCTTCGAGGGCTGCACATATCTGGACCTGAGCTTCGTGGACGACCTGCCTGAGGACGCGGAGGTGGAAGAGGGCGCCTTTGCGGGCATCACCGAGTCTGACGACTGGAAGACCAAGAAGTATGATGATGTCATCGAGCAGGCCTGGGTGGACTTCGGCTCTGTGAAGCTGACCTGGGAGGAGACCGACAGGCATATCACCTTCCATGTGTACGCGAGCGACAAGGAAGGCTATGAGACCCTCGGGACGGACGTGCGCGAGTATACTGTGACCAGGGAAGAGACGACCGAAGTGACGATCACCATCGTGCCTGTGGCCCGTGACAGCCAGGGCCAGACCGTGGAGGGCGAGGGCACTCAGATCACGGTGTCGCTCGACAAGGAAAAGTACACTGTGAACGAGCTGGAATATCAGCTCAAGGACGGCACGGTCACTGTGGCCAAGTACTACGGCTCCGATGCCAGCGTCACGGTCGACGAGAAGATGCCCGGCACGGACTACACCGTGACCGCCATCGGCCCGCAGGCCTTCAAGGGCAATACGACCCTGAAGAGCATCGACCTGCCCGACACCATCGAGCTGATCGATGAGGAAGCCTTCGCCGACTGCACCGCCCTGTGCGAGATGAAGTAAGCAAAGACATCACAAAAGGCTCCGCGGATCCCTCCCTGATGGGAGGCTCTCCGCGGAGCCTTTTCATGTGCGCTTTATGGGCTTTGATATGAAGGCTTACTGCGTCACCCTTTCCGGGTGCTCCTGCACATAGGAGAAGATATCATGCGCGATGGGAGCGGCCACGCTGCCGCCGCCCAGGCCATCATCGATGTCCTCGACCACCACGGCCACCGCGATGGGCAGTTCATCGCTGTCGATGAAGCCCACGAACCAGGCGTTGCTCACGGCGCTGCCGTTCAGCGAGGCCTCGGCGGTGCCGGTCTTGCCGCAGACCGTGAGGCCGGAGACCGCGGCGCGGGTGCCTGTGCCGCTCAGCACCACCTGCCGCATATACCGCTTCACGATCGCGGCGTCCTCCTCGGTCGTCGCTGTGCGGTAGACCTTCTCGGTGAAGCCGACGCGCTGGCTGCCTCCGGAGGCTGTCACTTTGCGCAGCAGGCGGGGCTCCATCATCACGCCCTTGTTGGCGATGGCGGCGGCGATCATGCACATATGCATCGGGGTGGCGGTGATGGTGCTCTGCCCGAAGCCGCTCATCGCGACCTCGAACTGGGAACGGGTGCCGCTGGGGTAGGAGGAGTTCTCCACGACCAGGTCGCGGAAGAGGAAGTTGTCATCGAAGCCGAAGCTCTCGGCGGTCTTGCGCAGCTGCTCATCGCCTACATCCAAAGCGATGAGCGCGAAGGCGTTGTTGCAGCTGACGGTGAAGGCTCGCTCCAGGGTCAGGCTGCCGTGGATCTCGCTGCCCCAGTCGCGGATCGCCTGACCGTCGAGGTCCAGGCCGCCGGTGCAGGGGATGTCGATCTCCTGGATGGTGGGGATGCCGTCGAGGGCGGCCACCGTAGTCACGATCTTGAAGGTGGAGCCCGGCGCGTAGACCGACTGGGTGGCGCGGTTCCAGAAGGGCTGGCCGCTGTCGGACTTCGTGGCGTCGTCGATGGCCATGGGGTCGAAGTTCGGGAGCGAGACCAGCGCGAGGACCTCTCCGGTCTTGTAGTTCATCACCACGGCGGCGCCGTGCTTGCCCGCGGAGGTCTACCGCGTCTGGAACGAGCTGACGATCTGGGTGCACAGCCGGCTGTCGACGGTGAGCGTCACATCGTCGCCCCGGCGTTCCTTGCCGGTGATGGCTGAGGAGAGCAGCTCCCAGAACGAGGACTGGAAGCCGTAGAGATAGCTGGTCTGGAAGGTCTCGACGCCGTTGGAGACCTGCCCTTGGGTGTCGCCCAGCAGGTGGACCACCGCGCGGCGGCTGGCCTCATCCTCCTGATAGACACGGGTGCCGTCGCTGTCCGTGGTGGCCAGGGTGATGCCGCTGCGGTCCAGGATGTCGCCCGCGGTCACGGTCTGCTTCTGCGCCCGGACACGGGGGTTACGGCTGGAGGAGAACCATCGGTTGCCATAGGTGATCACGCTGTAGCCGCCATAGAGCGCCAGCAGCAGGAACAGCGCGAACAGGAACAGCGCCAGGAGCTTGAAGCGCAGGCGTTGCTGCTTCATCGTGAGCCTCCTTCCGTCACAGCACGATGTCGCCGGGGCGGAAGCCCTTCGGGAGAGGCTCCTCCTCCACGAAGGGGAGGCTCTCATCCTCCAGCGTGGGCAGGAAGGCGTGATAGGGCAGGCGATCGAACTCGCAGTGCCAGGCGCTGGCGCCGAACCAGCCGCCCTCGCGCGCCTTCAGGTGCAGGTCGCGGGCGAACTTGGTCCGGTTGGAGCAGTCGTGCACCACGCAGGGCCAACGCTCCTCGGCGGCTTCCTTCATCAGCCGCAGCGTGAGGTCGCGGCTCCAGACGGGGGAGAGATAACCCAGACGGGTCATGTACATGGGCTCGTCCTCGTAGTTGCCAAGGTTATTTGCATTCAGGTGCAGCTCGGCGCTGTTCATGAAGTCCAGCCCGGTGGCCAGGATGGCCTCCTTCTTATGATGGAACTCCTCGAAATACTGGGGCGTCATCGGTGTCTCGATGCCCACATAGGGGATATACTTCTTGGCGAGGCGGATGGACTCGATCACCCGGTCGGAGCAGTGGGTGGCGCCCAGGTCGAAGCGCAGCTCATCGAGCCCGGCCTCGCCCAGCAGCTTCAGCACCTCCTCGGTGGCGTGGGTGCCGTTGGTATACAGATGCTGGTGCACGCCCGCCTCATGGAAGCGGCGGATGACGGGCGGATAGGCCTCCGCCTCCAGCAGCGGCTCCAGATAGACATAGCTGATGCCGGTGGGCTTGCCGTATTCCTCCAGCAGCAGCGGGATGTCTTCCTCATAATACTTCGTGCCGCCGATCTACCAGAGCCCCTCGCCGATGGGCGGCTGCACGTCCATCTCGCCATAGTCATAGCAGAAGGGGCAGCGCAGGTCGCAGCGGTTCGTCTTGCGGATGGCGGTGAGGCCGTTGCCGGTGAGGCAGGAGCGACAGCCCCGGGGGAAGCGGTCGGGGTCGCCCACGAAGCAGGTGCGGCCGCCCAGCGTCTGCCGCCCCGGGATCTAGGCCACCATCGCCGCGCGGCGATGCTCCACCGCCCGCTCGATCTGGGTGAGCGTGGCATAGACCAGCTCCAGCTGGCGGGGCATCACGTCCTCGTCCTCATCCAGCGAGGCAAAAAAGCGGAACCACATCAGGGCATCCTTCTTCGAGATCTTCATGGCAGTCCCTCCCGGTCGAGATCCATAAGGCGATGATAGCACATCCGCCCTGCGCTTGCAAGGACCGCTTGCCCGCGTCTTGACGGAGACCGATCGTTTCCTATATAATATCCGCTGCGGTCATACCGCGGGAAAGGAACGGCTCTTTCATGAGAACGACATATCTGATCGACCTTGAGAACGTGCAGCAGCACGGCCTCCACGGCATCTCGATGCTGCCGGAGACGGACCGTGTGTATGTATTCTTCACCAACAATCCGCGCGTATCGCTCTGCAGCCTGGCGAACAGCCTGGCGGCGCTGCACCTGATCGGCGTGCCCGGCGGGAGCCAGTCGCTGGATATGCACCTTGTGAGCTATCTGGGCTATCTGATCGGCTGCGGCACCGAGGACGACCGCTTCGTGATCGTGAGCAACGATACCGATTTCGATCCGCCGGCGGCCTTCTGGAACAAGCGCTTCGGCAGCTATAAGGTCACGCGTCAGTCCGCCATCGTGGAATGGCGCCGCGAGGATCCCGCCGCCGCGGAGCCTGTGGAGGAGACGGAGCAGGAGACGGCGCCCAAGGCTCCGGTCACGAAGGAGCACGCGCCGCGTCCCGCGCCGGTGCAGCAGCCTGTGGCTGATGCCGCGCCCGCTCAGTCGGAGCCCACATAGCCCCAGCCTGCTCAGGAAACGGCGCCTCTGCCGCAGCCGGTGCCCCGCAAGGAACGCTCTCGGAACCGCAGGCGCCGCGACCGCCGCCCGCAGCAGAACGCCCAGGCCCCGGCTGAGACGCAGCCGACCGTTGAGGTGGACGCTGAGCTTGTCGCGGAGCCCGTGCCTGTCATGACGGAGACGGAAGGCCCCGCGGTCGCGGAGGAGCCTTTGGCCGAAGCTCTGACGCCCGATGCCGAGGCAGAGGCGCCCAGGCCCGTTGAAGGAGCGGAGGCTGTCGTGGAGACCGAGAGCGCGGAGGTCCCCGTGCAGACTGCCGAAGAGGAGATGCCCGCGGCGGAGGAGCCTGTCGCGGAGCCCGCGCGCACCGCGGGCGAGATCCGCTTCGAGAGGAACGCTCGCCTCATGAAGGTGCTGTCCGCCGCGGGCTACGATCACGCGATGACCGGCGCGGTGAGCTCGCTGATCGCCAAGATCGACCGCGAAGAACAGGCGGTCAACCTGAAGCTGGCGGTCTATCATGGCCTGGTGCATGCATACGGCCGTGCCGAGGGCAAGAAGCTCTATGATACGGTCAAGGGTTCGATCGATGAGCCGAAGGAAGGCCAGGCGGAATGATCCTTGGGCCGCTCTGCCGCGAGACGGCGGGGCGGCTCTTTGCGTAGGGGAGGGGCGACTGAAGCATCGCCTTGTATTTTCAGCGTGTTTTCCTTTACATCCCGCGCTGAAATTGCTATAATCAAATTTATCCATGTCGCGTTGCGGGCTGCCGGGAGCGAGAGCACCGGACGGCGAGAAACAACGCGGCGGGAAATACGATCGTAGGGCATCCAAGTGAGCCCGAACGGAGGTACCTGTCTTATGGAAGAGAACGAGAAGAAGATGTCCATGCCCGAAGCCAGCTGGGCCATGCCCGCGGAGGAGCCCGCGCCCATGCCCGTGACGGAGGCCGCGCCCGCGCCGATGGAGGCGCCTGTCCCGGAGGCCGATCGGCCCGCGCCGGAGGGAGCGCCTGTACCGCCGGATATGGCGAAAGCCCCCGCGGAGCCGCCGAAGTCTCCGAAGGCGCGCAAGTCCTTCGAGCTGAAGCGCTTCGTGCTGCTGGCGCTGTTCGTGGCGTTGATCATCCTGCTGGGCCTTACGCCCCTGGGGCTGATCCCGCTGGGCTTCATCAATGTGACGATCCTTTGCGTGCCGGTGGTCGTCGGCACACTGCTGCTGGGCCTCAAGAGCGGCCTGGTGCTGGGCGCGGCCTTCGGCGGCGTGAGCTTTGCCAGCGCGCTCATCAAGCCCTCCTCCCTGGTGAGCACCCTGATGGGCGCTTCGCCTGTGCTGGTGTTCCTGCTTTGCGTGCTGCCCCGCCTGTGCGTGCCCGTGGTGGCCTGGGCGGTGGACCAGTGGTTCGAGAAGCGCAGCGAGAGCTTGAACGTGGCCTATGTGGAGAGCGCGACCGTGGGCGGCATCTTCAATGTGCTGGTGTTCCTGCTCATGCCCGGCTGGCTGACGGATGCCGGCTGCTCCGCGGCGGTGGCGAACACCCTCACCGCGCTCATCGGCCTGGTGGTCGGCGTGGGCCTGGGCTTCCTGGTGTTCCGCCTGCTCAACCTGAGGGACAAGGCCGTGGCGGTGGCTGCCGTGTGCGGCTCGCTGACCAACACCGTGCTGTATCTGGGCATGATGCTGCTGTTCTATGTGCTCTGCGGCATCGGATCGAAGAGCGTGCTCACGCTGATCGGCGGCACGGCGCTGCTGGCCGGCTCGATGGAGGCGGTCACGGCGGCGCTGCTGACCACCCCGATCCTGGCTGCCCTGCGCCATATCAAGCTGTGATCCATCATCTGGGAAAGGTCTTATCGCTATGATCTTCTGCATGGATATCGGCAACACCAACATCAAGACGGCTCTCTTCGACGGCAAGGAGCTGATCCGCAGCTGGCGTATGTCGACCAACAAGAGCTATACCTCCGACGAATACGGCATCCTGCTCTGTAACTTGTTCGCGCATGACGGGATGGACATCGACGCGGTGGAGGGCATCATCGTGAGCAGCGTGGTGCCCACCATCAACTTCACCATCGACCACATGTGCCAGAATTACTTCCACCGCACGCCCGTGTTCGTGGTGCCGGGGGTCAAGACCGGCATCAATATCCGCTATGACGATCCCCGCGCGCTGGGCAGCGACCGCATCGCCAACGCCGTGGGCGCCTACACTGAATACGGCGCGCCGACCATCTTCATCGATTTCGGCACGGCGACCACCTTCGGCGTGGTGGACGAGGGCGGCGTGTTCCTGGGCGGGTGCATCTGCCCCGGCATCAAGCTGGCCAGCGAGGCACTGGTGAGCGGCACGGCCAAGCTGCCGCGCTTCGAGCTCACGAAGCCTGAGAGCGTCATCGGCCGCAATACCCTCACCAACCTGCAGAGCGGCATGTATTACGGCTATGTGGGCCTGGTGCGGAACATCGTGTCGCAGATCCGCGCGGAGCTGGGCAAGCCCTGCAAGGTGGTGGCGACCGGCGGCATGGCGGCCATGATCGCCGAGGGCTCGCATGTGATCGACGAGCTGGACGGCCTGCTGACCGTGAAGGGCCTGCGCGCCATCTGGGAGAAGAACAGCGACACCTTCTCCAACTGATCGCTATCATACCGCACCCTCCGGGGCTTCGCTCCGGAGGGGAGCGGGAAAAGAAAGGATACCCTGACGAATGAAAGAGGCAGTCATCGGCTTTCTGGGCGGCGGCAACATCGGCGGATGCGTCTATCGCCTGCTGGAGGACATGAAGGATGAGATCGCGGCGCGCTGCGGCGTGAGCATCCGGGTGAAGAAGGTCCTCGTAAAGGACTTTGAGAGCTTCATCCCCAACGGCATCCCGGAGAGCCTCCTGACCATCGACCGGGCCGATGTGCTGAAGGACCCGGAGATCACCCTGGTGGCGGAGTTCATGGGCGGCGAGCATCCCGCGGCCGACTTCATGCTGGAGGCGCTGCGCAACGGCAAGACCGCGGTGACCGCCAACAAGGTGGCGCTGGCGCTGCACTGGCACGAGCTGCAGGCGGCGGCCGAGGAGCATGGCGTGGGCCTGTATTATGAGGCCAGTGTGGGCGGCGCGGTGCCGGTCATCGCCACGCTGCAGCACAGCCTGCAGGCGAACCGCGTGGACAAGCTGATGAGCATCATCAACGGTACCACCAACTACATCCTCTCCCGCATGTATAAGAACGGCGAGGACTACAGCCTGGTGCTCCGTGATGCCCAGGCGCTGGGCCTGGCCGAGCCGGACCCCACCTTCGATGTGGAGGGCATGGACGCGGCCTATAAGCTGTCGATCATGGCGAGCCTGGCCTTCCATGGCCGCGTGACCTACGGCAAGGTATACCGCGAGGGCATCACCCGCGTGACTGCTGAGGACATCGCCTGCGGCCGTGAGATGGGCTATGTGCTCAAGCTGCTGGCCATCGCCAAGCGTGACGGCGAGCATGTGGAGGCGCGCGTGCATCCCACCTTCGTGCCGATGGACCACCCCCTGGCCAATGTGGACGGCAGCTTCAACGCAGTGTATCTGCACGGCCATTCCTGCGAGGACATGATGCTGCAGGGCTATGGCGCCGGCACCCCCACCGCCAGCGCGGTGGTGAGCGACATCCTGAATGCCGTGACCTGCGCGGAGCATGCCCGGCCCGACTTCCGCGTGACCGCCGAGGCCGATCCCTCGCTGGACTTCACCGACGACTGGGAGACCCGCTACATGATCCGCATCGACGCGATCGACGCGCCCGGTGTGCTGGCCAAGGTGGCCGACTGCTTCGCCAAGGAGCAGGTCTCGATCGCCACGATGAAGCAGACCGGCGCCGCCGCGAAGGACCGCTGTGTGCTGGTCTTCATCACCCACCGTACCCATGAGCAGGCCATGCGCGCCGCGATCCGCCGCCTTCCGCCCAAGCTGTGCCGGGTGGAGAGCATGATCCGCGTGGAGGACTGACCCGGTCCCGCCCCCAAAGCCTGAAGAACGGAAGGAGCATCCCGCCATGCTGCCCGAAGCCTATCGTATCGATGGTACCCGCAAGATCCGCCTGGCCGATATGCCCACCGGCGCCGGTGAGCACAAGGCCGAGAAGGAAGTCCTGATCGCCGCCACGGCCGAGAACATCGCCTTGGCCTGCGAGCTGCAGGAGAAGCTCTATGCCGCTCGGCAGGAGAGCCTGATCGTGGCGCTGCAGGCGCGCGACGCCGCCGGCAAGGACAGCCTGATCAAGAAGGTGTTCTCCGGCCTGAACCCGGCCGCGCTGGAGGTGCATTCCTTCAAGGCGCCCACCAGCATCGAGCTGAGCCATGACTATCTATGGCGCTTGAACGCGGCCCTGCCGCCTCGTGGCAAGATCGCGCTGTTCAACCGCAGCCAGTATGAGGACGTGCTGGCGGTGCGCGTGCACCATCTTGAGAAGACCTACACCATCGCGCCGCGCTGCATCACCGACGATCTGTTCGAGCGCCGCTACGCGCAGCTGCGTCACTGGGAGCAGTACCTGTATGAGAACGGCCTGCGGATGGTGAAGGTGTTCCTGCATGTGAGCAAGGACGTGCAGCGCGAGCGCTTCCTGGACCGCATGGAGCTGGACGAGAAGCATTGGAAGCTCTCTACCTCCGATATGAAGGAGCGCGCCCTGTGGAGCGAGTATGACGCGGCCTATGAGGACGCCATCAACGCGACGGCCACGCCGGAGTGCCCCTGGTACATCCTGCCGGCGGACAACAAGTGGTATACCCGTTACCTGATGAGCCAGATCCTGGTGGATACGCTGACCGATATGGATCCGGCCTATCCGCCGCTGGATCCCGCCGAGGCGGCCCGGCTGCCCCAGGTGATGGAGATGCTCGGACGCGGTGAAGAAGAATGAAGCATGGCCCCGGGGCGACGAGCTCTGGGGCTTTTGTGTCCTGACAGGGAACAGAAGGAGGCACCACCATGCGGAGCGTGCTGCAGATCCTGGCGGCGGGGGACTATGTGTCGGGCGAGGCCATCAGCCGTGAGCTGGGCATCAGCCGGACGGCGGTGTGGAAGCGCATCGCGCAGCTGAAGGAGGAGGGCTGGCAGATCGAGGCGGCGGGCCGCAAGGGCTACTGCCTCAAGGCCGGCGACAGCCTGGATCCCCGGCTCTGGATCGGGAGCCTGACCACGAGGACCATGGGCCGGGGCACCATCTTCTATCAGGAGGAGGTCGGCTCCACGAACGTGGAGGCCAAGCGGCTGGCGCTGGAGGGCGCGCCCTCGGGCAGCGTGTGCCTGTGCGAGAGGCAGACCGCGGGCAAGGGCAGGCTGGGCCGGACCTGGGTCTCGGAGCCCGGTGTCGGGTTGTGGCAGAGCGTGCTGGTGCGGCCCCGGCTGGAGCCGAAGGACGCGCCGCTGGTCACCTTCTGCGCCGCGCTGGCCATGGCAAGGGCTCTGAACGAGACGACGGGCCTGGCTGTGCGCGTGAAGTGGCCCAACGATATCATCCTGGAGGGGAAGAAGCTCTGCGGCATCCTGCTGGAGGTCTCCGGTGATATGGACCACATCGAGAGCATCGTGATCGGCATCGGGACGAACGTGCGGCGCGGGGCTTATCCTGATGAGCTGGCGGAGCGCGCCACCTGCATCGAGGAGCACACCGTGCCGCCGCTGCGCAGGCAGATCCTGACGCGTTACCTGCAGGCCCTGGAGGACAGCCTGGAAGCGCTGGAGCGCGACGGCCTGGCGGGCATCAGCGAGAGCTATCGGGCGCTCTCCTGCACGCTGGGGAGACGGGTGCACGTGATCGGCAGCGTGGATCTGGTGGGCGTGGCGGAGGACATCGATGAAACAGGCGCGCTGCTCGTGCGGACGGATGACGGCGAGCTGCATCGGGTGCTCTCGGGCGATGTGTCGGTGCGCGGGGTGATGGGCTATGTATAAGGTGCTGGGCGTGGGCACCGATCTGTGCCGGATCGACCGGATGAGAGAAAGGCTGGGGGACGAGCGGTTCTTGTCGCGCTGCTTCACGGAGGCCGAGCGCGCGTGGATCCATAGCCGGGGCGTGATGGCCGCGGATTCGCTGGCCGGGCTGTGGGCCGCCAAGGAGGCGGTGCTCAAGGCGCTGGGCACCGGGCTGCAGCTGCCGATGCTCTCGGTCGAGATCGGCCACACGGAGCTCGGGCAGCCGGTGTGCAGCCTTTCGGGCCGCGCCCTCGAGCGGTGTGCCGATGGCGAGGTGCTGGTGTCTGTCACGCATGAGGGCGATATGGCCTGTGCCTTCTGTGTATGGCAGGGGGACGACGGAAGATGAACGGAGGGGAGACCATGGACGAGCGGAAGACGGTCGCGATCCCGAGGCCCGAGCATCCTAGGCCGGACTTCATGCGGGAGACCTATCAGAGCCTGAACGGTGCCTGGCAGTTCGCCTGGGACGACGCGGACGAGGGACTGGCACAGCACTGGGAGCGGCCGGAGCGCGCGCTGCCCCTGCGCATCACGGTGCCCTTCTGCTACCAGAGCAGGGCGAGCGGCCTGGGCCCGACGGACGAGATCCACCCGATCCTTTGGTATCGGAGGAGCTTCACGGTGGAGGAGGCGCTGCGCGGGCGGAGGGTCCTGCTGCGCTTCGGCGCGGTGGACTACGCCTGCGCCGTGTATGTGAACGGGCAGCAGGCCGGCACCTATGAGGGAGGCTACCTGCCCTTCACGCTGGACATCACGCATCTGCTGTGTGAAGGCGAGAACGACCTGTGCCTGCGGGTGGAGGATGAGCCGGACTGCCTTCAGCCCCGCGGCAAGCAGTATTGGGAGCGCGGCTTGATGGGCTGCTGGTATACGCCGGTGAGCGGCATCTGGCAGAGCGTATGGCTGGAGGCCGTGGGCGGCTATGCCCTCGAGGCCATCCATGTGACGCCGGACGTGGACCATAGCCGGATGACGGCTGAGCTGATCCTGGACCGCCGCCCGCGCGGTGAGCTGACGGCGCGTCTGACAGTCTCCTTCCGGGGCGAGCCATGCCGGACCGTGACCGTGACGACCCGGGAGCGTGTGACCCGCGTGACGGTGGATATGGTCTTCCGCGCCCAGATCGGCGCGGTGCGGCTGTGGGGGCCAGGGCATCCCGATCTGTACGATCTGCGGGTATAGCTCCTGGACGGGGACGCCCTCTGTGACCGCGTGGATACCTATTTCGGTATGAGGAAGATCGAGGTCCATGACGGCTGCGTGTGGCTGAACGGTGAAAGGATCTGGCAGCGGCTGGTGCTGGACCAGGGCTACTGGCCGGATACGCTGCTCACCCCGCCCAGCGACGAGGCCATCCGGCAGGACATCGAGCAGACGCTGGCCTTCGGCTTCAACGGCGCGCGCAAGCATCAGAAGGTGGAGGACCCGCGCTACTATTACTGGGCCGATCGGCTGGGCCTGCTGGTATGGGGCGAGATCCCCAGCATGTATGAGCCTTGCGGTAAGGCGTTCATGAACGTGGCGGACACGCTGCGGGGCTTCATCGACCGCGACTTCAGCCATCCCTGCATCATCACCTGGGTGCCGCTCAACGAGAGCTGGGGCGTGCCGCGGGTCATGCGTGAGCCCCGGCAGCAGGCGGCGGCCCGGATGCTCTATCAGCTGACGAAGGCGCTGGACGGCACGCGCCTGTGCTCCGGCAATGACGGCTGGGAGCAGGCGGACACGGACATCTGCGCTCTGCACGACTACGCCGATCGGGCCGAGGTCCTTCAGACGCATTTTGCCTCCCGGGAGGAGGTGGACCGCCGGGGCTGCGATGTGAAGCCCTGCTATGTCGACAGCCAGCGGCCGGACGACGACACGGCCTTCATGGTGACGGAGTACGGCGGTATCGCCTTCAGCACCCTCGGGGCCCAGGGCAGCATGGGCGGCATGGATACCTGGGGCTATCATGACAAGGTGAGCGATGAGGAGAGCTTCCTGGCGCGCTATCGGGCCGTGACGGACGCCATCCGCGCGATCCCCTACTGCCAGGGCTATTGCTACACCCAGCTGACGGACGTGATGCAGGAGGTCAACGGCCTGCTCAGCCCGGACCGGAAGCCCAAGGTGGCGCCGGAGAAGATCGCGCAGATCAACAGGTCTCCCGAGGGACGATGAGAGGAGAGGACAGACGATGACCTATCTTGCGGAGCTGGAGCGCTGGGGCACCCAGGAGATCGCTTTTGACGGCCCCTCCGACGGCTGCCCATTCACCGAGCAGACGGTGTCCGGCTGCTTCGAGAGCGGCGCCGAGCGGGTGGAGGTGAACGGTTTCTATGACGGTGAGGGCCGCTATATCGTGCGCTTCATGCCCTCCTTTGAGGGAACGTATCGCTTCTCTGTGACGGCGAGCTTCCTCACGGAGCCGCTGACGGGCAGCTTTACGGTGGGCCCGGCCGCGGAGGGTGTGCACGGCCCGGTGCGGGTGTCCGGCTATCATCTGGTCTATGAGGATGGGACGCCCTACTGGTCGGTGGGCACCACCTGCTATGTATGGGCCCTGCAGAGCGATAAGCTGATCGCGCAGACGCTGGAGAGCCTGAAGGTATCCGGCTTCAACAAGATCCGCTTCTGTGTGTTCCCCAAGCATTATGTCTACAACCTGCACGAGCCGCGCTCTTACCCCTATGAGGGCACGCCGATGGACAGCTCGGTGCTCACGGTCGACAACTTCAATGACTACCATGGCGCCTGCGAGGGGAACGACTGGCAGTTCGACCGCTTCCGGCCGGACCATTTCCGCCATCTGGAGAAGTGCATCCTGGCGCTGCGGGACCTGGGCATCGAGGCGGACATCATCATGATGCACCCCTATGACCGCTGGGGCTTCTCCTGCATGACCGCCGAGCAGGACGACCTGTACTGGCATTACGCGATCGCGCGCTTTTCGGCCTACCGCAACGTGTGGTGGTCGCTGGCGAACGAATACGATCTGCTCACCGCCAAGACCATAGCCGACTGGGAGCGCTATGCCGGCTTCCTCTGCAGCGAGGACAAGTATCACCATATGCGCTCAATCCACAGCTGCAGGACCTACTATGATTACAGCCGCCCGTGGATCACCCACTGCAGCATGCAGCGCACCGACCTCTATAAGACGGCGGAGATGACGGATGAATGGCGCCGGCGCTATGGCAAGCCCGTGGTGCTGGACGAGATCGCCTATGAGGGGAACATTCAGCATGGCTGGGGCAACATCACCGGGGAGGAGATGGTGCGCCGCTTCTGGGAGGGCGCGATGCGCGGCGGTTATCCCGGGCATGGCGAGACCTTCCTGAACGAGGAGGGCGTGCTGTGGTGGAGCCATGGCGGCCCCCTGCGCGGCGAGAGCTGGAAGCGCGTGCGGTTCCTGCTGCAGATCTTGAAGGAGACGCCCGGCGAGGGCCTGCGCTTCATGGGGAACGAATGGGACGCCGTATGCGCCGAGCCGGAGGACAGGCATCTGGCTCGCGAGACCGGCTACCGTATCTGCTACTACAGCTTCATGCGGCCCAGCTTCCGCGAGTTCTCGCTCGATCCGGACACGGACTATCAGGTGGAGGTCATCGATACCTGGAACATGACGGTAGAGCGGCTCGGCGTCTTCCGCGGGCGCTTCCGTGTGCCGCTGCCGGGAAGGCAGTATATGGCGATCCGCCTCCGCAAGGCGTGATACTATCCTCAAATAGAAATGACCTACAAAAGTGGAGGACCCGAAGCAGTCCAGAGGGCGATCGGAAAGCCCTCTGGTCGCGCCCGCAGGCGCGAGACCCCTGTCGACCTTATTTGAGACAAGTATGAAAGAGCAAGGCCCGGACTCCCTTCATCGGAGCCCGGGCCTTGCTTTGCTCATGGTTCACAGCATGCCATAGATCATGGCGCGCAGGTGGGTCTGCACATATTCCTCCAGGTTGGGGGTCCGCTGATGCATATAGATCACCGAGAGCCGCTCGGCGGGGTCCATCAGCATCCAGGTGCCCAGCACACCGCACCAGCCGAACTCGCCCACGGAGCCGGGGATGCCGGCCTTCGCGGGATCGATGAGGGTGCGTACGCCCAGGCCATAGCTGTAGCCGGTGAGGTAGCGCCAGTTGAAGTCCGCCTTCTGGACGGGAGACAGCTGGTCCATGCGCATCAGGTCGATGGTCTTGCGGCCCAGGACGCGGACTCCGGAGGGGCTGGTGCCGCCCAGGGTGAGGGCCACGGCCAGCTTCATATAGTCGTCTGCCGTGGAGAGCAGGCCGCCGCCGCCGCTCTCATAGCGGGCCTGTGGGCCATAGCTGTCGTCGCTCCTGCCGCCGTCATAGGTGGCGATCAGCCCACGCCGATCCTCCGGGCAGCGGAAGAAGGTATGCTCCATGCCCAGCGGCGAGAAGATATGGTCATGAAGGTACTCGCCGAAGCTCTGCCCGGAGAGCACCTCGATGAGCGCGCCCAGGATATCATGGCAGAGGCTGTAGTTCCAGTGGGTGCCGGGCTCGAACAGCAGGGGCGCCTGGGCCAGCCGCCGGACGAACTCCCGGGTGGTATAGGACGCGGCGGGCTGCTCTTTGGCGAGCGCCTCACGGATGCGCGAGGTCTCGCGGGCGGGCTCGTTGTCGCTGCCGCCATAGGTCACGCCCGCGCTCATGCAGAACAGATCGCGGACGCGGATCGGGCGCTCGGCGGGCACGGCCTTTCCCGCCGCGGCGTTCCACACCTTCATGTCGGCGTATTCCGGCAGATAGAGCGAAAGCGGATCGTCCATGGTGAAGAGGCCCTGCTCCATCAGCTGCAGGGCCGCGGTGACCGTGGAGACCTTGGTCATGGAATAGACGCGGAAGAGCGTATCCGGTGTGGCGTCGCCTGCGAAATGCCGGAAGATGGGCGCGCCGTCTTTGCAGACGATCAGCGCGTTGCCGGGGACATCGATATGCTCACGGTCCTCAAGGAAACGGATGAGGGCCTGCTCCTGTGCCTTGGTCATGAAGGCTCGGCTCCTTTCGTATGCGTGCCTGGTGGATATGGGACAGCTGCTGCTGGACCTATGATAACACGATCCACGATGGAAATCAACGCCGTTGCGCGGCGCGGCGGACCGTGTTATAATAAGAGCAATGATAGCACAGCACGGACCTCAGTGAACGAAAGAGCATGGGAGGAACAGGAACGATGGAGAAGAAGATCCGTCCCCGCGTGGTGAGCGGGAAGGCGACCCAGGAGCCCTGGCGCTGGGAACGGCCGCATGCCGAGCTGTCCCGTCGAGCCGCGGAGGGCGGCATCGTGCTGCTGAAGAACGAGGGGATGCTTCCTCTGCAAAAGGGCAGCGCGCTGGCAGTCTATGGCGCGGGCGCGACCAGGACCATCAAGGGCGGCACGGGCTCCGGCGATGTGAACGAGCGCCACAGCGTGACGATCCTCGAGGGCCTGCGCGCCGCGGGCTTCCGTATCACCACGGAGCGCTGGCTGGAGGCCTTCGAGCGGGAGTACACGCGTGAGAAGCTGAAGTGGCGCGATGCGGTGCTGGAGGAGACGGCAAGGCGGGGCGGCCAGTATGGCTTCTTCTTTGCCTACAGCACCATGCCCTTCCAGATCCCGGCCGGCCCCCTGGCGGAGAAGACCGAGGCGGACACGGCCGTGTGGGTTCTCTCCCGTGTGGCGGGCGAGGGCAAGGACCGCGCCGCCGGTCCCGGCGACTGGCTGCTCTCGAAGGACGAGGAGGCGCAGCTGGCCTCGATCTGCGCCTGCTATGACCGCGTGTGCGTCATCGTGAACGCGGGCGGCGCGGTGGATCTTTCGTTCCTGGACCGGCATCCGCAGATCAAGGCGCTGCTGGTGGTCTCGCAGCCCGGCATGGAGGGCGGCCACGCTGTGGCGAGGGTGCTCTGCGGTGAGGTCTGTCCGAGCGGCCATCTGACGGACACCTGGGCCTACCGCTATGAGGACTATCCCACGGCGGCGCATTTCTCCTCCAATGACGGCGATCCCCTGCATGGCCGCTACGAGGAAGGCATCTTCGTGGGCTATCGCTATTTCGACACCTTCGATGTGCCGGTGCGCTATGGCTTCGGCGACGGCCTGTCCTACACGACCTTCGCGCTCTCGATGAAGGAGCTGACGGCGGCGCCGGACGGCACAGCGGAGCTGACGGTGGAGGCGCGGAACACCGGCGCGGCGGCCGGCCGCTGCGTGACCCAGGCCTATGCCGAACTGCCGCTGGGGCGGTTGCCCATGGAGCGCCGCCGCCTGGTGGCCTATGGCAAGACGGAGGAGCTGGCGCCCGGCGCGGCCTGCGAGCTGCGGCTGCGCTTCGGCGCGGAGGAGCTGTGCTCCTATGATGAGGCCCGTTCGGCCTATGTGCTGGAGCCCGGCCGCTATGGCCTTTGGCTGGGCCAGAGCCTGAACGGCAGTGAGCCGGTAGGCGCGCTGGAGCTGTCACACGAGATCGTGCTCCGGCGGGTGGAGGCCATCTGCCCGACGCGGCAGGAGTTGAAGGAGCTGCGGCCCGATCCCGAGAAGGCGGCAGCCCATCGCGCGGAGCTGGAGCGCGGTCTGGCAGGGCTGCCCTGTGTGGCCTATGACGCGCCCTCGATGCCCGATGCCATCTATGAAGAGCCCGCGCCCGATCCGGCGGCGGCGGCCATCGTGGAGCGGCTCACGCGGGACCAGCTGGTGCAGCTGGCGACCGGCGATCCCGGGCGCGGCCAGGGCAGCATGCTCGGCGCGGCCGGCATCTCGGTGCCCGGCGCGGCAGGCGAGACGAGCGTGTGTGCCGAGGCGCAGGGCGTGCCCGGCCTTGTGCTGGCGGACGGCCCGGCCGGTCTGCGCCTGAACCGGGAATACCGCATGAAGGACGGCTATGTGGTGCCTCAACCCCTGCAGGTGAGCATGGAGAACGGCTTCTTCTCGGATGGAGAGGCGAAGGAGGGCGAGCCGCGCTGGCAGTACTGCACGGCCATGCCCGTGGGCACGCTGCTGGCCCAGAGCTGGGATCTTGCGTTGGTGGAGGCCGTCGGCGCGGCGGTGGGCGAGGAGATGGAGGCCTATGGCGTCACCCTGTGGCTGGCGCCCGGCATGAACATCCACCGCGATCCGCTGTGCGGCCGTAACTTTGAATATTATGCCGAGGATCCGCTGGTGACGGGGCAGATGGCGGCTGCGATGACCCGGGGCGTGCAGTCGGTGAAGGGCTGCGGCACCACGATCAAGCACTTCGCCTGCAACAGCCAGGAGGATGAGCGCATGCGCACCGACGCCATCGTGAGCGAGCGCGCGCTGAGGCAGATCTATCTGCGGGGCTTCGGCATCGCCATCGATACGGCGCGGCCCATGTCCATCATGACCAGCTACAACACGGTGAACGGCGTGCATTCGGCCAACTGCTACGATCTGTGCACCCGCTTCGCAAGGTGTGAGCATGGCTTCGACGGCGTGATCATGACCGACTGGACCACGACGAACAATGGCGATCCCGGCTGCACGGCCCCGGGCTGCATCCGCGCCGGAAACGACCTGGTGATGCCCGGCATGCCCATGGACCAGGAGGCGCTGCGTGCCGCCCTGGAGGACGGCAGCCTGACCGAGGCCTGCCTGCGCGACCGTGTGAGCCATCTGGTGAGCGTGGCCCTGCGTTCCGACCGCTTCACCGAGGCGTGATCCCGGACAGCGGACCGGATGAAAGACCATAAGAAAGCCCCGCGGGAGACGATCCCGCGGGGCTTTTGGCACGGTGTCAGCTATGCAGCTTCAAACGGCATTCGATGCGCAGGCGGTCGTCCCGCATCGAGGCCTCGGCGGTCCCGCCGTGCAGCTCGGCCACGGCCAGGGCGATGGACAGGCCGATGCCGAAGCCGGATCGGGCCTGGCCGTGCGTGCGGGCCTCATCGCCGCGATAGAAGCGGTCGAAGAGGTGGCGCAGCTTCTCGGGCGGCAGGGGAGAGGCCGAGGCGTTCTCGGTGGCGAGGACGGCCCAGCTTCCCTTCACGGTGAGGGAAAGGCGCAGCGTATCGCCCGCGGGGGAATACTTGATCGCGTTGTCGCACAGCACACTGATCAGCCGCTCGACGCTCTTCTCATCGCCTGTCATGGTCACAGCGTCCGGGCAGTCGAGGAGCAGGGTGCGGTCCCCGGCCTCCGCCATGAGCACGAAGGGCTCGGCGGTCGACCGCAGCAGCCGGGCCAGATCGAACGGGACGAACGCGGCACGGGGCCGTCCCTCGTCCGCCTTGGCCAGGAAGACCATATCATCCACCATGCGGCGCATCAGGCCCACCTGCCGCCTTGTGCTGCGGATCCACTCATTGTTCTCGTCATCCAGCGAGAGCACGTCCATGTTGGCGGAGATCACGCTGAGGGGCGTCTTCAGCTCATGGCTGGCGTCGGTGATGAAGCGCTTCTGCTTCTCGGTGTTCTAAAGCAGCGGACGGATGGCGCGCCGGCTGAAGAGCGTGATGAGCCCTCCGGCCAGCAGGATGCCGGCCGCGCAGACGATGAGCGATACGCGGATGAGCGTCTCCACCATGGTCAGCCGGGCGCTGCAGTCCAGGAACAGGACCGAGGCGCGCCCGTCCGTCTGGGTGCGGCGGAAATAGCAGTCCTGCAGGAAGCCCTCGTCCCGAGCGCCGTCCAGGACGCTCTGGGCCATAGCCAGGGCCTCCTCCTCCGTATAGCTGGTGATGTTGGAGAGCTCGGCGGAAAGGCTGCCGTGCTCGCTCACCACCAGGAACCAGCGGCTCTCGGCATAGGAGCTGGTCCTGCGGTCATGCTGCTGCTTACGGCCGTGTTCGTTGCCGCGCCAGCCCGACTGGGTGCCGCTCGTGAGCAGGTCGACCGTCTCCACGATCTCGCTGCGGGTGGCGGTCCAGCTCACCAGGTCGATCACGCCGGCCAGCAGCAGCATGGTCACCGAGAGGACAGCCATCGAGATGAGGATGATCTTGCGTCGATAGCGCTCGATCATGGGACCGCCTCCAATACATAGCCGGAGCCGCGGATCGCGGTGATGGTGCGGTCCGAGCCCAGCTCAGCCAGCTTCTTGCGCAGACCCGAGATGTTCACCCATACCACATTGATCTACGCCTCGGAGTCCCAGCCCCACACGCGGTCCATGATCGTCTCGGCGGGGAAGACCCGGCCCGGCGCGTCCATGAACAGCTGCAGCGTCTGGAAGGCCTTGGTGCTCAGCCGCGCACGGCGGTCCCCGCAGCTCAGCTCCATGGTGCTCCGGTCCAGCGTGGTGTTGCCCACGGTGACCGTTTCGCTCCGCCAGCCTTCGTTCCGGCGGAGCAGGGCCCGCACGCGCGCCAGCAGCTCGCCCATGGCGAAGGGCTTGGAGAGGTGATCGTCGGCGCCCGCGTCCAGGCCGGTGATGCGGTCCTCCACGCTGGTGCGCGCGGTGAGCAGCATGCTGGGGGTGCGGACGCCCTTCTCCCGCAGGCGCCGCAGCACGGTGACGCCGTCGGGGTAGGGCATCATCCAGTCCAGCACGATGGCGTCGTAATGCTCCTCGAGCGCGTGGTCGAGGGCATCCTGGCCGCAGTCCACCGCGTCCACCTCATAACCGTTCCTCTGCAGGATCGTGGTGACCGCCCGGGACAGGTCCGGATCGTCCTCCGCAAACAGGATCCGCACACGCGGTCCCTCCCTTCTGCCATGCTGGCTCTATCATACCCTACCCACCGAAAAAGAGCAAGGCCTCCCCGCGATCGGGGAGGCCGGGATGAGATGGTTCAGTGCTTGCCGCCGCGGCCGCCGTGCTGGCCGCCGTTGCCATCGCGGCCGCCCTTGCCGTTGGTGCCGTTCTGGAACGCATAGCCGCAGTTGGGGCACACGCCGTTGCGCAGGGCCTCGCTCTCCTTGGCAGCGGAGAGCAGCAGGTCGGCCTGCTCCTGGGTCAGCTGACCGGCCTCGACCATGGCCTTCAGCTCGGCCTCGTAGTCGGTCAGGCGGGAGCTGTCGCGGGCGGCCTTGTAGGCGGCCTGGGCATCCTCCAGGGCGGTGGTGGTCGTGGTGGTATCGGTCGCGGCGGGGGTGTCCGTGGTCTCGGCCAGAGCGCACACGCTCAGGGTCAGGACGAGCATCAGGGCAGCCAGGGAGATCAGGATACGCTTCATAGGGGTCACTCCTTCATCATTTTTCTTGTCCCTTGGGACATCTTGATGATATCGTGCCGACCTAAAGCGGACCTAAGATCTTGGTGAAGCTTCCGTGAGTGTTTGCGGAACGCTCGGTCACAGGGTCCGGCTGCCATACTTTGCCTCAAAGGCCTGCAGGACCTGCAAAAGCTCAGGGTCCAGATAGGCCATGGCGGACGCGCGCATCGAGGAAGGGATGCCATAGAACGCCTCGGCGATGCTGCCCGCGATGGCGGCCAGGGTGTCGCTGTCACCGCCGACCGACACGGAGGTGCGGATCACGTCCTCGAAGCTCTCACCCTCCAGGAAGGCCTCGAGCGCCTGCGGCACTGTGTCCTGGCAGGTCTCATTGAAGCGATAGGTGGGGCGGATCTCGTCGATGGTGAAGTCCAGCGTGTAATAGTCGCGCTCGATCACAGCGCGCAGCTCGTCCTTCGTGGCACCGTGCAGGGCCATCCAGACGCAGACCGCGGTGGCCTCGGCGCCCTTGATGCCCTCGGGATGGTCGTGCGAGATCTGGGTGACGGCGCGCGAGAGAGCCTTGCACTCCTCCAGGTCCTTCGTGGCCCACGCCACCGCGCTCACGCGCATGGCCGCGCCGTTGCCGAAGCTGTGGTAGGGCTGAGGGTCGTCGCTCCAGATCCAGCCCTGAAAGCGCCCGCCGTAGCCGCAATTGGGATAGTCGCGGCCGATCGACTGCATGCTGCGCACGGTCTCCTCGCCCAGGCGGTCCAGATCGGTGCCGCAGCGCAGGATCGCGTCGGCCACGGCGAGGCTCATCACGCTGTCATCGGTGAAGAAGCACTTGTCCGAGAACAGCTCAAAGTCCTTGGCACGATAGTTGTTGAACTCGAAACGGGATCCCGCGATATCTCCGATGATGGCTCCCAGCATAGCATGCTCCTCCTTGCCCTTCGGGGCTTTCTGTCGTTTTCTGCCTGCGATGATATGATAAGCCATGTGAGCTGCCGATGGGTCGCCTGATGGGCGACATGTGATGATGGGCGATATCGAAAAGGCCGCTCACAGGGAGCGGCCGAAAAGCTCAGGTCCTGCGCCGGTCGATGCCGGTGCGGCGATAATATTCCGACTTGGAGGTGAGCATCCGCTTGTCAGCCAGGTTCACCAGCTCATCGGTGGAGACCTGCGGGTGGTCGGCAGCCCGGGCCACGCCATAGGAGATGGTGAGGCTGGGGACCAGCGCGCCCTTCCAGGCGGATACGGTCTTGTCGAAGCGGGCGCACAGGTCATCGATATCCTGGCTCTGCCCGTGGAGGATGGCCATGAACTCATCGCCGCCGGTGCGGAAGCAGCGTCCACAGGGGCCGAAGACCTTCTGGATGCAGGAGGCCGCGCCGCAGATGAGCTCATCGCCCGCCTTGTGGCCCACATTGTCGTTCACGGTCTTGAGGCCGTTGATATCGAAGGCGATGATGACGGTATCGTCGCGGCCGTGGCGCAGCTCGTCCAGCGAGAGCTCATAGCTGCGGCGGTTGAAGACGCCGGTCATCTGGTCCTTCTCCAGCAGGAAGGCGTTCAGTCGGTCGCTGTAGAGCTTGGAGGCCTTCACGTTCATCAGGTAGGTGCCGATGACGATGCTCACCGTGCTGAAGATGACCAGGTTCTCCCGATTATCGAGCAGCAGCTCGCCGCTCTGTACGCCGGGAAGGAGGATGAACAGCGCCACGCAGCCCGCGGCCACCACCGCGGCATAGGCGATGGGCGGCACAAGGAACAGCGCGGAGAGGCCCATCACGAAGCCCAGATAGGACGCGGCGCGCTCGCCGGGGCTCACGATCACGGCCAGATAGATGCCCATGACGAGCAGCGCGGCCATATAGAGATAGACCGCCGCGATCGTGATGGCGGGATGGCGTTCGCCATAGCGCTTCTCCAGGAAGAGGATGCCGGCCATCACCACGAACAGCGTGGAGTACAGCGGCAGATTGTGATCCAGGTTCCCGAGCTTGAGGAGCCCCAGGACCGAGAGCACCAAAAAGACGATCGAGCCGATCACGGAATAGATGATCACGCTCCGGCGGTCGGTGGCGTAGATATCTTCCCGGATCTGCTGGTGGGCCTCACGCTTCAGGCCCATATAAAGGAGGAGCTCCCGCAGCTTCTGCAGCATCCGAACCTCCTCCTCTCTTCATGAACATACTTTACCTGTCATTTTGCATAAGTATACCATGATCTGCGGGCTCGCGCAAGGGCGAAACGGAACGGCACGACGGAACGAGCCACTCATACAGCTCGGCCTCCACCATGCCGCAGCCGGAATATTCCATGGGCAGTGTGCCCATTAGCGTGAAGCCGGCCGCGAGGTAGAGCCGTTCGGCGGGCAGGTTCCCCTTGAGCACATCCAGTCGGATGGCCTTCATGCCTTGCCGGACAGCCTCCTCCTGGATGAAGCGGCACATCCGCTTGCCCAGCCCCTGTCCGCCCCAGCGGGCGCCCACGCACAGGGTGTGGAGGACCAGATATCCGTCCTCCGCGAGGGGGCAGGGCCAGGCGAACGCGTCATAGCGCTCGTTGCGCGTATGGTCCAGGATCATGGCGGCGGCCACCTCGCCGTCGACGAGCGCCAGGTACAGGGAGCCCTCCGTCTGCTTGCGGTGCAGGTGCTCCTCACTGGGATAGAGGCCCCAGGACCATCGCGGGCTGTAGGGCTGGGTCTCCAGGTCGGCACAGGCTTCCTGATAGAAGCGGCAGACGGCCGCTTCGTCGGCGGGTGTCGCCTTGCGGATCTCGGTCATCGTTTTCCGATCTCCCATCATCGGTCGAGCCCGGTGTAGCTCTGCTTCACCACGGCATAAGAGAGCTTGGGGCGGCGCCACAGGTCCACCACGCCCTTGTTGTTCATCGACTTGGGGCGGTTCATGGCCCATTCCTCCGAAACGCGCACATCGGCCAGCTGCCAGATGTAGGTGCCGGAGATGCGGCCGAGCTCCCCGAGCTCCTTCAGCTGGCGGCCCAGGATCTCGGCCTGGCGCTCCTCGCTCCACTTGGCCCGGTACAGCGGGTCATGATAGCCATAGATGCCGCCCGCGCCGAACTCGGAGAAGAGGATGGGCTTGCCGGCCGCGCCGACGCCCTCCATCCAGTCGATCAGCCGGCGGGCATAGGGGCCGGGCTCCTCATCATGGTACCACAGAGGATAGATATTGAAGGAGCAGATGTCCACCAGATCCATGCATACATCGGTGAAGAAGCGGCAGGAGGCGAAGGTGACCGGACGGGTGGCGTCCAGGCTGTGCAGCAGGTCGATCAGATGGCCATACAGCTCACGGCCGAAGGGCGTCTCGCTCTCGCACTCGTTCAGGATGCCCCAGGTATAGATACAGGGGTGGCCGGCATGCTGCAGGACCATCTCCCGCGTGCTGGTGTCGATCTGCTCGCGGAAGAGCGGCTCCCGCATGATCGATCCGGGGATGGCACGGGCATGGGACTCCTCCCATACCAGGAAGCCGAGCTCATCGCACAGGTCCAGGAAGCGCGGATCGTTGGGATAATGACTGGTGCGCACGCTGTTGCAGCCCATGTCCAGCATCAGCTGCAGGTCCTCCATCATGCTGTTCACGCTCACGGCGCAGCCCTGGTCGCCATAGTCCTCATGGCGGCAGAAGCCCTTGATGTAGACCGGCTCATCATTGATGAGGATGCGCTCGCCCTCCACCTTCACGGTGCGGAAGCCCACGCGGTCGATCAGATCGTCGATGGGGCCCTCCGCGGTCGAGAGCACGGCGCGCAGGGGATAGAGATGGGCATCCAGCGGCCGCCAGGGGATGACGCTCTCGCAGCGCAGCGTCACCTCGGTCTCGGCCTGCTCGCCGGCCTTCAGCACGGGGACAGGCGCCTCGGCCGCGGCTCCGGCCACCGAGACGGTCACCATACAGGCGGGGCTGTCCTTCACCGCGCGGACGGTCACGGTCACATGGGCGTTCCAAGTGCTGCCGTCCGGCTCCGCGCTGAAGACCATCCGGTCCAGATAGACGCCGGGGATGGTCTCGACCGCCACGGGACGGGTGATGCCGCCGTAGGAATAGTAGTCGTTCGGGATGTGCAGCGTGGAGGCCTTGGAGAAGCTGTTGTCCACCCGCACGATGAGGGTGTGCTCCCCGGCCTTCACATCCGGCACGGCGAAGCGGAAGCCGGTGAAGGCATCGTAGTGGTGGCCGAGCGGCACGCCGTCCAGCGCCACATCGGCGGTATGGCTCACGCCGCCGAAGCGGAGCAGCAGACAGCCGTCCTGCTTCGTCGTGAAGGTACGGGTATAGACCGCCTGCCCGCGGTACTGTGCCAGCGCCGGGACAGCCTCCCAGATCCCGGGCACGATGGCGCTGAAGCCGCGGCCGTCAGCCTCGAGCTTCCACACGCCCTCCAGGGAGAGGGAGGGACGGAGCTCATGTTCATCAAAGAGACGGAAAGACATAGGAACGGCCTCCTTGTCATGATCGTGATATCAGGAGCAGACAGATATAAAGCTCTCCTCAGCCTGGATGAAAGACTGAGGAGAGCAAGACCCGATCAGATACCGAAGGGGATGGTGGTCATCAGCGCCATCTCGGGCTGGGACACATCCATGCGGCTGTGCTGCATGATGATGGGCTGGTCGCTCTCACACACCACCGCGTAGCTGATGCCCTTCGGGATCTTCTCGCCGGAGGCGCTCACCAGCTTGTCGAGGCGGATGTGGTTGGTGCGCTTGGCGGCGCATACGGCGCTGAAGCCGGTCATCGGCTCGCGGTCCTCAAAATAGATGGTGATGGTGATGTGCGCGTCGGCGTCACCGGTGTTCAGCGCGCACACGGCCTCGTGGCTCACGAAGTCGCCGTTCGCCGTGGGGTTCATATAGCCATCGGGGATATACCAGGTCAGCTTGCCTGCCATCGTTCGTTCCTCCTTATGGATCGGGTGTGTCTGTATCGAAGTATACCACGGCACGGGCCGGATGGCAAGTCAGTTGAGCGCCACCTGCGAGAGCAGATCGCCATAGTCCCGCAGCGCGATGGCCTCCACCTGCCTCCGCTCTTCGATTAGGGCGGGATCGGCCCGGAGGCGCTTCATGCAGTCGGCGGCCTCCTCCAGCAGCTTCACATCGCCGTCCAGCAGCACGCCGTGCAGCGCCTCGCCGGACTGGCGGGTGCCCATCAGGTCGCCGGGACCGCGCAGCTCCAGGTCCTTCTGAGCCACCACGAAGCCGTCGTTCGTCTGCGACAGCACACGAAGGCGCTGGGTCTCCTTCTCGCCGCAGAGCAGGAAGCACCAGCTCTCGCCGCCGCCGCGCCCCACGCGTCCGCGCAGCTGGTGCAGCTGGCTGAGGCCGAAGCGCTCGGCGTTCTCGATGACCATCACGCTGGCGTTGGGCACATTGACGCCCACCTCGATCACCGTGGTCGAGACCAACACATCCAGTTCTCCGGCGGTGAAGGCGCGCAGGACCTCGGCCTTCTCATCGGGCTTCTGGCTGCCCCAGGTGAGGCCCACCCGCAGCCCGGCCAGCTCCTCCCGGCTCAGCGCCTCATAGGTCGCGGTGGCGGAGTGCAGGTCCGAGAGCTGCTCGCTGTCCTCCACCAGGGGGCAGACGACATAGGCCTGCCGCCCTTCGGCGACCCGACCGCGCAGGAAACGGTACATATCGCCGCGCTTCTCCTGCGGCACCACACGGGTGCGCACAGGCTCACGGCCCGGGGGCAGCTCATCCACGACCGAGACGTCCAGATCGCCATAGAGGATGAGGGCCAGGGTGCGAGGGATGGGCGTGGCGCTCATCACCAGCACATGGGGCATGCGGCCATCGGCGCCGCCCTTCTCCTGCAGGGAGGAGCGCTGGCGCACCCCGAAGCGGTGCTGCTCATCGGTGATCACCAGGCCCAGCCTGTGATAGGTCACGCCCTCGGAGATGAGCGCGTGGGTGCCGAAGACGGCGTCCCATTCCCCGTTCGCCAGGGCGGCATGGGCGGCGCGCTTCTCGGAGACCTTCAGCGTGCCGGTGAGCAGGCCGCAGCGGACGCCCAGCGGCTCCAGCATGGCGCGGGCCGTCTCATAGTGCTGGCGCGCCAAGATCTCGGTGGGGGCCATCATGGCGCACTGGCAGCCCTCGTGGCAGCACAGGGCGATGGCGCCGAAGGCCAGGGCCGTCTTGCCGCAGCCCACATCGCCCTGGACCAGACGGCTCATGGCCCGGTCGCGGCGCAGGTCCGCCACGATCTGCGAGAGCACGCGCCGCTGGGCGCCGGTGGGCGAGAAGGGAAGGGAGGCCCAGAAGCGCTCCTCCGCGTCGTCGGGGATGGGGATGGCATAGCCCGGCGCGCCGCCGGAGCGCATGAGCCCGAGCGCGGCCTGGTACATGAGCATCTGCTCGAAGGCCAGGCGGCGGCGGGCCGTGCGAAGCGACTCGAAGCTGTCGGGGAAGTGGGCCTGTCGGATGGCGAAGTTCAGCTCACACAGGCCATGGCGCAGCCGAAGGGAGGAGGGCAGCGTCTCGGGGCAGCAGTCATCCACCTGCTCCAGCGCCTTCTGCAGCATGGCGCGGTAGGAGCGGGCGGGCATGCCGCTGACGGCGCGGTAGACCGGCACGATGGAGGGCTCGGTCACGATGGCCGCGTTCTGCAGCGAGCGGCGGCCGTCCTTCACGGCCATGCGGCCATAGAGCATGACCGGCTCGCCCACGGGCAGCTGCTGCATCATCCAGGGCTGGTTGAACCACACGAGGGAAAGGCGGCCGCTCTCGTCCCGCAGCGTGGCGGTCACGCGGGTGAGGCCGGAGAAGCGGCTCAGCTTCGGCGGATCGGCCACGGTGCCCTGCACGAGCACGGGCCCCTCCACCGTGGCGGCGCAGGGGATGGGCGTGGTGCGGTCCTCATAGCGCTGGGGCAGCTGATACAAAAGATCGCGCAATGAGCGGATGCCCACTGCGCGAAGTGCCTCCAGTCTGGCGGGGCCGATGCCCTTGATACCGGATAGCTCCATCATCGGATATTACTCCACAGAGATCAGATAGTAGTACAGCGGCTGGCCGCCCATGTGGCATTCCACGTCGCAGTCGGGATAGGCCGCCGCGATCTCGGCCGTCAGGGCCTCCGCCGTCTCCTTGGTGGTGTCGGCGCCGTAATACACGCTGATCAGCTCGTCCTCATCGGTCACGATGGCTTTCATCATCTCGATGACGACATCATGCACGTCCTTGCCGGAATACTCGATCTTGCCGTTGTGCAGACCGATGTAATCGCCCTGGCTTATCTGGACGCCGTTGTACTCGCTGTCGCGCACGGCATAGGTCACCGTGCCGGTCTTCACATGCTCGGAGGCCTCGCTCATCGCGGCCACGTTGTCCTCGACGGAAGCGTCGGTGGAGAAGGCCAGCGCCGCGGCGATGCCCATCGCCACGTTCTTGGTGGGGATGACCTCCACGCGCTTCTGCGAGAGCTTGGCGGCCTGCTGGGCGGCCATCACCACATTACCGTTGTTCGGGAAGACGAACACGGTGCGGGCGTTGACCGCTTCAATGGCCTTGAGGATGTCATCGATGGAGGGGTTCATGGTCTGTCCGCCCTCCACGATGTGGTCCACGGCCAGGTCGCGATAGATCTGGCTGAAGCCCTCGCCCAGGCTCACGGCCACCATGCCGTAGTCCTTTTCGGGCTCCTTGGGCGCTTCGACCGGCGCGGGGGCCTCAGCGGCCTCCTTCTGGCGCTTGAGCTCACGCAGATCCACGATCTTGAGCTCGGTCAGCTCACCCAGCTCGATGCCGTACTCCAGCGCGCTGCCGGGATGGTCGGTGTGCACATGCACCTTCAGCTCGGCGGTGTCGCCGGTCACGGTCACGCGGTCTCCCATCCTCTTCAGGCGGCGGCGGAAGGAGTCGATGTCGTTGTCGGTCAGGTCCTCCGCCATGTGCCGGATGGTGAACTCTGCGCAGTAGGTGAAGGTGAGCTCGCCGGAGCCGTCGCAGGCCTGCTCGGGCTCAGTGGCCACATCTCCCTCCAGCGCGCCCACGGCGTCGGTGATCTCCTCACCGCGCAGGGCCGCCGCGTAGCCGGCATAGATGAACAGCAGGCCGCGCCCGCCGGAGTCCACCACGTTCGCCTGCTTGAGGGCGGGGAGCATCTCGGTGGTCCGCTTCAGGATGGCTTCGCCGCTGCGCAGGATCACGGTGAACAGCGCGTCGTAGTCGTCCGGCGCCTTGGCCGCCTGCTTGATGGCGTCCTCGGCCATCACGCGGGCCACGGTGAGGATGGTGCCCTCCTTGGGCTTCATCACGGCCTTGTAGGCCATGTCGGAGCCCTTCTTCATCGCCTCGGCGAACTGGGTGGGCGTGATCTTCTCCACACCGGCCAGGGCCTTGGCGAAGCCGCGCAGCAGCTGCGAGGTGATGACGCCGGAGTTGCCGCGGGCGCCGCGCAGCGCGCCCTTCGAGAGGGCGGCCGCCGCCTCATCGGCGCGCAGGAACTCCTTGCTGTTCACCTCGCGGATCGCGCTCTGCATGGTGAGAGACATATTGGTGCCTGTGTCACCATCGGGAACAGGGAACACGTTCAGGGCGTCGACCAGCTCGCGATTCTTTTCCAGGAGCTTGCTCCCGGCCATCGCCATATCGCGGAGCATCAGCCCGTCGATCGTCGTATACTGTATCAAAGGTCATTCCTCCGTCAATTCGGTCTTCACAGCATGCCGCTCAGACGCGGATGCCCTCCACGGACACATTCACCTTCCGGACCTTGACGCCGACCATGCTTTCCAGCTTATAGCGCACCGTGTCCGTGATGGTCTTGCATACTTCGGCAATGGAGATACCGTATTCAACGATGATGAACAGATCGACATCGAGCTGATCGTCGACATTGCGGATCTGGACGCCCTTGGACAGGTTCTCGCGCCCCAGCCACTCCACAAAGCCATCCTTGGCCCGACGGGAGGACATAGCGACGATGCCGTAGCACTCCAGCGCCGCATAGCCCACGACCTTCAGGAGCACTTCCTCGGTGATATAGATCGTGCCGACATCATTCGTGATCTTGCATTCCATGGCTGACAGACCTCCTTCTGCCCTGCCGCAGCCGGGCAGGAGCATCATTCCCACAGCACGACGAACAGACCTGCTGCAGGCCTATACAGTATACAGTATCTCGCAGGGATCTGCAAGCACCTTTTTGAGACAGATGCGCCATCATGAGCCTGTGGCCTCAGCACAGGGCGCTTTTGCGGTCCGGAGGTCCGCTTGACTGCTTTCCGGCCTTGTGATAGAATACGCTCAGACAGATCCAGGCGGACAAAGGAGCCGGGACCGGCGTTGATGAAAGGAAGGCTGGCTATGAAGATCAGGTCTTTGAGCATGGTCCTGGCAATTGTCATGCTTCTGGGCATGGTGAGCTTCGCAGGAGCGGAAGCAGAACCGAGCGCTGCAGCGGATATCACCGTTTACAAGAACGGACACATCTATACCTCCGATGCGGACTATGATCATGTCACCGCGATCGTTGTTCAGGATGGCAGGTTCATCTACGTGGGCGATGATGAAGGCGCAGCAGCCTATGAAGCAGGCCTTCCCCAGGAAAAAATTGTGGACCTGGGTGGAAAGCTGGTCACGGCGGGCCTGATCGAGGGCCACACCCATTTCAGCTTCATGGCGGCCATGAAGTCCCTTCATTATGAAGAGATCCCCGCCAGTGCCAACGAAAGCCCGGAGACGGCCCTGGCGGAGCTGAAGAGGTTTGTGGAGGAGCACCCGGACTACGATCAGTATGTCATGGGCAACTTCTCCCAGCAGTTTGATATCGGGGCCAAGGAGATCGACGCGATCTGCTCAGATAAGCCGGTCATCCTGGTGGGTATGGGCCTGCACTGCGGATATGTAAACTCCAAGTTTCTGGAGGTCGGCGGCATCGACAAGAACTCCATGGACGCCATTCCCGGCCAGACCTATTATCAGCGGGATGAAGAAGGCGTTCCCACCGGCAAGATCGTGGAGCTGACCCAGACCTGGATCGCCTTCCAGAAGGCCATCAAGATCGATGACGAAAAGCTCTACGAAGCCTATCTCGAAATGATCGAGCTGTATCATTCCTACGGCTTCACCGGGGTCGCCGAGGGCGGCTTCCTGGGGCTGGACGAATACCAGGTCCTGGATACTCTGTCTCTGCTGGAGACAAACGGCGACCTGAACATGGTGGACTGCCCCGCCACCATCTGGTACGGGCACACGGTGACGGACCTGGAGGAGGTCGAAGAAAGGCTGATCAGACAGAAGGCGGAATATACCTCCGAGCTGATCCGGCCCGGCACCCTGAAGATGTGGGCAGACGGAACCATCGGCGCTCATTCCGCCCTGATGAGAGAGCCCTATGTGGATGAGGATACCTGCGGCGTTTATCTGAACACCGTGGAGGATCTGACCGCTGCGGCGGAAATGTGCAAGAAAAACGACATGAACATCCACTACCACGCCATCGGTGATCAGGCCATCGCCAATGTGCTGACGGCCTTTTAGGCTGTGGGGGAGACCACGGGCACGAAGAGCATCGTCCATTTCCAGATCAGTTCACCTGATCTGATCGAGCGGGCCTCCAAGATCGATGGGCTGATCGTGAACATGACGCCCCTGTGGGCCAATACGGTGACTGCCGAGGAGGTGGATCCCGTTGCCGACAGAAAGGACACCTATGGGCTGTTTGCAGAGGCTGCCGACGCCGGCATCACCATCAATTTCGGCGCCGATTCCAACGGACCCGAGGTATGCTGGGATCCTGCGACAATGATCCTCATTTCCATGATCCGTGATCCCGAGGAGGGCGGCATCTTCCTGAAGGGCGAGCCCTTCTCCTTTGAAGAAGCCGTGAATGCCTACACCATCAATGTGGCCAGGGAGCGGCGTATCGATGACGAATACGGCAGCATCGAAGTTGGAAAGAGCGCCGACTTCGTGATCTGGAATGTGGAGGGATTCACCACCGATCTCTATAATGCCCAGATCTGGTCCCTTGCCATGGAAGAGGATACAGCCGTCCATGCAGATCAGGTCTATTTCAAGGGAGAGTTGGTCTATCTCCACAAATAAGGGGCATCGGAACTAGCCGTTCGGAGACTGAACATAATAAAAGCTGTACCGGCGCTCTGCCGATACAGCTTTTTTTCAGTTGCTTCGCCTTTTTCATCGTAAGCGCCAAATGATCATACGCCCCTGAAAAAAAGCAAGCAAACATATTGCCTTCCAAAGCAGGTCATTTGCTTGCAACGTCCTTGCTGACAGCGCAGGCAGCCTGGACGGCCTCGATGCCGGGCAGAAGCTCCATCAGCTGTTCATCAGTCTAGTTTGCTGATGGGCGCTTTTCAAGAATGTACGTCAGGCAGGCGCTGACATCGTATCCGCTGATGATGATCCGCTTGTTGGTCTGGTTGTAGAGGATAATGGTCTCCTTTTCCTCTTTGGTGAGCTGGTAGGTTGCTGCCATGATGTGGCCTCCTTCGTAAGATTGGGCATAAAGGAAGCGACCGGCACATTGTGCTGATCGCTGTAAGGAATTTCCAGTCATTGTTGAGCCTGTGGCCTCGGCGATCGGTGCTTGACATCCGGGGCCGAACATGGTATCATGACCCTTGCATGAGCGCCCGTAGCTCAGCTGGATAGAGTGTCAGACTCCGACTCTGAAGGTCATGCGTTCGAATCGCACCGGGCGTACATCCGGGCTGGTCCAAAGACCAGCCTGTTTTTTTGTGCCGTGCCGCGAACCAGGCCGACGGAGGCCCGCTCACAGGTCGATCTGGGCGGCGATCCTTTCGTCCAGGCAGGAGCCGCCGGCATAGATCCGATAGCGGCCCGGCTCCACGAGCTTCCTACCCTCGCTCTCCATATAGATCTCCAGATCGCTCTCACGCACGGTGAACTCGGCCAGGCGGCTCTCGCCCGGCGCGATGTCGTGCAGGCGCTCGAAGCCGATGAGCCTGCGGAGGGGGTGCACGGTGCCGGAGGGAGAGACGCGACGGATGTACAGCTGCGCCACCTCGTCACTGCTCACCTTGCCCGTGTTCCGGACCATCACCGAGACCTTCAGGCCGCCGCCCTGCTCTTCCATCCGCAGATCGCTGTAGTCGAAGCTCGTGTAGGAGAGGCCATGGCCAAAGGGATACAGGACCGGGCCATCGAAATAGCGGTAGGTCCTCGGATGGGCGATCAGGTCGTAGTCCTCGATCGGCGGCAGGTCGGCATCGCTCCTGTACCAGGTCATCGGCAGCCGTCCGGCCGGGGAGGACAGGCCGAAGAGCGCGGCGGCCAGCCCATGGCCGAGGTCCTGCGAGCCGGTGGCGTTGGTCAGGATCGCCGGCACATGCTCCTGCATCCAGCCGATCGCGTAGGGATAGTTCGCGATGAGGACGACCGCCGTGCTCGGGTTCGCGTCATAGACGGCCTCTGTCAGCTTCTCCTGCATGGGGATCATGGCGATCGTGCTGCGGTCGATCTCCTCCTTCGCGTTGATGACGGGATCGCAGCCGACCGCGACGATCACCTTGGCGGCGCTCTTCGCGAGGGCCCTGGCGCGCTCAAGGCCGCTGGAGACCTTCTCCACGGTCAGCGTGACCGGGTCCTTTTCGGAGCCGGCCCAGGAGGCCTCATCGTTGTTGCCCTCCTTGGTGTTGCTCTCGGCGGCGCGCCGCACGAGAGGATCGGTGCGGAGCTTCCCGTCCTCCAGATAGATGCTCCTGTTGCCGAAGCAGTGGATGCGGATATCGCACTCCTCGTCCTCCCAGTAGCGGGAGAGCTCGACGCTGTTCGCGTTCCGGGGCTGAGGCTTGCGGACGGCATCCGCCGTGCCGATGGTGAAGCTTTCAAAGACGAACCAGGAGAACGGATCCTCCGAGGACAGGCTGACGGTCCCGGCGCCGTCCACGGTCAGGTATCTTTTGTATTTGGGCGAATACAGGAAGTTGCTGCCGCAGCCCCAGTTCGTCTGCTCGAAGACCACCGCGTCCTCGGCGCGGTCGACGAGCACCAGCTCGGCGGGTGACCGGGGCGACAGCTCATAGGGCCCCAGCGGCGGGCGGCTGCAGCCCACATACTTCTCGCCGATCCGGAAGCGGACCAGATCCAGCCCGCTGTCATAGCGGATCGGGCGGCGCAGCACCTTCTCGATGCCGGCCTTCAGCGTCACCTTGTAGAGCGGCTTGCCGCCGTACCAGTCCATGTACCAGCGGTCAGCCACATGGCCGATGAGCACGACGTCGTCGTCCCTGCTCAGGGGCAGGAAGCCGCCCTCGTTCTTCAGCAGGACGTTGGACTCCTTGCTCATCTGCAGCGAGACGCGCTTTGCCTCGTCTGTGCCCACATCGGCCATGTCCAGGTCGGCGTAGGGGTCGTCCGGATCGAAGGCGCCCAGGCGGACCAGCTCGGTGAGCAGGCAGAGGATGGAGCGGTCCAGCTCGGTCTCTGTGATCAGCCCGCGCTCATAGGCTTCCTTCGCGGCCTCCGCCGTGACCGCGGGATCGTCGAGCATGGCGTTCACGCCGGCGCGCACGCCCTCGGCCAGGGTTTCTGCATGGCTCCGGAAATAATGATGGAAGTTCACGGTCTGCTGGAAGTCGCCGCCGTCCGTCACCGCGTAGCGGATGCCCCAGCGGTCCTTCAGGATGTCCTGCACCTCGTGGTCGAGCATGGCGGGCACGTGGTCGATCTCGTTATAGGAGGTCATCACGCCCTCGGCGTGTCCCTCCTGCGCGCAGTAACGGTAGGGCTCCAGCTCATAGTCGTAGCGGACCTTGTCGGGGACATCGACGTTGCCGGTGCAGCGGTGCCATTCCATGTTGTTGGCATAGAAATGCTTGAGCACCGCGCCGGTGCGGATCCGGTCCCCGCGCTCGCCGGGCTCAAGAGGCCTTCCGTCATGGCGGTGCTCATCCTGCATGCCCTGGATGTAGGCCGACGCCATCTTGCCGGTGAGATAGGGGTCCTCGCCATAGCCCTCCTCGTTCCGGCCCCAGCGCGGATCGCGGCACAGGTCGATGGTGGGGCCCAGACGCCCGTGCCCACCGTGGCCGACCGCATTGCCGAAGGCGCGGGACTCCCTGCCTGTCACATCACCGGCCCGGCGGATCAGCTCCCGGTCGAAGGTGGCCGCCATGCCGATGGGCTGCGTGAAGGAGGTGGTCGGCGTCGGCGGATAGGTCTCCTGCTGGCCGGCACGTGCCTGCACGCCGTGCGCGCCTTCGCCGCCGCAGACGGACGCGTCGATCCCCAGACGCTCGACGCGGATCCTCATCGTGAAGCAGCGGAACTTTTCCTCCAGGGTCAGCTGGGAGAGCAGCCAGTCCGCGCGCTCACGCACGGAAAGGCTCGTATCATACAGGGGAGAGCTCCTGTCCATATCGTCTTCCTCCTTCCTGCTCCGGAAAGAAGGAGCAGGCCTTTGCTCCATTATAGCAAAGATCGGCCGGATGTCGATCCCAAACGCGCGACAGGCCGTTTTCCATGCAAGGCCGCTCCTTTGTAAATAGTGCTTTGAAAACGCCGCTCTTTCTGCTATAATACCTTTGAAAGTGCGCGCATCCCGTGCGCATGGACCTATAAGGAGGTAGATCTACCATGAAGAAGCTCCTGGCTATGCTCCTGGCGCTGGCCCTCATGCTCACCATGGTCTCCGCTTTCGCCGAGTCTGTCGACGAGATCCCGGACACCATGACCTCTGAGGACGGCACCTACGTGGTCGCGATGGTGACCGACGTCGGCCAGCTGAAGGACAAGTCCTTCAACGAGGGCACCTGGAACGGCGTGAAGGCTTATGCCTCCGCCAACGGCCTGTCCTACAAGTACTATCAGCCCGCCAACGGCGACCAGGCGACTGATGACGACCGCTATGATGCCATGAAGGCTGCCTGCGACGCGGGCGCCAAGGTCATCGTGGCTCCCGGCTTCCTGCAGGCGACCGCCATGGCCAAGACCGCGGCTGAGTATCCTGATGTGAAGTTCGTCTTCATCGACGGCTATCCTCTGAGCGATGCTGAGGGCAACGTGCTGGCGAACGTGGCCGGCGTGGCCTTCAAGGAGGAGCAGGCCGGTTACTTCGCCGGTTATGCCATCGTGGCCGAGGGCTTCACCAAGCTGGGCTTCTCCGGCGGCGGCGGCGGCACCAACCCCGCTTGCATGCGTTATGGCTACGGCTTCATCCAGGGCGCCAACGACGCCGCTGCGAAGCTGGGCGTGACCGTCGACATGCGTTACACCTGGGCCTATGGCGCCAGCTTCTCCGCTTCCCCCGAGCTGCAGACCCTGATCTCCGGCTGGTATGAGACCGGCACCGAGATCGTGTTCTCCTGCGGCGGCTCCATCTTCAACTCCATCACCGCGGCTGCCTCCGCCAACGACGCCTATGTGTGCGGCGTGGACGTGGACCAGTCCTACGAGTCTGACACCGTCATCATCTCCGCGCTGAAGGGCATCACCGCTGCCACCCAGTGGGCCGTGGCGAAGGCCTTCGACGACACCTGGGCCGAGATCGGCGGCGCCAGCACCTCTCTGGGTGTGGAGAACGACGCTGTGGGCCTGCCCACCGACACCTGGGCGCTGGAGAACTACACCGTGGAAGAGTATCAGGAGCTGTTCGCGGCCGTGCTGAACGGTGACGTGGCCATCTCCGCCGATGCTCCCGAAGGCGATCCCGGCAGCACCTGGAGCAACGTGAACATCCAGTACGAGTGATCGTACAGATCCCATCAAAAAAGGGGAGGAGCTTCGGCTCCTCCTCTTTTGCGGTGTGCAGATCGTAAGAGATGTGCTCATACTCTCCTCAAATAGAAATGATCAACAAAAGTGGGGATCCGAAGCAGTCCAGAGGGCGATCGGAAAGCCCTCTGGTCGACCGCCGCAGCGGTCGAAACTTCTGTCGATCTTATTTGAGATAAGTATCAGTCCACGCGCACCGCGCGGCCCGTGGTCTTCAGGGCTTCGGCATCCAGCCGGTCGCCGTCCAGGACCAGCCGGCCGTTGATGAACACCTTCTCGATGCCAAAGGAGCAGGTCCGGTCGGGCGTGGCGCCGCGGAGGGCGTCCTCGCTGAAGACCGTGACATCAGCAAAGCAGCCGGGGCGCAGATAGCCGCGCTCGGGCAGGGCGAAGCGTTCTGCCACAGCGCCGGTCATCTTGTAGACCGTGGTGGGCAGATCGGCTCCGGTGCCCAGCAGGGCGTCGCGCAGGAACTTGGGGTAGCAATCGTAGATGGCGGGGTTCTGCACACCGTGCTCCTCCACCCAGGCGTCGGTCATGAAGGTGCACAGCTCGTTCTTTTCAAAGCGGCTGATGATCTCGGCCGTGGAATAGGGGCCCATGTTGACGCGGCCCTTGAAGCCGCTCATCTCGCAGAGGTCGAGGTAGGCGTCCACGCAGGACTTGCCCATCTCCTTCGCGACCTGCCGCACGGTCTTGCCCTCCCAGCGCTCGTTGCCTTCGCCCACGTAGGCGATCTGGATATCGTCCCAGCCGAAGCCCAGCAGCAGGATGGTGGCCGCGCACAGCACCGAGAACTTCAGCTTGTTGAAGGGCTTGCGCTTCTCCTCAGCCGACATGGCCTGGTACCAGGCGGGCATCACCACGGTGATGACGGAGGTGCCCAGCGTCTCATTGTAGATATCGAAGCGCACATCGATGCCCTCGCTGCGCATCTCATCGAAGAGGCGGAGCAGCTCGGGCTCATCGGGCAGCGTATTGCGGCCCACGAAGATCGCGTGGGAGTACTGCAGCTTCAGCTTCGTGCCGCGGGCCATCTCATGCAGCTCATCCACGGCGCGCAGCAGGTGCGAGCGGCCCAGCAGCTGCGGGTAGCTCATCGAGACCTTCGACTCCGCGCGGGGATGGACTGTCAGCGGGCGGTCGTACTTCTCGCACAGCAGCGCCACCTTGCGCAGCTCATCGGTCTTGGCATAGAGGCCGGGCTCATACATCAGGCCGAGCGAGATGCCGCAGGCACCGTCCTTCAGGCCCTGCTCGAGCAGAGCCAGCATGTGCTCGCTCTCCTGCTCCGTCAGCTCACGGTCCTCATAGCCGGCCACGGAGGCACGGGAGGTGCAGTGGCCCATCAGCGCGGCCACATTGCAGGGCATGTGCCCGTCCACCGCGTCCAGGAAGGACTTCAGCGTGGGATAGACGCCCGTCTTGGTGTCGCGGTAGCCGAAGAGGCCGGCGCCCAGCTCGCTCATATGCGGCGAGTCCGCGTCGAAGCCGAAGGCCGCGATGCCGCAGTTGCCGGTCACGAAGGTGGTGATGCCCTGCCGGATGAAGGGCTCGAAGTACTTGAGTGGCTCACGCTCGATCGCGAACCAGTCGTTGTGGGAATGCCCGTCGATGAGGCCCGGCGCGACACATAGACCGGACACATCGATGACCTGGGCCTCCGGCGCGTCGATGTGCGGCGCGACTGCCCGGATCCGGTCGCCCTCCAGCAGCACATCGCCCACAAAGGGCTCACTGCCGGCACCGTCGAAGATCTTGCCTCCGCGAAGGAGCTGCTCCATCGGGACCACCTGCTTTCTTCATATTCTGTAGGATCACATGGAGATGAGGAAACCGATATCCGGCGAGCAGAGCAGGGTGCATTCCTTCTGCCCGCGGTAGCGGCCGATGCGATAGTCGATGCCCAGCTCGGTGAGGCGCTTCTGCATGTGATGGACGGTCTGGGTCTCCTGAGCGCGGTCCGTGTCATCCATGATGATGACGAAGCGGTCGGACAGCAGATCGGGCAGCATGCGGAGCACGTCCACCCGGGTGCAGCCCTGCAGATCGCCGCCGAGCGGCGCGTCGATCAGGATGAGGTCGAAGCGTTGTCCCTTGAAACGCTCTCCAAAGCCACGATAGACACGGGTCTCCGCCTGCTCGAAGGAGATCATCTCATAGTCCAGCTGCGTGATCTGGGTGGAGGCGGGGACCTCATAGCTCCTCTTGAAGAAGGAGATCCAGCTGGGATCGGCCTCCACCACCTCGTGCCGGGTGCCCGGACGCGCGGCGGTGTACTGCGCGGTCATGCGCGTGGACTGGCCCAGTCCCAGCTCCAGGATGGAGGCGGGGCGGATCTCGTCGAGGACACGGTACATCACATACAGGAACTGATAGCCCACGGCCCAGCGCCCCGCGGCGAAGCGGGCGTCCTTCAGCCAGGTGCTGTCACGGCTCACATCATGGAAGATCTGCGCCCATACGGCCTCGTTGGAGGCACCCGCCGCGGAGGAGGCCAGCGTCCGCGCCTCAGCCAGCTGCTGCGCGGCCTGCTTCTGGCCCAGCTCATGCTGCGAGGCCAGCAGATCGCGCACCTGATGCAGGTCCTTCTCATGGTCGGCGAGCTGAGTACCGATGGTGTGCAGGATGCCCGACTGGCCGTGCATCAGCAGGTCGAGCGTACGCTGACCTTCGCGGTCCATGCCGTCCATGCGGCGGCCCAGCTGCTCCAGCAGACCGAGCGCGCGGTCGAGCTTCGCATCCATGGCGTCCACGCGCTTTGAAAGAGCGTGGAGCCTGTCGCCCTGTTGGATCCCGTGGGCGTCCAGCTGGCGCAGCACCTCGAAGCTCTCCCTTTCGGCGCGGCCGACCGCGTCCACGATAAACTGCGTCTCGAAAGCGGACTTGCCGATCGAAACGGGGATCAGCTTCTTCAGCAGCCGCTTCGGGGCGGAGGTGGGCTGCAGGAAGGCAGGCTGGTCATGCTTCAGCCGGAGAGACGAGGCCTTCGCCGCGCTCCCGGACGCGGCGGCCTGCGGAGCCGCAGAGGACGGCTGGGCCTGCGCGTCGCTCACCAGCCGGCGGAACAGGGCCTGCTCACGGTCGGAAAGACCCAGACAGGTCAGCTTCTGTGCCTCATCCAGCTCGGCATAGCGGCGATGGGCCGACTTGAGCAGATCCTCGCAGAGCCGGTCGGCCAACTGCCCCGCCTCCTCCGGCAGGGGCAGTGTGAGCAGCATCGAGGAGATCTGCAGATAGGCCCGGAAATAGCCGTACGCGTGAGCAAAGGAGGCCGACGAGGTCATGATGGAGGACCCGCGCAGGCGACGGCGGAAGAAGGCACGGGGCATGTAGCCTGTGCGTCCGGCACACAGCAGCGCCCGGAGCGTGAAAGGCTCATCCTCATGCAGGATGCTCGGCAGGAAACGGAGCTGCTGCGCTTCCAGATAGCTCCTGCGCAGCAGGTAGCCACAGGCCGAAGCGATGTATTCCCGACCGGAACGCATCCGGCTGAAGAGCTGAGGGCCGTCAAGCACGCCCTCATAGGTGCCCTCACGGTGGTAGAAGCGTTGATAGCTCTCGAGGACCTCGGCCGGGGTGCGCTCCTCACCGAAGGGGACCAGATCGAAGAAGAGCAGATCGAGCGCTTCCACGTCGGCCCGCTGCGCCAGCAGCTCCAGCGCGTCCGGCTCCAGCAGGTCGTCGCTGTCCATGAAATAGACGAAGCGGCCGCGTGCCCGTTCGATGCCGATGTTCCGTGTGACGGAAAGGCCCCGGTTATCGTGGTGGAGGACCGTGATGCGCGCGTCCGATGCTGCGGCCTCGCGAAGGATGGCGAGAGACCCGTCATGTGAGCCGTCGTCCACGCAGAGGATCTCGATATCACGCAGGGTCTGGCCGCAGACGCTCCGGAGACAGGCGGACAGGTAGGGCTCCACATCATAGACCGGGATGATGACGGAGACGACAGGCGTCTCGACGGTCTGTCCCGATACGACGGTCTCGACCGTGTCCGGGCCGAGCAGGAGCTGCGTGCGCCGATAGAAAGGATAAGCGTTTTCAAGGAAGGCCTTCAGCCAGGCACGGTTCACCTTCCACCAGTCATAATAGCTGTCCTCATGGTCGAGATAGCCGGTCTCCGCTACGGAGGGCTCCAGATAGAGGGCGGCGGAGGCCATGCGCTGGGCCTGGGTGAGGGAAGGGTTCTTCAGCTGGTTGGTGAAGGAGTTGACCGCGCGGATGCACCAGCAGCGCTCCAGCTCCTCCCAGAGGCCCTTCTCCCGCAGACGTTCGCGCAGGGCCAGGAGCGCCTGGACCGTGCAGCTCGGATCCTTGCCGACCCCGGTGGTCGTGTTGCTGTGGCCGGTGCGATAGCGCACCAGCTGTTCATCGACATAGGTGATCGCACGGGCGGATGCCATCGCCGAAAGGACGAAGAAAAGATCGTTGCTGTTGCGCAGCGGCTGGAAGCGGAGCCCCTCCTCCTCCACGAAGGAGCGGCGGAAGAGCTTCGTCCAGGGGTTGGGCGGCACCAGCTCGAACAGGGTCGGGGCCTTCAGATCGGCCCGGGAGAAGGGGTCGATGCCCTCCGGCAGCTTGCGCTTGTCGAGATAATGGCGGCCCTTGCGCTCCCCGGTCGCCGAGTCAAAGCTGTCGCCGTCGAGGAGCACGATGTCGGCCCCGGTGCGCTCGGCCTTGTCGATCGTTTTCCATAGCAGGGTGGGCTCGATGCAGTCATCGGCATCAAGAAAATACAGGAACTCGCCCCGGGCCTGCGCCATGCCCCGGTTGCGGGCCGCGCCGCCGAACTCGTTCCGCTGATGGATGACCCGCACGCGCGGATCGGCCGCGGCATAGCGGTCCAGGATCTGCGGACTGCCGTCCTGCGAGCCGTCATCCACGCAGATGACCTCCAGCTCCCGCATGGTCTGCGAGAGCACGCTGTCCAGACATTGCGGCAGGTATGGCTCCGCGTCATAGACCGGGATGATGACGGATGCCCGGACGGGCTCGATCGCTGCTTCCATCGTGTATGCTCCACCTTTCGGACAAATGACCTCAAGCTTACTATATCATCGTTCGGGACGGGGGTCAAGGACAGGATGACACGGAGGAGCGGACGCGCCTGGAGGGAACGAAATGAAATAGATCCGTGTCCTCATCGTATCGACGAAGGCGCGGATCCTTCATATCGGCCTTTCAGCCGATGTTAGTGCAGAGCGCAATGCGCGCAGTCTTCTCCCTGGGGGAAGTCTGCCGGATCGTAGACGATCCCGTTCTTATCATAGTAGTCCTTGACCGCGGTCTTGATCGCTTCCTCGGCCAGCACGGAGCAGTGCAGCTTATGGGGCGGCAGCCCGTCCAGGGCCTCCGTCACGGCCTTGTTGGTCAGCTTCAGCGTCTCGTTGAGGGGCTGACCCTTGATCAGCTCTGTGGCCATGGAGCTGGAGGCGATGGCGCTGCCACAGCCGAAGGTCTCGAACTTGACGTCCTCGATGTTCTTCGCGTCATCGATCTTCAGATAGATCTTCATGATATCTCCGCAGACGGGGTTGCCGACCTCACCCACGCCGTCGGCATCCTCGATGATGCCCACGTTGCGCGGATGCCTGAAATGGTCCATGACCTTATCGCTGTACAATGCCATGGCTCAAGCGCCTCCTTTCAGCGCGTTCTGATGCTCGGCGAAGACATGGGGCCGCTTTCCGCTGACCAGATCGCGCCAGAAGGGCGACATGTTCCGCAGATAGGTCACGACCTCCGTCACCGAGCGGATGATATAGTCGATCTGCTCTTCGGTGGCGTCCTCTCCCAGCGAGATGCGCAGGGAGCCATGCGCGACCTCGTGGGGCCTGCCGATGGCCAGCAGCACATGGCTCGGGTCGAGCGACCCGGAGGTGCAGGCTGAGCCGGAGGAGACGCAGATGCCCTTGTCATCCAGGAGCAGGAGAAGAGATTCGCCCTCGATCCCTTCAAAGCAGAAGTTCACGTTCGAGGGGAGCCGCCGGACCGCGTCACCGTTCAGCTCGGAATAGGGGATCGCGCGCAGACCGTCGATCAGCCTGTCACGGAGGCCCCGGAGCCTTTCGGCGTTCTCCGCTATGTGTCGGGACGCCTCCTCCAGCGCCGTGGCCATGCCCATGATCGCGGGCACGTTCTCGGTCCCGGCCCGCTTGCCGCGCTCCTGAGCGCCGCCTTCGATCAGGCTGGTGAGCTGGATGCCCTGACGGGCGTACAGCACGCCGGTACCCTTGGGGCCATGGAACTTATGCGCGGAAAGGGAGAGCATGTCGATGCTCTGCTCCTTCACATCGATGGGAAGATGTCCTGCGGCCTGCACGGCGTCTGTATGGAAGAGGACGCCCTTCTGCCGGCAGATGGCACCGATCTGGGCGATCGGCTGGATCGTGCCGATCTCGTTGTTGGCATACATGACCGTCACCAGGCAGGTGTCCGGCCGGATGGCCGCCTCCACCTGCTCCGCCGTGACCAGGCCATCCGCGTGGGCATCCAGCAGCGTGACCTCGAAGCCCTCTTTTTCGAGCTTCTTGAGGGTATGGAGCACGGCGTGATGCTCGAAGGCGGTGGAGATGATATGCCTCTTCCCTTTGCGCTCGCCGAGCCTGGCGGCTGAGATGATGGCCTGATCGTCCGCTTCGCTGCCGCCGGAGGTGAAATAGATCTCTCTGGCGCCGCAGCCGAGCACGGCCGCGATCCTTGCCCTCGCGTCTTCCAGAGCGCTCTTGGCCTTCTGCCCCACCTCATAGAGACTGGAGGGGTTGCCATAGAACTCGGTCAGATAGGGGAGCATGGCATCGACAGCCGTCTGGCTGACCGCGGTCGTGGCGGCATTATCCGCATAGATGAACATAGCTTGCCTCTTTCTTTGCGTATGGGATCAGTCTTGGAAGAGCGGCGTGGAAAGATAGCGGTCGCCGGTATCCGGCAGCAGGACGACGATGGTCTTCCCCGCGTTCTCGGGCCGCTTGGCCAGCTGGATCGCGGCCCACACTGCAGCGCCGGAGGAGATGCCCACGAGCACGCCCTCGCGCCGACCGACGAGCTTGCCGGTGGTGAAGGCATCCTCGTTGGTCACCGTGACGATCTCGTCATAGACCTTCGTGTCCAATACCTCAGGTACGAAGCCCGCACCGATGCCCTGGATCTTATGTGCGCCGGCCACGCCTGTCGAGAGGACCGCGGAGGAGGTGGGCTCGACCGCCACCACCTTCACGGCGGAAGACTGAGCCTTCAGATACTTGCCCACGCCGGTGACGGTGCCGCCGGTGCCGACGCCGGCCACGAAGAGATCGACCTTGCCATCCGTATCCTGCCAGATCTCGGGACCGGTGGTCGTGTAATGGGCCCTGGGGTTCGCCGGGTTCGTGAACTGGCCTGGGATGAAGCTGTTCGGGATCTGGGAGGCCAGCTCCTCGGCCTTGGCGATCGCGCCCTTCATGCCCTTGGCACCTTCGGTCAGCACGATCTCGGCGCCGTAGGCCTTGATCAGCTGACGGCGCTCCACGCTCATGGTCTCGGGCATGGTGATGATCAGACGGTAGCCGCGGGCGGCGGCCACGGAAGCAAGGCCGATGCCGGTGTTGCCGGAGGTCGGCTCGATCAGGGTCGCGCCGGGCTTCAGCGCTCCGCTGGCCTCGGCATCATCGATGATGGCCTTGGCGATGCGGTCCTTCACGCTGCCGGCGGGATTGAGATATTCCAGCTTCGCCAGGATGGTGGCCTTCAGACCCTCTTCCTTTTCGATGTGCGTCAGCTCGAGCAGAGGGGTCTTGCCGATCAGCTGATCGGCGGAAGTATAGATAGCAGACATCGCAGCATACACTCCTTTTACTTCATGGCTCGTCCGGCATCTTCCGGTCAAGCATCCATACTATACGCCTATCGACCTACTATGTCAATAGGCAGATCGAGATGATCGGGGCTTGATTCACCCAGTCACCTTGTGGTAAGATGGGTGATCGAAAGGAAGATGCTGCTATGATCTCGACTAAGGGGCGTTACGCGATCCGTTTCATGATCGATCTGGCGGAGCACACACAGGAGGCTCCGGTCAAGCTGGAGGACATTGCCGAGCGCCAGGGCATCTCGAAGAAGTACCTTTAGATCATCGTCAAGCTGCTGGTCGATGGCAAGCTCGTCAAGGGAACGAGCGGGAAGGGAGGCGGCTACCGTCTGCTCCGCGCACCGGAGGAGTATACGGTCGGCCAGGTCCTGCGGGCCACGGAGGGTAGCCTGGCGAGCATCTCCTGCCTGGCGGAGGACGCGTCGATCTGCCCAAGGGAGAAGAGCTGCAAGACTCTGCCCATGTGGCGGAAGCTCGATGCGCTCGTGAGAGGCTTCTTCGATGGCATCACCATCGCGGATCTGGTGAACGGCACCATCGATCCGTGATGCCCCTCATCGCGCATTCACTGTAGACTGCGAGCTTTGCACGCCTGCACGATGCGAGCTCTTGCTCCTGCGCTCTGTGGCCATGGAACGGCCGGCGGACCCTTGTCGGAACACGACAACAAAAAAATTTGTCTCACCAGACGAAAAAACTATTGCATTTTGGGCGGAGCCGTGCTATAATATCAACTGTTCCGCAAGGGACATGCTGATGTAGCTCAGTAGGTAGAGCGCATCCTTGGTAAGGATGAGGTCGCCGGTTCGAATCCGGCCATCAGCTCCATTTAATTTTTGGCGGGAAATGTAGACGGTGTCTATGTTTCCTGCCTTTTGCTTTGTGATGAAGATATAGGGCTGAAATTTTGTCGAAAAGCAAAAGTATTGAGCAAAGTATTGAGCATCACCGAAAATCGGTCAGGGAGCGGTGCAGATCAGGTGATGCGGCAATGCCCTTTGCCATCATCAGAGACAAAGTAAAAGGCCGGGTGGAGATGGTATCCATCGCTTCTCCGTGATCTCACTCTTGAGGTGTCCGAATATCTGCATCCTCCTCCGCATCGTCATTGGTCAACTGGATCACCGTGTCAGACTTGGCATCCGCGGCATCGATCAGGCCTTCGCCGATGATGTAGGCTACCACAGAGGCACCGGCCATGATCAGAGCGGACACCTGAGCGACCTCAGATTCGCTCTTGCCAAAGAAGTAGGTCAGCATCATGCTCACGAAGCCGACCACAGCCACCCAGAACTTACGGGATGTCAACTTAGACTTGATGTCCATTGTGTTTACCTCCATTTTGAATTTTTGTGGCAAAAGAAAAAGCCCCGATGTGTTATCGGAGCAAGATGGTCATTCGTCGAATACAGCATTGCCGAGCGGATCGCCGGTAGCGTAGTCAAGGATCACCTATAAAGAATCGGTAGTAATGATTTCTCCGTTTTCCTTACCCACAAATGGGGTGAATCCCAGTCGCCCAACATTGAACATAAAGCCCTTGTCATACTCAACACAATGAACACTCTTCGCTGATTTGACCTCTTCGGGGTATTTTTCTTTTAATACTTCGTAAGCTTTTTGCATCGTTATCATAACGATACCTCCATCTTATTTCTCATAACAGGACTTGATTTCTTGGCGGCATTTACTTCCTTGGACGAACACACTTAAGCAATTCGTCCGTATCGATCTATAAGTTGTCAAGCCTTGCGAAAGACAGCGAATATTTCGAATCAGAGAATGCGATCGCCACCATGTTCTAAAGCCATCCATCTCCACCGTTGAAAGCTCTTTGGACCTTATCGTCTTGCCCGTCATAGAAGAAAAGCTATCCGTTTTTAACGATCCAGGAAGAGATGTGAACACCATTGACCCAAAATGCACCGACTTTAGGCTCTTTGTCGTCTTGGCACTTGCGAAGTATCTGCCTCTTTATTCGTTCTGCATGCTGTTTAGCAGTTGATCCAGTCTGAACGCCAGGGGTGACCATATTATCTATAAGACCTTTGAAAACCTTCTAAAGATCTTTGATCTACAGTCCGTTTTGCGGATTGCCCATCGGTGTTGCTTCAACGTTCAATCCCATCATCCGGCAGAAAAAAAGCAGTGACAGAATGAGAGCAATTGTTATCATACTTCGGATCTCCACGATGCGGATTGACTTCGGCAGCCGCATGACTAAGATCCATAGGCTTGGTCATCAGCGGTAGACCGGTCTTCTCAGCCAAAGAGCGTCCGATATCGGTGATGAACGAATTATTTGAGTTGACCGGCACACTTGCGCTTTCAGAAGATGGAGCTTTTTGCTGAAGCATGCCGGTAAGATCAGCGTCACCTACGAACTGCTTCTGCCCGATCCCGATAAGCTTCTTGAAGTCCTCGTTCTGCGAAAGCTTATACCCGCCATAGACAGCCAGCGCCGTAGCTACAGAAGCAGCTCCGATCTTAAGGATCTTCTTTTGACGGTCTGTTAGACCGTGTTTGGTCTATTCCTTCTCGGAAGCGGATTTTCTGCTTTGGCCGAGCTTTTCTTCTTGGGAACTCCATTTTGACCTTTCGTCTTGCTCTTCGGGTTATCCTTGCTGTAGACCTTCTTCTCTTCCCGAGCTGTGTAGTCTTTATTCGGATCCAGAGGGTAGGGAGGGCCGTTCTGGTCGCCCCACTTCTGTCCCGGAATGCCGTGGTGTTTCAGGTATAATACCTACAAATCATTAACCCCCCCTTATCAAAGAACAGAAAAGAAAGAGGACCGTATGTTTCAACGGCCCACTTCCTTTCAGATCCTTTGCAGTATCACATAGATCCGGTATCGTCCATTCCTCTTGGAAACATGCCTCTCAACGAGCACTCCGTTCACGCACGCGTAGCCAGATTCGGCTTCGACCTCGTCCCAGAGGTAACCATGCAGGATGTTATAGACCTCGTCGCTCGTTCTGGTGCGTAAGAACTTCTGCATCCATCTTTTGAAGAGGACGGGATCCTCCTCTAAGGCACATAAAAAGAAGACCGATCGTAGCATTTTCTGCGCTCGTATGCTATACTATCACTTGTGTGGTCATGATGCTATGGAATGCCTTTGGAAAGAATGCGTTTGGAACGGAAAAGGATACACATGAGCAGCTTGATCGAAAGAGAATGATCCATAGGTCAAGAAAGTGAAAGGTGATGCCCGCTATGGCAGTACCGAAATACAATGAGATGTTCCCCTCGATCATCCGTTGCTTGAGCGACGGTCAGGCTCATCCGCTCGTTGACCTGAGGAACCAGGTCATCAGTGACTTCGGTCTGACGGATGAAGATGTTCAGGAGCTATTGCCGAGCGGCACGAGTTTGTTGAGCAACCGCATCGGCTGGGCCCGTACCTATCTGAAACGAGCGGGTCTCATCGAGCAGCCGGCAAGGAATGCTTATCTGCTGAGCGATGAAGGCAGAAAGGCGGCAAAGAGGCCGGAAAAGGTCACGCTCAAATACCTGATGCAGTATGAGAGCTTTCGCCAGTTTGTGGGCAAGGATAAGGTGCCTGATACTTCGGCAGATGCAGAGGATGAGGATCCGGTCAGCCCGGAGTAGATCATGCAGCGGGAATTGGGCAAGCTGAATGCATCTCTTGCTGATGACCTGCTGGTCGAGATCATGAAGATGTCGCCCTATGATTTCGAAAAGCTGGTCGTGGATCTGCTCATCAAGATGGGCTATGGCAAACTGGAGCATAACAGGGATGCGGTCACGAAGCCGTCCGATGACGGAGGAGTGGACGGCATCCTTCGCGCTGATAAGTTCGGTTTCGATGCCATCTATACGCAGGCAAAACGCTGGGATCCGTCATCACACATCGGAAGGCCATAGATCCAGAAATTCGTCGGTGCGCTGAGCGGCTATCACGCGACCAAGGGCCTGTTCATCTCGACCGCGAAGTACACGAAGGAAGCCCGTGAATATGTGGCTACGCTGCCCTATGTGAAGGTGATCCTTGTGGATGGCGAGGAGCTGACGCACGATATGATCGAGTATGACCTGGGCGTTGCGACCACGGAGACCTTCAAGGTGAAGAAGATCGATATGGACTACTTTGAGGCGTAAGCAAACTTGAAACGGCCGTCCCCCTCGCAAGAGGGGACGGCCGTCCGTATCATGGGAGCTCGATCATCTGCGCAGCAGCGCGACCGCGACATCGTTGACGTTGGTGCCGGTGGGGCCGGTCATGATGAGGCCGCCGGTCTTCTGCAGGGCGTGATAGGCGTCGTTGTCCTGGAGGACGGCGTCCACCGTGAGGCCGAAGGCCTTCAGCTCGGCTGCGGTCTGGCTGTCGGTGTAGCCGCCGGCGGCGTCGGTGGGGCCGTCGGTGCCGTCGGAGCCCACAGAGAACACGGCGGCGCCGTCGATCCCGGCGATGCCCGCGGCGGCGGCGAGGGCCAGCTCCTGGTTGCGGCCGCCCTTGCCGTGGCCGGTCAGCTTGACCACGGTCTCACCGCCGGCGATGAAGGCCAGGCTCTTGCCATCGTGAGCATGGGTCTTCAGCACGGAGGCGAGGAAGCTGCCTGCCTCCTTCGCCTGACAGCAGAGCTGATCGGTGAGCAGCACGGGCTCATAGCCCAGCTCACGGCAGGTGGCGGCGGCGGCGGTGCAGAGCTCACGCACGGAGCCGTTGATCATGGTGGTCACGTTGTCGAGTGACTTGGGCGTTTCGACCTTGAGAAGCTCACGGGCCTGGTCGGTCAGGCGGAGGGCATACTTCTCAGCCACGGCCTGTGCCATCTCGATGGTGGCACTGTCCGGACAGGCGGGGCCGGACGCTATCATGTCGAGAGGATCGCCCAGGATGTCCGACAGGATGATGGCGAGCACATGGGCCGGGGCGCACAGCTGCGCGAAGCGGCCGCCCTTCACGCCGGAGAGACGCTTGCGGATGGTGTTTATCTACACGATGTCCGCGCCGCAGGCGAGCAGCTGGCCCGTGATGTCCTGCAACACCTCGCCGGGGACGAGAGGCTTCTAGAACAGCGCGCTGCCGCCGCCGGAGAGCAGGAACAGCACGGTGTCCTGCGCGGTGAGGCCCGCGACCAGATCGAGGGCTGCCTGGGTGCCGCGGAACGAGTTCTCGTCGGGCACGGGATGGCCGGCTTCGTAGCAGTCGCAATGCGGGATGGGGCCCATCACATGATCGTACTTGGTCACGACCACACCGCGTTCGATGCGGTCGCCCATCACATCGGTGGCAGCCTTGGCCATCTGCCAGGCAGCCTTGCCGGCGGCCACCAGCAGCACACGGCCGGGGAACTCGCGTCCCTTCAGGGCGCGGGCGACGGCTTCATCCGGCTGCACGGCACGGATCGCGGCCTTGACGATGGCGTCGGCGTCTTGACGAAGGATCTTATCCAAGGGTCATTGCCTCCTTTTCAAAAGAAAGCCGGGGAGCATGACCTCCCCGGCAGAGGAACGGGATCAGTGGATGAACAGGCTCAGGATGAAGATGCCGACCATGGCGGCGAGGCCCATCACCAGGGTCAGCGCGGTCTGGGTCTTGTAGCCCTGGTCGGGGGTCATCTCGCCGAAGTTGGTCACGACCCAGAAGTAGGAGTCATTGGCATGGGACACGGTCATGGCACCGGCGCCGATGGCCATGACGACCAGCGCGATGCCGGCGGGAGAGGTGATGCCCAGCACCTCCAGCAGCGGCGCCACGATGCCGGCCGAGGTGGTGATGGCCACAGTGGAAGAGCCCTGCGCGCTCTTGAGGATGGCGGCGAGCAGGAAGGGGAAGAAGATGCCGATGGTCTGCAGCGCGTTCGCGTTGGCCTTGATGTAATCCACCATGCTGGAGGAGGAGATGACCTTGCCCAGCACCGAGCCGGCAGCCGTCACGAACAGGATCGGGCCCACGGTCTTGAGGGTCTCGTTGGTGATGTCATAGAGCTGCTTGCCCTTGCCGGCCACGTTCAGCTGCACGATGCCGAACACGGTGCCCACGGCCAGAGCGATGATGGGCTTGCCCAGGAAGGTGAGCAGGTCGGCGACCGCGCCGGACCAGTGCGCCATGGAGGAGATGGAGGACAGGGCCATCAGGATGATGGGCACGATCAGCGGCGCCAGGGCGTTGAGGCCGCCGGGCAGCTTGCCGTATTCCTTCACGAGCTGCTCATAGGTCTTCACGACCTCGCCGCTCACATGGGTCTCGTCAGCGGACTTGACGCGCTTGCCGATGAACTTGGCATAGCAGAGGCCAGCCAGCAGGGGCAGGATGGAGCACACGACGCCCAGGCCCATGACCAGCAGCAGGTTCTCGCCCACGCCCAGGGTCTGCGCGGCGGCGATGGGGCCGGGGGTCGGCGGGATGAACACATGGCTGATGTACAGGCCGGCGGACAGGGCCACGGTCATCGCCACGGAGGACGTGCCGGTGCGCTTCACCAGCGCCTTGCGGATGGGGTCGAGGATGACGAAACCGGAGTCGCAGAAGACGGGGATCGACACGACCCAGCCCATCAGCTCGATGGCCAGCTCGGGATGCTTCTGGCCCACGAGCTTGATGACCATGTCAGCCAGCTTGAGCGCGGCGCCGGTCTTCTCCAGGATGGAGCCGATCAGGGCGCCCAGGATGATCACGATACCGATGGACGTGAAGGCGGAGGAGAAGCCCGCGCCGATCGTGTCCGCGATGCTCGTGAGCGGCAGCCCGGCCAGCAGGGCCAGGAGCAGCGAGATGGCCATGATGGCCAGGAAGGGGTGGACCTTGAACTTGGAGATCATCACGATCATCAAGATCACGGCCAGCACGAAGGCGATGATGAGAGCGATGCCTGACATGAGTTCGACCTCCCTTATGAAATTACGGAGCCTCCATACAAAGCTCCGTTGCTGGTACCATCATAACACAAAAGGAGGTAAGAAACAAGCCGGAAAATAAGGGACAGTGACGCGCCGGACTGCTGACCGTGAGGCTTGCGCCCAGGCGCGAAAGGGTGTATCATCCTGACAGAAAGAAGGCGACGCGCATGGATATCAGGCCTTACGCGCACAGGGTCCAGGTCTATGAGACCGACATGATGGGCATCGTGCATCACGCGAACCACATCCACTGGCTTTAGGAAGCCAGGATCGATATGCTGGAGCAGCTGGGCTACCCGTACCATCGGCTGGTGGAGGAGGGGCTCGCCAGCCCGGTGCTGGCGGTGAGCCTGGAATATAAGAGCCCGGCGAGATACCCGGACACGATCCTCGTGCAGACGCGGCTCCTTGAGTTCAACGGTGTGATCCTGACGATCGGCTACACGATGACGAGGGAGGACGGGACCCTGGTGGCGGAGGGCACGACGCGCCACACCTTCGTGGACGGGAGCGGCCACGTGGTGCGGCTGAGGAGAGACTATCCGGCGCTCTATGATCTGTTGAAGGAGGAGACCCCATGAGGAAGGACGTGACGATCCGCCGGGAGCGGCCTGCGTTCATGACCGTGTCCGGAGCGACCTATGCCCAGGTGGACGCGTGGTTCGGCCACACGCTGCGCGACCTGAAGCTGGATGTGATCTATCCCGAGGATCCGGACAAAAGGTATCCGTGCATCGTGTGGATCTGCGGCGGTGCCTGGCTCGACATGGACCGCTCGGCGCACACGGCGTTCCTGGCCTGGCTGGCCATGCGCGGCTTCGTGGTGGCGAGCGTGGAGTACAGGACGAGCAACGAGGCGCAGTTCCCCGCGCCGCTGTTGGACGTGAAGGCCGCGATCCGCTATCTGCGGGCCCACGCGGACCGCTTCCATATCGATACGGAGCGCTTCGGCACGATGGGCGAGTCGGCGGGCGGCTATCTGACGGCGATGTCGGCTCTGGCGGACGATCCGGCCTTCGATCGGGGCATGTGGCTGGACTTCTCCAGCCGGGTGCAGGCCGCGGTGCCGTGGTATCCTCCGACGGACTTCGCCACGATGGAGTCGGCTCTCACGAACGCGGCCGCGCCGGAATCGCTGCTGCTGGGAAAGAACGTGGCGGATCATCGCGAGGAGGCGGCTGCCATCTGTCCGGTGCATTATGTGACGAAGGACGCGCCGCCCATGATGATCATCCATGGCACGGCGGATACGACGGTCCCCTTCACGCAGGGGCTGGAGCTGCACGATCGCCTGGCTGAGCTGGGCTGTGACGTCACGCTCATCGCGATCGATGGCGCCGAGCACGCGGACCTGGCGTTCTTCCAGCAGGAGATCTGGGACATGATCGCCGCCTTCTTCAAGGAGAAGCTGGGAGAGCCTGAAAAGGTGTAAGGAGCATATGATCTGTGCCGGGGAACGGAGGCTGCTCCGCTTCCCGGCTTTTTTCTGTGTTGCGTTCCGCCGCGTAAAACAGTATAATAGACACTGGTATCATATCGGATGGAGGTGAGGGCTTGTTCGCGGAGGTCATCGTGGATATCGTGCATGACGATCTGGCGAGGTCCTTCACCTACACCGTGCCGGATGGGATGACGCTCCAGATCGGTCAGCGCGTGGAGGTGCCCTTCGGCTACAGGAGCAAGGAGGGCGTGGTGATCGCGCTCACCGAGACCTGCGGCAAGGACCTGGACCCCGCGCGCATCAAGCCTGTGACGGCGACGCTGGAGGACTATGCCGCCATCCTGCCGCAGCTGCTGGAGCTGGCCAAGTCGATGGCTGCGCGGTCCCATTGCCCTCTGGCCGAGACGCTGCGCCTGATGCTGCCAGCAGAGATGCGCGGCGGCCGCGTGCATGTGAAGACAGAGACGGTGGCCCGCTCCCTGGTGCCGGAGGCCGAGCTGGAGCAGGTGCGGCTGAAGCTGGGCCGCTCCCGCCGGAAGAAGCTGCTGCTGGAGCTGCTGTCTGACGGCAAGCCCCACACGATCTCGGAGCTGAAGGTGCTGGTCAAGGATCCCACCCAGCCGCTGCGCGAGATGACCGAGGCAGGCTATGTGGTGATGGAGCAGCGCGAGCTCCTGCGTGTCCCGGAGGACTGGGCCCGCCCCGCGAAGACGGAGGATCCGCCGCTGACACCGGGGCAGGAGGAGGTCCTGCAGGTGCTCACGCCGGCGCTGCGCAAGGGGAGCGGGAGCTTCCTGCTGCATGGTGTGACCGGGAGCGGCAAGACGGAGGTCTACATCCGGCTGGTGCGCCAGGCCCTGGCAATGGGCAAGTCCGCCATGATCCTGGTGCCATAGATCGCGCTCACACCGCAGATGGTCAGCTGGTTCCGCGGACGCTTCGGTGAGGTGGCGGCGGTCATCCATTCCGGTCTGTCGGCCGGGGAGCGCTTCGATGAATGGCGGCGCATCCGCCGGGGCGACGCGCGGGTGGTCATCGGCGCGCGCTCGGCGGTGTTCGCCCCCGCGGACAGGCTGGGGCTCATCGTGGTGGATGAGGAGCATGAGACGACCTACCTGAGCGACCGGCATCCGCGCTATGACGCGCGCGAGGTGGCGGCGGACCGCTGCGAAAGGGAGGGCGCCACGCTGCTCCTGGCCTCGGCCACGCCGAGCATCCTGTCCTTCGCCAGGACGGGCCGCGGCGACCTGACGCTGCTGGAGATGCCCGACCGCGTGAACGGCAGGCCGATGCCGGAGGTCCAGATCGTGGACATGCGCAAGGAGCTGGAGAACGGCAACCGCTCGGTCTTCAGCGCCGAGCTGCAGACGGCGCTCCGGGACTGCCTCAAAGAAGGCGGTCAGGCGATGCTGCTGATGAACCGCCGGGGCTACAATTCCTTCGTGAGCTGCCGCAGCTGCGGGCATGTGATGAAGTGCCCCAACTGCGATGTCTCGATGACCTATCATGTCGGCTATGGCGATGGCGCGCTGCATTGCCATTATTGCGGCAACGCGATGCCTGTGCCGACCACCTGCCCGGAATGCGCCAGCCGTTATATCCGCTATTTCGGCGCGGGCACCGAGAAGGTGGAGGAGGAGCTGAAGCGGATGTTCCCGGACGTGGGCGTCGTGCGGATGGACGTCGATACGACCTCCGGCAAGGATGGCCACGCTCGGCTGCTGGATGAGTTCCGTTCCGGCAGAGCGCGGCTGCTGGTGGGTACCCAGATGATCGCCAAGGGGCTCGATTTCCCGAAGGTGACGCTGGTGGGCGCGGTCGCGGCGGATCTGACGCTGAACCTGCCCGACTACCGCAGCCGGGAGAGGACCTTCCAGCTGCTGACCCAGATGGCGGGCCGCGCGGGCAGGGGCGACCGGCCGGGATGCGTGATCATCCAGACCTACAAGCCGGAGGACACGACGATCCTCTGCGCCGCGGCCCAGGATTATCGCAGCTTCTTCGAGCAGGAGTTCAGCCGCAGGCGCGCGGGGCTCTATCCGCCCTTCACGAGCATGGCGCGGCTGTTGGTGGAATCGAACTCGGCTGAGGCGGCGCAGCGTGTGTGCCGCGAGCTCTATGACCGGTGCGAGGCGCTGCTGAGGGACCATCCTGTGTGGCGCAAGCGGACGCTGATGCTCCGCATGGACCAGCCGCCTCTGACGATGCTCCGGGGCAAGGCGCGCTGGCAGGTGATGTTCAAGCTGCTGGTGCACCCCGAGACCGAGGCGCTCATCGGCGCGCTGAGCGATCTGGCCCGCACGGAGCACCCGGGCGCGGACGTGTGGTTCGAGAAGGACCCGACGACGATGATGTGACGCGGGAGCCACGGCTCCGCGTGAGAGATAAGGAGAAGATGTTCGATGGCGATCCGGAAGATCGTGAAGCTGGGAGACGAGGTGCTCCGCAAGCCCTGCAAGCCTCAGGAGAAGTTCGACCTGCGCCTGGCGATCCTGCTCAAGGATATGGCCGACACGATGTACAAGGCTGAGGGTGTGGGCCTGGCCGCGCCGCAGGTGGGCATCCTGCGCCGTGTGGTGGTGGTCGATGTGGGTGACGGCCTGTATGAGTTCATCGATCCCGAGATCGTGGAGGTGAGCGAGAAGACACAGTGCGGCCGTGAGGGCTGCCTGAGCCTGCCGGGCCGCCAGGGCGTGGTGACCCGTCCCTACGCGGTGAAGGTCCGCGCCTTCGACCGCAAGGGCGTCCCCTTCGAGCTGGAGGCCGAGGGCTTCTTTGCCCGCGCCATCTGCCATGAGCTGGACCATCTGGACGGCCGCCTCTACATCGATGTGATGGACCGCGAGCTGACGGCGGAGGAGATCGAGGGCCATATCCCGGAGGACGACGAGGAGGAGGACGACTGATGCGCATCGTGTTCATGGGCACGCCGGAGTTCGCTGTGCCCAGCCTGCGGGCGCTCCTGGAGAGCGGACATGAGGTCATCGCCGTCTATACCCAGCCGGACCGCCCCAAGGGACGCGGCAACAAGGTGGTGCCGCCGCCCGTGAAGGTGCTGGCGCTGGAGCATGGCATCCCCGTGTACCAGCCCCAGAGGATCCGCCGCGAGAGCGTGGAGGAGCTGCGGGCGATGGCGCCGGACGCTTATGTGACGGCGGCCTTCGGGCAGATCCTGAGCCAGGAGCTGCTGGACATCCCGCGGCTGGGCTGTGTGAACGTGCATGCCTCGCTCCTGCCCAGGCACCGCGGCAGCGCGCCCATCAACTGGGCGATCCTGCAGGGAGACCGGGAGACCGGCGTGACGACCATGATGACGGCCCGCGGCATCGATACCGGAGACATGCTTCTGAAGCGCACGGTCACGATCGGCGCGGAGGAGACTGCCGGTGAGCTGACGGAAAGGCTGAGCCATGTGGGCGCGGAGCTCCTGGTGCAGACGCTGAAGGAGCTGGAGGCCGGGACGCTGACGCCTGAGCCGCAGGATGAGGCGGCTATGACCTACGACCCCATGCTGGATAAGAGCATGGGCCTCATCGACTGGACGCGTCCGGCGGAGCAGATCGTACACCAGGTGCTGGGCCTGGAGCCCTGGCCCGGCTGCAGCTCGATGTGCGGCGGTGTGAGGCTCAAGCTGCATCGTGTCCGACTTGCGGAGGGGTCAGGAGTCCCCGGCGAGACGCTGGTGGCCGACCCCAAGCGCGGCCTGGTGGTGGCTTGTGGGGAAGGCGCGGTGGAGATCACCGAGCTGCAGGCCCCCGGCGGGAAGACGATGACGGCCAAGGACCATCTGCGCGGACATCCGATCGCGGTCGGGACCGTATGGAAAGAGGAAGAGACATGAGCGACGAGATCAAACACGAGCAGCATGGTGGGAATGACGCCGCAAATAATGACGATAATGGCGCTGCGCGTGGGGATAACAGTAGGATAAATGGCGTATATAAGGCAGAAAGTGGCAAGAAAGTGGCGAACGATGGAAGGCGGGGCGGCTATACAGGCCGCGGGCCCCGTACAGGCGGCGACAGGAGCCGTCCCAGTGGCGATCGTTCCCATCGTGATGGCGCGAAGAACGGATATCGTGGGGGAGAGAGCCGCGGACAGGGCCATTTTGCGCAGCAAAGTGGTGAACACCGCCCATATCGTCCCATGAACAGGACGGGAAAGCCTGAAAACGGCAGCACAAGTGGAGAAAATGTGGAGCACAGGCCCTTTGCGCCCCGCGAGGGTGGCGCTCCGGTGGGGGAAAGGCCCCATCGTGGTCCCTATCGCGGCGCGGGAAAGCCCTTCGGTGGGCCGCGCCCCGCGGGAGACCGGCGCTCCTACGCGGGCCCTCGCCTCGAGGGACGTCGTCCGGATATGCGCATGGCCCCTCGCCCCGCGCGCAGGGTATCGCCGACAGACGGACTGCCGGCCCGCCGCATGGCGCTCGATGTCATCCGCCAGGTGACCGAGAACGGAGCCTATGCCTCTCTGGTGCTGGACACGAAGCTGAAGAACTGCACGCTCTCCCATGAGGACCGCCGCCTGGTGTCGCGTCTTGTGTATGACACGCTGGAGCATCTGCTCTATCTGGACCATTGCCTGGCCCAGGTGATGGCCAAGCCGGACACAGACATCAAGCTGCGAAACATCCTGCGCATGGCCTCCTGCCAGCTGCTGCTGGAGGACCGCATCCCCGAGCATGCCGCCACCGATACGGCGGTGGAGCTCTGCAAGGAGCTGGGCATGGAGGGGCTCGCCGGTGTATGCAACGGCGTCCTGCGCAACCTGATCCGCCGCAAGGATGAGCTGACCTTCCCCGATGAGGAGACGGAGCCCGTCCGCGCCCTTTCGGTGAAGTATTCTGTGCCGGAATGGCTGGTGGAGCGCCTGCTGGCGGACTGGGGCCATGATACGGCCGTGGCGCTGATGGACACCCACCGCGAGGATCCTTACATCACCGTGCGGCCCGATCTGCTGGTGCTGGATGACGCGGCCTTCGATACGCTGCTGGACAAGAAGGTATGGGACCATGAGCCCGGCCTGGTGCCCCACAGCCGCCGCGTGCGCAACATGGTCGATCTGGCCCGGGACAGCGACTTCACGGCGGGCCGCTTCTCCATCCAGAGCGAGAGCAGCATGCTGGCCTGTATGGCGCTGGCGCCCCGCCGCGGCATGACCGTGCTGGATGCCTGCGCCGCGCCCGGCGGCAAGGCCTGCTATCTGGCCGAGCTGATGGGCGGCACGGGCCGCGTGCAGGCCTGGGACGTGCACCCGCACCGTGTGGACCTGATCCAGGCCCAGGTGACGCGCCTGAAGCTGGAGAACGTTCGCCCGCTGGTGAAGGACGCTTCCGTCCATCGTGAAGACCTGGACGAGACCTTCGACGCGGTGCTGCTCGACGCGCCCTGCTCCGGCACGGGCGACATGGCGGACAAGCCCGATGTGAAGTATCGCCCCACGCCCGAGAGCGTGGCGGAGCTGGCCAGGACCCAGGAAGCGCTGCTCGACGCGGTGGCTCCCTATGTGAAAAAGGGCGGCACGCTGGTCTATTCCACCTGCTCGGTGCTCAAGCAGGAGAACGAGGAGCAGATCAAGGCCTTCCTCGCGCGGCACCCGGAGTATTCGCTGGCACCGCTCCCGCAGGAGATCCCCGAGCGTTTCCGCCGGTATGAGGGTACCGGCCTGCAGCTGCTCCCGGCCAGGGACGGCGTGGGCGGCTTCTATATCTGCCGCATGAAGAGGTCTCGCGTATGACCGAGCTGACGGGCATGACGCCCCAGGAGCTGTGCGCGTGGTGCAAGGAACAGGGCTTGCCCGCTTTCCGCGGGAAGCAGATCTTCTCCTGGATCCATCGCGGCGCGGACTTCGCGCAGATGACCGACCTCTCGCTCAAATTGCGGGAGCAGCTGGCCCAGACGGCCATCGCCCAGCCTGTGACCATCCTGCAGACGCGCCAGAGCCATGTGGACGACACCGTGAAGTTCCTTTTCGGCCTGAAGGACGGGAACTGCGTGGAAGGCGTGCTGATGCATTACCATCACGGCTATACGCTGTGCATCTCCACGCAGGTGGGCTGCCGGATGGGCTGCCGCTTCTGCGCGAGCACGCTGGACGGCTGCGTCCGCGACCTGACGGCCGGCGAGATGCTGGGATAGATCTTCTGCGCGAACAACTTCCTGCAGGGCAGGGACCATGTGCACAACGTGGTGCTGATGGGCAGCGGCGAGCCGCTCGACAACTACGATCAGGTGATGCGTTTCCTGCGCCTGCTGCGGGAGGAGAGCGGCGTGAACATCGGCCTGCGGAACGTGAGCCTCTCCACCTGCGGCCTGGTGCCGAAGATGCTGCGGCTGGCGGAGGAGGATCTGCCGGTGACGCTGAGCATCTCGCTGCACGCGCCGAACGACGAGATCCGCCGCCGCACGATGCCCGTGGCGAACGTCTACAGCATCGATCAGGTGCTGGACGCCTGCCGGGTGTATATCCAAAAGACGGGGCGGCGTGTGATCTTTGAATATGCTTTGGTGCAGGGCGTGAACTGTGAGGAGCGCCACGCGGTGGAGCTGGCGCATCGGCTGCGCGGCATGCAATGCCATGTGAACCTGATCCCGCTCAACACGGTGGAGGAGCGCGATCTGCGCACCGTGAACGAGGCCACCGTGCGCCGCTTCATGGAGAAGCTGGAGAGCCTGCACATCTCGGTGACGCGCCGGCGCGAGATGGGCGACGATATCGAAGGCGCGTGCGGCCAGCTGCGCCGCAAGACACTGCGGCAGCAAGAGGATGAAAGCCTTCCGAAAGGGGAAGACCAGCCATGAGACACAGGATCCACATGAGCGCCAACAGCCGCAAGCGGATGGAAGCCTTCGCGAACGGGGAGACCGAGGTGAAGGCCGCGGCGTCCCTTCCGGAGGAGGAGCCTGCCCGCGAAGAGCCCCAGCCCGAGGAAGCGGATCGGGAAGCGCCGATCGTGGCCGCGTCCCGCACGGATATCGGGCGGGTGCGCAAGATCAACCAGGACGCGCTCATCGTGAGCGAGCCTCTTTTCGGTGTGGCCGACGGCATGGGCGGACACAAGGGCGGCGAGGTCGCCTCGAGCGGCCTGCGTGACCTGCTCATCGCCGAGCTGGAGGGCAAGGAGCCCGATCCCGAGGTGCTGCTCACGGCCGTGAAGCGGGCCAACCGCCGCCTGTTCATCCGTTCCCAGGAGGATGAGGAGCTGCGCGGCATGGGCACCACGCTGGACGTGCTCTGGCTGGGCGCGGAAAAGGCTTACATCGCGCATGTGGGCGACAGCCGCGTCTATCTCCTGCGGGAAGGCGCGCTGCGGCAGGTGACCGACGATCACTCCATGGTGATGGAGATGGTGCGGGCCGGCCTCATCACGGCGGAGCAGGCCGCGGTGCACCCGATGCGCAACATCATCACGCGCGCGGTGGGCACAGAGAACAGCCTGGACGTGGACATCCTCACGGAGGATCGCCGCGCCGGTGACATCTGGCTCCTGTGCACGGACGGCCTTCATGGGCTGGTGGAGGACGAGGCGCTCAGGGACAGGCTCACCCGCTACGCGCCGGAGCAGGCGGCGGATGAGCTGCTGTCGATGGCCCTTGAGGCGGGCGGGCATGACAATGTGAGCTTCGTCATCCTGCTCGACAGGGAGGGCGCATGATGGCGGGCGAGATGCTTGCGGGGCGTTACTGCCTTGTGGAGCTGGTCGGCGAGGGCGGCATGGCGCATGTCTACCGCGCCATCGACCAGAACACGGGACACGACGTCGCGATCAAGATCATGAAGCGGGAGCTGAGCCAGGACGCGGACTATGTGAGCCGCTTCCAGCGCGAGGCGGAGGCCGCGTCGAAGATGACCCACCACAACATCGTCAACCTGCTGGATGTGGGCATGGACGGCAATGACCGCTACCTGGTGATGGAGTATGTGCAGGGCACCACGCTCAAGCAGCTCATCCAGGAGAAGGGCCATCTGCCGCCGGCCACGGCCGTGCAGATCTGCGTGCGGATCCTTTCCGCGCTGCAGCACGCGCATGAGCGGGGAATCGTGCACCGCGACATCAAGCCGCAGAACATCCTGGTGGCGGACGATGGTCATATCAAGGTGGCGGACTTCGGCATCGCGCGCATCGCGAACAGCAAGACGCTGACACGTGACGACAGCGTGATGGGCACGGTCTATTATTACAGCCCGGAGCAGGCGACCGGCCAGAAGGTGGGCGCGACGAGCGACCTGTATTCCACCGGCATCGTCCTCTATGAGATGCTCACGGGGCGGGTGCCCTTCAACGGAGAGAACCCGGTGGCCATCGCGATGCAGCACCTGCACACGCCGCCCACGCCCATCGAGCAGCTGGTACCGGACGTGCCCCCGGCGATCTGCCATGTATGCATGCGCGCCATGGCCAAGGATCCGCGCAACCGTTATCAGAGCGCGCGGGAGATGGCGGCCGAGCTGACGATGGCCCTCGAGGGCAGGGTGGACGAGCTGCAGCCCAGGCTGCTGGACGAGGAGCCCTATGTCCCCATGACGGGCGCGAAGCAGGCGGCCGCGCCGAGGTCCCAGGCCTCCGTGACCGGCACGCAGCAGCCTGTGCAGAAGGCTCCGAAGCCACCGAAGCCGCCGAAGAAGCAGCTCACGCCGCAGCAGAAGAAGCAGCTGCAGCTGCGCGTGGTGTGGTGGGCAGCCACGGCCGTGGTGGCGGTGATGGTCATCGCGGGCCTGTATATCGGCAGCGTGAGCATCTATGAGAAGGTGGTCAACAGCACGGAGGTGCCCGATCTGGTGGGCATGGAGATCACCCAGGCAGAGCGCTCCGCGACCCGGCAGGGCCTGGCCGTGTCGATCCGATAGATCAACCACCCTACGGTGGCATCGGGCACTGTGATCCTGCAGGCCCCGGAGGAGGGCACCACGATGCGCAAGGGCGACCAGGTGGTGCTCACGGTCTCGAAGGGGCCCGCGAGCCTGACGGTGCCCACCGTGACCGGCATGACGCTGACAGATGCCATCGCCGTGGCCAAGGCGAGCGGCCTCACGATCACCGTGGTGGAATATGTGGTGAGCGAGGACGTGGAAGCGGACCAGGTGCTGCGGCAGGTGCCCGAGGCAGGCACGGCCTGTGAGCCGGGCGACATCGTGCAGGTGACCGTGTCCGGCGGCCTGGCTGAGGTGCCCAATACCTATGGTGAGACGCTGGCGGACGCCAAGGCGGCGCTCACGAGCAATGGCCTCACGGTGGCCTCGACCGTCACCTATGTGGATACGACGGACACCTCGCTGCATGGCCTTGTGGCGGGGCAGTCTCCTGAGGCAGGCGCCCAGGTCATCCAGGGCACGACGGTCTATCTCACGATCTGGCAGGTGCCCGGCATGAACAGCAGGGCCCAGGTGACCCTGGACCTGCCGGAACGCGATACGGACCTGAACGTGCGCGTGACGCTGGTCATCGATGACACGGAGGTCACGACCTGGTCGGGCACGGTGGGGGCTGATGAGCTGCGGCATCCCACGGTCACCCTGTCGGCCCAGCTCCCCGGGAGCTATGTCTACAAGGTGTATTGCGACGGCAGCTTTGCCTATCAGTCGACGGCGGCCCTGGAATGAAGACAAGGACGGTAAGGCATTGAGTGAGGAACAGGAAGCCCTGAGGAGGGGCACCCTGATCCGCGGCATCGGCGGCTTCTATACGGCGATGGACGCGGACGGAAACGAGTATACGCTGCGGGCCATGAAGAAGTTCCGGCGGGAGCGCATCACGCCGCTCGTGGGCGATGAGGTGCTGTTCTCTCCCGGAGAGGGAGAGGAGCACGGCTGGCTGGAGCAGATCCTGCCCAGGCGCACCGAGTGCGTGCGTCCTCCGGTGGCGAACGTGGAGCTGCTGGTCATCGTGGTGGCACCGGAGCCGGAGCCCGATCTGCTGCTGGTGGACAGGCTGATGGTCCGGGCCCACGCCCAGGGGATGGGCACCGTGCTGGCGATCAACAAATGTGACCTCGATCCCTCCTTGGCGCAAGACCTTCAGGTGCAGTATGCCGGGGCGGAGACGCCCATCCACGCGGTGAGCGCGGCGACCGGGGAAGGGGTGGAGGCGCTGCATGAGACGCTGCGTGGCAGACTCTGCTGCCTGGCGGGCCAGAGCGGTGTGGGCAAGAGCAGCCTGCTCTCCCGCATGCTGGGCCTGGAGCTGGAGACCGGCGAGCTGTCGTGGAAGATCCGCCGGGGCAAGAACACGACACGGCACGCGGAGCTGCTGATCAAGGACGGGCTCCGGGTGTTGGATACGGCCGGCTTCAGCCTGCTGGAGCTGGACGGAAGGATGGATCCCATCACGCTGAAGGAGCACTGGCCCGAGCTGCAGAGGCTGGAAGGACAGTGCAGGTTCCAGCCCTGCTACCATGGCAAGGAGCCCGGCTGCGCGGCCACGGCGGCCGTCGAGGCGGGCGAGATCGACCCGAGAAGGCTGGAGAGATACAGGATCCTGCTGGCGGACGTCCGGCAGGCATGGAGGAAACGCTATGATCAAAGCGGCACCATCGATCCTGGCGGCTGATCCGCTGGATGTAGGCTCCGGTGTGGAGCGGATGCTCGGAGCGGGCTGTGACTGGATCCATGTGGATATCATGGACGCGCATTTCGTGCCCAACCTTTCCTATGGCCCTGCCATCGTGAAGGCGCTGCGGGAGCGCTGGCCGGAGCTGGACCTGGACGTGCATCTGATGATGGACGATCCGGAGGACTATCTGAAGACCTTCGCGGAGCAGGGCGCGAGCGGCATCACGATCCATGCCGAGGTGCCCGGTGACGTGGCGGCCATGCTGGAACAGATCCGCGGGATGGGCCTCCGCGCCGGGCTCTCGGTAAAGCCGGGCACCCCGGTGGAGAGCATCCGCGCGTTGCTGCCGCTGTGCGATATGGTGCTGGTGATGACTGTGGAGCCGGGCTTCGGCGGGCAGCGCTTCCGCATGGAGATGCTGGACAAGCTGACAGAGCTGCGCGCCATGGGCTATACCGGCTTGATCGAGGCGGACGGCGGCGTGGGCCTGAGCAACCTGCCTCTGCTGGCCGAGCGTGGGCTGGATGTGGCCGTGATGGGCACGGCGCTCTTCCGCTGCCCCGATCCCGCCGACTATATCCGGCAGGTGCATGCCCTTTGAACGAAGAGCTCCGACCGCCCAGGCAGCGCTGCCCGGCGATCGGAGCTCTTTGCTTTTCACGAAGCGCGTGATGATCGAAATTTTCCCGCAGGGCTTGCGATCCATCCGCGGATAGTGTATACTATATGAGCCGTACTGTGATGAAGGCTGGGTCCCGTGCGATCGTCCGGTGTGAACCTTGTCAGGACCGGAAGGTAGCAGCAATAAGCATCAGGCCGATGTGCTGCGGGATCGCCCAGTCTGAGCAGTGCGGTATTTTTTATCCTCAAAGCGTATAAGAAGAGCTCATAGACAAGATGAGGGGGCACCTCATCCCGCGCGGGATGGGATGCCCCCTCGTTTGGCGCTTTGGTGGCTGTCTGTCATTCGGCCACGAACCCGGTCTCCTGGGTCACATCACGGATGGCGTCGTAGGGCAGGGTCTCGGCCATGGTGCCCTCCATGTTCAGATGAAGCCAGTAGACCAGCTCCTCATCCAAGTCGGAGGTGGTCCGGCCTTCGCGGAAGAACTCCAGATCGTCGCCCTCGGCGATGCCATAGGGATCGGTGGTCACATAGCGGACACCGTCCTCGATGGCCTCGGGCACCTGGCCCTCATCCAGCGTGAGCGAGGTGACCTTCAGCTGCGCGGTGTGCTCGTCCGTCATGCCCACGAGCGCGACGGTGCCGGAGAAGGAGCAGCCATAGATCGAGCCGTCCTCATAGCCTTCGCCCGTGTCTCCCAGCTCGCCGTCGCTGAACATGCCGCCGAAGCTGCCGTCCGCGTCGAAGGCCAGCGTGGTGGACCAGGCACCGGCACCGCTGGTGAAGGTGAAGAGCTTGCCCTCCAGCTCCTTCAGCGTGAACACGGGCTGGGCGAAGGGACTGCCCAGCAGCTCCTCGGGCACGGAGGTCACGGCCTGCTTCTCCTCGTCGCTCATGCGTTCATAGCTCTCGGCCCACGCGGCCGTCTCCTCGGAGAGGGAGGAGCGCTCGAAGGCTTGCCCATCATAGATGACATAGTCGCTCACATCGGCCTCACAGGTCTCCTCGGGCGCGGTCTGCTGGGCGACCTCCTCCGCGGCGGCCCGGAAGGTCGCCTCATCCATGCCCTCGCTGCTGGTGGTCAGCACGTACTGACCGTTCATGTTCGCCCACTGGGCCAGATAGAGGCCTTCCCCCTGGGTCACGGTCAGGTCGGCGCCCGGTTGGGGGAAGGCAGGCTCGGCATCGATATAGACGCCGGAGATGTCGGTGCTCAGCGTCAGCGCGCCGCGCAGGCGCCACGCGCGTCCGTTCACCTCATAGTCATACTCGCCGATCACGAAGCTGCCGCAGTCGATCAGAGAATAGCTCTCGTCGGTCACGCCCATCACGGCGGGGCGGCACAGCTCAGTGCCGGCCTTCTCGTTCACAGCCTCCAGGCTCTCACAGGCGGTGATGGGGGAAGGCATCCCCACCATCTGCTCGGCGCCCGCGGCGCAGCAGCTGGTCGCGAGGACCATCGCGGTCATCAGGCTCATCATCTTACGCATCTCAGTGTACCTCCTTATCATCATCGAGTGTTCTGATATGGGTCTGCCGGAGATCCTTTCCGGCAAGGACAGGATACGATATCCAGCCCCTATAGTACAGGGACAGGATGGCGGGATAGAGAGACCTATCCCGCGAAAAAGACCCTCTCCCTGGGAAGGGGAGGGCCGGAGGAGCAAGGACGGGTCACACGCGGCGCAGGACCCAGCTCTTGGAGGAGGCATCACCGAAGAGAGGACCGACGGCCAGGCCGCCGCGCATCAGCTGGCTGCCGGAGAAGACCTCGCCGGTCTCCTCCACCCGGTACAGAGCGGCGGGCTCGAGACCACGCAGCTTGAGCAGCGGCGGCACGCGCATCCCGAGGGAGAGCGCGCGGCAGAACACCACCACGGCCTCGCTGCCATCCTGGGATACGGTCATCCAGGCGGTGTCGTTCCCCTCGAACGGCGAGAGCAGACGGTGGAAGCGCCCATAGAGCAGCGTGGGACGCAGCGCCTTGACGCGGGCCACGATGCCGCGCACCTGCTCCAGCTCCTCCTTGGACAGCTTGTTCAGGTCCAGCTCGAAGCCGAAGCAGCCGCTCATGGCGATATCGGCGCGGGTGGCCAGGGGCGTCACACGGCCGGTCTGGTGGTTCGGCACAGCGCTCACATGGGCTCCCATGCTGAAGGGCGGGAAGACGAAGGAGGTGCCGTATTGGATCTGGCAGCGGGAGACGGCATCGGTGTTGTCGGAGCACCAGGTCTGGGGCATATAGTAGAGCATGCCCATATCGAAGCGTCCGCCGCCGGAAGCGCAGCTCTCGAATAGCACGGCCGGGAAGTCTGTCACCAGGCGCTCGAGCACATGATAGAGGCCCAGCATATAGCGGTGGGGCAGCTCGGCCATGCGCTCGGCGGGGAGCAGGCTGCCGCCGATGTTCGTCATGTTGCGGTTCATGTCCCACTTCACATAGTCGATGGCGTTCTCACGCAGCACATCGGCCACGGCGTGATAGACGAAGTCCTGCACGTCCTCACGGCTCAGGTCCAGGATGAGCTGGTTGCGGCCCTCGATGGGCGCGCGGCCGTCCACATGGATGGCCCAGTCGGGATGCGCGCGGTACAGATCGCTGTCCGGCGAGACCATCTCGGGCTCGAACCAGAGGCCGAAGCGCAGGCCCAGGCCATGGATCCTTTCGATGAGATGGTTCAGGCCATGCGGCAGCTTGCGCAGGTCGGTGTGCCAGTCACCCAGGGAGCTGTGATCGTCGTCACGATGGCCGAACCAGCCGTCATCCAGCACGAACAGCTCGATACCGCAGGAGGCGGCCGTGGCGGCGATGGCCATCAGCTTCTCCTCATCGAAGCCGAAGTAGGTGGCCTCCCAGTTGTTGAGCAGGATGGGACGCTCGGCGTGGGCATAGCGGCCCCGCACCAGATGCTCGGCACACAGGCGATGGAACTGGGCGCTCATGCCGTCCAGGCCTTCCTATGACCAGCAGGTGACGGCCTCGGGCACGGTAAAGGAGGCGCCGGGCTCCAGCTTCCAGGAGAAATGATCGTCGTGCAGGCCCAGCAGCACACGGGCATTGCTGTTCGAGTCCACCTCCACCCCGGCATGGAAGCTGCCGGACCACACCAGCGCCGTGCCGATCGCCTCGCCGGAGGCCTCGGTGGTCTCGGGCCGGACGAGCGCCATGAAGGGCGAGGCCTGGGCGCTGCTGGCCCCGCGCAGGCTGTAGACGCCCTGCTCACCGGGCACCAGAGCGCGGTGGATCACGCTCCGCTCGCGGGCCCAGGCGCCGCTCAGGGTGATCAGGTCCCAGCCGCTGTCGGGCAGATCGAGGCAGAGCGACATGGCGCGCTCCAGCGTCAGAGGCTCGACGCTCTCGTTCGTCAGCGTCATGCTGCGGGCGATGACGTCACAGTCCTCAAAGATCGTATAGCGGAGCTCACAGGCGAGGGACAGCGCCTCATCGCGCAGGGTGAGGACGAGCGTTTGGCAGGTATCGCCAAAGGTGGCGGGCAGGCCCTCCAGCGCGGGCTTGCCGGGCACGACGCGCGATCCGACGAAGCGAAGGTCGCAGGTGCGGGTGCCGTCGCTCCTGCGCACGGTGAGCGCGCCGCGGCGGAAGTCACCCAGGCCATACTGGGGCAGCTCCTGCGGGAGCATGTCCAGGCCGCAGTTCTGCACGGTGAAGCTCTGGCCGGGGCGCACACCGGCGTGGGCCAGCCAGGGGGAAGCATCGCAGCTCTCCAGCCGGCCGCCGAGGTACAGGTGCATCAGGATGCCGCCATCCAGCACCTTCATCACATAGCTCATCCGGTCATTGCGGAGATGGAAGAGGCCGTCCTCGTTCAGGATCTGGAGCATATCGATCTTCTCCTTTCAGGCTCAGGCATCGGTCACATGGGCATTGGCCAGGTCGTCGAGCAGGACGCTGGCGTCCTCCTTCGAGAAGAAGCAGGCGCTGCTCATGGGGTCCAGCACGATGCCGCCCACGTTCTCTTCGGTCTTGGCGCGGCGGAGCAGCTCGGCAAGAGGTACCTGCACGGAGGTCGCGCCCTCGATCTTCTTCAGCTCGGCCTCCTCGGTGCAGGCCACATAATACCATTGGCCGTCCGAGGCCTGGACCATACCCAGCTGCACGCTGAGCTCGCCCTTCTCATCCCGGCCCAGCTGCCCGGGCGCCAGGAGCTGGTCGCCGCGGGTGACCGCGATCATCATCGCGACCATCATCTCATCATAGTCCTCCCGCTTGCGAGAGGAAGCGTAAGCTTTGCAGGCATCGTGGAGCATCGCCATAGGGTGTGGACCTCCTTCAAAGATACGGAACGATGTTCAGCGCATCGTGTCCAGATAATAACGCATCGTCGGCTCGATCCAATAGAGGTAGTCGGGCCCGGGCACCTCAAGGGCCTTCAGACGCAGATAGAGCGGCAGCCCATCGCCGGCATCATGCCAGAGGTCGCCGAGGACCGTGTCCCAGGCGCCGCTGTGTCCCTCTGTCTCCGCGAAGGCGAAGGCGTCGCTCCGCACGATGTGAAGGGCCTCGGGTCGTGGAAAATGGGGCAGCAGGAGCCTGCGGAACAGCGCGATGACCTCCGGGCTGCGCTCCACCACGGTCACGTCCTCCACCCGCGGGCACAGGAGCATGTGGAACACCACATAGCCAAGACCCAGCCCATAGCAGAGCACACGGCCATGGCAGCGCTCGGCCATGGGGCGCAGCGTGGCGATCTCGTTGGGGGTGATGGTCATCCAGATGCGCCCCTTCTCCTCCAGTGAAAGATAGGGGAGCGTTTCATCGCACCAGCCCAGCTGAGGCAGCAGCCGCCCCACCCTGTCGAAGGTGAAGTCGTCGCGCACGAAGAGCTCCATCGGCCGGAAGGTACGGGTCACGAGCTCCAGGTCGCCCTCACGCCCATGGGGATGGCCGACCGCGAGGACATAGGGATCCTTGAGGCAGAAGGCGGGATCGACGCGTCGGAGCATCTTCGGGAAGCGTCCTCGGCACAGGCGGGCATCGTCGGGCCGGGAGGCATCCAGACCGCACCAGACCGCCAGCAGCGCCTGATAGGCCTCGTCGAGATCGATATCGCACTCGGCGGCCAGGTCCAGCACGGCTTCCCGCGTGATGGCAGCGGGATCGGTGTTCATGAAGCGGCTGAGCACGTCCAGAAGGCGGGCATCGTCCAGCCGTATCTCATCGGTCATCCATACCGCCTCCTTTCCCCGCGCAACGCACATGGTACACCGATCGGCGCTTTTCCGCAAGAGCGAAACTTCCTCTTGCCCGCGTCGCTTCACCTATGCTATACTGAAAACAGTTCCTGACGGAGAAAAACGCAGAGAGAAGGGGATAGAGATGGATCATCTCGTATCGGCCTATGGCGCGGTCGGCAATGGCATCGCGGACGATACCCAGGCTGTACAGAAGGCGCTGGACGCCTGCGCGAAGGCAGGCGGCGGGCGCGTGGTCATCGAGGATGGCATGACCTGCCTGACGGACTCGCTCCGGCTGGGCAGCCATACGGAACTGTATCTGGGCAATGGCGCGGTGTTGCGGGCCACGGGCGATCTGGACCATTATTTCCGGCCCGACCAGCCCACGGTGGAGGACAGCATGAAGCATGTGGGCACGCCCGTGCTGGGCAAGCCCTCCTATGTGTATCTCTACGCCAAGGGCGCCGAGGACGTGAAGGTGACGGGCTTCGGCCGCATCGATGGCCATGGTGACGCCTTCGTGCACCGCGTGAGCCCGTACTATGTGACCGGCGACTTCTATCCCCGGCCCACGCTCGTTTATTTCGAGGACTGCCGCCATGTGACCTTCCGCGATGTCACGCTGGGCAATGTGGCCTTCTGGACGCTGCACATCGCCGGCTGCTATGATGTGCTGATGCAGGGCATCCGCATCCTGAACCCGCTCGATGTGGCGAACAGCGACGGCATCGACGTGGACCACAGCCAGCAGGTGAGGATCCTGGGCTGCCATGTGGAGTGCGCCGACGACTGCGTGTGCATGAAGAACACCAAGGGCGACCGCGAGTATCCGCACACCCAGGACGTCATCGTGTCCGGCTGCACGCTGGTCTCCACCAGCGCGGCCATCAAGTTCGGCACCGAGGGCGTGGACGACTTCGAGGACGTGGTCGTCTCGGACTGCATCATCTCCCGCTCCAACCGCGGCATCTCGATCCAGATCCGCGATGGCGGCTGCGTGAAGAACGTGACCTTCCGCAGCATCCTGATCGGGACGCGACGCTTTGCCGAGAGCTGGTGGGGCTGCGCCGAACCCATCGCCATCACGGCCTTCGACCGCGATGAGGAGACCCACGGCGGCAGCATCGAGGACATCCGCTTCTACGATGTGGTCTGCGAGGGCGAGAACGGCGCGGTCATCTTCGGTATGCCGGGCCGCATCCGCGATATCACCTTCGAGAACGTGCAGGTGCGCCTGAAGGCCACCAGCAAATGGCCGAAGGACCGCTACGATCTGCGCCCCACGAATGTGGTGGAGGACATCCAGGAGCGCCCCTCCGTGCCGTTCCTGCTGCATGGTGCCGAGGGCGTGACGCTGCGCCATGTGCGCACAGGCGGCTTCGACGGCGCCCGCGACCTGCCGGAGCATATCGTGACCGAGGAATGCACCGGGGTCAAGATCGAGCCCTGAACATATAAGAACAGCCCGTACCGCCGATAACGGTACGGGCTGTTGCTAAAGGATCGAGATCAGCCGCGGAGCTGCGCCAGGCCGCGATGGCCGAGCTCCATCATGCGGCGGCAGTAGTCATCGCTGCGCTTCTGGATGTCCTCCTGATAGACCTCCAGCTCCGGCATCGACACGGCGAAGAAGTCGTAGCCCACCCGGTCGAAGCCATGGCGCTCACCGAAGATGATCATCTGATGGAAGGACTTCATGGCCTTCTCATCCTCGCCCAGGGCGTGATAGGCCAGGCCCTGATAGTAGATGTAGTCCGAGGGCTGGTCGTTGTAATAGCGCACGGGCTCGGGGATCTGTGAGCCGACGGTGGCCAGGGCCAGCTGCTCGCGGGCCTTCTCCTCTTCGCCCAGGCGGCGCAGCGCCATGCCCATCAGGTAGTGGGCACGGTTGTCGGGCACATTGTCCAGCTTGCCCTCGCCCAGGCAGTCGGGGTAGGTGATGGTCCGCTCGGCCAGGTCATAGGCGGCGCGGGCGCCTTCCTCGGTCCCCTGCGCCAGCGCCTTCTCGGCCAGGGCAAAGAGCGCGGTCTTGTATTCGTCCGCCACCTTGCCTTCACCGCCCTCCCACACATGGAAGGTGTAGTGCAGCAGCCGGTCAAGGGCCTTCTCATACTGACCGTCGGCGTTGAGCAGCGAGACATAGGCCAGCATCAGGGGCGTACGGTCCGGCAGCAGCGCGGGGTGGGCCTCCAGGATGGCCAGGCGCTCCCGCACGGGGCGTTCCAGGCGCTTGAGCAGCTGGTCCTGCTCCAGCAGATAACGGCTGTTCTCCGGCTCCAGACGGCAAGCCTGCGTGATCTCATCCAGCGCGAGATGGCGGTCGCCGTGGTTGAAATAGGCGATGGACAGGGCGCGGTGGGCAGGGGCCAGCGTGGGCAGCTCCCGCACGGCCTGCTGCCAGTGCGCGATCGCCTCGGCGTAGAGCTTGCGGTCATAGAGCAGCTCACCCAGCAGATAATGGCACTTGGGAGCGGCGGGCAGCATGGCGATCGCGCGCTCCAGGATGAGGCGCTCCTCCATCTGGTTCGGGAAGCAGAAGTCGGTGGGCAGCGCTTCGGCCGCACGCGCCTCACTGAGGGCTTCATCGGTATGGCCCAGGCGGCTGAGCGCGCAGGCCCGGGCGGCATGCGTCATGGGGCTCTCCACGGGGCAGAGCGCCAGCACATCGGCGGCGTCCTGCCAGGCGCCGAAGCCGAGGCATTCATAGGCCAGACGCAGGTAGTTCTCGATCCGGCCGCCCATCGCGCGGGTGAAGGCCTCGCGGTCCCCGGCACGGTAGAGGACGCCATGGTAGAGCGGATCGATGGCCAGGCTCTCCCGGGTGGAGCGGGCCAGCTCCTCCTTCCGCCCCAGCGCGGAGAGGATGGCTGCCTGCAGCGCGCGGGCCTTCATGTCGTGCCAGCCGCGGATGAGCGCTTCCCTGACGAAGGGGAGCGCCTGCTCGGGCTCGCCGCGCTTCATGCAGACGCAGGCCAGATGATAGTAGGCCGCGCCGGCGGTCTCGGCGCTCCAGGTCGCCTTGAAGAAGGCGTCATAGGCCTCGTCCAGGCGGCCCAAAAGCTCGAGCACCAGGCCCAGGTGCTGATACACCTCACCGGAATAGGGATTGGGGTTGCGCCAGGTCTGCTTGCGGATGGCGGCCCGGAAAAAGGGCAGGCTCTCCTCGACGCGGGTCTGGCGCAGGAGGTAAGAGCCGTAGGCGTCGTTCAGACGGATGTCGGTAGGGTCGCGGCGCAGGCCCTCAAGATAGTAGTCCGTGGGCAGGAAGGTGGCGTGGCGGTACTGCTCCAGATGCTGGCCGGCCAGCCACAGCTCCTCCAGCGACTGGATCTGGGCGGGCTCCTTGAGGGCCTCGGCGGGCTCGGGGATGGGCCGATCCTCCTTCACATAGCGGGTATAGGAGCAAAGCTCGGTGCCGTCGGCGTCATAGACAGACACGGTCATGCCGCTCACGGCCGGGACAGTCGTGACGAGCGCGGAGGCAGGGGACAGGTCGGCGGTCTTCTCCCACAGGGTCCTGCCGTCCCCACGGACACAGATCCTCGCGCCGACGCGGGGCGAGGTGGCATAGATCTTCAGGCGCGCCTCGGAGGCCTGGGCGATCAGCGCGTCGTCCGCCTCCCGCCCGTAGGCGAAGGGATCGGCCTCCAGCACCTGGCCCTTTGCGTCCAGGAGCTCCACGCCAAGGATGATGTCCTTCGTGGCGTTGCTCACGCGGCCCACGGTCTTATAGGGCATGAAGTACTGCACGAAGGTCTTCTCCTCGTGCGGCTTGAGCCAGGTGAAATCGGGCTGGTTGTCGCAATAGACGCCGGTCATCAGCTCGATGTAGGGCCCGTCATCGTCGGTCAGCTCACGGTCCCAGCGGCGGCCGAAGTCACCGCAGCCCCAGGTCCACTGCTTCTTGCCGGGGCTGATGTGGTGGTCCGCCACATGGAGCAAGCCGGCATCGCGGCCCTCATCGAAGTTGCCCACGAAGTCGAAGTCGGAGTGGGCCGCCATGTAGGACGTGGGCACCCGGATGTTCTTGTAGCGGGAGATATCGACGCCGGCGGAATAGTCCGCCTTGTAATACTCGCCGGTGGCGATGGGGAAGGTGGAGACCGCGCGCTTGCCGTGGTCCATCACCGCGTTCACGTCCGGCGGGAACACCGAGAAGGTGTGCTCGTTCACCGAGACGGCGGGGTTGGCCCACCACAGGAAGGTCTGCGGATAGTCGGTGGGATCGTAGAGGCGGCCGCGGATCTCGATGTAGGCGCGGTCGGGGTAGAGCGTGATGGCGGCGTTGCCCTTGGTGCCATGGATGCGGTCGGTCTCGCCGATCGTCACGGTGGCGGAGCCGTCCTCGCCCTGGGACAGGGCATAGTCCACCGGCATGAAGGTGGAGGGGCGGTGATGCTGGGGCCAGTTGAACTCGATGCCGCCGGAGATCCAGGGCCCGGCCAGGCCCACCAGCGCGGGCTTGATGACATGGTTGTAATAGACGAAGTCATAGCCGTTGGTCTTGTCCAGGGCGCGCTGGATGCGTCCGCCCAGCTCGGGCAGGACCATCACATAAAGATAGTCGTTCTCCAGGATGACGGCCTTGTAGGTCACATCCTCCTTCACCTCGCTGATCTTCTCACAGATCGGCATGGGGTAGACCTTGCCGGTGGAGCCCTGGTAGGCCCTCTTCTCGATGAAGAGAGGATCCTTCTCCAGGCTGCCCGTGCGGTAGGTGGGGATGGTCACGTTCTGCTCATAGACGACAGCTCTGTTCATGTTGGACCTCCTTGAAGCGGATGGGTAAGATCGGTCTGCCTGTATCATATCCTTTTTGATGGGCGCTGTCATTGATCTGGATCGCCCGATGATCTTGATTTTTTGCTCGAGGTGAGACTTGATGATCTCTGTGGAGAAGAACGTGGCGCCGGGCTCGGAATATTTCGTCCATGCGCCGAGCCGCATGGCGCAGAGGGCGCTGCTCTATCCGGTCCAGTGCGGGTCGTTCGCCTATGAGCCCGGCTATGCGCTCGCGCGCAGCTCCTTCGACAGCTTCCTGCTCATGTATCTGCGGCGCGGCACGCTGCGGGTCACAGCGGAGGACAGGGAAAGACTGGTCTGTGAGGGCGCGTTCGTGCTGCTCGATTGCTATCGGCCGCACGGATACGCGACGTATGACGGCTGTGAGGTGCTCTGGCTCCACTTTGACGGCAACGCGGCCCGGGAGTTGTATGAAACGATCGCGGCCAGGCTGGGGATCGTGTTCCGCATGGAGGACCCGACGCCGGTCGTTCGGAGGATGGACGAGGTGCTGCGGACCTTCCGGGAGGGAAAGACAGTGCAGGAGGTCGTGTTGGCCCGGACAGTGCACGATCTGCTCACCGAGCTGCTGTTCTTCGACCCGGAGGTGGAGATGGGCAGTGGTCACGCGGACGCGGCGGAGCGGGCCATGACCTATATCCACGAGCATCATGCCGAGGAGCTGACGGTGGACCGGCTGGCCGCCCAGGTGGGCATGAGCCCCAGCCACTTCATCCGTGTGTTCCGGCAGGAGACAGGCTACACGCCGCACGGCTATATCATCAGCTGCCGGATGGCTTCGGCGCGCTATCTGCTGCGCTATACCCAGCTCTCGGTGAAGGAGGTCTGCTTCAGCACCGGCTTCAAGAGCGAGAGCACCTTCTGCAGCGCCTTCCGGAAGCAGCACGGCATGACGCCGCAGGAATACCGAGCCACCTGATATGATCCTCAAAAAGAAATGACCTATAAAAGTGGGGATCCGAAGCAGTCCAGAGGGCGACCGGAAAGCCCTCTGGTCGACCGCCGCAGCGGTCGAAACCTCTGTCGATCTTATTTGAGATGAGTATGATAGGGACGAAAAGAGCGAAGGGCCTCTCATAGGCTCTCCGCTCTTTTTCGTCCTGTTACTGCGTCTCCATCGGTGTGGCACCGATGTAGAGGATCTGGGGCTTGGGATCGTAGGTATCGGTATCGAGATAGACCCGATCGACCTCCACGCCGCTCTCATAGCGCACCTGGTAGCTCGTCACCTTGATGCCGTCCTTCGCCTTCTGGTATTCGTATTCCTCGGTCTCATAGATGACATACTCGGCATCCTTGTCCACCACGATCTGGGCGTCGGTGGGGGCGGGAATGGGCTCAGTCTGCACGTCGAAGTCATACTTCACGCCCTTGCCGCGATAGGGGCCGTAGATGGTCACGCGCGTCACCAGGCGGTTGCGCTGGCCGTCCTTGCTCTCCACAGCCGACTTGATATAGATCGGGTAGGCCGTGTTGTTCACGAACTTCAGGTCCACACGGTGGCCCTTCACCGAGTTGACCGTGGCATCCTTGCCGTAGTCGGAGTAGTTGACCTCCATGCTGTGCGGGCTGCGGTCCACGATGGTCATGCCGGCATAGACCGCGGCCTGATAGACGGTGGTGCTGGCCTGGCATACGCCGCCGCCCACGCCCATGACCTCCTTGCTGTAGACATACTCCGGTGCCTCCAGATAGCCGTTGGCCAGGGTGCGGTCACCGGCCGCCTCATTGAAGGAGAAGGTGCCGCCGGGCTGGACGATGGTGCCGTTCACACGGGCCAGCGCCTGGCTGATGTTGCTGTTGCGATTGTCGGTCGAGCGTGTCGAGATCTATGTGTAGACGGTCGCCATCTCGCAGATGACGTTCGCCTTCAGGTACTCGACGGTGATCTTCGGGTCGGTGTAGGCGGCCTGCAGCTCGATGGTGCCGGAAGACTTCTCCTGGAGCATCTCGACCAGCTGGCTCTTGAGGGTCGTCAGGTCCAGCTCGCGGCCGCGGATCTCTTCATTGAAGGTGAAAGGATAGGTGCGGGCCGCGTCGAAGCTGGCGATCGAGGCATCCTGGGGCTCCAGATAGAGCTGGGCGCTCAGGTCCTCCAGCAGCACATCCAGCACCGAGAGGTCGATGTCCGGCTCCACAGAATAGGCGTGGAAGGTCTCTTCCTTCAGCTGCTCCCGCGCGGCGAGGACCGCTTCGGGAGAGCCGCTCGTGTCGCGGCCCTGGGCCCAGGCGGCGTTGAGCGCGTCGGTGGGGTCCAGCGAAAGGCTGAGCGTCTGCGCGTTCACGGTGGTGATGGTCTCGCCCTCGAAGGTGAGCTTCACGCTCCAGCGGGAGAGGTAATCCGCCGCCTGCGCGGCCACCGCGTCCCAGGCTTCCTGCTGCGTCATGCCGCCCAAATGGATGCCGTCCACATACACGCCCTCACAGAAGAGGTCGTCATAGGCATGCACCTGCTCGACCAGCTCGTTATAGGCGCGCTGCTGCTTCAGGCTGTTGGAGACAGAGATCATGATGATGATGGCAAGGATGACGACGCCGCCGAGGATGATCCATCGCTTCCAATAATCGAAATAAGCCCGCGCGATCTGCTTAAAGGACATGCTGTCGTCGTCATGATGATGGGGATCGTTGATCGGCGGGAGAGGGGAGGCATCCCGCATGGGGATGCCGATGGGAGGATCGTTCTGCGGAGGCACGGGCGGCGGGACGGGCTGCGCCCTGCGGCGCCGCACAGGCTGCTCGCCGCTCCAGGAGGTGCCGCCGTTCGCGGTCCAATAGCCCTCAGGGGGCTGAACGCCGCCCTGGTCGCCGCTCTGAGGAGGATAAGGGATCGAGCCGCCCGAAAGGTCGGGCATCGGGCGTCCCTGGATCGGCCGGGACTGGGCATATCCATCCGGCAGCTGCCAGCGGGAGGGCGTGTTCGCGCTGATGCCGCTCAGCTGCGAGGGCAGGCCCTGCATCGTGCCGGGCTTCCGGACCGTGACCTTCTGCACGGCATCGCTCAGCTTCTTCACGGTGGGCATCCCCGCGCCGCGCTTGCTCTTTCCTTTGCTCCTGCGCGCGTGAGCCTGCGTGTTGTCCTTGGTGTCGGGCATGGATGCCCTCCTTTCGTTATGAGATGGGATCGTCGGGGCAGACGCGGTGTCCCTCATCCAGCGCCTCTGTCAGGGCGGCAAGATCCTCGTCGGCCCTGAGCCAGGCATCGCACGTGCTGCCGATGCGGCCGTGCTTATCGTTCATCTGGTGGAAATCGCTGCCGCCGGTCACCAGCAGACCGTTGCGGCGAGCCATGCGGTCCAGCTGCTCATAGCCGACCGCAGCGCCCGAAGGATGGTAGACCTCCAGACCGAGCAGCCCGGCATCCTTCCAACCGCGCACCACGGGCTCCAGGACGGGAAGCTCCAGCTGCAGCTCGGCGGGATGGGCCAGCACCGGCACGAAGCCGTTCTCGCGCAGCAGACGGATGGCGTCGCGGATCTTGAGCCTCTCACTGGCGACATACGCCGGCTTGCCATGGCCCAGATAGCGGTCGAAGGCCTCCTGCATGCTCTGGCAATAGCCGTGATGCACCATCATGCGGGCGATATGCGGGCGGCCCACGGTGCCGGTGCAGCGCTGCAGGAGCAGCTCCCGGTCGATGGGCATGCCCAGCTCGTCCAGACGGCGGAGCATCTTATCGGCCCTTTCGGCACGGGCCGACGCCAGGTCCTTCACCTTCTGCCGCAGGGCCGGCGCGCGCACCGTGCCGTAGCCCAGCAGGTGCAGTCCGCGCATGTCTTCCATGCTCAGCTCCACGCCGGGGATCAGCGGGAGGGAGAGCGGATGGCCCAGCAGGCGGTCGCTCCCCTCGAAGGTGTCATGGTCAGTCACGGCCATCACGGTCACGCCAGCCTCGACACAGCTCTCCACCAGCTGCTCCGGGCGCAGGACGCCGTCGGAGAAGGTGGAATGCATGTGCAGGTCAGGCCTTGTCATCATCGTCTCCTTCGCCCTTGAGCACATCGAAGCTCTCGGGCAGCTCCACCTTGCCGCTGCTGTTCACGGGCGCGGGACGGACAGGCGCGGGCTCTTCTTTAGGGGTGGGGGCCGCGGGCTGGGGCTTGTCCTCACCGAGGCCCTCGGGGATCTCACCGGTCTCGACCAGGGAGATGAACTCGGCACGGTTGATGGTCTGCAGGCGCAGCAGCTCCTCAGTCAGCTTGTCGAGCAGCTCACGATGCTCCCTCAGGATCTGCTTGGAGCGCTCGTAGCACTCGGCCAGCAGACGGCTGACCTCGGCGTCGATCTCGGCGGCCACCTGCTCGCTGTAGGGGCGGCTCTGGCCGAACTCCATGCCGACGAAGACCTCCTGGTCGCTGCCCAGATAGATGGTACCCAGCTTATCGCTCATGCCGAACTGGGTGACCATCTTGCGGCACAGCTCGGTGGCACGCTGCAGGTCGGAGACGGCGCCGGTATAGATCTCGCCGCTCACGACCTCCTCGGCCGCGCGGCCGCCCAGGCACATGCAGATCATGTCGATCAGCTGGCTGCGGCTCATATGGTCGTGCTCCGTGGCGGGGAGAGACAGCGTATGGCCGGCGCTCTGGCCGCGGGGCACGATGGTGATCAGATGCACCTCATCGCAGTGCTCCAGGAAATGGCCGACGATGGCGTGACCGCCCTCATGCACGGCCGTCAGGCGCAGATCCTCGGGCGGGGCCTTGTGGCTGCGCTTCTCCGGGCCCATCTGCACGCGCGCGATGGCGTCGATGAGCAGCTGCTGGGTGATGGCGGGCTTGCGGGAACGGGCGGCCAGGATGGCAGCCTCGTTCATGATGTTCTCCAGCTCGGCGCCGGTGGCATAGGGAGCCCGCTTGGCGATGTTCTCCAGGTCCACGTCCTCGGCGAGGGGCTTGTTGCGGCTGTGCACCTTCAGGATGGCGACGCGGCCGTTCTGGTCGGGATAGTTGACGGTCACCTGGCGGTCGAAGCGGCCGGGACGCAGCAGGGCGGGGTCCAGGATGTCGCGGCGGTTGGTCGCGGCCATCACGATGACGCCCTGGTTGATCTCAAAGCCGTCCATCTCTACCAGGAGCTGGTTCAGCGTCTGCTCGCGCTCGTCATGACCGCCGCCCAGGCCGGCGCCGCGATGGCGGCCCACAGCGTCGATCTCATCGATGAAGACGATGGAGGGGGCGTTCTTCTTTGCCTGCTCGAACAGGTCGCGCACACGGCTGGCGCCCACGCCCACGAACATCTCGACGAAGTCGGAGCCGGAGATGGAGAAGAAGGGGACGCCGGCCTCACCGGCCACGGCCTTGGCGAGCAGCGTCTTGCCGGTGCCGGGAGGGCCCACGAGCAGCACGCCCTTGGGGATGCGGGCACCCAGCGCGGTGTAGTTCTTGGGGTTGCGGAGGAAATCGACCATCTCCTCCAGCTCTTCCTTCTCTTCGTCCGCGCCGGCCACATCGGCAAAGGTCACCTTGCCCTTGTCCTTGCCGGGCTCCTGCATGCGGGCATGGCTCTTGCCGAAGCTCATCACCTTGCCGCCGCCGCCGGACTGGGAGCGCATCATGACGAACCAGACCGCCACCATGATGCCGACCATGATCAGGAAGGGGAGGAACTCATAATACCAGGGCGTGACCACGGCGGCGCGGTATTCCACGGTGAACTTCAGGTCCGCCACCGTCACCTCGTCCACGCTCTTGCCCAGCTCGGCCGCGCGCATCTTGAGCACGGTGTCATAGAAATCGCTGCCGATGGTGGTCTCGAAGTCATAGCCGTTCTCGGGGAACTCGGAGGCGGCGGTGGTGCTGCCGGTGCGGTAGGTGCCCACCAGCGTGTTGGACCGGATGGCCACCTTCGCGACCTTGTCCTGCTCGATCAGCTCGAGCAGCTTCGGATATTCGATGCGCTTGCTGACCGTGGGGGACAGCGCGTTGTTCAGCAGGATGGCGATGACGAGGAAGGTCCCGATCATCACCAGGTAGCTGATGAGGCTCCGGTTGCTCCGTTTGTTCAATGGAAGATCCTCCTTGCCGCGAGGGCAGGTCACTGCTCATGACAGAGCCAAAGCACATTATAGCACAGGTCCGGCCGGGAACGCAAACCCCGGAGCCGGATCCGCTCATTTTTCATAGATGCGGCGGCTGAGCACACCGATGTCCGGCAGGTTGCGGTACTTCTCGGCATAGTCGAGGCCATAGCCCACCACGAACTCGTCCGGGATGGTGAAGCAGAAGTAATCGGCCTGCAGGTCCACGCGGCGGCGGGCCGGCTTGTCCAGCAGGGTGCAGATGCGGATGGAGGCGGCGCCGCGGTCGGACAGGTGCTGCTTCAGATAATGCAGCGTCATGCCGCTGTCGACGATGTCCTCCACGATGAGGATGTCGCGGCCGGTCACATCCAGCTTCAGGTCCAGGTCGATCTTGACCACGCCGGTCGAGTGGGTCGCCGCGCCATAGCTGGAGACGGCCATGAAGCCCGTCTGCAGGGGCAGATCCACCTGACGGATGAGGTCGGAATAGAACACGACCGCGCCCTTGAGGATGCCCACGAAGATGGGCTCCTTCCCGGCATAGTCTTCGGTGATCTTCTTGCCGAGCTGCTCCACGGCAGCGGCGATCTCTTCCCGGCGCACAAGCACCCGGTCCAGATCCTGATAGAGCTTCGCGGTGTCTTCCATGTCATCCTCCTGTATATCTTAGCGTATGCCCTCCAGCCACGGCATCCGGCCGGACCAGGTCAGGCGGATCCAGGTCTCGTCCCGACCGTGCCACAGGGGCACAGCGCCGGCTCCGATGCCACAGACCAGCAGCACCTCGCTGCCGAGGCAGACGAGCGGGATCTGGCGGCGGAACGGGACATCCACCTGGCGATGAGAGAGATAGTCGTTCAGGGACCTTGCGCGGTCGTGCCCGAAGGGACGGATGAAGTCGCCGGGCAGCATCACGCGCAGGGCCAGCGATGGGAGCAGAGAAACGGGCAGCGCCTGCGAGAGACGTCCGTCTCCGGGCTCCCGGGGATCGGGCTGAAGGGACAGTGCGACCTAGCCGAGACAGGCTCCGTCACATACGGGCTGCGGTGCGGGAGCCGGATCGGGACAGGGCGGGACCAGATGCAGATGCCTGCGTCCGCGCAGCGCGCGCCAGCCGCCATACAGCTCGCAGCCGCTGCCAGGCACATCCGGGATGGACAGGAGCAGCTCCGTCTGTCGGCGGCTGAGGGCGTGCTCCGGGAGCGCCCCGCCTGCCTGCTCCTGCCACCAGCGGCGGAGGAGCCTTGCGCGCAGGGCGGGCTCACAGCCTTCAAGGACCGAGAGGGGCAGGGCACGGCTGGATAAGGCATCCCCCAGCAGCGCGGTGGCCTGCCTGTCGAGCAGCTCGTCCTCCTCACGAAGGAGCGCGGCGGCCGCGGCGATATGCTCCGCGGCCCCGGGCCCCAGCTGCTCCATCAGAGGGAGCAGCTCGTGGCGCACCGCGTTGCGGAGATAGCGGGCATCCGCGTTGGAGGCATCCTCCCGCCAAATCTGACCGACCGAGAGCAGATACTGCCGCAGCTCCTCACGCCGGATTGAGAGGAGCGGCCGCAGGATGCGCATCCCGTCACGCGTGGTATCGGGCGCCATGCCGTTCAGTCCGGCCGGGCCGGCGCCGCGCAGGAGATGCAGCAGGAAGGTCTCGGCTTGATCGTCGAGATGGTGGGCCAGGCAGAGCGCTTCGGCCCGCGTCTGCTCCATCGCCTGACGGAAGAAGCTGTAGCGCGCCTTGCGTGCCCAGTCCTCGGAGGGGCGTTCGGG
>R28__coassemble_47_pt1 | contig 73334 bp, 71 predicted proteins | sample R28__metabat2_low_PE_026 | metagenome-assembled genome bin R28
GGATGGACTCCAGCAGGCCCTGGGTGTAGGGATGCTTCGTATCATAGAAGACGTCATCCAGCCGGCCGGATTCCACGAAGCGGCCGCCATACATCACGATGACGCGGTCCGCCACCGAGGACACCACGCCCATGTTGTGCGTGATGATGATGATGGAGGTGTTCGTCTTCTTCTGCAGGTCCTTCATCAGCTCCAGGATCTGGGCCTGGATCGTCACATCCAGGGCCGTGGTGGGCTCGTCGGCGATGAGGATCTGGGGCTCGCAGGCCAGCGCGATCGAGATCATCACGCGCTGACGCATGCCGCCGGAATGCTCATGCGGGTACTGCTTGTACCGCTGCTCCGGGTCGGGCAGGCCGACCATCTTCAGCAGCTCCAGGGCGCGGGCCTTGCGCTGGTCCGGCGACATCTCGGGCTTGTGCAGCAGCAGCATCTCGGTGATCTGCTGGCCCACGGTCATCGTGGGGTTCAGGCTGGTCAGCGGGTCCTGGAAGATCATCGAGATCTCGGCGCCGCGGACCTTGTTCAGCTCCTTCTCGGTCATGCCGGCGATGTTCCTGCCGTTCAGGATGACCTCGCCGCTGTCGATCCTGCCGCCCACGGGCAGCAGGCCCATGATGGCCTTGTTGGTGATGGATTTGCCGGAGCCGCTCTCGCCCACGATGGCCAGCGTCTCCCCCTCAAACAGGTCGAAGCTCACACCGCGCACGGCCTTCACCACACCGCTGTCGGTGTGGATGGAGACGTGCATGTCCTTCACTTCAAGCAGCTTCTTGCTCATCGCACTGTCTCCTTTCTCAATGCTTCATGCGCGGGTCGAAGGCATCGCGCAGGCCGTCCCCCAGGATGCTGAAGCACACCATGATGAGGATGATCGCGATGGCCGGGAAGATGAGCAGCGTGGGAGCCGAGCGCAGGGCGCTGTAGCCGTTCTGGATCAGCACGCCCAGGCTGGCCTTGGGCTCGGACAGGCCCACACCGATGAAGCTCAGGAACGCCTCGGTGAAGATGGCGCTGGGGATGGCGAACATCAGCTGGATGACGATGACGCTCACGGTGTTCGGGATCAGGTGGCGGAAGATGATCTTCCAGGTGCCCGTGCCCAGCAGGCGGGCCGCCAGCACGAACTCCTGCTCCTTCAGCTTCAGGATCTGGGCGCGCACCAGACGAGCCATGTTCACCCAGCCCGTGATGCACAGGGCGATGATGATGGTGCCCACGCCCGGAGGCAGCACCAGCATGAACAGGATGACGATGATCAGGTGCGGGATGCCCACCAGCACCTCGATGATGCGCTGCATCACCGCGTCCACCCGGCCGCCGCAGATGGCGGAGATGGCGCCATAGAGCACGCCCACCACCAGGTTGATCAGCGCCGAGCTGAGGCCGATGAGCAGGGAGATGCGGGTGCCATACCAGATGCGGGTCCACTGGTCGCGGCCGAACAGGTCGGTGCCGAAGGGATGCTCGGCGCTCGGGCCCTGCAGGCGCTCGCGGACGTTCTGCTCATAGTAGGTATACTTGGAGACCATGGGCGCGAAGATGGCGAACAACGTGATGACGATCAGCAGCACCGCGCAGATGACGGCCAGCTTGTTCTTCCGCAGGCGGATCCAGCTGTCATACATGGCGGAATGATGCTTGCGGGCGATGCGCTCGCGGGCGGCGCTGTCCTGCTCGGAGGCTGTGAACAGCTCCTGGGGGATGTCGTTGCGTTCCATCAGTCTCCCCCCTTTCCGGCGGCGATGCGGATGCGCGGATCGATGAGGCTGTAGGCCACATCGACCACCAGGATCGCGATCATATAGAAGGCGCTGTAGAAGATGGTCAGGCCCATGATCACGTTGTAGTCATTGTTCTTGACCGACTCGGTGAACAGGCCGCCGATGCCGGGGATCGAGAAGATGCTCTCGATGGCCAGCGAGCCCGTGAGCAGGTTGACCACCATGCCGCCCATCAGCGTGACGACCGGGATGATGGAGTTGCGCAGGGTATGCTTCACCAGCAGGCGGGCCTGGCTCATGCCCTTGCTGCGGGCGGTGACGATGTAGTCCTGCTGCAGCACGTCCAGCGTCTCGGCCCTGATGAAGCGCGCCGCCGTGGCCAGGGGCGAGAAGCACAGGGCCACCGAGGGCAGCACGCTGCAGCTCCAGCTCTTCCAGAAGCCGACCGGCAGCCAGCCCAGCTTCACGCCGAAATAGTATTGCAGCAGGGCCGCCGCCACGAAGTTCGGCACCGAGATGCCCAGCACGGCGATGACCATCGTCAGGCTGTCGACGATGCCGTTGTGCCGGCAGGCCGCCACGATGCCCAGGCTCAGGCCGATGGCCAGGCCGATGAGCAGCGCCTGGACGCCCACCAGCATGCTGGGCGCCAAGCGGGAGCCGATGACCGTGGTCACAGGGATGTTCTTATAGTTGAACGAGGTACCGAGGTCGCCCCGGCAGATGTCCCCGATATACTTGCCCAGCTGGTACCAGATCGGCTGGTCCAGGCCGTATTTGGCCATCGTCTCGGCCTGCTGGGCCTCGGTGAGCTTCTCGAAGCGCTCGGTATCGAAGGGGGAACCGGGCAGGATCTTCATGAGGACGAAGGTCAGCACGATGATCACGAAGAGCGTCAGGATCATATAGATCAGACGCTTTCCGATATATCTCGCCATGGTCTCACGCTCCTTACGGTCGCATACACGCCCTGCGAAGGCAGTGCGCTCGACTTGAGCCCCGTTCTGCCGGGGACGCGGAACGGCTCGCGCCGCCCCTTCAAGTCGACCCCATTGCCATGGGCAGATCGATAAAAAGGGCGGCATGAAGGCTGCATGCCTTCATGCCGCCGCTCCTACGGCAGAGCTTACTTGCTCAGCACCACATACTTGTACTCGTTGGGCTGGCCGACGGGGTGGGTCTGGATGCCGGACACATACTCCTTCTGCAGGTAGCTGTAGCCGCGGTCATAGATGCCGGTCACGACCATGTCCTGGGCGATCAGCATGGTCTCGGCCTGCACGCACAGGTCCAGGCGCTTGGCGGCGTCGGTCTCGGTGCGGATGGCGTCCACCAGCGCGCAGTACTCGGGCTTGGCATAGTAGCCGCGATAGCCGGAGGTGCTGGTCCACAGCTCCAGCCAGGTCATGGGATCGTCATAGTCGGCGCCCCAGGCGGACAGAGCCATGTCGTAGTTCTGGGTCTTCATGACCTCGTTGCGGGCCTTCTGGGTCAGGGTGTTGATCTCGACCTCGATGCCCAGCACGGTGCGGAACTTCTCCTGGATGTAGGTGGCCATATCCTTGAAGTCGGTGCCCTCAGCCACCAGCATCACAAGATCGGTGGGAGCGGTGCCGCCCATCTCGGCCACACCCTCGTCCCACAGCTGCTTGGCCATGTCGGGATCGTAGTAGGACAGCGCGCCGCAGACCTCACGGAAGGTCTTGCCCTCGCCCGCGGTGCCCGCGGTGATGCCCTGGGACACCACGCCGCCGGCCGCCACGGCGCCGGTCATCAGCACATAGTCCACCAGCTCCTCACGGTCGATGGCCATGCTCAGGGCCTGACGCATCTTCAGGTTCAGGCGGGTGTTGGTCCAGTCGAACTGCATGTAGTAGTTGCGGAAGTCGCTGTAGGTGCCGAAGGTGGGGTCGTTCATGTAGAGCAGCACGTCGGTGGAGGACAGGTTCACGCGGTCGATCTCGCCGGCCTCATAAGCGTTCAGCGCGGCGGAGGAGTCGGTGATGACCTTGATCTCGATGCCGTCCAGATGCACGTTCTCGGCATCCCAGTAATCGGGGTTCTTGGCCAGGGTCACGCCCACGTTCAGGTCCATCTCGGTGGCCACGAAGGGGCCGCAGTACAGGATGGTATCCACGGAGGTGCCGTACTGGTCGCCGCAGGCGTTGTAGAACTCCTCGTTCAGCGGGAACACGGCGGACAGGCACAGCATACGGTCGAAATAGGGCGTGGGGTTGGCCAGGGTGAGGACCAGGGTCTTGTCGTCCACGGCCTTCACGCCCACCTCAGACTTGTCGCACTCGCCGTTCATGAAGGCGGTGCCGTTCTTGAACAGGGGGGCGTACACATCGGCATAGCCGTTGGTGTCGCTGTCGGCGATCTCCATGATGATGCCGAACTCGAAGTCCTTGGCGGTCAGGGGAGTGCCGTTGCTCCAGACCAGGCCGTCACGCAGGGTGAAGGTGTAGGTCAGGCCGTCCTCGGAGACGGTATAGCTCTCAGCCAGGCCGGGCTGGGGATCGTTGTTCTCGTCCAGGCGGACCAGGCCCTCAGACCAGGAGCCCGCGGCATCGAAGAAATTGCCGTCGGAAGCGATCAGCTGGTTGAAGCTACGATACACACGGTCGGTGTACACGCGCAGGATGTTGTCGCCGTCGGCCAGCGCGGCCATGCAGCAGCAGACCAGCACCAGCGCGAGCAGCAGAGCGATGATAGACTTCTTCATGTTCTGTTCTCCTCCATCATTCACGGAGCGGCCGGGCCGCGCCGCGTGATAGATGTGATTGTAGCCCCAAGGGGTCCGTTTGTCAAACAGACCTCGCGCGGCGATCGCATTTCTTTTGTTCTTTTTCTGCGGGCACCGTCTTTCCCGGGCGACCGGATCGTAAAAAAATGAAGGCAGAGGCCGAACGGCTTGCAACAGCCGTGCGGATGGTGTACGATGCCCATCGTAGACAAGACAGCTCTTGGAGGGATGACGATGGGACATATCCTGGAGGATGAACAGCTCCGCTGGTGTGAGGAGCATACCGGGGAGGCGCTGGCGCTGCTGAAGGAGCTGGCGCGGATCCCCGCTCCGACCCATCACGAGGAGCGGCGCGCCGCCTTCGTGCGCGGCTGGCTGGAGGCGCGCGGCGCGCGGGGCGTGGTGACAGACGAGGCCAGGAACGTGCTCCTGCCCCTGCAGGCGGAGGAGGGGCCCGTGGCTGTGCTGATGGCCCACACAGACGTCGTGTTCCCGGACACCGAGCCGCTCCCGCTCCGCGAGGAGGGCGGCCGCGTCTATGCCCCGGGCGTCGGCGATGATACCGGGAACCTGGTGGCCCTGCTGATGGCCGCCGCCTACTGCCTGGAGCACGGGGTCCGCTTCCGCCACGGCGTGGTCATCGTGGCCAACAGCTGTGAGGAGGGGCTTGGCAACCTGAAGGGCAGCGGCGCCGTGCTGGACCGGTACGCGGGCCGGGTGGAGGAGCTCATCTCCATCGACGGCAACGCCGACCGCATCGTGGACGATGCCGTGGGCTCCCATCGCTATCGCGTCACGATCCACGCCCAGGGCGGGCATTCCTACAACGCCTTCGGCCAGACCAACGCCATCGTGCAGATGGCCGACCTGATCCGCGCGCTCTATGACCGTGAGCCGCCCGCCGGCGCCAAGACGACCTGGAACGTGGGCGTCATCGAAGGCGGCACCACCGTAAACAGCATCTGCGCCGAGTGCAGCATCCTCTATGAATACCGCTCCGCCTCCCACGCCTGCCTGTGCGAGATGGAGGCCTTCCTGCGGGCGACGCTGGCCGCCTTCCGGGAAAAGGGCGTCCAGGTCGAGGCCGAGGTGCTGGGCATCCGTCCCTGCGCCGTGGGCGTCGATCCCGCGCGGCAGACGGCGCTGGCCCAGAGCATGAAGGCCCTGCAGGAGGCCGAGGGCGGCTGTGAGGTCACGCTCTGTCCCGGCTCCACCGACGCGAACAGCGCCCTGGGCCGTGGCATCCCCGCGGTGACCATCGGCGGCATCCGCGGCAAGGGCGCGCATACGCGCGATGAATGGATCGAGACCGCGTCGATGGGGCCGGCCCTGCGCATCACCCTGGCCGCACTGCTCCGCTATCGTGCCTGAGGCGCGTTGCGGGCACCGCGGTCCTGTGGTATAATAAGAAAGGAAACGAAAGGAGGCGGCCGCCGTGCCGAGCGTCGGGATCATCACGTTCCTGCACAACGAGAACTACGGCTCCACCCTGCAGGCCTACGCGCTGCAGACGCTGCTGCGGCAGGAGGGCTATGAGGCCTGCCACATCGACTACCGCCCCTCCTCCCGGCAGAAGCTGCGCAACCTGCTCAGGAGCGGCAACTCTCCTTCCCTGCTGCTCGACGGTGTCCGCAAGCGGCTGGTGAAGCGCGGAGAGCAGGGCGCCCGGGCCAAGGCGGCCTCCTTCGGCGCGTTCTACCGGGAGCACATGGCGCTCACGCCCCCCTGCCCCGATCCGGACGCGCTCCGCAAAGAGGCCGACCGCTTCGATCTGCTGCTCTGCGGCAGCGACCAGATCTGGTCCCCCGTGTGGCTCGACCCGGCCTATTTCTTCGACTGGGCCCGCCCCGGGCAGCCGCGCGTGGCCTACGCGCCGTCGCTCGGCGTGAGCCGGATGCCCTCCGCCCGCAAGGCCGAAAAGCTCCGGCGGCTCATCGCCCCCTTCTCGTCCCTGAGCGTGCGGGAGGAGGAGGGCGCCGCGCTGCTGCGGCCGCTCACCGACCGCCCGGTCGCGGTGCTGCCCGACCCGGTCTGTCTGCTGACCCGCGAGGACTGGCGGCGGCTGGCCCGGCCCTACGCGCATCAGGGGCCGTACATCGCCGTGTATCTCATCGGCGACCGTGAGAGCTATCGTGAGCGTGTGGAGGCCGTCTCCCGAGAGACCGGGCTGCCCGTCGTCATCATCCCGGTCACGGCCGCGGCCTATGCCTGGCCCTATGAAAAAGCCTCCGGACTTTCTCCGGAGGGCTGGCTGGGCGTGCTGGACGGCGCGGCCCGCGTCATCACCGATTCCTTCCACGGCGCGCTCTTCTCGCTGATCTTGGGCAAGGAGCTCACCCTGCTGCGCCGCTACCGCGAGGACGACCCGGCCTCCAAGAACAGCCGCGTCGACAACCTCTTCCGCCAGCTGGGCATCACCGATCCCGACGCGGTCGACCGGGAGCGGGTGGACCTGAGGCTGGCCGCGCTCCGGGAGCAGGGCGTCACCTGGCTCCTGGATGCCCTTCGCCGAGCAGCTCCATGAAGGCCGCCGGCGCCGGAGACGTCAGCGTCAGCCGCTCCCCGGTGAGGGGATGCGTCAGCGTGAGCTCGTGGGAATGCAGCGCGAAGCGGCCGGGCAGCTCCGGCAGCTCGGTGCCATACAGGAAGTCACCGGCCACCGGGCAGCCGATGGAGGAGAGATGCACCCGGATCTGATGGGTGCGGCCCGTCTCCAGCTCCAACGCCACCAGGGCCCGGCCGTTCCCCGTCCGCAGCACCCGATAGTGGGTGACCGAGGGCTTGCCGTCCGCGCGGATCTATCGCCGCACGCTGGCCGCCTCCACCTTGGCGATGGGCGCGTCGATCGTGCCTTCTCGCGGCTCGGGGACGCCCTCCGTCACCGCCAGATAGCTCCGGCGGAAGGCGGGCGTGTGCAGCTGGGCCTGCAGGCGGTGCTGGGTGTGCGCGTCCAGCGCCACCGCCATCAGGCCGCTCGTGCCCTTGTCCAGGCGGTTCACCGGCCGATAGATGAAGCCCTCCGGGCAGCCCAGCAGCGCGAACACCGCGTTCTCCAGCGAATCGTCCGGGTGGCCCAGGCTGGACTGGCTGGCCAGCGGCGCGGGCTTATCGATGATGAGCAGCTGCCCGTCCCGATAGGGGACCGTCAGCGGCAGCGCGTAGGGGCGCACCTCATAGACCGGCATGGCCGGCTTCGGCAGGAAGGTCACGGTCTCGCCCGCGCGGACGCGGCGGTCCACCGGACAGGGGACGCCCTCCACCAGAAGGCGGTCGTCCCACTTGGCGCTCTTCATGGCGGACCAGCTCACGCCCATCGGGCCGCGCAGGACCTGCCGCAGCAGCAGGCCGTCCTCCTCCGTCGTCACGATATGGTCCATCCTTCCCACCCCCTTTCCAAAAGTATAGATCATCCGGGCGCGTTCGGCAAGAGGTCTCCGCCGCGCGGCCCTTCCCCGCCGGGAGCTCTCCCGGCCGACATGACAGGCAGGTAGATCGGATATGGATATCAACTGGTACCCCGGCCATATGGCCAAGTCGAAGCGGCTGCTGATGGATCAGCTGGGCCGCGTGGACATCGTGATCGAGCTGTGCGACGCGCGGCTCCCCTGGTCCAGCCGCAACCCGGAGCTGGACCGGATGCTGGGCCACAAGAAGCGCGTGCTGCTGCTGAACAAGGCCGACCTGGCCGACCCCGCGGCGACCAGCACCTGGCTGAACTATCTGCGCGCCCAGGGCATCGACGCCGCGCCCTACCAGGCCACCGGCACCAAGAAGAAGGACGGCCTGGCCGTGATCGAGCGGGCCGCCCGCGAATGCGTGGAACGTGCCGAGGCCAAGGGCATGCACAAGACCGTGCGCTGCATGGTGGTGGGCGTGCCGAACGTGGGCAAGTCCACCTTCACCAACCAGCTGCACGGCGGCGTCATCGCCCGCACCGGCGACAAGCCCGGCGTGACCCGTGCCAACCAGTGGGTGAACATCGGGCCGTACCTGCAGCTGCTGGACACGCCCGGCCTGCTGTGGCCCCGGCTGGACGACCAGCTGGCCGCCCGCCGCCTGTGCTACATCGGCAGCGTGAAGGACGATGTGGTCGACCTGCCCATGCTCACCATCCATCTGCTGCAGGACCTGCTCACCGCTCAGCCGGAGGCCACCTGCGAGCGCTTCCGCATCAGTGACCCCGCCCTGCGCGGCGAAGCGCTGCTGGAGGCCGTCTGCCGCGGCCGCGGCTTTTTGATGAAGGGCGGCGTGTGCGACTATGACCGCTGCTGCATGGTGGTGCTGGATGAGTTCCGCGCCGGCAAGTGCGGCCGGATCACGCTGGAGCTGCCCCGGCGGCCCGCGCCCCGCCCCGTGCTGCACATGAACGAGACGCCCGAGGAGGTCCCCGATGGCAAAGAATGACCGCATGGCCCATGCCCTGCAGCTGATGGCCTTCGATGAGGGCTACCGTCAGGGCGGCTTCGTGGTGGCCGGCATGGACGAGGTGGGCCGCGGCCCGCTGGTCGGCCCGGTGGTCACGGCCTGCGTGGTCATGCCGCCCGAGCCCGTGCTGCCCTGGGTGGATGACAGCAAGAAGCTCTCGGAGCTCCGCCGGGAGAAGGTCTACGACGAGATCATGGCCTGCGCGCTGTATGTGGGCATCGGCCGCTGCTCGGCGCAGACCATCGACGAGATCAACATCCTGGAGGCCACGAAGCGGGCCATGCGCCAGGCCGCGGCCCAGGTGCCCGCGCAGGTCTTCCTCATCGACGCGGTGACCGGGCTGGGGCTGGACGGTGTATAGGTGCCCATCATCAAGGGCGACGCCACCAGCTACAGCATCGCGGCCGCCAGCATCGTGGCCAAGGTGACCCGGGACCGGGAGCTGGCCGCCCTCGACGAGAAGTACCCCGGCTACGGCTTCGCCCGCAACAAGGGCTACGGCACGGCCGAGCACATCGCCGCGCTGAAGGACCTCGGCCCCTGCCCGGAGCATCGCCGCAGCTTCATCGGGCATTTCGTGCCATGAGCGTCCCGGAGCGCTATGAGACAGGGCTCCGCGGCGAGGAGCTGGCCGAGGAACAGCTCCGCGCCCAGGGCATGGTCTGCCTGGAGCGGCGGTACCGCGCCGAGGGCGGCGAGATCGACCTCGTCATGGCCGATGCCGCCGGCACGGTCGTCTTCGTGGAGGTCAAGTACCGCCCCGGCGGCCGCCATGGGGACGGGCTCATCGCCGTCACGCCCGACAAGCAGCGCCGCGTCTGCCGCGCCGCCGACCGCTATCTGACGGAGCATGGCCTGTGGGGGCTGCCCGTCCGCTATGACATCGTATAGATCACCCGCGACGGCGTGTGCCATGTGCCCAACGCCTTCCCCTACCGCGTGTGATCCTTCTTTCGCATACCGATCTTATCTTTTCCGGAGGGATGCCCATGCGCCGAGCCTTATCGGTCCTTCTCTCACTGCTGCTCGTCTTCACCTGCCTTTCCGCCCTGGCTGACGGCCCCGAGCTGCTCACCAACGGCTCCTTCGAGGAGCTGGACGGCGAGGGCCTGCCCGTCGGCTGGTCCACCGATGCCTACATCATGGCCTAGGGCTACACCTCCTACGGCACCGATGAGGGCATGGACGGCGGCCACAGCGCGGCCCTCACGAACTTCGGCGGCAACGACGCCCGCTTCGCGCAGACCGTGCGGGTGGAGCCGGACAGCCTCTATCGCCTCTCCGGCTATGTCCGCGCCTCCGAGGTGGAGGACAGCGGCTGGGGCGCCAACCTGTCGGTGGGCGGCGTGTATCTCTCGGTGGAGGGCTTCTTCGACACCGAGGGCGAGTGGTGCTATACCGAGACCTACGGCGAGACCGGCCCCGACCAGACCGAGGTGACCGTGTTTGCGCGCCTGGGCGGCTACAGCGGCGAGAGCGTGGGCAGCGCCTGGTTCGACGGTCTGTCGCTGGTGAAGGTCGACATGCTGCCCGAGGGGGCCGAGGCCTCCCTCTGGTACCAGGACGACACGGTCTATTATGACGACGGCGACGACATCCTGGGCGACGATGAGGAGGAGACCGCCTCCGCCTTCTGGCCCTGGCTGCTGGCCATCTCGGCGCTGTACCTGCTCCTGGGCGCCTGGATGGCGCTGAAGCTGCCCCTCGACCGCCGTTCTCTGCGGGAGAAGAAGGGCATGCCGCTCTTCGCGGTGGTCGGCCTGGTCCTGGCCTTCCTGGTGCGCCTCTTCATCGCCTGGCGCGTGGACGGCTATCAGGTGGACGTGAACTGCTTCATCGCCTGGGGCTCCACGATGGCCTCCTCCGGCCCCGGCGCCTTCTACAGCGCCACCTCCTTCTGCGATTATCCCCCGGCCTATATGCTGGTGCTGGGCCTGAACGAGCTGGTCGCGCGCGGCCTCACCGGGCTCTTCGGCGGCACGCTTCCCAGCCTGCTCCGCCGCGAGGTACTCATCAAGCTGCTGCCCATGCTCAGCGATCTGGGCATGGCCGGCCTCACCTACCGCGTGTCCCGCGAGCATCGCATGAGCCGTGAGCAGAGCGGCCTGCTGTGCCTGCTGGTGGCCTTCTGCCCGGCGCTCATCTGCAACAGCGCGGCCTGGTGCCAGGTGGACGCCGTGCTGTGCCTGCTGCTGGCCCTCACCGTGTGGCTGGCCCTGCGCCACCGCTGGGACCTGCTGATGCCCATCTATATGCTGGCGGTGCTCTGCAAGCCCCAGGCGCTCATGGCCGGCCCCCTCGGCCTGCTGGCGCTGGCCTGCGAGTTCATGCCCGGCCTGGCCCGCCGCGATGAGGCGGAAGCCGGCACGAAGTGTCCCTTCTTCGCCCTGCCTGACCGCTCCCGCCTGCGCGGGATGCTCATCGGCCTGGGCGGCGCCCTCGGCGTGGCCGTGGTCATCGTGCTGCCCTTCGCCCTCGGTCAGGGCGGCCTGAGCTGGCTCATCGACCGCTATGCCGAGACGCTCTCCTCCTACCCCTACGCCACGGTGAACACCGCGAACCTCTATTACCTCTTCGGCGGCAACTGGTCCGCCCTCGAGCTGACCGCGCACTGGGGCGTCTGCCTGGTGCTGTGCGCCGTGTGCGCCGGCTGGGGCGTGTGGCATGGGCTGGCGCTCCGCCGTGAGAAGGTGCCCTTCGCCTGGCTGGAGCCCGTGCTGATGGCCGCCTTCGCGCTGTTCTTCCTGCTGGGTGCCTGCCTTGGCTGGAGCTGGGGCACGGTGGGCACCGGTGCCATGGTGCTGGCCTTCGCCGTCACGATGCCGCTCTTCCTGCGCTCCGGCCGCATGGAGACGCTGCCCCTGATGGGCGCGCTGCTCTTCCTGCTGCTGTATGTGCTGGGCATCAAGATGCATGAGCGCTATCTGTTCCCGGCGCTCATCCTGCTGGCCATGGCCTTCGCGGTCCACCGCGACCTGCGCGTGCTGGCGCTGCTGGCGCTGCTCTCCTGCACCATGCTGGTGAACGAGGGCATCGTGCTGGACAACTCCATCCGCCTCGGCTCCACGATGGGCCACCTCAACAACGATACCTACGGCCTGAACATGATCGTCTCGCTGCTGAACGTGCTCACCGTGCCCCTGGCGCTGTGGGCCTGCGGCGACCTGTGCCTGAAGGGCGACGCGCCGCTGAAGGAGAAGGCCTCCGCCCTCCTGCCCGCGCGCGAGCCCGCGTCAGTGCGCTCCTTCACCACCGACCCCAAGCTGCACTGGCACAGGCTCGACACGATCCTGGTGCTGGCGGTCACCGCGGCCTATTCCGTGCTGGCCCTGACGAACTTGGGCTCGACGAAGGCGCCGCAGACCACCTGGGCCTCCACCACCGCGCAGGAGCAGGTGGTGCTCGACCTGGGCCGGTCCTATGACGGGTTCGCCATCGCCTATTACTGTGAGGTGAGCTACAGCAACTTCACGCTGGAGACCAGCGAGGACGGCGAGACCTGGTCCGAGGTCTACTGGGCCGAGATGAACGAGGGCAAGTGCTACCAGTGGAGCTATGTGATGCCTTCCCATCTGTCGAACGGCACGGTCTATTTCGACGGCGGCAACCATCTGGACGATGTGCAGCGCTTCTCCGGCCGCTATGTGCGCGTGAGCGCGAAGCAGATCGGCCTCAAGCTGGGCGAGCTCATCTTCCGCGACGCGGAGGGGAACGGCATCACCGCCGCCGTCGTCTCCCGCACTGGGGAGGACACACGCTCCTCGCTCCTGTCCGACCCCTCCTATATCGTGGATGAGCCGGACAGCCTGGAGGGCGAGCCCGGCTGGTACAACAGCACCTACTTCGACGAGATCTATCACGCGCGCACCGCCAAGGAGATCGTGGACGGCACCTCGCCCTATGAATGGACCCATCCCCCGCTGGGCAAGGTGCTCATGAGCTGGTGCGTGAGGATCTTCGGCATGACGCCCTTCGGCTGGCGCTTCGCCGGCACGCTGATGGGCATCCTGATGCTCCCCGCCATGTATCTGCTCGCCAAGCAGCTGACCAAGCGCACCGGCATGGCCTTTGCCGCCATGGCGCTGATGGCGCTGGACTGCATGCACTTCACCCAGACGCGCATCGCCACCATCGACAGCTTCCCGGTGCTGTTCATCATCGTGGCCTTCTTCTTCATGGCGCGCTTCATGCAGCATGACCTGATGAAGGCTGAGCTCGGGGCCCTGTTCCGGGAGCTGGCCCTCTGCGGCCTGTTCTTCGGCCTGGCCGTGGCCAGCAAGTGGATCGGCCTGTATGCCGGCGCCGGCCTGGCGGTGCTCTACTTCTGGACGCTCTGCCGTCATATCCGCCTCTCGCGTGAGGCGGCTGCCCTGCTGTCCGCGGGCGGCGTCTCTCCGGCGGAGAAGGCCGAGCTGCAGGCCCGCGTCACCGGGCTCTGGAAGCGGCTCCTCATCCTGTGCCTGTGGTGTGTGCTGGCCTTCATCGTGGTGCCCGTGGCCATCTATCTGCTGTCCTATGTGCCGCACATGGCCTACGCGCGGCCCGCGAGCTTCTCGGCCTTCCTCAAGCTGGTCATCCAAGTGCAGGAGAGCATGTTCAGCTATCACTCCACGCCCGGTCTGGGCATGGATCACGCCTTCTACTCGCCCTGGTATGAGTGGCCGCTCATCACGCGCCCCATGTATTACGCCATGGCGGAATATATGCCCAGCGGCTGGAGCCAGTCCATCTTCTCCTTCGGCAACCCCGCTGTGTGGCTCACCGGCCTGGCGGGCATCGCCTTCACGGTGATCCTGTGGGCTAAGCGCCATCTCTACAGCCTGCCCGGCTCCGAGCAGCCCGTGCGCGTGCGCGCCTCCTCCTGGGACATCGCCCCGGCCTTCGTGCTCGTCGGTCTGCTGGCCGAGTTCCTGCCCTGGGTGCTGGTCCCGCGCGGGACCTATATCTATCACTACTTCGCCAGCATCCCGTTCCTCATCCTGGGCATCGTGCTGCTGCTGCACCACCTGACCCTGCGCTTCCCAAGGGCGGGCAGGCTGGTGACCATCGTGTATCTGGTCTTCACGCTGGTCTGCTTCATCGTCTTCTTCCCCTATGCCAGCGGCCTGCCCACGCCCACCTGGTGGCTGGACTTCGCGAAGCAGTTCCTGCATGTCTATTACTCGACCTGATCCGTCGTCCGCGGAGGGAGGCGCGCCCATGGAGCTGATCCGCACCGGTGTGCGCACCCTGGTGGAGCACACCCTCCGCGAGCCGGACATCCGGCCCCAGGGCGCCTCCCTGAAGGCCATGCGCGAGGGCGCGCTGGGGCACAAGGCCCGTCAGGCGCTGCTGCCCGCGGGCTGGCAGGCGGAGGTGCCGCTGGAGCTGGCCGTGCCCATCGAGGAGGAGGAATGGGGCCTGCTGCTCACGGGGCGCATGGACGCCTTCCTGGATGGCGAGATGCCCCAGGTGGAGGAGCTCAAGCTCTGGCAGCCCCGTGTGCCGCCGGAGGAGCCCGTCCCCGCCCACATGGCCCAGGCCGTCTGCTATGGGCACATGCTCTGCGAGACGCGCGGCTGCGCTCTCTGTGAGGTGCGCGTGGTCTATGTGGATACGAAGGGCCGTGTGCTGGCCTCCTTCGACGGCCCGTCCCAGCGTGACGCGCTGAGGGAGCGCTTCATGGCGCTGCTGGAGCCCTATGCCCGGCGGCTGCGGCTCGTCCGCGCCCATGAGCGCGCCCGCGACGCCTCGCTCCATGCCCTCCCCTTCCCCTATGAGACCTATCGTCCCGGTCAGCGGGAGTTGGCCGTGCAGGTGTATACCGCCATCCGCCGCGGACGCAGGCTCTTCGCCTCCATGCCCACCGGCACGGGCAAGTCCGCCGCGGCGCTCTATCCGGCGCTCAAGGCCCTGGGCGAGGGGCACACCGGCCGCGTCTACTATCTCACGGCCCGCACCACCCAGCGGCAGGGCGCGCTGGACGCCCTCGCGCTGATGCGCCGCCATCCCCTGCATCTGTGGGCGCTCACCCTCGACGCCAAGGACAGGCAGTGCCCCCAGCACACGCTGTGCCATCCCGACTTCTGCCCCCGCGCGAAGGGGCATTACCTGCGCGAACAGGACGCCGTGGACGAGCTGCTCCGCGAGGACGACTGGTCGCCCGACCGCATCGCCGCGGTGGCGGAGGCGCGTCAGGTCTGCCCCTTCGAGCTGAGCCTGGCCCTGGCCGAGCTGGCCGACCTGACCGTCTGCGATCTGAACTACGCGCTGGACCCGGCCGTGCACATCCAGCGCGTCTTTGACCGCACGAGCGATGTGACCCTGCTCATCGACGAGGCGCATGAGCTGCCGGACCGCGCGCGGGAGATGCTCTCCGGCGCGATCGACGGCGGCCGGATCCGCCGCCTGCGCACGGTCACGGGCCGGGCCCTGGGCCGGAAGCACCGGCTCTATCAGGCGATGACCGCCGTGCTCCGGGCGCTGGAGGACCTGCCCGTGGAGGACGGCGCGCGGGAGGGTCGCCTGGCCTCGCTGCCCCGGAGCCTCACAGACGCGGCGCAGTCGCTGGCCGATGAGCTGCTGGAGCTGGGCGCGCGGCAGCTGCCCTGGGAGGAGGTCGGCGAACGGCTGACTGATACGCTCTCGCCGCTGCTGGGCTTCACGCGGGCGCTCCGGCGCGATCCGGAGGGATACGCCTTCCTGTGGCAGGGCGGCAGGGACCGCACCGTGACCGCCTACGCGCTGGACATCTCCGGCTATCTGGCCGAGGTGACGGAGCGGCTGCGCGGCGTGGTCTTCTTCTCGGCCACCCTGGAGCCCCTCCCCGCGATGGCCCGGCTGCTGGGCGGCGGTGAGGAGGACGCCTGCTTCTCGGCTCCCTCCCCCTTCCCGCCGGAGCGGCTGCTGGTGCTGCGCCACGCGATCTCGACCCGCTACCGCGACCGGGAGCAGGCGGCCCAGCCCCTGGCGCTCCTGTGCGAACGGGCTGTCCGCGCCCATCCCGGGCGATACATCGTGTTCTTCCCCAGCTTCGCCATGCTGCGGCAGGCGGAGCCCTTCTTCACGCTGCCGCACCAGACCCAGCGCCCCGGCCTGTCGATCCCGGAGCGCGAGGCCTTCCTGCGGCCCTATCACGAAGCCGCGGCCCCCTGCCTCAGCCTGTGCGTGCTGGGCGGCATCTTTGCCGAGGGCATCGACCTGCCGGGCCGCTGCCTGGACGGCGTCATCGTCATCGGCCTCGGGCTGCCGCAGAACGATCTCTTCCGCGAGACGCTGCGCGGCCGGTACCAGGAGACGCTGGGCGACGGCTTCCTCTATGCTTACCTCATCCCCGGGCTGCAGAAGGTGGCCCAGGCCGTGGGGCGGGTCATCCGCGGCGAGACCGACCGAGGCATCGCCGTGCTCCTGGACGACCGCTACAGCCGCGCCGACGTCCGCGCGCTGCTCCCGGCCCATTGGCAGGTACGGCCCAGCGCCGAGCTCCGCGAGCTCGCTGCCTTCTGGGCCGAGGCCGAGCCTTCTCCCGGCGCCGCGGCCCCAGGCAGGGATCCGGGCGCCGCTGTCGAAATATGACCATCATCGATGAAGAACGGAGGCATGCCCATGAACACTCTCACGCCCCATGATATCGCCGCCATGCTGGACCATTCCACGCTCCAGCCTTACCTGACCGAGGAGGACATCCGCAAGGGCTGCGAGCTGGCCCTGAAGTATGGCTGCGCCAGCGTCTGCGCCCGCCCCTGTGACGTGCCGATCCTGACCAAGATGCTCAAGGGCTCGCCTGTGAAGGTCTGCACCGTGATCGGCTTCCCGCATGGCGCGCACGAGACCGCGATCAAGCTGGCCGAAGCCGAGCTGGCCCTGGCCGAGGGCTGCCAGGAGCTGGACATGGTCATCAACATCGGCCGGCTGCTGCGCGGCGATGACGCCTATGTGCAGGAAGAGATCCGCATGCTGGCGGAGATGGCCCATCGCGCCGGCGCGATCCTGAAGGTGATCCTGGAGACCTGCTACCTGAACGATGAGCAGAAGGTGCGCTGCTGCAAGCTGGCCGAGGCCGCGGGTGCCGATTTCGTGAAGACCTCCACCGGCTATGGCAGCAAGGGCTGCACCATCGAGGACCTGAAGCTGATGCGCGCCTCCGTGTCGGACAGGGTGCGCGTGAAGGGCTCCGGCGGCATCCGCGACCTGGATACCGTGCTGTCGGCCCGCAAGGCCGGGGCCAGCCGCTGCGGCGTCTCGGCCACGGCGAAGATCATGGCCGAGGCCGAGGACCGCTATGCCCGCGGCTGCCTGTGCGAGGCCGAGGACCTGAAGGAGATGCAGGGCGGCTACTGATCCGCCCCAAAGGAGCAAGGAACGATGGAACGCGTGGGCGAAGTGACCGCCGTGCGGGGCGATGAGCTGCAGATCACCTTCTGCCGCCCTGCCGACTGCGGCAAATGCCATGCCTGTATCGGCGGAAAGCCCCAGACCACCCTGGTGCTCAAGGGCCAGGCCCATGTGGGCGACGCGGCGGTGGTCGATATGCCGGCCTCCACGGTGGTGAAGGCCTCCGCCATCGCCTATATCATCCCGCTGGCCGGCCTGCTGCTGGGCGCGGTCCTCGGGCATCAGGCGCAGGGCGGCGACATGGGCACGGCCCTGGGTGGGCTGATCGGGCTGGCGCTGGCCGGCGGCATCGTGCTGCTGGGTGAAAAAAAACGCCGTGCGCAGACGCAGTGGCAGCCTGTCCTCAAGCAGGTGCTGCCCGGCGGCGCGGCGGCGGTCAAGGAGGAATGAACATGGCTGTGAAACTGACGGAAGCTTCCTTTGACGCCTTCGTGGCGGAGGGCACGGCGCTGATCGACTTCTGGGCGACCTGGTGCGGCCCCTGCCGCATGCTCTCGCCGGTCATCGATCAGGTGGCGGCGGCCCATCCCGGGCTGAAGATCGGCAAGGTGGATGTGGACGAGTGCCCCGGCCTCGCGGCGCGCTTCGGCATCCAGAGCATCCCCTATCTGCAGCTCTACAAGGATGGGCAGCTGGCGGACACCGGTATCGGCTATATGCCCCCGCAGCAGCTGGAGGGCTGGATCGGCCGCGTCCTGGGCTGACCGAACATCGAGGCACCGCTCCGGCGGTGCCTTTTCCGATGCATAATACTTATCTCATACTTCTTTCAAATAAGATCGGCAGGAGTTTCGCGCCTGCGGGCGCGACCAGAGGGCTCTGGAACAGGCGAAGCCTGCAATCGCCCTCTGGACTGCTTCGGATCCCCCCTTTTGTAGGTCATTTCTTCTATTTGAGGATAGTATAAAAGGGAGCGGTGCGCGTTCATCCACACGCATCGCTCCCTTTGTCGTGGTCCGATCGATCAATCGCGATCGATCGCGGTCTTGTAGCCGCACACCGTGCAGGTCGCGGTCTTGCCGTCCTTGCTCTCCTTGAAGGTATGCTCGAACTCTTCGGTGGCCTTGCACACCTTGCAGATATGAGAATGCATCGTCTCGGTCTTGGCCCAGGAGCCCCAGGTATGCGCCGCGGGAGTCTCCTCATAATAGTAGTCGCCGCAGTTGACGCACTTCCAGCGGATCTTGCCGGGCTTCTCGCAGGTGTACTTCGTCACGGTGGTGTACTTGTACTCATGCTTGCCCTTGTTCGCCGAGATCTGCATCTTGGTGCGGGTGCTGTTGGTTCGATAGATGAGGCCCACCGTCACGCAGTTGGTCTCGGTGAGGTACTTCCACTCGGTCCAGCCGCCGGTGCGGGCATGGCGGCCGGTCTCGTGCAGGATCTCGAGCAGCTTTTCGCTGGGCTCGAAGCCGCTCTTGATCGACAGCTTGCCGCGCTTGCTCAGGGTGATGGGCAGCTCGGCCACGGGCTCCTCGCTGTCGTCCTCATAGAACTTGAGGGTAAGGGTCTTGGTCTTGCTGGGCTTGTAGCCGTCCTCGGTCAGCTTGATGGTCACGCCGTCCTTCTCCTGACGGATCTTGACCGGCACACCGGACTTGCCGGAGGTATGGATGGTATAGTCAGCCAGGCACATCGCAGGGATCATCATGAGCACCAGCAGGCAACAAAGGAGCTTCTTCATGGATGAGCTTCCTCCTTTTCTCTTGGGCACATGGGCACCACAGCCTCGGCCGCGGCGTCTCTTCTGATGCCTATCATACCACAAACAGGATACCGGATGCAAGAGCGTGATGCGGGATCAGTTCTTCAGGCGCTTGTCACACTTGCGGGCCAGCCAGGTACCGAAGGACTGGATCACCTGGGTGATGATCACCAGCACGATGACCGCCAGATACAGGATCGCGTAGCGGTAGCGCTGGTAGCCGTAGGACAAGGCCAGCTTGCCCAGGCCGCCGCCGCCCACCGCGCCGGACATGGCCGTGTAGCCCATAATGGTGGTGATGGCAAGCGTGAAGTTGGTGATCAGGCTCGGCACGCTCTCCGGCAGCAGCACATGCAGGATGATCTGCATCGGCGTGGCGCCCATCGACTGGGCGGTCTCGATGATGTTCGGGTCGATCTCACGCAGGCTGCTCTCCACCAGGCGGGCGATGAACGGGAAGGCCGCCACCGTCAGAGGCACGATGGAGGCCACCGTGCCCACCGAGGTGCCCACGATGACGCGGGTCAGCGGGATGATCATGACCATCAGGATGATGAAGGGCACCGAGCGCAGCAGGTTGATGAACACGTTCAGGAAGCTCATGAGCCACTTCGGCAGCGGACGCACGCCGTTGGGCTCGCCCACCACCAGGATGATGCCCAGCGGCAGGCCGATGATGATGGCGAACAGCGTGGAGAGCAGCGTGGAATACACCGTCTCCCAGATGGCGAAGGGGAACTCGGTCAGCAGGCAGTTCCAGGCCTCGGCGAGGCGCTCAGGCGTAAAAGAATTGGCGAAGTTCATCCGATCGCCTCCTTTGCCGCGTATTCAGCCTCGACCTGCACGGTCACGTCCGGGTCGGAGCTCAGGTAGCTGACAGCACGGGCCAGGTCCTCCGGCGTGCCGGGGATCTACAGCATGATATAGCCATAGGCCCTGTCGCCCACCGAGCGGGTGGACGCGCCGATGATGCTGGCACAGATGCCGCAGTCCATCGCCATCTGCGCGATGAGCGGCTTGCGGGAGGCCACAGCCCCGTTGAAGATGACGCGCACATGCTGGCCGCCCTCCGGCACGAGCGGGGCGCCCTCTGCCATGTCGGGGTAGACCAGGTTGCGGGTCGCGTTGGCCCGCGGGTTCGAGAAGACCTCGCTCACCGAGCCCTCCTCCACCACCTTGCCGTTCTCCAGGATGGCGACCCTGTTGCAGATCTACTGCACCACGCTCATCTGGTGGGTGATGACGATGACGGTGATGCCCATCTTGGCGTTGATGTCGCGGATCAGCTCCAGGATGGCGTGGGTGGTCTTGGGGTCCAGCGCGCTGGTGGCCTCATCGCACAGCAGCACCTCCGGCTCGGTGGCCAGGGCGCGGGCGATGGCGATGCGCTGCTGCTGTCCGCCGGAGAGCTGCGCCGGGTAGGCGTCCGCCTTGTTCGGCAGGCCCACCAGCTCCAGCAGCTCCCTGGCCCGCTTCTCCGCCTCGGGGCCGGCCTTGTGGGCCAGCTTCAGCGGCAGCAGGATGTTCTGCAGGCAGGTCTTCTGCATCAGCAGATTGAAGCCTTGGAAGATCATGGTCACCCGGCGGCGCACCTCGCGCAGCTCCTTCTTGCTCAGGGCGCCCAGGTCCTTGCCATCCAGCAGGACGCTGCCCTCCGTGGGGCGCTCCAGCATATTGATGCAGCGCACGAGCGTGCTCTTGCCCGCGCCGCTCATGCCGATGATGCCATAGATATCGCCGTCGCGGATCGTCAGGTCCACGTTCCGGAGCGCATCCACCTGTCCGCTGCTCGTGCTGAAGCTCTTGCAGACCCCTCGCAGCTCGATCATATCATCTATCTCCTCTTGTCCCCCAAAATACGGAAAACAGGGGGCACGCCGGATCTCGCCGGCGTGTCCCCTTCGGTCACGGTCTCTTACTTCAGGCCGAGGGCGCTCAGGTCGGCCTGCTTGCCGCCATAGATGCCCATGGGCTCCACATGCACGCCGGCGATGGTCACCAAGTTGGTGCCGTTCTGGGCGTTGAAGTCCTCCTGATAGGGGGTGTGAGCGAAGAAGTTGGCGAACATATCGCCCGCGTCCACCATGGTGTTGGGGGTCACATAATCGTCCACGATGGTGTACTCCAGGGTCACGTTCTTCTCAGCCAGGATCTGCTTGGCGATCTCCATCACGTAGGAGTGGGGATCCAGCGTGCAGGCCACGGTGATGGTGGTGCCGGCCAGCGCGTCATAATCCACGGTGGCGTCATAGCCGTCGGTGGGGTCGGTCACCACGGAGATGGCGCCGCCTTCATAGGTGCCGAAGTAGTCCACGACCTGCTGGCTCAGCACAGCGGCGGCCAGGGCCTTGGCGGCGTCGGTCTCCTCGTTGCCGCCCTTGACGGACACCACGTTCACATAGGGGGACTCGGCATTCTCATACAGCAGGGCGGTGCCCAGCTCGGCAGCCAGCGCATAATTGCCGTTGATCACGCCGTAATCCACATCGGCCAGCACATTGGGCACCATCGCGGCCTCGACCTCGACGAACTCGATGCCCAGGGGGTTGGAGGTGATATCCGCCTTGGTGGCGGTGATGCCGGCGGCGTCGTCCACTTCGATCAGGCCATAGGCCTCCAGCAGCAGCAGGGCACGGCCCTCGTTGGTGGCGTCATTAGGCACAGCGATGGTGATGCCATCGGCCAGCGCCAGCACAGTGGTGCAGCACAGGGCCAGAGCAAGGGCCAGAGCAAGGATCTTCTTCATGGGGCATTTCTCCTTTTCCTTCCGGGCGTCCGCCCGGTCTCAGCATTTCTTGCCGTTTCCTTTCGGCAAGGTGGATGATAGCACACTTCCATTCCATAAGCAAACACTTTGAAGCTATGCTCTGCCATAGGACACGGCTATTTCAGGCTTGTCTTCCATAGGCGATCGTGGTATCATCCTTTCATCCGTGCGATCTGATCAAGATCGGCAGAAGTTCCGCCCTCTGTGGCGGGCGGGCAGAGGGCTTTCCGATCGCCCTCCGGATCGCTTCGGATCCCCATCGATGTATGTTCATTTTATTTGATGAAAGATCGAAAGGAGTCGATCGCCCATGACGCTCCAGCAGCTCCGTTACGCGGTGGCCGTGGCCGACTGCCGCTCCATCACCGAGGCCGCGAAGGACCTCTTCGTCTCGCAGCCCTCCCTCTCCGCCGCCATCCAGGAGCTGGAGCAGGAGACCGGCACCCAGCTCTTCATCCGCAAGAGCCGGGGCGTCATCCTCACGGCCGAGGGCGAGGAGTTCCTCAGCTACGCGCGGCAGGTGGTGCAGGAGGCCGCGCTCATCGAGGACAAGTACATCCGTCATTCCGCGGCCAAGAAGCGCTTCGCCGTCTCCACCCAGCACTACTCCTTCACGGCCGGCGCCTTCGTGGAGCTGGTGAAGCAGCAGGGCACCGAGGCCTATGAGCTCACCCTGCGCGAGGGCCGCACCTATGACATCATCCATGATGTGCGCATCCACCGCAGCGAGATGGGCATCCTGTATCTCTCGTCCTTCAACAGCTCGGTGCTGGAGAAGCACCTGCGCGAGGCGGACCTGGTCTTCTCATAGCTGTATGCCGCGCGGCCCCATATCTTCATCGGCCGCGGGCATCCCCTGGCCTCCCGGGAGCAGGTCACACTGGAGGACCTGGCCGGCCTCCCCTGCGTCAGCTACGATCAGGGCGACCGCAACGCGCTCTATTATTCAGAAGAGATCCTTTCCAGCCTGGACCATGCCCGCAGCATCAAGATCACCGACAAGAGCACCATCATCGACCTGATGGTGGGCACCGACTGCTACACCATCTCCTCAGGCATCGCGCCAAGCTTCCTGCGCGGCGACCAGATCGTCTCCATCCCGCTGGCGGTGGACGAGGTCATCCGCATCGGTGTGATCACCCATCGTGACTATCGCCCCACGCCGCTGGGCCAGGCCTATCTGGATATCCTGCACCGGCTGGTGGAGGGGCTGCCATCCTGAGAGCCGCGTAAAAAGAGCGCCGTCCCCGGACATATGGGGACGGCGCTCTTGATGCTGCTCATACTTATCTCAAATAAGACCGACAGAGGTCTCGACCGCTGCGGCGGTCGACCAGAGGGCTTTCCGGTCGCCCTCTGGACTGCTTCGGATCCCCACGTTTGCAGGTCACTTCTATTTGAGGATAGTATCAGAACAGGCCGGTGATCTTGCCGTCGGCACCCACGTCGATGGCCTCGGCGGCGGGGACCTTGGGCAGGCCAGGCATGGCGATGATGTCGCCCGCGAAGGCCACCACGAAGCCCGCGCCGGCGCTCAGGCGCACCTGGCGGATGTTGAGCGTGAAGCCCTCCGGCGCGCCCAGCTTCTTGGGATCGTCGGAGAAGGAATACTGCGTCTTGGCGATGCAGACCGGGCACTCGCCCCAGCCCTCCTCCTCAAAGCGCTGCAGCTGCTTGAGCACGCCCGCGCCGAAGGTGACAGCCTTGGCATGATAGATGCTCGTGGCGATGGTCTCGATCTTCTTGCGAAGGGACAGCTCGGCGGGATAGGTATAGCTGGGGGCGGGCGTCTGGGCCGCGTCCACGATGGAGGCCACCGTGCGGGCCAGGTCCTTCACGCCCTCGCCGCCCTTGGCCCAGCCCTCGCAGAGCTCGACCGGCACGCCCTGCTCGGCGCATGCGGCCTTCAGCGCGGCGATCTCCTCGTCGGTATCGGACACGAAGCGGTTGACGGCCACCACCACCGGCAGCTTCCACACCGTGCGGATGTTGTCCAGGTGGCGCAGCAGGTTCGGCAGGCCCTTGCTCAGGTAGTCCACACTGCCCTGGGAGAGCTCCTCCTTGGGGCAGCCGCCGTGATGCTTCAGCGCGCGCACCGTGGCCACGATGACCACCGCGTCGGGCCAGATGCCGTTCTGGCGGCACTTGATGTCCAGGAACTTCTCGGCACCCAGGTCGGCACCGAAGCCCGCCTCGGTCACCACATAGTCCGCCAGGCGCATGGCCGTCTTGGTGGCCAGCACGCTGTTGCAGCCGTGCGCGATGTTGGCGAAGGGGCCGCCGTGCATCAGGCAGGGAGTGCCGTCGATGGTCTGCACCAGGTTGGGGCGGATGGCGTCGCGCAGCAGCGCGGCCATGGCGCCCTGGGCCTTGATGTCGCCCACGGTCACGGGCTTCCCGTCGAAGGTGCGGGCCACCTGGATGCGCGCCAGGCGCGCCTTCAGGTCCATCAGGCTGTCGGACAGGCAGAACACCGCCATGACCTCGCTGGCCGCGGTGATGTCGAAGCCGTCCTCACGGGGCATGCCGTTGGGCTTGCCGCCCAGGCCGGACACGATCTGCCGCAGCTGGCGGTCGTTCATGTCCAGGCAGCGGCGCCAGCTCACCTGGCGGGGATCGATGCCCAGCTTGTTGCCCTGCTGGATGTGGTTGTCCACCATGGCCGCCAGCAGGTTGTTCGCCGCGCCGATCGCGTGCAGGTCGCCGGTGAAGTGCAGGTTGATCTCCTCCATGGGCAGCACCTGGGCATAGCCGCCGCCAGTCGCGCCGCCCTTCATGCCGAAAACGGGGCCCAGGCTCGGCTCACGGAGCGCCAGCATGCTCTTCAGGCCCAGCTTCGTCATGCCGTCGGCCAGGCCGACCGAGACGGTCGTCTTGCCCTCGCCGGCCGGGGTGGGATCGATGGCGGTCACCAGGATCAGCTTCGCGCGCTTGCCGGTGTCGGGCACCAGGAGCGGATCGACCTTGGCGATCGCGCGGCCATAGGGGATCAGCGCCTCCTCGGGGATCCCGGCCCGCGCCGCGATCTCTCCGATCGGCCGCATGGTCGCGGCCTGGGCGATCTGGATATCAGTAGGCATCGTAAGACCTCGCTTCGTTCGATGTTCCTTCAGGGTAACGGTCGATATTATAACGGATGGATGGCGGAAATGCAAGCATCCCGCCGTGCGCGCGCAAAAAAGAGGCGCGGCACCTCGCGATGCCGCGTCCCTCTCTGCAAAGGCAGGACCAAATTACTTGATCTCGCACTCCGCGCCGACTTCCTTGAACTGAGCGACGATCTTCTCGGCCTCTTCCTTGGAGACGGCTTCCTTCACGGTCTTGGGAGCACCCTCGACCAGTTCCTTGGCTTCCTTCAGGCCCAGGCCGGACACGACCTCGCGCACGACCTTGATGACCTTGATCTTCTGAGCGGGATCGACGCTCTTCAGCACCACGTCGAACTCGGTCTTCTCCTCAGCGGCCTCAGCGGGGGCAGCAGCGGCAGCGCCGCCGGCCACAGCGATGGCACCGGACACGCCGAACTCTTCCTTCATGGCGTCGACCAGTTCCTTGACCTCGGTCATCTTCATTTCCTTGATAGCGTCAATGATCTCCTGAATGGTCATTTTCGTTGACCTCCTCTTTCATCTTGTCTCGTCGGCCCGGCCGTCACGCGGCGGGGCTCATGCAGCCGGGATCAGGCAGCAGCCTTCTTCTCGGCGATCTCGTCCAGCACTGCGACCAGGCTGGAGATGGGGGACACCAGGCAACCCACGATGGTCGCCAGCATCTCCTCGCGGCTGGGCATCTTGGCCAGCGCATCGATGGCAGCGGCATCGGCAGCAGCACCATCGACCACACCGCCGGTGACCTTGATGGACTCCAGCTTGTTCTTCTCGATGAACTGGCTGACGATCTTGGGCGCCGCCACAGCATCCTTGTTGCTGAACACGAAAGCGTTCGGGCCGTTCAGCAGATCATCCATGCCGGTGATCCCAGCCTGATCCAGCGCCAGCTTGACCAGACGGTTCTTCAGCACGCAATAATCGGCACCGCCCTCACGGCACTGCTTACGCAGATCAGTCACCTGCTCCACGGTGAGGCCGGAATAGCTGCAGACCACCACGGACTGCGCATTCTTCAGCTTCTCCACGATCTGGGCGACTGCCTGCTCCTTCAACTCGCGATTCTTGCTCATTGCTTCTTTCGCACCTCCTTTAAGGCTTGGAGTAAAAGAAAACCCTTACGCAGGCGTAAGGGAACGAGCATAAAGTTCGATCCATCACACCTCGGCAGGCGGAGCTCACGCTCCCTTAGGCCCTTGCGGACACCGGCTGTCTACGGCACAAGGTCTCTTTGAAACCGAGGATGATGATACCACGATCCCGTCCGATCGTCAAGAGGGAGATCGGACCGAAAGCAGCGGCCGCGGCGCCTCACAAAGGGAAAGGGATCCGGCCTTCTCCTTGCGGACCGGATCCCTGTATGTTCCTCTTTCAGTCCACCTTCATGGCGCGCATGGCGTTCAGGATGGCCAGCATGCACACGCCCACATCGGCGAAGACGGCCAGCCACATGTTCACGATGCCGAACACGCCCAGCAGCATGACCACAGCCTTCACCGTCAGAGCAAAGATGATGTTCTGCCGCACGATGCCCATGGTCCTCCGCGCGATGCGGATGGCCAGCGGCAGGCGGATGGGGTCGTCGTCCATCAGGACCACATCGGCCGCCTCGATCGCGGCGTCGCTGCCCATGGCGCCCATCGCGATGCCCAGATCGGCGCGGCGCAGCACCGGCGCGTCATTGATGCCGTCGCCCACGAAGCCCACCTTGTGCTCTCCGCCCAGCAGGCTCTCCACGGCCTCCACCTTGTGCTCGGGCAGCAGCTCCGCCTTCACCTCGGTCAGGCCGAGCTCCTTCGCCACCGACTCGGCCACGCTGCGGCGGTCGCCGGTGAGCATCACCAGGCGGCCCACGCCCAGCTCCTTCAGCTCGGCCATCGCCCGTGCCGAGGTCGGCTTCACCACGTCGCTGATGACCACATGTCCATGATAGGCTCCGTCCGAGGCCACATGCACGATGGTCCCCGGCACCTCGCAGGGCTCATGCTCGCAGCCCACGGAGGCCATCAGCTTGTCGTTGCCGGCATGCACCTCGCGCCCGTCGACCATCGCGCGGATGCCGTGCCCGGCGATCTCCTTCACGTCGGTCACCCTCGAGCGGTCGATCTGCCTGCCATAGGCTGCCTGCAGGCTCCGGGAGATGGGATGCTCGGAGTAGCACTCGGCATGGGCCGCGGTCTCCAGCAGCTGCTCAGCTGAGACATCCCCATGGGGATGCACCGCGCTTACCGAGAACACGCCGCGGGTCAGGGTGCCGGTCTTGTCGAAGGCCACCGTATCCAGCTGGGCCAGGACCTCCATATAATTGGCGCCCTTGACGAGGATGCCCTTCCGGCTGGCCCCGCCGATGCCGGAGTAGAAGCTCAGCGGCACCGAGATCACCAGCGCGCAGGGACAGGAGATGACCAGGAAGGACAGCGCCTGCTCGATCCACTGCTTCCAGGCTCCGCCCAGGAAAAGCGGCGGGACCACAGCCAGCAGCACGGCCGCGCCGCACACCGCGGGCGTGTAGTAGCGCGCGAACTTGCTGATGAAGCGCTCGGCCTTCGCCTTGTTGTCGCCGGAGGTCTCGACCAGCTCCAGGATCTTGGCCACGGTCGACTCACCAAAGGCCGCCGTCACGCGGATCGTGAGCGCGCCGGAAAGGTCGACACAGCCGCTCAGCACCCGGTCGCCTACCGTCACATCGCGGGGGAGGGATTCTCCGGTCAGGGCCACGGTGTTCAGGCTGGCGCTGCCCTCCGCGATCTCGCCGTCCAGCGGGATCTTCTCGCCGGGCTTCACCAGGATCAGCTCGCCCACCGCCACCTCGTTCGGGTCGACACTGAGGACCTCGCCGCCGCGCAGCACGTTCGCGCGGTCGGGGCGGATGTCCATCAGGCTGGCGATGGAGGCACGGCTCTTGTCCACGGCCTTGTCCTGGAACCATTCACCGATCTGGTAGAGGGTCATGACGGCCACGGCCTCGATGGATTCCTGCATGGCCATCGCGCCGATGGAGGCCACGGTCATCAGGAAGTTCTCATCGAAGATCTGCCCATGGCCGATGTTGCGCGCGGCCCGCAGCAGCACATCATAGCCGATGATGAGATAGGCCAGCACGAACAGCAGGAGCTTCACCGTCTGCAGGTCCGCGGGCACGGCGAACGCGGCGATCGCCGCCAGCGCGACCGCCGCCGCCACGCGGCAGAGGATCACGGGCCGCTCCTTCTTCGGAGCCTCCTTGGCAACCGCCTGGGGCTTCGCGTCCGCGGCGCTGAAGTCGATCGTCGCGTCCGGCTCCACCCGGCGGCAGGTCTCCGCCATGGCGGACTGCAGCTCCGCGAGCTTCGCCTCCGGGCAGACCAGCACGACCTTCTTATGGACGAAGCTCACGCGCACGCTGGTCACGCCATCCAGCCGGGACAGGGCGTCCTCCAGCTTGGCCGCGCAGTTGGCGCAGTCGAGGCCCTCGATCGGCCAGGTCTTCCGGACGCTGCCCTTCGCCACCTGCGAGGTGGTATCGAGCGGGGCCTCCTCCGCGTGCTCATGACCGCAGCAGCATCCGTCATCGTCGTCGTCATCGTCATGATGGTGATGATGCTCATGGCCGCAGCCGCATTCGTCGTCATCATCGTCGTCATCGTCGTCATGGTGATGATGATGCTCATGGCCGCACCCACACTCGTCATCGTCATCGTCATGATGATGGTGATGATGCTCATGCTCGGCCTCGGCCTCGTCATGACGGTGCGCCGGGGCCTTCCCTTCCACGGCGATCTCCGCCTCGGGCTCCACCTTCGCTGCCCGGGCGATCACGGCCCGCAGCACTTCTTCAAAGGACGCGTCCTCCGCCGTCAGCGAGAGCGTCTTGTTCATAAAGTTGACTCGTACAGCCTCCACGCCTTCCACGCGCGCCAGCGCGCGCTCCAGCTTCTCGGCACAGTTGGCACAGTCAAGTCCCTCGATCGGATAGACCTTCTTCATCAGGATCCCTCCGTCTCCGCTCGCATGTCGTGAACATATGAGCAATCGTTCATATGTACTATACAGCGGCATGGCATCTATGTCAATAGGCTGCGCGGGATATTTTGTGAGGAACAAGAAAAAGCGTCCCTCCTCCCGTCCGAAAGGACGAGGGAGAAGGGACGTCAGACGCCTCAGCTTCAGCGCTTCAGGCCCAGGGCATCGGCGCAGGGATCGATATCCAGGGTGGCAAAGTAGTCCCGCGGGGTCTCGGCCCGGCGGATCATGCGGAAGGAGCCGTCCTCGCAGTGCAGGATCTAAGCATGGCGCAGGCGGCCGTTGTAGTTGTAGCCCATCGCGTAGCCGTGCGCGCCGGAATCGTGGATCACCACGATATCGCCCTCGCAGATCTTGGGCAGCGCGCGCTCCACCGCGAACTTGTCGTTGTTCTCGCACAGGCAGCCCGTCACGTCATACACATGGTCGCAGGGCCAGTCTCGCTTGCCGCACACGGTGATGTGATGGTAGGCGCCGTACATGGCCGGGCGCATCAGGTCGGCCGCGCAGGCGTCCAGGCCGATGTAATGGCGGTAGGTGTCCTTGTGATGGGTGGCATGGGTCACCAGCCAGCCATTGGGGCCGGTCATCCAGCGGCCCAGCTCGGTCTTGATGGCCACGCCGCCCTGGGGGAAGATCTACTCATAAACCTTGCGCACGCCCTCGCCCACCAGCGCGATGTCGGTCTTCTCCTGCTCAGGGCGGTACGGGATGCCCACGCCGCCGCTCAGGTTGATGAAGGCCAGCTCCAGCCCGGTCTCGGCGGCCAGGTCGCGGCCGCAGGTGAAGAGGATGCGGGCCAGCGCGGGGTAGTAGCCGTTGTCGACCGTGTTGCTGGAGAGGAACGCGTGCAGGCCGAAGCGCTCGGCGCCCAGCTCCTTGAGCCGCTTCAGGCCGGCCTGCAGCTGCTCATAGGTGAAGCCGTACTTCGCCTCGGAGGGGCTGCCCATGATCTGCCCGTCGATGCGGAAGTCTCCGCCGGGATTGTAGCGGCAGCAGATGGTCTTGGGGATGCCGCCATGCTCCTTCAGGATGTCGATGTGGCTCACATCGTCCAGGTTGACGAAGGCGCCCAGCGCGCGGGCATGGGCCAGCTCGTCATCGGGCATGGCGTTGGCCGAGAACATGATGTCGCGGCCGCGGAAGCCCAGCGCCTCGGCCAGCATCAGCTCGGTCTCGCTGGAGCAGTCCACGCCGCAGCCCTCCTGCTGCAGGATGCGCAGCACCGTGGGGTTCGGCAGGGCCTTCACGGCGAAATATTCCTGGAAATCGGCGCACCAGCTGAAGGCGGCCTTCAGCGCGCGCGCGTTGGCACGGATCCCCGCCTCATCATAAAGATGGAAGGGCGTCTGGAAGCTCGCGGCAGCCTGCTCGAACACGCTGTCGCTGAGAGAGAAGTTCGGCATCGCGGGTCCCTCCGTTTCGGTCGTTCTTTGATGGACGTGGGTATCTTATCACGGGATGCCCCGCCGCGCAAGTTTTTTGCTTGTTCGGATCGGCGAACTTGATGGAGAGAGGGTGGCTCTTTTTCGCATGTTTAGGTTGACTAACTCCGCGGCGCATGATAGCATGGGAATGACAAAAAGTTGTCATGTGAAAACTGTCCCTGTTTCGATCGGATGTTCCTCCGTGAAGAGCGGAGAACAAATATGACTTGGAAGATGATCCCCATGAAGAAGTTTGCTGTGGCTGCTCTGTCTATGCTGCTGGTCCTTTCCATGATCGGCTGCGCCTTCGCCACCACCACCGGTGTGGGCTCCGTGACCGAAGTGACCGCCACCAGCGCTGACGGCGACGCCGTCGGCAAGGTGTCCATCACCACCACCATGTGCGCCGTGACCCTGGATGACGACGGCGTGATCGTCGGCATCCGCTTCGACGCCGTGCAGCCCTCCGCCAGCTATGACGCCACCGGCGCCGTGTATGGCACCGTCGACGCCTCTCCCCTGACCAAGATCGAGAAGGGCGACGACTACAACATGAAGAAGTTCGTGCCCACCGCCGTCGGCGAGTGGTATGAGCAGGCTGCCGCGCTGGAGGCCTGGTGCATCGGCAAGACCGTCGATCAGGTCCTGGCTATGCAGACCTACAGCAAGGAAGACGGTGAGCACTTCTGCGTGCCCAACGAGCCCGACCTCGTGTCCTCCTGCACCATCGATGTGGCTGCTTTCCAGGAAGCCCTCAAGAAGGCCGCTGACGTCGCCAAGTGATCGAACGATCCATCAGGGAGCCGCTCCGGAAGGGGCGGCTCTTTTCCTGCGCGATCGTCCACCAGCCTATCGCAAAACCCGTCGAGATATGGTAAGATATGCTCATCAGTCTATGGAGGTGCACCATGTCCGATACGAAGAAGGAGCTCATCACCGCCCATGTGAAGATGGACGAGAAGATCTTCAAGCGGTTCTCCCACTGGGATACCTTCCATCTCAGGAAGCGCTGGCGCAGGCCCGCGCTCTTCTGTGCCATCATGGCGGCCTTCGCCATCGTGTGCTTCGTGCTGCGCAAGGAGGAGTCGGTGCTCATCGGCTCGGTGCTGCTGATCATCGCGCTGGGCCTGCCGCTCATCTGGGTCGGCTTCTATTTCTCCAGCGTGCGCCTGCAGGCGGTGCAGCTCAAGCTGGAGAAGCCCCGCCCCGTCTACACCATCGCGCTGGGCGATGACATCCGCATCCACAACGACCTGAAGCCGGAGCCCGATGTCACCGTGCGCTGGGAGCAGGTCTTCGGCATATGGCGCGACAAAAAGGCGACCTATCTCTATGTGACGGCCGCCAAGGGGTTCATCCTTCCGGATGGCCAGTATGATACGGATCTGGACGCGCTCTGGTATCTGTTCGCCTCGCACCTGCCGAAGGAGCGCCTGCACGGCGTGGCCTTCCGCAAGGAGGAGCGGAAGGCCTGAGCCTCACACCACCGGCCGCGGCGGCGCGGTGAAGACCTGCCGCTGCGTCATGTCGCGCAGGCTCCGCACGATGCCCGGCAGGATGGTCAGCACCTCGTCGATCTGCGCCTCGGTGGTGCCGCGGCCCAGCGTCATGCGCAGGGAGCCGCTGGTCTGCTCCGGCGTGAGGCCGATGGCCAGCAGCACATGGCTAGGGTCCAGGCTGCCGCTGGTGCAGGCCGAGCCGCTGGAGGCCGAGATGCCCGCCAGGTCCAGCCGAAGCAGCAGCGCCTCGCCCTCCAGGCCCTCGAAGGTCACATTGCAGTTGTTCGGGAGCCGGTCCGTCCGGCTGCCGTTGATCCTGGTCCCGGGGATCCCGTTCAAGATGCCTTCCATCAGCCGCTCGCGCAGCGCCGTCTCGCGGGCGGCGTTTTCTGTCAGCTCCCGCGTCGCCAGCGTGATGGCGCAGCCCAGGCCCACGATGCCGGCCACGTTCTCGGTGCCGGCCCGCAGCCCGCGCTCCTGCGCCCCGCCATCGACCAGCGGCTCGATGCGCGTCCCCCGGCGGACATACAGCGCACCCACGCCCTTGGGCCCATGGAACTTATGGGCCGACATCGAGAGCAGGTCCACGCCCAGGTCGTCCACCAGCACCGGCACCGCGCCCACGGCCTGCACCGCGTCGGTGTGCATCAGCGCGCCATGAGCATGGGCGATGTCCGCGATGGCGCGGATGGGCTGGAGCGTCCCGATCTCGTTGTTCGCCGTCATCACCGAGACCAGCACCGTGTCGGGCCGGATCGCGCGCGTCACGTCCTCGGGAGAGACACGCCCCTCCGCGTCCACGGGCAGCCGCGTCACCTCGAAGCCCTCCCGCTCCAGGCTGTCGGCCGCGTGCAGGATGGCATGGTGCTCGATGGCGCTGATGATGAGGTGCTTCCCCCGCTCCGCCCGCGCGCGCATGATGCCCTTCAGCGCCCAGTTGTCGCTCTCCGAGCCGCCCGAGGTGAAGTAGACCTCCTGCGCCGCGCAGCCGATGGCCTCCGCCACCTGCCGCCTTGCCCGGTCGATGGCACGCCGCGCCTTGCGCCCCTCTGCGTGGATGCTGGAGGCGTTGCCCCAGTCGTCCCGCAGCGCAGGGAGCATCTCCTCCAGCACCCGGGGGTCCAGCGGCGTCGTGGCCGCGTGGTCGAGATAGATCCGTTCCATGTGTCCCGTCTCCTTGTCCGCGTTCGATAACAAGATGATACCACGCGCGCCGCCGGGTGTAAAGCGCGGCCGGGCCGCAAAAGAGCTCCCCTCCGTCTGTGGAGAGGAGCTCTTTCGTGTCAGTGTCAGTCCCCGAGGCCCGCGGCCCTGCGCAGCGCGTCGACGCAGTCGGTCCGCTCCCAGGGGAAGCCGGCGTCGGCGCGGCCGAAGTGGCCGTAGTTGGACGTGGCGCGATAGATCGGGCGGCGCAGCTGCAGCCGATCGATGATGGCGGCGGGGCGCATATCGAACACCTCGCCCACGATCTGGGCCAGGCGGTCATCCGGCAGCTTGCCGGTGCCCATGGTGTCCACCAGCAGGCTCACGGGACGGGCCACACCGATGGCATAGGCCAGCTGGATCTGGCAGCGGTCGGCCAGGCCGGCGGCCACCACGTTCTTCGCGGCATGGCGCGCGGCGTAGGCGGCGGAGCGGTCCACCTTGGTGGGATCCTTGCCGGAGAAGCAGCCGCCGCCGTGGGGCGCGTAGCCGCCGTAGGTGTCCACGATGATCTTGCGCCCAGTCAGGCCGCAGTCGCCCGCGGGGCCGCCCAGCACGAAGCGGCCGGTGGGGTTGATGAGATACACGGTCTCCGGCGTGAGCAGCTCCTTCGGGATCACGGGCAGGATGACCTGCTCCATGATGGCGCTGCGGATCTGCTCCAGGCCGATCTCCGGGCTGTGCTGGGTGGAGATGACCACGTTCTGCACGCTCACGGGGCGGCCGTCCTCATACACCACGGTCACCTGGGACTTGCCGTCGGGGCGGAGCCAGGGCAGGGTGCCGTCCTTGCGCACCTGGGTCAGGCGACGGGTCAGCCGATGGGCCAGCGCGATGGGCATGGGCATCAGCTCCGCGGTCTCGTTGCAGGCGTAGCCGAACATCATGCCCTGGTCACCGGCACCGATGTCGTTCACATCGGTGCCGCGGGTCTCGAGGGCCGCGTCCACACCCATGGCGATGTCGGGGCTCTGCGCGTGGATCGAGGTCAGCACCGCGCAGGAGCTGCCGTCGAAGCACATGTCGCTGCTGTTGTAGCCGATATCCAGCACCACGTCGCGCACGATCTGCTGCACGTCCACCCGGGCGGTGGAGGTGATCTCGCCCATCACCATCACCATGCCGGTGGTGGCGCAGGTCTCGCAGGCGACACGGGCCATGGGATCCTGGGCCAGGTAGGCGTCGAGCACGGCGTCGGAGACCTGGTCACAGAGCTTGTCGGGATGTCCTTCGGTCACGGATTCGGAGGTAAAGAGGCGTTTCATACTGCCGCTCCTTCTTCTGGTCGTTGGGGGATGAAGGGCTGCAAAAAACCCGTCCTGGTCTGCACACATACCAGAACGGGGATCGATCGCGGATCGTCCTTATCTGTCAGCGCTTCCGCCACGGGGTGTGCCGCGCTGGGGGATTTGGCACCAGGCATCGGCTCTCGCCGACCGGTTGCCGTGGCGTCATCGGGCCCTTCCCTCAGCCACTCGTGATAAGGTATTGATTTTTGCAGGGCCTATCATAGCACAGCGGCCCACAGGCGTCAAGGGGTCCGGCGCATGTTAGGAGCGGGAAACATTTCGCGGGCCGCGCGGTGTGCATGGGTCACAGCATCTTCTCGAGGCACACCAGCTGGACGCCCGGGATGCCGTTGAACACGCAGGGCACGATGTCCGCCTCATGATAGCCGAGCTTCGCGTACATGGCGCGGGCCCGGGCGTTGCGGGCGTTCGTGTCCATGCGCAGGAACGGGCAGCCGCGCTCCAGCGCCTGCTCCTCATAGAAGCGCACGAAGGCCCGCCCATAGCCCCGGCGCGCCGTGAGGGGATCGACCACCAGCGTGTGCAGCACCAGGACCCGCTCGGGCGGCGCCTCGTGCTCCCAGCGGGCGTCGGCGTACTCCGGCACCTGGGCCTGGTCCAGCTTGGCCGCCGCCACGATCCGGCCCCCGTCCTCCTCCACATACATCGTGCCCAGGCGGATGGCCTCCAGCGCCGTCGCGCGCGTGGGATAGATGGCGCGGGCCCAGCCGATCGTGGTCTCGCCGCGCTCCTCACCGTCATGGACGCGGTCATAGATGAGGCCGATGGCCTCAAGATCCTGCTCTGTGGCCTTCCGGAACGTCATGGAAGCACCCTCCTTTTTTCTAAAGAAAAGGGGGCCTGCCGCGGGGCAGGTCCCTCAGGCTCCGGATCAGGCCGCGCAGAGCTTCAGGATCGCGCTGGCATAGATGCGGATGGCTGTCATCATCTTGGAGATATACACATACTCGCCGGCCTGGTGCGCCAGGTCCTCGTCATCGGGGAACGCCGCGCCGAAGGCCACGCCGCTCTTGAGCACCTTCGCGTAGGTGCCGCCGCCGGTGGACTGCGCCTCGCCGGACAGGCCGGTCTCCTCGGTGTAGGCCGCGAGCAGGCTGGACACCAGCTCGCCGTCGGCCGGCACATGGTGCGGCGGCTTCACCGCGGGATCCACCGCCTCAAAGCCGGGCAGATGCGCCAGGATCGACTTCAGGGTCGCGTCCAGGTCGGCGCACAGCGGGCAGCGGCAGTCGAAGGACGCCTTCACATAGCCGTCCTCCACATGCAGGATGCCCATGTTGCAGGTGAGCGCGCCGGAGACCTCGTCCCGGCAGGCGATGCCCAGGCTCCGGCCGTCATACTCCATGGGATAGGCGTCAGCCAGCGTACGCAGGGCACCCTGTACGCCCAACGCCTTCAGCAGGAGCAGCAGCATGCCGTTCGCGTTGCGGCAGTTCTCGGGATAGGCGCTGTGGCCGGGGATGCCCACGCACACCAGCTCCACGCCGTCCTCCACGGGCACGGCCTTCACGTCCAGGCCCGTCTCCTTCGCGAAGGCCTCGGTCTTCGCCACGATCTCGGCGCCGCCGGCCACCACGGCGCGGCTCTCGCCGGGGATCACGTTCATGCGCTCACCGTTGCGCAACGACAGGACCTGCAGGCCCTCCTTCGCGAGGGGCGCCTTCGCCAGCAGATGCACCATGCCCTTCTCGGTGTTGATCAGCGGGAAGCTGGCATCCGGGGAGAAGCCCATCTCGGGCATCTCGGCATGCGCGCAGTAATACTTCATATCGGCCCAGCCGGATTCCTCATCGGTGCCCAGGATCAGCCGCACCGCGCGGCGCAGCGGGATGCCCGCCTCACGGATGGCCTTCATGGCGAAGAGCGCGCACAGCGCCGGGCCCTTGTCGTCATTGGTGCCGCGGCCATACATGCGGTCGCCCTCGATGACCGCGCCGAAGGGATCCACCTTCCAGCCGTCGCCGGCGGGCACCACGTCCAGGTGCGCCAGGATGGCCAGCTTCTCTAGGCTCTCGTCGCCCAGGGTCGCGTCCAGCGCGTAGCCGTCATAGGTGCGGACCGGGAAGCCCATGGCCTCGATGTCGGCCTTCGCGGTCTCCACCATGCGGGCGATCTCCGGGCCGAAGGGCATGCCGGGCTGGGCCTCGCTCTCCACCGAGGGGATCTTGACCCAGCGGGCCAGCATCGCGGTGAACTCTTCGCGGCAGCTCTCGATCAGCTTTTCGATCTTCTTGTCTTCCATCAGAGCGTCTCCTTCTCAATCCTATCTCAAATAAGATGCACAGGAGGTCTCGCCGCTGCGGCGGCGTCCAGAGGGCTTTCCGATCGCCCTCTGGGCTGCTTCGGATCCCCACTTTTGCAGGTCATTTCTACATTGAGGATAGTATCAGTTGCGCAGGGAATGCAGCGGCGCGGGGATGCGGCCGCCGCGGGCGATGAAGGCGTCGCAGGAGGCGCGGTTCACCGGCATCACGGGTGCCCAGCCCAGCAGGCCGCCGAACTCCACGGTGTCGCCGGCCTTCTTGCCCATCGCGGGGATCACACGCACGGCCGTCGTCTTGTTGTTGACCATGCCGATGGCCGCCTCGTCGGCGATGATGCCGGAGATCGTGGCGGCGCTCGTATCGCCGGGGATGGCGATCATGTCCAGGCCCACCGAGCACACGCAGGTCATGGCCTCCAGCTTCTCCAGCGTCAGATGGCCCGCCGCCGCGGCCTCGATCATGCCGATGTCCTCGCTCACGGGGATGAAGGCGCCGCTCAGGCCGCCCACATGGTTGGAGGCCATCACGCCGCCCTTCTTCACGGCGTCGTTCAGCAGGGCCAGGGCCGCGGTGGTGCCGGGCGCGCCGGCCGCCTCCAGGCCCATCTCGGTGAGGATATGCGCCACCGAGTCGCCGCGGGCCGGGGTCGGCGCCAGCGACAGGTCCACGATGCCGAAGGGGATGCCCAGGCGCTGGCTGGCCTCACGAGCCACCAGCTGGCCCACGCGGGTGATCTTGAAGGCGGTGCGCTTGATGGTCTCGGCCACCACATCGAAGGGCTGGCCCTTGCACTACTCCAGCGCGCGCTTCACCACGCCGGGGCCCGAAACGCCCACATTGATGGCCGCCTCCGGCTCGCCGGGGCCGCAGAAGGCGCCGGCCATGAAGGGGTTGTCCTCCACCGCGTTGGCGAACACGACCAGCTTCGCGCAGCCAAGGCCGTCCTGATCGGAGGTGAGGGCCGCGGTGCGCTTGATGATGGAACCCATATCGCGCACGGCGTTCATGTTCAGGCCCGCCTTGGTGGAGCCCACGTTCACCGAGGAGCACAGGAACTTCGTGGTGGCCAGCACCTCGGGGATGGACTCCAGCAGGCGCTTGTCCGCCGCGGTCGCGCCCTTCTGCATCAGCGCCGAATAACCGCCCAGGAAGTTGACGCCCATCTCCACCGCGGCCTTGTCCAGCCAGTGCGCGATGGGGCGCGGATCGCCCTGGCAGATCATGCTCACGGGCGTCACCGAGATGCGCTTGTTCACGATCGGGATGCCGAACTCGCGCTCGATCTCCTCGCCCACGCGCACCAGGCTGCGGGCCGTGCCGCAGATCTTATCATACACGCGGCGGCCGCAGCGCTCCGCGTCCTGGTCGGAGCAGTCGAGCAGGTTGATGCCGATGGTGATGGTGCGGATGTCGAAGTTCTCCTCCTGGATCATCCGCATCGTCTGGAGGATCTCACCGGTCTCGATCATGGCGGTCCCCCCTTACACGCGGTGCATGGTCTCATAGATGTCCATGCGCTGCATATGGATGTTCATGCTCATGTCCTTGCGGATATCGTCGAAGGCCTCGTCGATCTGGGCGAAGTCCTTGTGCGCGCCGTCCAGGTCCACCACCATCATCATGGTGAAGTAGCCGTCCAGGATGGTCTGGGTGATCTAAAGGATATTGATGTCCATCTCGCTCAGGCGGGTCGCCACCTTGGCGATGATGCCGGTGGTATCGGCACCGGTCACGGAGATCAGCGCTTTGGTCATGTCCTTTCCCTCCAGCTCGTCGTTCTTGTCCATGGTTACTATATCCCCCGCCCCCCGCTTTGTCAAGGCGGGCGGAGATGAAGGAGCCGGGCCGCTGACGGGCAGCGGTCCGGCTGAGGGGTTCAGCTCTTGTGGAAGATGAGGCGTTCGTAGCGGGGCACATCGGCGTTGCGGACCATGATCTCCAGCTCCTCATCGCCCATGACCGTGTTGCGGCCCTGGGCATAGAGCTCATCGACCCGGGCGCGGACCTCCGCGACCAGCGGGTCGTCCTTGCCGATCTGCTCGCTGCCGTTCAGGCGGAAGTAGCTGTTGATCCAGTGGGCCACCGCGGCCAGGCCGCCGTGGGCATCCACGGCCACCAGCGCGGGACGGTTCAGGATCTTGGCCGTATCGAAGATGTTGTAGATCTCCTCGTCCTTGAGCATGCCGTCGGCGTGGATGCCGGCGCGGGTCACGTTGAAGTGGCGGCCGACGAACGGCTGGCGGGGGCTGATCTCGAGGCCGATCTGCCGCTCCATGAAGTCGGCGATCTCGGTGATGGCGCTCAGATCCATGCCGTCATCGGTGCCGCGCAGGCCCTGGTACTCGATGGTCATGGCCTCCAGCGGGCAGTTGCCGGTACGCTCGCCGATGCCCAGCAGGCTGCAGTTGATGCTGGAGCAGCCATACATCCAGGCCGCGCCGGCGTTGCTGACCACCTTGTAGAAGTCGTTGTGGCCGTGCCACTCCAGCTGCGCGGAGGGGACATCGGCATAATGGCGCAGGCCATAGATGATGCCGGGCACGCTGCGGGGCAGGGCAGCGCCATAGTAGGTCACGCCGAAGCCCATGGTATCGCAGGCGCGGATCTTGATGGGGATGCCGCTCTCACGGCTCAGATCCATCAGCGCGGTGGCGAAGGGCACCACGAAGCCATAGAAGTCGGCGCGGGTGATGTCCTCGAAGTGGCAGCGCGGGATGATGCCCATGGCCAGCGCATCCTTCACGATGCCCAGGTACTTGTCCATCGCCTGGGAGCGGGTCAGGTGCATCTTATTGAAGATGTGGTAGTCGGAGCAGCTGACCAGGATGCCGGTCTCGGCCACGCCGGCCTGCTTCACCAGCTCGAAGTCCTTCTTGTTCGCGCGGATCCAGGTGGTGATCTGCGGGAACTCCAGGCCCAGGTCCTGGCACATCCGCAGCGCCTGCTTGTCGCGCTCGGTATAGAGGAAGAACTCGCTCTGGCGCACCAGGCCCTTGGGGCCGCCCAGCCGGGACATCAGCTTGAACAGATGCACGATCTGCTCCGGGGTGAAGGGGCTCACCGACTGCTGGCCGTCACGGAAGGTCGTGTCCGTCATCCAGATCTCGTCAGGCATGTCCTCGGGCACGTGGCGCATGTTGAAGGTGATCTTCGGGATGTGCTCGTAGTCATAGATCTCGCGGTAGAGGTTGGGCTCGGCGACATCCTGCAGGGAATACTTATACTTGGCCTGCATCAGCAGATTGGTGTTCTTGTCGAACTCCAGCATCGGTGGAGACCTCCTTGTCTCTCTATCCTCTTATGGTGGATCTCACGCGGACACGGTTCAGTCGAGCTCCGCCACGAACTCGGCGATGCGGTCCAGGCCCTTGTTGATCTGCTCCTCGCAGATGGCGTAGCTCAGGCGGCAGTAGTCATCGGCCTCGAAGGCGACGCCGGGCACCAGCGCCACCTTCTTCTCAGCCAGCAGCAGCTCGGCAAAGTCCATGCTGCCCTCGATGGCGCGGCCCTGGTAATGGCGGCCCTTCAGCTTGCTGATGTTCAGCATGGTGTAGAACGCGCCCTGGGGCTTGCGGCAGCTGACGCCCTCGATGGCGTTGATGCGCTGGTACATGAGGTCGCGGCGTTTCTCGAAGGCCGCCACCATCTCGCACACGCAGCTCTGGTCGGACTCCAGGGCCTTGAGCGCGGCGTACTGGGCGATGCTGTTGGGGTTGGAGGTAGCATGGGACTGGAAGCTGCTCATGGCGGCGATCACGTTCTGCGGGCCGGCCACATAGCCGATGCGCCAGCCGGTCATCGCGTAGGCCTTGCTCATGCCGTTCACGATGAAGGTGACGGCCTTGGCCTCCTCACCCAGCTGGGCGATGGAGAAATGCTTCTTGCCGTCATAGATCAGCTTCTCATAGATCTCGTCGCTGACCACGAAGAAGGGATGGGACACCGCCAGGTCGGCCACGAACTGCAGCTGGTCCTTGCTCCAGATGCTGCCATTGGGGTTGCTGGGGCTGGTGATGATGATGGCCTTGGTGCGGCGGGTCACGCGGCTGGCGATATCGCGGTTGGTGGGGATGAAGTCGTTCTCCTCATAGGAGGGGATGAACACGGGCACGCCGCCCGCCATGCGCACCATCTCGGGGTAGGACACCCAGCAGGGCGTGGGGATCAGCACCTCATCGCCGGGGTCGATGATGGCCTGGAAGATGTTGAACAGGCTGTGCTTCGCGCCGTTGGACACGATGATGTTCTGGTAGTTGTAGGTCATGTCGTTGTCGCGGCGCAGCTTCTCGCAGATGGCCTTGCGCAGGTCCTTGGTGCCGGCCGCGGGGGTATACTTGGTGAGGCCCTTGTCGATGGCCTCCTTGGCGGCGTCGCAGATGTGCTTGGGGGTGGGGAAATCGGGCTCGCCGGCGCCGAAGCCGACCACATCCTGGCCCTGGGCCTTCATCTCGGCGGCGCGGGCGGTGATCGCCAGCGTGAGCGAAGGCGCGATATTCTGTGCGCGGTGAGAGATCGTAAGAGACATAGCTCCATCCTCCTGAAGGGCCGTCTGAAGCCAGACGTGCCCGAAAATGCGGTAACGGGGCTGATTATAGCGCAGAAGCCGCGATAAATCAACCCCCTTCTTGCTCATTTTTGCATTTTCAAGTCAAAAATCCTGCAAAATCAGGCCGTAGCAGAGCCCGATCGCCGCTCCGGCGTTGACGGGAGTGCCCCGGTCGTGGTATCATGAGGGCGATCACATCAGACAAGGAGCGTGGAAAAGATGATCGGACTGATCGGCGCGATGGCCGTCGAGGTCGAGGGCCTGATGGCGCGGCTGGAGGACAGGAAGGAAGAGCGGATCGGCATGGATACCTTCGTGAGCGGCCGGCTCTTCGGGCAGGAGGCCGTGCTCGCGGTGTGCGGCCCCGGCAAGGTGAACGCCGCCCTGTGCGCGCAGAGCATGATCCTGCGCTACGGCCCCGAATGGATCCTGGACCTGGGCGTGGCCGGCGCGGGCGACGAGACCGTCTCCATCGGCGACATGGTCATCGCGGAGGCCGCCGTGCAGCACGACTGCGATACCTCCCCCCTGGGCGACCCCGTGGGCCTGGTGAGCAAGCTGAACATGGTCGAGCTCCCCTGCGACGCGGCCCTGCGTGAAAAGCTCGTGGCCGCCGCCTCCACCCTGGAGGACTGCCATGTGCACACCGGCATCATCGCCACCGGCGACCAGTTCATCCACAGCGGCGACGTGCGTGCCCGCATCCATACGCTCTTCCACGCCAAGGCCGTGGAGATGGAGGGCGCCGCGGTGGCCCACGCCTGCTATATGCACGGCGTGCCATGCGGGGTGCTGCGCTCCATCAGCGACCAGGCCGACGGCCACAGCGATATGGACTACCCCACCTTCACGAAGCTCGCGGCGGCCCACTCCCAGCGCGTGGTGGAGCTGCTGCTCCGCGCGTGACCGTCTGGGTGGCCGGAGCCTCCAGCGGGCTCGGTCTCTCCATCGCGCGGGCGCTGCGGGACGCCGGGCATACGGTCATCGCCGGGTCCCGCTCCTTCCACGGCGGCGAGAAGGAGGGCATCCACACCCTGCCGCTGGACGTGACCGACCAGGCGAGCGTCGACACCTTCGCGCGGGCCGCCCTCAGCCTCTCCCCCACCGTGGACGCGCTGGTGGACGCCGCCGGCATCCTGATGCTGGGCAGCTGCGAGGAGACCTCCGTGGAGGAATACCGCCGCGTGCTGGAGACCGACTTCCTCGGCATGGTGCGCATGAACGACGCGGTGCTGCCGCTCATGCGGGCGCAGGGCCATGGACGCGTCCTCATGCTCTCCAGCATCAACGGGCTGCTGGGCATCCCCTTCCAGAGCGCCTACACCGCGGCCAAGCACGCCGTGGAGGGCTACGCGGAGTGCCTGGCCATGGAGGTCCGGCCCTTCGGGATCGAGATCTGCCTGGTCGAGCCAGGCGACCACCGCGGCGGCGGGCAGACCTGCCGCCTGCGCTCGGCCGCCATGGGCGACGCCTCCCCCTACGCCGCGGCCTATGCCTCCGCGGTCTCGGTCATCCGGCATGACGAGGCGAACGGCTCCGACCCGGACCGGCTGGGCCGCAAGGTGGCCGCGCTGCTGCGGCGCCGGCGTCTCCCCTTCCGCAAGAGGATCGCCTCGGCCGACCAGCACCTGGCCGTGTGGCTGCACGATGTGCTGCCGCCCTCGCTGAACGCCGCTGTCCTGCGCGCCTACTATATCAAAAAAGACCGCCGCTGAGCCCGGCAGCCCTTGCATTTCTCCCCAGTCCCGGCTATAATAGGATATGTTCGCGAGGATGGGGACGGCAGGCAGAGGACGCCCAAGCGAGCCGGGGCACGGTGCGAGCCCGGCGGCACGAAGGGCCTGCGGATCACCCCGGAGCGAGGCGGCTCGAAGATCGCGGAGGGCTGCCCGGGCGCTCCCGATACAGGGCAGACGAGAGGACAGCTGAGGCTGTCAATTTGGGTGGTACCGCGGATGAGACCCATCCGTCCCAGGATCATATGCCTGGGGCGTTTTTCTATGCTCCGGCAAAAAGACGAAGGAGGCATTCCCCGGATGTACAGCAAGGTATCGACCGACATGAACTACCCCGAGCGCGAGGCCGCCATCACCAAGATGTGGAAGGAGCGCGACATCGTGCGCAAGTCCTATGACCTGCGCAAGGAAGGCAAGCGCTTCACCTTCTATGACGGCCCGCCCACCGCCAACGGCAAGCCCCACATCGGCCATGTGGAGACCCGCGTCATCAAGGACCTGTTCCCCCGCTTCTGGACCATGAAGGGCCGTCCCGTGACCCGCAAGGCCGGCTGGGACACCCACGGCCTGCCCGTGGAGCTGGAGGTCGAGAAGCAGCTCGGCCTGGACGGCAAGCCCCAGATCGAGGCCTACGGCATCGAGCCCTTCATCGGCAAGTGCAAGGAGAGCGTGTGGAAGTACCTGCACGACTGGGAGAAGATGAGCGACCAGGTCGGCTTCTGGGTCGACATGGAGCACCCCTACGTCACCTACCATAACGACTACATCGAGAGCGAATGGTGGAGCCTGAAGCAGATCTGGGAGAAGGGCCTGCTCTACCAGGGCCACAAGATCGTGCCCTACTGCCCCCGCTGCGGCACCGCGCTCTCCAGCCATGAGGTGGCGCAGGGCTACAAGAACGTGAAGGAGACCTCCGCCATCGCCCGCTTCAAGGCGCTGGACTGGGAGGATACCTGCTTCCTGGCCTGGACCACCACGCCCTGGACCCTGCCCAGCAACATGGCCCTGTGCGTGAACCCCGACGAGACCTACGCCCGCTTCTCCTGCGAGGGCCAGAGCTACATCATGGGCAAGGCGCTGATCGGCCGTGTCTTCGGCGACCGCGAGGTCACGATCCTGGAGGAGTACAAGGGCAGCGACCTGGCCGGCAAGGCCTATGAGCCCCTGTATCCCTTCGTGCAGCTGCCCGAGGGCGGCAAGGCCTGGGTGGTGGTGAACGACAGCTATGTCACCATGGAGGACGGCACCGGCATCGTCCACATCGCGCCGGCCTACGGCGAGGACGACAACCGCGTGTGCCGCGAGTGGGGCATCTCCTTCTGCAACCTGGTGGACACCCAGGGCCGCCTGACCGAGGAGACCAAGTGGCCGGGCGTGTTCGTGAAGGACGCCGACAAGCTGATCCTTGAGGACCTGAAGGCGAGCGGCAAGCTCTTCGCGGCCCTGCCCTTCGCCCATGACTATCCCTTCTGCTGGCGCTGCGATACGCCCCTGCTCTATTATGCCCGCCCCACCTGGTTCATCCGCATGACCGCCGTGCGCGACCATCTGGTGCGCAACAACCGCACCGTGAACTGGATGCCCGAGCACATCAAGGACGGCCGCATGGGCAACTTCGTCGAGAACGTGATCGACTGGGGCCTGAGCCGCGAGCGCTACTGGGGCACGCCCCTGCCCGTGTGGGAGTGCTCCTGCGGCAAGCAGCACGTGATCGGCTCCATCGCCGAGCTGCGCGAGATGGCCGTGACCGACCCCGGCGCCGACATCGAGCTGCACCGCCCCTTCATCGACCGCGTGCTCCTGCGCTGCCCGGCCTGCGGCGGCGAGATGCGCCGCGTGAAGGAGGTCATCGACTGCTGGTACGATTCCGGCTCCATGCCCTTCGCCCAGTGGCACTATCCCTTCGAGAACAAGGAGGTCTTCGAGGCGAACTACCCCGCGCAGTTCATCTCCGAGGCCATCGACCAGACCCGCGGCTGGTTCTATACCCTGGAGGCCATCTCCACCCTGCTGTTCGACCGCGCGCCCTTCGAGAACTGCATCGTGATGGGCCATGTGCAGGACGCCGACGGCCGCAAGATGAGCAAGCATCTGGGCAACGTGGTGAGCCCCTTCGATATGCTCGATAAGTTCGGCGCCGACCCGCTGCGCTGGTACTTCTATACCACCACCGCGCCCTGGCTGCCCAAGCGCTTCTCGGAGGAGGCCGTGCGCGAGGTGCAGAACAAGTTCCTGGGCACCCTGCGCAACACCTACGCCTTCTTCAACATGTATGCCCAGATCGACAGCTTCGACCCCACCGCCCATCCGCTGGAGAGCGTGGAGCTGAGCCTGATGGACCGCTGGATCCTGTCCCGCCTGAACAGCCTGATCCTGCGCGTGGACGCCGACCTGCAGGCCTACCGCATCACCGAGCCCGCCACCGCCATCGAGCAGTTCGTGGACGACCTGAGCAACTGGTACATCCGCCGCTGCCGTCCCCGCTTCTGGGGCAAGGGCATGGCCGGTGACAAGGAAGCCGCCTTCGCCACCCTGTACCATGTGCTGGTGACCCTCGCCCAGGTGATCGCGCCCTTCGTGCCCTTCATCTCCGAGGAGATCTGGCAGGATCTGGTGGTGAACAACGTGCCCGGCGCCGTGGAGTCTGTGCATCTGTCCGACTACCCCGTGGCCGACGAGTCGAAGATCGACCCCGCCATGGAGGAGCAGATGGAGGCCCTGCGCCGCGTGGTCACCCTGGGCCTGAGCTGCCGCAACAGCGCCTCGCTCAAGGTGCGCCAGCCCCTGCAGCACCTGTATGTGAAGGGCGCCGCCTTCTCCGCCGACTACCAGGCCCTGTGTGAGGATGAGCTGAACGTGAAGGAGGTCATCTTCACCGAGGATGCCCGCGCCTTCACCACCTATCAGCTCAAGCCCCAGATGCGCACCCTGGGCAAGAAGTACGGCAAGCTGCTGGGCCGCATCGGTGAGCAGCTGAAGACCATGGACGGCAACGAGGTGGTCGATGCCTTCGCCCGCGGCGAGACGCTGACCTTCCAGATCGAGGGCACCGACATCGTGCTGGAGAAGGACGATGTGCTCACCGCGCCCATGCAGAAGCCCGGCTTCGTCTCGCTGGAGGACCGCGGCGTGACCGTGGTGCTCGACACCGCGCTGACCGACGCGCTGATCGCCGAGGGCTATGCCCGCGAGGTCGTGAGCAAGCTGCAGAACATGCGCAAGGACGCCGGCTTCGAGGTGACCGACCGCATCGCCGTGTGGTACACCTGCGGCGACAAGCTGGCCGCGGCCATCGCCGAGGGCGCCGAGATGATCAAGGCCGGCACCCTGGCTGCCGAGCTCACCCGCGGTGAGGCTCCCAAGGGCGCCGTCAAGGCCGAGTGGAGCATCAACGGCGAGAAGGCCACGCTGGCCGTGCGCGTCCTCTGATCGTCCTTCCGATCGTTCTTTCAGGATCGGGATGCTCCTCCGCCCTTCCTTCGTTGGATAGGCAGAGGAGATCCCGCCGTTCAAAGAAGGAGGTCTTGATATGAAGAAACTGCTGTCCGTCATCCTTGCCGCCGCGCTGCTGCTGTGCCTTGTGGCGGTCCCCGTGACCGTCACCGGCGCGAGCACCTACACCTCCGATGACTTCGTGTTCGCCAAGAGCACCGTCAGCGGCTGGGAGGGCGACACCATCACCCCCGAGCTGCTCACCCAGGGCAAGTTCGAGGGCCTGGAGTATGAGTTCCGCTCCAGCGACCAGAAGATCGCCTCGGTCGACACCGTGACCGGCGAGGTCACCTGCCGCGCCAAGGGCTCCTGCACCATCACCGCCACCGTCACCCTGGGCAAGAAGGACTATGTCGCCAAGGTGAAGGTGAACGTGAAGCGCCGCTCCACCGGCATCGAGGTGGACGAGAGCGCCTCCGGCTGGAAGGTGCTCAAGAGCGACGACGTCCGCGTGGCCGAGCTCCTCCCCGACAACGAGCTGCCCGTGCTGCTCCTGCAGCCCGGCGCCACCGTGACCGTGGAAGCGAACGTGCTGCCCGCCGCCGCCTCCGACCGCAAGTACACCGTGAGCGCCGCCTCCCCCGACGGTGACGCCGCCGAGGCGGTCACCGTGAGCGGCACGAGCGTGCGCGCCGTGAAGAGCGGCGAGTGCCTGCTGACCGTGGCCTGCCACGATGACGAGACCCATTCCGTCCAGTACTATGTGCTGGTCGTGGACCCCGTGACCGGCCTGACCGTGGAAGCCGAGTCCTCCACCATGATCGTGGGGCAGGGCCAGCAGCTCACCGCCGCGCTGACGCCCGGCGACGCCACCATCCAGACCCTCCGCTGGGCCTCCTCCGACGAGAAGGTCGCCACCGTGGACGAGCAGGGCTATGTGACCGCCGTGGGCCAGGGCGCCTGCACCGTCACCTGCTATGCCCGCGACGGCTCCGGCGTGCGCACCTCCGTGAAGCTGTCCGTCGACCTGCAGCCCACCCGCATCGTGATCCGTGAGGACGGCACGGCGGTGAGCGGCACCGCCACGGTCCCCGTGGGCGGGAAGAAGACCTTCACCGCCTCCGTGCAGCCCAAGACGCTGGATGACCGCACCGTCACCTGGTCCTCCTCCGACACCGACATCGCGAAGGTGAACAGCAAGGGCGTCGTGACCGGTGTGAGCCAGGGCAGCTGCGTCATCACCGCCGCCAGCAAGCTGGACGGCAGCGTGCAGGCCTCCTTCACCGTGAACGCGGTGCAGCTGGTGGAGTCAGTCACGCTCGACCACCGCGGCTACAAGGTGTACATGGGCGAGACCCTCGACCTGTCCGACAAGGTGACCATCGCCCCCGAGAACGCCGATGACCAGCGCCTCTCCTGGTCCTCCTCCGACAAGAAGGTGGCCAAGGTGAGCAGCAAGGGCATCGTGACCCCCGTGAAGGCCGGCTCCTGCAAGGTGACCGCGACGGCCCGCGATGGCAGCGGCGCCAAGTACACCGTCAACATCAAGGTCATCCAGCCCGTGACCGGCGTCTCCCTGCGCTATGAGTCCTACAACGTGGGCGTCAACTGCAAGCTGACCATTAAGCCCACCATCAAGCCCTCCGATGCCACCAACAAGAACATGACCTGGACCGTGGACGACCCGACCATCGCCACCGTCACCTCCTCCGGCGCCAACGCTGTCGTGCGCGGCCTCAAATGGGGCACCACCACGCTGCACGGCGTGACCGAGGACGGCGGCTATGAGTGCTCCGCCACCATCCGAGTGGGCCTCAAGAGCCGCGCGCTCAAGGTGACCGACCTGTATGTGAGCGGCAACGCCGTGAAGCTCACGCTCCGGAACCTGAGCAACATGCATCTCACGCACATCACCACCAAGGTGGAGATGTATGACATGTACGGCGATCCGCTGCCCTGCAACAGCGACGGCTCGAACTACTTCCTGGCGACCTATTCCCACTCGCTCTACAGCGGCAGCTCCACGGAGCATGGGCGCTGGAGCTTCCAGGGCTTCGTGCAGCCCCAGGTGGAGATCGGCCGCGTGGAGCTGCGCGTGCTGAGCTACTCCACCGTCTCCGGCTATACCTACCGCTATTCCTCCTACCACAGCCCCTACAGCTATGCCGCCTATGAGGCGGCCGGCTATCCGATCGTCGAGCCCGATCCCGAGCCCACCGATCCCGATCCCACCGAGCCCTGAACACGATCCGCCTCCGGAGGAGCCCTCGCGGCTACTCCTTTTTCATATCGGCAGGGATCGGGCCGTACCGCGGCGAAATCTTTTTATTTGGATGAGACCCTTCAGTGAACAGGAGGAGATCCGCATGGAACCGATCTATGTCTTCGGTCACCGCAACCCCGATACCGATTCGGTGGTCTCGGCGATGGCCTATGCCTCGCTGTGCAACGCGCTGGGCGAGGGCGACTATATCCCCGCCCGGCTGGGGCATCTGAACGATGAGACCAACTTCCTGCTGGAGCGCTTCGGCTTCGAGGCGCCCCTGTATCTGCATACCGTGCGCACCCAGGTCTCGGACATCGACTTCGACCATCCGCCGTGCATCGGCGCGCAGGTGCCGGTCAGCCATGCCTGGACCACCCTGCTGGCGAACGAGGGCCTCAGCGCCCTGCCCGTGGTGGACGAGGACGGCCGCCTGTTCGGCATCGTGACCGCCGGCACCATCGCCACCCATGACATGGGCTCCATCACCGACCCGCGGGTGGTGGACGTGCCCATCTTCAACCTGCTCAGCGCCGTCGAGGGCCGGATCATCAACGATGACGAGGACGTGTTCGACGCCTTGTCCGGCTCCGTCATCATCTCGCTGCCCGGCCCGCGGGACAGTGCCGCCCCCGCCTACCGCGGGAGCATCGTCATCTGCGGCGAGCAGCCCGAGGTGGTGGAGCAGGCCCTGCAGCAGGGCGCCTGCTGCGTCATCCTCTGCCAGAGCACCCTGGCCGAGAAGTACCGCGGCATCTCCTCCCCCACCTGCATCATCTCCTCCCCCTGCGACGCCTACCGCGCGGCCCGCATGATCTATCAGGCCATCCCCGTGTCCCGCGTGGCCGCCACCAAGGACCGTGTCTTCTTCCACCTGGACGACTACCTCGACGATGTGCGCGAGACGCTGCTCCAGTCCCGCTTCCGCTCCTACCCCATCCTGGACGCCGACGACCGCGTGGTCGGCACCCTGAGCCGCTATCACCTGCTGCGCCCGCGCCGCAAGCGCGTGGTGCTGGTGGACCACAACGAGAAGAGCCAGAGCGTCTCCGGCCTGGACCAGGCATAGATCGTGGCCATCCTTGACCACCACCGCCTGGCCGATGTGCAGACCGGCTCCCCCGTCTTCATGCGCAACGAGCCGGTGGGCTCCACCACCAGCATCGTGGCCACCATGTATCAGGAGCACGGCCTGATGCCCTCCCCCAAGCTGGCCGGGCTGATGGCCGCCGCCATCCTCTCCGACACGGTCCTCTTCAAGAGCCCCACCTGCACGCCCCGGGACCGCCGCCTGGCCGAGCGCCTGGCCCGCATCGCCGGCATCGACCTGGACCAGCTGGGCCGGGAGATGTATTCCGTGGGCAAGTCGACCGACAAGCCCGCCGCCGAGCTGCTGCAGAGCGACTTCAAGGAGTTCCGCATCGGCGAGCATCCGCTGGGCATCGGCCAGGTGACCTGCCTGGACAGCGAGTCCATCCTGGGCCGCATCGACGAGTTCCTCTCCGAGATGCAGAAGCTGAAGGAGCAGCGCGGCTACGATATGGTGATGCTCATGCTCACCGATGTGCTGCGCGAGGGCACCGAGCTCCTCTTCTGCGGTGATGGCCAGATCATCGGCACGGCCTTCGGGCTGAACGATGTGCCGCGGGAGCATGTCTTCCTGGACCATGTGGTGAGCCGCAAGAAGCAGATCGTGCCCGCGCTCTCGGCCCTGTGGGGCTGACGCAAGGGCCCTCTTTGTGAAGGTCATCTGAATATAGATCGCATGCTATTGACTTCCTCCTTCCCATGTGCTATCATCGCATAGCCATGCTATAGGGAAGGAGGATCTTTCATGCCCTGTGAACAGGACATCGGCCTTCTGCTCAAGATGATCACCGACCGGGTGGAGCAGCGGGGCAACCGCCAGCTGCGTTCCCTCGGCCTCACCTTCGGCCAGTCCAAGATCCTGATGGTGCTGGGGGCCTCGCCCGGCGGCTCGCTCACGATGAAGGAGCTGGAGGAGCGCTTCCGCTCCGCGCAGTCCACCATCAGCGGCCTCGTGAGCCGCATGGAGAAGAAGGGCCTCATCGAATGCCGCCCCGCCCCGAACGACCGTCGGGCCAAGCTCGTCGTGCTGGCCCCTGAAGGGGAGCGCCTGCGGCAGCTCACCCTCCGCGACATCACCTCCACCCACGATCTTCTCCTCTCCGCCGTTCCTCAGGAGGAGCGGGCCGCGTTCATGCGTCAGCTGGGCGCGGTCTGTACCTATATGAACGAAGTCTGCTCCGCCGAGGCCCATGACGATCCGGCCCCGGCGGACGCCCCCATGGAAGAAAGGATGGTCCTATGATCCGAAAGCTCCTTGCGCAGGTGAAGCAGTACAAGCGCGCTTCCATCCTGACGCCCATCTGCATGATCGTGGAAGTGCTGATGGAGACCCTGATCCCGCTCATCACGGCCATGCTGATCGACCGCGGCATCAACGGTGCCGACGGCGCGCAGCTGGGCGAGGTGCTGAAGTATGGCGGGCTGATGCTGGTGTGCGCCTTCATCAGCCTGGGCGCCGGCTTCGGCGGCGGCAAGTTCGGCGCGGAGGCCAGCGCGGGCTTCGCGGCGAACCTGCGCAACGCCATGTACGAGAACATCCAGACCTTCTCGTTCTCCAACATCGACAAGTTCTCCACCGCCGGCCTGGTCACCCGCATGACCACCGACGTGACCAACATCCAGAACGCCTTCCAGATGATCCTGCGCATCGCGATCCGCGCGCCTCTGCAGCTCCTGTTCTCGATGGTCATGTGCTTCGTGATCAACGCCGAGCTGTCGATGGTGTTCCTGATCGCGCTGGCGGTGCTGAGCGTGGCCCTGAGCATCATCATCAAGGTGGCCACCAAGCGCTTCCGCTACCTGTTCGACCGCTATGACGACCTGAACGCCTCCGTGCAGGAGAACGTCTCGGCCATCCGCGTGGTGAAGGCCTTCGTGCGTGAGGACCATGAGACCGTGAAGTTCCGCAAGGCCAGCAAGGCCCTGCGCGACTACTCCATCAACGCCGAGAAGATCGTCATCCTCAACAACCCCATCATGATGCTGGTGGTCTATGCCTGCATCATCGGGCTGTCCTGGCTGGGCGCGAAGCACGTGGTGGCCGGCACCCTGACCACCGGCGAGCTGACCTCCATGTTCACCTATGTGATGACCGCGCTCATGTCGCTGATGATGCTCTCCATGATCTTCGTCATGCTGACCATGTCGCTGGCGAGCGCGCGCCGCATCTGCGAGGTGCTGGACGAGAAGGCCGACCTGGTCGACCCCGCCGACCCCATCCGCGAGGTGAAGGACGGCGCCATCGACTTCGACCATGTGACCTTCGCCTATAAGTCCGGCACCGGCGAGCCCACCCTGAAGGACATCGACCTGCACATCCGCGCCGGCGAGACCATCGGCATCATCGGCGGCACGGGCAGCGGCAAGTCCTCGCTGGTCAACCTCATCAGCCGCCTGTATGATGTGCAGGACGGCTGCGTGAAGGTGGGCGGCGTGGACGTGCGCAGCTATGAGCTGGAGGCCCTGCGCAACGCCGTGTCGGTGGTGCTGCAGAAGAACGTGCTCTTCTCCGGCACCATCCTCGATAACCTGCGCTGGGGCAAGGAGGACGCCACCCTGGAGGAATGCCGTGAGGCCTGCCGCCTTGCCTGCGCTGACGACTTCGTCATGGCCCGCGAGGATGGCTACGACACCATGATCGGCCAGGGCGGCACCAATGTGTCCGGCGGCCAGAAGCAGCGCCTGTGCATCGCGCGCGCCCTGCTCAAGCACCCGAAGGTGCTGGTGCTGGACGACTCCACCAGCGCGGTGGATACAGCCACCGACGCCCAGATCCGCAAGGCCTTCGCCACCAAGATCCCCGGCACCACCAAGCTGATCATCGCCCAGCGCATCTCCAGCGTGCAGGACGCCGACCGCATCCTGGTGCTGGACAACGGCCACATCGACGGCTTCGGCTCTCACGCCGAGCTGATGGAGACCAACGAGATCTATCGTGAGATCTATGAGACCCAGACCAAGGGCGGCGGCGACTTCGACCAGCCCGGGCAGAACGGAGGTGCTGCGGAATGAACGGACGTCCCCCTCGTCCCGGCATGAAGCCCCCGAAGAAGGACATGAAGGGCCAGCTGCAGATCCTTGGGCGCGTGATGCGCGTCATCTTCAAGCATTATCTGGTGCAGTTCATCGTGGTGGTGGCCTGCATCCTGGCCACCTCGCTGTGCACCATCCAGGGCACGCTGTTCATGCAGCAGCTCATCGACAGCTACATCCAGCCCATGCTCTCCGGCGCGCTGTCGCTGGAGGCCGGCTTCGGTCAGCTCTCCGGCGTGCTGGTGCGCCTGGCGCTCATCCTGCTGCTGGGCGTGGCCTGCTCCTATGCCTACAACTGCATCATGATGTTCGTGGGCCAGGGCACGCTGCTGCAGCTGCGTGATGAGCTCTTCACCAACATGGAGAAGCTGCCCATCCAGTATTTCGACACCCACTCCCACGGCGACATCATGTCGGTGTATACCAACGATATCGACACCCTGCGCCAGCTGATCAGCCAGAGCATCCCCAGCGTGGTCGACTCGCTGGTGACCCTCATCACCACCTTCGTGAGCATGATCATGATGAGCTGGCAGCTCACCATCCTCTCGCTGCTCATGATCGGCGTGACCATGGTCGTGTCCGCCAAGCTCTCCGGCAAGGCCGGCAAGTTCTTCGTGGAGCAGCAGCGCAACATCGGCCGCGTGAACGGCTACATCGAAGAGATGATGGACGGCCAGAAGGTGGTCAAGGTGTTCTGCCACGAGCAGAAGTCGCTCGACCAGTTCTACGCCATCAATGAGGAGCTGCGCGATTCCGCCACCCAGGCCAATGCCTTCGCCAACGTGATGGGCCCCGTGAACAACAACCTGGGCCACATCAGCTATGTGCTGTGCGCGGTGGCCGGCGCGGCCATGTCCATCGCGAACGCCAGCTGGCTTTCGCTGGGTGCCCTCGTCACCTTCCTCACGCTGAACAAGAACTTCTCCCGCCCCATCGCCCAGGTGAGCCAGCAGATGAACTCCATCGTGATGGCCATGGCCGGCGCGCGCCGCGTGTTCGAGATGATGGACACCCAGCCCGAGTCCGACGACGGCTATGTGGAGCTGATCGACGCGGTCCCGGTGCCCGACGGCACCATGCGCCCCAGCGAGCACCGCACCGGCATCTGGGCCTGGAAGCACGAGCACAAGGACGGCACCACCACCTATCGCCGGCTGGAGGGCGGCGTCACCTTCGAGGACGTCGACTTCGGCTATGTGCCCGACAAGATCGTGCTGCATGACATCAACATGTATGCCATGCCCGGCCAGAAGATTGCCTTCGTGGGCGGCACCGGCGCCGGCAAGACGACCATCACCAACCTGATCAACCGCTTCTATGATATCCAGGAGGGCAAGATCCGCTACGACGGCATCGACATCGCGAAGATCAAAAAGGACGATCTGCGCCGCTCCCTGGGCATCGTGCTGCAGGATACCCACCTGTTCACCGGCACGGTGATGGAGAACATCCGCTACGGCAAGCTGGACGCCACCGATGACGAGTGCATCCGCGCGGCCAAGCTGGCCAACGCCGACGGCTTTATCCGCCGCCTGCCCGACGGCTACCAGACCAAGCTGACCGGCGACGGCGCCAACCTCTCGCAGGGCCAGCGCCAGCTGCTGGCCATCGCCCGCGCAGCCGTGGCCGACCCGCCCTGCCTGATCCTGGATGAGGCCACCTCCTCCATCGATACCCGCACCGAGGCGCTGGTGCAGCGCGGCATGGACGCCCTGATGAAGGGCCGCACGACCTTCGTGATCGCGCATCGCCTGTCCACCGTGCGCAACTCCGACTGCATCATGGTGCTGGAGAAGGGCCGCATCATCGAGCGCGGCACCCATGATGACCTGATCGCGCTCAAGGGCAAGTATTATCAGCTGTATACCGGCAACTCCATCTCCGCCTGAGCTCACAGCCCCGGAGCAGCGATGAACTGCCCCGGGGCTCTTTTCTGAAGGAGGCCCCTATGGATACGATCGCCGCCCTGCCCACCCTGTCCATCCGTGAGGAGCTCACGGTGCCCTTCGTCCCGGCTGATGGCTATGCCGACACCATGCGCGGCCTCGTCGAGCCCTGGCTGGCCGAGCGCCGCGCCGAGACCGAGCTGCCCGTGAAGGACGGCACCCTGCACTGTGAGGACTATGTGCTCCCCGGCGCCGCGCGGGCTGTGGTGCTGCTCCACGGCTATACCGAATCGGCCGAAAAGCTGCGCGAGCTGGCCTGGTACTTCCTGCACAGCGGCTTCAGCGTGTTCTCCTACGACCACCGGGGCCACGGCCGCTCCCTGCGCCTGGTGGAGGACGAGAGCGTCACCCATGTGGCCCGGTTCGATGACTATGTACGGGACCTGGATGTCTTCGTGCGCGATCACGTGTGGCCGCTGGCCCCGGAGGCGGAGCTCACGCTGTTCTGCCACTCGATGGGCGGCGCGGTGGGCGCGCACTACCTCATCGAGCATCCGGAGGTCTTCGCCCGCGCGGTGCTGTCCTCGCCGATGATCGCGCCGTCCGCCGGGGCCTATCCCCTGTGGCTGGGCGGGCTGATGGCCGGCACCATGACCGCCCTCGGCAAAGGCCGTGAGCGGGCCTTCATCGGCCAGCCCTTCGACGCGGCCCGCGAGACCTTCGAGACCTCCTGCACCAGCTGCCCGGAGCGCTTCCGGTACTATGCCGACAAGCGCGCCGCCACCCGCACCCTGCAGAACTGCTCCCCCACCTACCGCTGGACGCTGGAGGCCGTGACCCAGCGGCACGATCTGCTCCGTCCCCGCCGCGCCGCGCGCATCGCCGTGCCGGTGCTGCTCTGCCAGGCCACGCTGGACGATGTGGTCCTCCTCCCGCCTCAGGACCGCTTCATCAAGCTGGTGCCCCAGGGCACGCTGAAGCGCTATGAGGCCAAGCATGAGATCTACAACAGCCCCGATGAGGTCATGCGCCCCTATGTGCGGGACGTCATCGGCTTCCTGCTGGGCTGACAGACGAAAACGAGCCCGCCGTCCCTTCCCATGAAAGGAAGGAGCGGCGGGCTCGTTTCTGTATGCGGGCTTCAGCCGATGCCGAAGACCTCCCAGCTGCGCAGCGCAGGGAAGGGGGAGTCCATCACCTGCTTCACCAGATGATGCAGGCGGATGGAGGTGATGACATGGGGCGCGTCGAAGGCGATGTCCTGCCCCTCCGCCGTCATCTGCAGCGGGAAGGTCAGCTCATAGCCGTCCGACAGGGTCACCGTGGCCTGCTTCCAATAGGCGTCGTGCGGGAAGTCGGCCCGCAGCGTCAGGCGCATGGCGTCCACGGTCACCTCGCGGCCGAACAGGATCTCGATCTGCGCCGTCTCGCTCAGGCCGATGCCCCAGCTCTCATAGGGCCAGATGCCGTGGCTCTGGTTGAGGTGGATGCCGTCGATCACGTTCCGGGCGAAGAACACGCTCTCATCGCGGGTCTCCACGTTCGCGCGGGCGAAGGGATAGGCGCCCGCGAACACGCGCTGCGCCAGGGGATCGAGCGCCAGATCGCGGCGCACGTCCTTCACCTGGGGCGCGTGTCCCAGCGTGTAGGTATGCACACCGCCGTGGAAGGCCTGCGGGCTGTAGGGCTCCAGCGCGGCCGGCTCCGTCGGGAACACATAGGTCGAACGCCCGCCCGGCAGATACAGCCAGGCCGGCAGCTGGAACGCGTCGACCGAGGCATAGACATAGGGCTCGTCCGAGATCAGCTCCAGGCGGTCGCCGGGCTCATAGGTCCGCGCCGCCGTGAGGGTCACAGACCGTTCGCCCTTCGCGCGGGCCAGGACCTGTCCCCGGCCGTCGAGCAGCTTCAGCTCCACCATATCCGTCTTCCTCCTGTCTCTCAGACCGCGTCGCGGTCCTCATCCGTCCGGATCTGCACCACGCAGGCCGCGGCCACCAGCGCCGCCGCCATCACGCCAAGCAGCAGCGTGTTCTCCCATTCCAGGCTCTTGGTCAGCAGCACCACCGTCGTGACCGAGGCGGCCACCACGATCAGCGAGACGATCGAGACGAGCACCAGGTCCTTCCGGCTGCCCTCCGCCTTGAAGGCCATCGCCGCGCCGTCCACCAGCCAGGCCGCGATGAGCGCCGCCCACACCAGCAGGCACACGCGCAGCACCGGCAGGTACTGCGGCTTCTCCACCGTGAACTCCACCAGGATGACCAGGAAGGCCGACAGCACGAAGATGCAGCAGCGAAGCGTGAGCGCCGGCTTCCAATGGGCCGCCTTCGCGCTGCGGATCACGCGGAGCACCAGCACCGCCAGCACCAGCAGGATCGCCGCCACCTGGGTGAAGCGCACGAAGCCGAAGCGGATGTAATCATCCTGGCGGATCTGCTCCATAAAGATCTGGGTGGTGCCCAGCAGCGTGAGCATGGTGCCGGTCAGCCGCCCCTCCCGCTTCGCGCGGCAGAGCAGCACGATGGCCGCCACGCACAGCACCAGCGCGATGGCCGCCTCATAGGCGAAGACGGGCATGCGCCATTCCACATAATCATCGCCCAGGTCCACGGCCACGGCGAAGGGGAAGCGCAGCAGCTCCTCCGCCTCCTCGTCCAGCCAGTCGCCCAGGCCCTGGTCGGTGAACATCTCGGCCACGCGGCCCACGCACAGGGCCAGCATGGCGCCGGGCGCGGCGATATCCGTCAGCTTCAGGACGCTCTTCTTCGTGAGCAGCGCGTCCAGCGCGATGCCCGCCATGCCGCCCAGCACCGCGCCATAGAGCGTATAGCCGCCCAGCTGGAAGCGCCAAAGCATCGAGATGCCGCTCTCATAGTCGGCCAGCACGGTGCCCAGGTTCGTGAGGATATAGACGATGTGCCCGCCCAGCACCGCGCCGATGATGGCGCTCAGGCTCAGCGAGGCAGCCGCGCCCACACCCACGCGCTTGCGGCCCAGCAGCACCGTGAGCAGGGTGCCGAGCAGCGCGGCCAGGGCCATCATGGCGCCATAGGCCGTGATGTCAGCGCCGCCGACCGAGCAAAGGACCAGTGCTTCCTCTCTCATTGCGCGCTCGCCTCCTCCGGCACCGCCGTCGCGAAGTAGATGATATCGTAGATGTCGCGGTGCTTGCTGCCTTCCTTGCCGTTCAGCCGCTCGCCGTCCAGCACCAGCCAGGAGGAGGACCCGCCGTCCAGGTCGTAGGCCTGCTTCGCGCCCAGGCGGCCGAAGAGCTCGGCCAGCTCATACAGCGTGAGGCCCGTGGAGCTCTTGTCGTCGGGGCCGTCCGTCACCACGATCACATAGCTCAGCTCGTCCATCTGTCCGATGGCCACGCGCTGCGCCCGGTGCGTGGGCTTGAAGCGGCTGCCGAACTCGGCGATCACCTCGCCGTCCACCACCAGGCCGGGCCCGAAGGTGAAGGCATGCACCAGGTCATGCTCCGCCTGGTAGGCCGTCACCTTGGCCTTGTCCATGTTCCGCAGGATCGTCAGGTCGCCCTTCGCGTCGATGCACAGGGCATCGAACTCGTGGGCGTCGTTGTCGTTGTAGCGCTCACGGAGCACCTGGGTGTTGCGGACGGACCAGCCCGTCTTCATATGCACGATGGAGTCGCCGGTGAAGGCCAGCACCGCCTTCTCGCGCTTGGCCAGACGGGTGCCGGCGATCGTCTTCTTGCTGGGGAAGGTGGCATAGCCCGCGGCGCGCAGCTGGCTGGCGTCGGCGATCTGCACCCACACCACGTCCATGTCCGTATCATAGGCGCGGTAGGGCACCACCTTCACACTGATCGACGGGTCCAGATAGCCCGCCTTGTCCGGCAGATAGCCGGAGGCGTGGGGCTCATAGGGCGTCTTGTCGGTATAGGGGATGGGCGTCACGCTCTCCGCCGTCAGGGTGACCGGCTCGTAGGCCGGCACCCCTGTGAGGCCCTCGGCACCCGCCACCGGGATCGGCGAGGTGACCAGGAAGGCCACCAGCACCAGGGCGAGCACCAGCAGCACCCATCTCAACACGTTCTTGACCATCAGCATCCTCCTCACTCACCGCACAGGCGGCAGAAGGTATCGATATCCTCGCGGATGACCTCCAGGCTGGCGCGCCAGAAGTCGACGCTGCGCACATCGATGCCCACCCGGGCCGCGACCTCGGCGATCGAGCCGTTGCCGCTCTGGCGCAGCAGCTCGCAGTACTCCGGCACGAAGGCCTCGCCCTTCGCCAGATACTGCGCGAACACGCCCTTGCCGAACAGCAGGCCGAAGGCATAGGGGAAGTTATAGAAGTTCAGGCCCGCGGAATAGTAGTGGCTCTTGCAGGCCCACATATAGGGATGGCGCGCGTCCTTCGCCAGGCCGTCGCCGTAGGATGCCTCCTGGGCGCGCAGCATGGCGTCCTTCAGCTCCTCCACCGTCATGGTGTGGTCGGCGCGGGTCTCCACCACCTCGCTCTCGAAGAGGAAGCGGCTGTAGATGTCCACCACGGTCTGGGTGCACTCCATCAGGCTGGACTCGACCAGCGTCAGCTCCTCCTCGGGCGAGCAGGAGGACCGCACCTGGTAGGCCAGCATCGTCTCGTTGAAGATGGAGGCCGTCTCCGCCAGGGGCATGGGCTCGTTGCACAGCGCCGTCGGCAGGCCCTCCATGCAGCGCCCGTGCCAGGCGTGGCCCAGCTCATGCGCGATGGCGGAGATATCGCTGAAGGAGCCCTGGAAGTTCGTCATCACCGCGCTGCGGCCACGGTGCGGCATCGGGTCGCAGAAGGCGCCGCCGCTCTTGCCGGCGCGCGGGAACAGGTCGATCCAGCGGGCCTCGAAGGCATGGTCGATGAACTCCGCCATCGCGGGCGTGAACTTGCCCATCTCCCGCAGGAGCAGGGCGCGCGCCTCCTCGATGGTATAGGTCTTCACCGAGCTGCCCACCGGCGCGAACAGGTCGTAGAACGGCAGACCGTCCTCATGGCCCAGCAGCCGGCCCTTCGCTCTCAGATAACGGCGGAAATGCGGCAGATATTCCCGGATGGCCGTCCACATCGCGTCCAGGGTCTCGCGGTCCATGCGGCTCTGGGCCAGCGTCATGTCCAGCACCGAGGGATAGCCCTGGGCCTTCGCCAGCGTCCTGGCCTCCATCTTGATGGAGTTCAGGCAGTAGCTCATGGGCAGCTCGATCTTCTGATAGGAGGCCAACTCCGCCTCATAGGCGTCCCGGCGGACCTGGGGGTCGGGGTCATAGGCCAGGCCGCGCACGGCCGAGAGCGGCAGCTGCTCGCCGCGGTAGTCTACCAGCAGGCCCGCGTCCAGCTTGTCGCGCAGCTGTGAGAACGCGTTCGACCCGGACATCTGCATATCCAGGATCCAGGGCTCGATCTGCTCCGGGATCAGGTGCTCGTGCTCCCTCTTCGCCTCGCGCAGGGCAAAGGCCACCTCGCGCAGCTTCTATGAGGGAGCGATGACCGCCTCCAGGTCGTCGAGGCCGCCGATATAGCGCGTGACGGCCGACTGCACCAGCGAGAGCTCGTTCATCATCGGTTCCATGCGGCCCAGCGCCTGCATGGCCTGCACATGGCTCTGGTCCACGGCCAGCGTGAGCTGGATGAAGCTGAAGAGGTCCATGACCTTCTTCGTCATCGCCTCCTGCGCGTCGCAGATGCGCTCCAGGCGCTCGGTCGCGGGCAGCTCGCCCTCCAGCAGGGCGGCCAGCTCCTTCGTCTTCACGGGGATCTGCGCCATATCCTCTTTGAAGCGCGGGTCGTCGAAGCTCTCATACAGCCAGGAAAGGTCCCAGGTGCCTTCCATCTCTTCGTTCTCCTTCATCTTATCTTTCCCCGGCGGGCATATCGGCGGCCAGGGCGGGCACCAGCTCATAGCCCATGGCCAGCACCTCCTGCCGTCCCCGCTCCCAGAGCGCGGTATCGGCCAGCATCCTGGGATCGTGCGCGTCCACGCCCAGGATGACCTTGTTGTTCCACTTCTTCACATACTGCCAGAAGGCGCGGCACGGGTAGCCCCGGCCCTTGCCCTTGCTGAGGTAGTCCAGGCCCAGCAGGTTGTATTCGATGGGCATGTCCTGCTCCAGCGCGGCCTGGCAGATCATGTCGGCCGCCTCCTCACAGGCGCGGTCGAACTGCTCCTCGGTGCGGTGGCGCATCATCAGGTCCGGGTGCGCGATATAGCAGAAGAGGCCGGTCCGCATGGCCCGCACACAGGCCTCGGCGTAGCGGCGCACCCCATCGGCCTCCTGGCACTCGAAGCCCACATAGGGGTGGTCCTCCTCCGAGTCGGCGTAATGCTGGCCCAGCACATAATAGCTCACGCCCATGTCGCGCATGCGCAGCAGATGGTCGTGATAGCGCGGGAAGTATTCGGCCTCCAGGCCCGTCCTCAGGTCGATCTGCCCGGCATACCTCTCCCGCAGCGCCGCGATGGAGGCCAGGTAGTCCGGCAGCCGGTCGATATGCATGCGGATCTTGCTCACGAAGCCGCTCTCGAAGGGGAACGGCGCGTGGTCGGCCATGCCCAGGATATCGAACCCAGCCTCGATGCCCGCCCGCACATAGTCCTCATCGGTGCCCACCGCATGCATGCAGCGGTCCGTATGCGTATGATAGTTCGCTTTGATCAAGGTATCCATCTCCCGTCCCGCGGCCTGCTCAGCGGCGGATCTCCTTCTGCTGCTGCGTCAGGGCCAGCAGGCACTGCTCCTTGCTGCGCTCGATGTGGTGGTACATCAGCTCCTGCAGGGCCGGCAGGTCATGGGCCTCCACCAGGTCCACCAGCCGATGATGCTCCCTGTGGGCCTCCTCCAGCCGCTCCTCCTGGCGGATCGCCATCGCCGAGAACCGGCGGATATACTCGTCCTGGCTCTCGATCACGCGCAGGATGCGCCGCTGGGCACAGATGTTGGTCAGCTGCGTGTGGAAGGCGCGGGTCAGCGGTGAGAGCGAGGGCACGTCCCGGGCCGCCACCAGCTCGTCCATGCGCGCCAGCTTCTCGCGCAGCGACGCGATGTCCTCCGCCGTCACCTTCTCCACGATGGCGGGCAGCGTGAGCATCTCCAGCGCGTTGCGGATCGTATAGATCTCGTTCACGTCGTCGATGGTGAAGGCGCGCACGACGACGCCGCGGCGCATCACATACTCCACCAGCCCGTCGCGCTCCAGCTTGCGCAGCGCCTCACGGAGCGGCGTACGGCTGATATGCAGGCGCTCGGCGTAGTCGGTCTCCACGATCCGCTCGCCGGCCGGGATCTCGCCGGTGATGATCGCGTGCTTGAGCACCTCGTAGGCGATATCGCGGATCGGGCGGCTCTCCATCATGGGCTGGAAGGTGATGTGGTCCATGCTCAGGGCTCCTTTCGGCTCGGGAAAAGTGCATTGTACTTTGTTTGCACTTTGGATACAAGGATAATACGATCCCCCTTCGGTGTCAAGGGCCAAACGCCGGCCGTCCCGGGCCGCCGAAGGCTGAAAAATACTTGATTTATACGATCGCGGATGCTACAATCCTGTCAGTTGGGGCTCTCCGGACGCGCCATGTCCGGCAGGCCGCCCCGCGCGCCCTCCCCGCGGTGCCATATGCCGTGCGGGCGCGCCGGCCGGAGCCCCGCAGAAGAGGGAGCTGCCGCCTGTCCGAAGGCAGCTTTTGAGGAGGCAATTCTTTTGAAAAAACTGATGCTCGGCAATGAAGCCGCGGCAAGAGGCCTGTGGGAGGCCGGCGTCCGGGTGGTCTCCAGCTATCCCGGCACGCCCTCGACCGAGATCACCGAGTTCGCCGCCAAGTATGACGAGCTCCATTGCGAATGGGCTCCCAACGAGAAGGTCGCGACGGAGGTCGCCTTCGGCGCGTCGCTGCGCGGCGTGCGCAGCGCCTGCGCCATGAAGCATGTGGGCCTGAACGTGGCCGCCGACCCACTCTTCACCCTGTCCTATACCGGCGTGAACGGCGGTCTGGTGCTGTTCGTGGCCGACGACCCCGCCATGCATTCCTCCCAGAACGAGCAGGACTCCCGCCATTATGCCATCGCGGCCAAGGTGCCCATGCTGGAGCCCTCCGACCCTTCCGAGGCCAAGGAGTTCGTGAAGCAGGCCTTCGAGCTCTCGGAGGAGTATGACACGCCGGTCATCGTGCGCATGTGCACCCGCATCGCCCACACCCAGGGCAGCGTGGAGCTGGTAGACCGCACCGAGCTGCCCGTGCCGGGATACACCAAGCAGCCCCAGAAGTACATCATGGTGCCCGCCAACGCCATCCGCCGCCATCCCGTGGTGGAGGAGCGCCAGGCCCGCCTGCGCGAGCTGGGCGACACCACGCCCCTGGACCGCGAGGAGATGGGCGGCACCCAGATCGGCATCATCTGCTCCGGCACCTGCTACCAGTATGTAAAGGAAGTCTTCGGCAACAGCGTGAGCGTGCTCAAGCTGGGCCTGGTGGCGCCACTGCCCGAGAAGCGCATCCGTGATTTCGCCGCGAAGGTCGAGAAGCTCTATGTCATCGAGGAGCTGGACGGCATCATCGAGGGCCATGTGCGCGCCATGGGCATCCCCTGCGTGGGCAAGGAGCTCTTCTCCCCGCTGGGCGAGTATGACCAGAACAGCATCCGCCGGGCCTTCGGTCTGCCCGAGCCCGAGCATCTGGAGCTGCCCGAGCCCGTGCCGGTGCGTCCCCCGGTCATGTGCGCCGGCTGCCCGCACCGCGGCCTGTTCTATGTGCTGGCCAAGAACAAGCTCACCGTGCTGGGCGACATCGGCTGCTACACCCTGGGCAGCGCCGCGCCGCTCAACGCGCTGGACTCCACCCTGTGCATGGGCGCCTCCGTGTCCGGCCTGCACGGCTTCAACAAGGCCGGCGGCCCCGAGAGCGAGAAGCGCACCGTCTGCGTCATCGGCGATTCCACCTTCATGCATTCCGGCATGACCGGCCTGGTGAACATCGCCTACAACGCCTCCAACTCCACCGTCATCATCCTGGACAACTCCATCACCGGCATGACCGGCCACCAGCAGAACCCCACCACGGGCTATAACATCAAGGGCGATCCCGCCGCGGCCGTGGACCTGGAGCAGCTCTGCCGCGCCATCGGCATCCATCGCGTGCGCGTGGTCGACCCCTACGACCTGAAGCAGTGCGAGGACGCCGTGCTGGAGGAGCTGCAGGCCGAGGAGCCCTCGGTCATCATCTCCCGCCGCCCCTGCATGCTGCTGAAGTATGTGAAGCCCCGCCCCGCCCTCGTCGTGGACGAGGACAAGTGCGTCGGCTGCCGGATGTGCATGAAGATCGGCTGCCCGGCCATCAGCATGAAGGGCCGCAAGGCGAAGATCGACTTCACCCAGTGCGTGGGCTGCGAGGTCTGCTCGCAGCTGTGCCGCACCGGCGCCATCGGGAAGAAGGTGCAGTGATATGGAAACGAAGAACGTGATGATCGTGGGCGTGGGCGGCCAGGGCAGCCTGCTGGCCAGCAAGCTGCTGGGCGTGCTGCTCACCGACGAGGGCTATGACGTGAAGGTGAGCGAGGTCCACGGCATGAGCCAGCGCGGCGGCTCCGTGGTCACCTATGTGCGCTACGGCGACAAGGTCTGGTCCCCCGTGATCTCCGCCGGCGAGGCCGACCTCATCATCTCCTTTGAGAAGCTGGAGGCCGCCCGCTATCTCCGCTGCCTCAAGAAGGGCGGCCGCATCGTGGTCAACGCCCAATCCATCGACCCCATGCCCGTGATCACCGGCGCGGCGGTCTACCCCGAGGACATCCTGGACCGGCTCCGCGCGCTGGGCGTGGCCATCGACGAGATCGACGCCCTGTCCCTGGCTGCCCAGGCCGGCACCGCCAAGGCGGCGAACATCGTGCTGATGGGCCGCGCCGCCCGTTATTTCGGCATCGATCCCGAGAAGTGGACCGCTGCCATCCGCAAGCTCGTGAAGCCCCAGTTCGTGGAGGCCAACCTGAAGGCCTTCGACCTGGGCTGGCGATATGGTGAATGACCACCCCCAAGGCGCTCTGAAAGAACGAACGAACAAGGAGGGATCCCCCATGGCCTACTATCAGCCGTAGATCGAGACGGCCTCCCGGGAGGAGATCGTCGCGATCCAGAACGAGAAGATCGTGAAGCAGGTGAAGCACGTCTATGAGAACGTGGCCTACTATCGCGATCTGATGGACAAGAAGGGCGTGAAGCCCGAGGACATCAAGACCATCGACGACATCAAGAAGCTGCCCTTCCTCTCCAAGGCCGACCTGCGCGAGGCCTATCCCTACGGCCTGCTGGGCACCGACCTGAAGAACTGCGTGCGCATCCAGTCCACCTCCGGCACCACCGGCCGCCGCGTCGTGGCCTTCTACACGCAGGAGGACATCGACATCTGGGAGGAATGCTGCGCCCGCGCCATCGTGGCGGCCGGCGGCACCAACGAGGATGTCTGCCAGGTGTGCTATGGTTACGGTCTGTTCACCGGCGGCCCCGGCCTGAACGGCGGCTCCCACAAGGTGGGCTGCCTGACCCTGCCCATGTCCTCCGGCAACACCGAGCGCCAGATCCAGTTCATGATGGACCTGGGCTCCACCATCCTGTGCTGCACCCCCTCCTACGCGGCCTACATCGGCGAGTCTCTCAAGGAGCGCGGCTACAAGCCCGAGGACAACAAGCTGAAGGCCGGTATCTTCGGCGCCGAGCCCTGGACCGAGGAGATGCGTCAGAGCATCCAGAAGAGCCTGGGCATCAAGGCCTATGATATCTATGGCCTCACCGAGACCTCCGGCCCCGGTGTCTCCTTCGAGTGCGAGGAGCAGACCGGCATGCACATCAACGAGGACCACTTCTATGCCGAGATCATCGATCCCGACACCGGCGAGGTCCTGCCCGAGGGCGAGAAGGGCGAGCTGGTGTTCACCTCCCTGGACAAGGAGGCCTTCCCGCTGCTGCGCTACCGCACCCGCGACATCTGCGTGCTCTCCCGCAAGAAGTGCTCCTGCGGCCGCACCCATGTCAAGATGAGCAAGCCCATGGGCCGCAGCGACGATATGCTGATCATCCGCGGCGTGAACGTGTTCCCCAGCCAGATCGAGACCGTGCTGCTCAACGAGGGCTACACCCCCAACTACCAGATCCTGGTGGACCGCGTGAACAACACCGATACGCTGGACATCAATGTCGAGCTCTCCCCCGAGATGTTCTCCGACAAGGTGTCTTAGATCCAGGGCCGCGAGAAGGCGCTGGAGAGCGCGATGCGCACCATGCTGGGCATCGGCCCCAAGGTGCACCTGATGGCCCCCAAGTCCATCGTGCGCAGTGAGGGCAAGGCCGTGCGCGTCATCGACAAGCGCAAGCTGCACGACTAAAGGAGGAACGGATATGGCGATCCAACAGCTTTCCATCTTCGTGGAGAACCAGCCCGGCAAGCTGCTTTAGAAGGTCAAGGCCATCTCTGACGCCGGCATCGACCTGCGCGCCATGTGCATCGCCGAGACCAGGGACTTCGGCATCCTGCGCGTCATCGCGTCCGATACCCAGAAGGCCCGCGAGGTCCTCAGCACCGATTCCATCGTGACCGTCACCGAGGTGGTGGCTGTCCGCATGGAGGACAAGGCCGGTGCCCTGTACGACATCGTCAAGGCCCTGGCCGACGGCAACATCAATGTGGAATACATGTATGCCTTCACCGCCTCGGCCGACCGCGGCGCCTATGTGGTGTTCCGCGTGAACGACAACGAGCAGGCCGAGGCCGTGCTGGCCGAGCGCGGCTTCGTCACGCTCGATGCCGACGCCGTGAGCGCCATGTGATCGGGATGCCCCATGGATCCATACAGCACCTTGCTCATCGGGGTAAGGTGCTTTTTTCCGTGGCCCGAGAGGCCATAGCAAAAGGCTCCCCCGGAGCGCACCGGGATCCATCGTTCCGGTGTCCGCTCCGGGGGAGCCTGTCATCATGGGTCAGCTGACGCGGGCGTTGACCTCTTCGGGGGCATGATAGGTGGGCACGGCCTGCTTCAGGGCCGCGCGGCAGACCTCATCGTCATGGGTCGCCGTGGCCTCGCGGAGCAGGGCGAGCTTCTTCTCCAGCTCGGCCTTCTCCAGCGGGTGGTCGCGCTCGATGAAGATGAGCTCGTTGTCGGTCTTGTCCAGCTCCTCGCTGCGCACGAGCAGCTCCTCATAGAGCTTCTCGCCGGGGCGCAGGCCCGTCTCCACGATGTCGATGTCGCGGTAGGGCTCATAGCCGGAGAGGCGGATCATGGTCTCGGCCAGGTCCAGGATGCGCACGGGCTTGCCCATGTCCAGCACGAAGAGCTCACCGCGCTTCGCCATCGCCGCGGAGGTCAGCACCAGCTGGGAGGCTTCGGGGATGGTCATGAAGTAGCGGATGATGCGCTTGTCGGTCAGGGTCACCGGTCCGCCGTTCTCGATCTGGCGGCGGAAGAGCGGGATGACCGAGCCGTTGCTGCCCAGCACATTGCCGAAGCGCGTGCAGTTGAACTGCGTGCGGCCGCCGTTGTGGCTGAGCACGATCATCTCGCACATGCGTTTGGTGGCGCCCATCACGTTGGTGGGGTTCACGGCCTTGTCGGTCGAGATCATGATGAACTTCTCGACCCCGGCCTCCTCGGCCGCCTCCACGATGTTCAGCGTACCGAAGACGTTGTTCTTCACGGCCTCGCAGCAGTTGGTCTCCATCAGGGGCACGTGCTTGTGGGCCGCCGCGTGCAGCACGATCTGCGGATGATGCCGCTCGAAGACCTCGCGCAGCTCCTCCCGGTCGGTGATGGTCACGATCTATACCACCAGGTCCAGCGCGCCGTGATAGATGCCCTGCAGCTCCTGCTGCAGGTCGTAGGCGCTGTTCTCATACACGTCCAGGATCACCAGGCGCCGGGGCTCCATGCGCGCGATCTGCCTCGCCAGCTCCGAACCGATGGAGCCGCCGCCGCCCGAGATGAGCACCGTCTTGCCGCGGTAGAATGCGCGGGTCTCCTCGCTGATGAAGCTGATCGGAGAGCGGAACAGCAGCTCCTCCACATTGAACTCGCGCAGGCGATAGCGCCCGCCCTCGGCGCTCTGGGCCACGGGGCGGTCATAGGTCTTCAGGCGGCAGCCCGTGGCGCTGTAGCGTCGGTAGAGCGCCTGCTTGGCGGCGTTGTCCGCCTCCGGCAGCGCGATGATGATCTATTGGATGGGGAAGCGGCTCAGCCTCTCGGCGTCCGCCTCGTCCTCCGCGATGACGGGGATGCCGTTGATGTTGCGGCCCACCTTCTCCGGGTCGGTATCGATGAAGCAGCAGGGCAGATACCCGCTCTTGGGGTTGCGCACCAGCTCCTCGGCCAGGCCCACGCCCACGCGGCCCGCGCCCACGATGGCGATGCGGATGCGCGTCTCGGCCGGGACCTCCGGCTCGATCTTCAGGCCGGTGAGGAAGCGGGTGAGGCGCCGCAGCACCGCGGCCGCCTTGGAATCGCGGCTGCGATATTCATACAGATACTGGTAGGCCTTGTGGGTGAAGATGACCAGCAGCAGGTCGATGCAGAACATGACCACGGCGCGCATGAAGGTGACCTTCTGCATGGGCAGGCCCCACTGCAGGCCGTAATACACCGCGCCCGCCACCGCGTCGGTGATCATCAGGCGGATGTATTCCGTGGTGCCCACATACCGCCATACATAGCCATACAGCCCCGAAGCGACACGGAAGCTGAACAGCACCGCGGCCGCCAGCAGCAGCTGCAGCACCACGCCCTTGGATGAGAGCGGATGGAGCGGGTTCATGGGGTAGATGACGAGCATCATGATCCCCACGAAGAGGAACACGAGCAGGTCGAAGGCCATCAGCCGGGACCCGTGGCCGCGGATGGCACGCTTTCTTTCCTTGTGGCTCGACATCGGTCTGTCCGTCCTTTACGCGCCCTGGCCCAGCACCCGCTCCACCATCGTGAGGGCGGAGAGGATGGTCTGGTCCATGTCGTAATACTTGTATTCCGCCAGGCGGCCGCCGAAGACCGTGCGGTCCTCCTTCTCCGCCAGGGCCTGGTAGCCGCGCAGGAGCTCGGCGTTCCGCGCGTCGTTCACGGGGTAGTAGGGCTCGTCGCCCGGGTGCCACTCCGAGCTGTACTCGCGGCTGATGACGGTCTTGGGCAGGTCGTGCCCCTCCTCGTCCTTGCCGAAGGCGAACCACTTGTGCTCGATGATGCGGGTCCAGGGCGTCTCGCGGTCGGTATAGTTGACCACGGCGTTGCCCTGGAAGTTGGGCATGTCGAGCACCTCGGTCTCGAAGCGGACCGAGCGATAGGCCAGCGGCCCCAGCCGGTAGCCATAGAAGGCGTCGATGGGGCCGGTATACACGGTCCTCTCCGCCAGGGCGTCCAGTGCGGCGCGGTCGGCCAGGTAGTCCACGCCCAGCCGGACCTCACAGCCCTCCAGCAGGCGCTCGATGAGCTTCGTATAGCCTCCGGTCGGGATGCCCTGGTAGAGCGCGTTGAAATAGTTGTTGTCGAAGGTGAGGCGCACCGGCAGGCGGCGGATGATGAAGGCCGGCAGGTCGCGGCAGTCACGGCCCCACTGCTTCTCGGTGTAGCCCTTCACCAGCTTCTGGAAGATGTCGCGGCCCACCAGGCTGATGGCCTGCTCCTCCAGGTCCTTCGGCTCGCCGGTGATCTGCGCGCGCTGCTCGTCGATCTTGGCCTGGGCCTCGGCGGGGGTGCGCACGCCCCACATGCGGTTGAAGGTATACATATTGAAGGGGAGCGAGTACAGCTCGCCCTTGTAGTTGGCCACAGGGCTGTTCGTGAAGCGGTTGAACTCGGCCACGCTGTTCACATAGTCCCAGGCCACGCGGCTGTTCGTATGGAAGATATGCGCGCCGTAGCGGTGCACCTGGATGCCCTCGACCGCCTCGGTATAGATATTGCCGCCGATGTGGCCGCGCTTCTCCACCACGAGCACCTTCAGCCCGCGGCGCACGGCCTCGTGAGCGAACACCGCGCCATACAGGCCGGCGCCCACGATGAGCAGATCGTACATCCGTTCATGACCTCCTTCAGTTCAGTCACCCATCGACAGCTCCTTGAAGCTGCCCAGATCGCCGCTCTTCCAATGGCGGCGGCACAATGATACATATTGGCTGGAGCCGCCCAGGAGGATCTGGTCGCCCTCCTTGACCACGGCCCCGTTGAACACGCGGGCATTGCAGATGGCCTTCTTGCCGCACCAGCAGATCGTCTTGATCTATTCGATGGTGTCGGCCCAGGCCATCAGCCACTGGCTGCCCTCAAAGAAATTGCCCTGGAAATCGGCCCGCAGGCCATAGGCGATGACCGGCACGTTCAGCTCATCGACGATGTCGACCAGCTGCTCCACCTGGGCCTTGGTGAGGAACTGCGCCTCATCCACGATGACGCAGTCATAGCTCTTCACGTCGATCTGCGGGAGCTCCTCCATGAACACGCACTCCGTCTCCAGGCCGCAGCGGCTCTTCACGGTGCGCGCGCCGTCGCGGTCATCCAGGCGGGGCTTGACCATCAGCACCTTCTGCCCGCGCTCGATATAGTTATACCGCACCATGATCGCGTTCGCGGTCTTGCTGGAGCCCATCGCCCCATAACGATAATAGAGCTTTGCCATCGCTCGCCTCCGCCCGCTCCGGGCCTTAAAGATGAAGGAAGATCACAGCAGCATGTAGGGGAAGATGCTGATGACCTGCTGCTGGCGGCCCTGGAAGTGCTGCGCCAGCGCCTTCTGCGGCTCGCTCATGCTGTTGATCGAGGCGGCGAAGGCCGTCACGCCCTCGGCCTCCATCACCGCCATCATGCGATGCACGAGCGCGGCGGCCATGCCCTGCCTGCGGTAGGCCGGAGCGGTGTAGACCGCCATCAGCTCGCAGGTGCTGCCCGTGCCGGCCATCACGGCCTCGCCCACGAGCGTGCCGTTCTGCGCCAGCGCCAGGGCCTGGAAATGCGGCAGGCGCTGCAGCTGCGCCAAGTAGGCGGGCTGGATATGGGTGATGTCGTTCAGGCGCAGGCGCTCGGTGAAGGCATACATCTCCTGCTGCGTGTTGAGCGGCACAGGCTGCACCTGGCAGCTCATGAAGAGGCGGCCGTCCCCCTCGGGGCGCTGCAGCTGCACCAGCGTCTCCTGCTGGTCGACTGCGAAGCCGCTGCCCCGATACTGCTCGATGGCAGTCAGGTCGGTGGGATCGACGCGAGTATAGAGACGGGCGGGGACATCGGGCCCGGCCTGGTCACGAAGGATCCTGGCCCGGGCCACCAGCGCGCCAAGCAGCAGATACCAGCCGGAGGGCAGGCTGTTGATATCGAAATAGATGTTCACCGGGCATTCCGGCGAACGGCTCCTCAGATCCTGATAGATCAGATAGCCCACACCGGCCTGGGTGCCCATATCGTCCGAGACGATGAACATATCCTCGGCCGGGAGGCCGTTTTGGGGTGCCTGGGGATGCGTGATCTGCATGACCATCGTCCTTTCATGAAGCAGGACCTTGGCAAGATCCCCATACAGGCAGATCTGCCATGATAGTATTGTAGCATCACAGCCCCTTCTTTGCAAGAGGCAGCGCCGCCGTCCGCTCCTTCGGGCGGTCCTCTCGTCTTCTCACTTTTGACACAGTTGACTGTAAATGTTACAAATTTGCGAAGAAGATCTGACAAATTCCTTGACATTCCCCTCGTTCCGCCGTACAATATCGTTGATCCACTATGCACGACGGAACGGAGGATCGGCGGATGGAACATCCCTTCCTGAGAAAGAAGCTCGCGGCGGCGGCCGCCCTGTGCGCTGCCGGACTGTTGATGTGCGCGAACGCGTTCGCGCTTTCGTACCCTTATGTCACCACCACCACGGCCAAGGTGAACCTGCGCAAGACGGCGTCCTCCTCGGCGACCGTGGTCACGGTGATCCCCAGCGGCGGCTCGGTGACGGTGACGGGCGAGTACGGCAATTATTACGCGGTGACCTACAACAAGAGCAGCGGCTATATCCTCAAGACCTACATCAAGACCCCCACCGAGACCACGATGGCGCCCCTGGACAGCGATTATAAGACGCTGAAGAGCGGCTCCACCGGCGCGGCGGTCAAGGCGCTGGAGGAGGCCCTCAAGGAGCTCTCGTTCTTCGGCGGCACCCCCAACACGACCTATGACGCGGCCACGGTCTCCGCGGTGAAGGCCTTCCAGACGAAGAACGGCTTCACCGCCGACGGCATCGCCACCGCCGACCTGCAGAAGGTCATCTATAACGGCAAGCCCAAGAATAAGGACGGCAAGACCACCGACGTGAAGACCCTGGCCCCCATCGAGAGCGTGATCATCCACTCGGGCGAGAAGGGCGACCTGGTGCTGAGCGTGCAGTCCCGCCTGAAGGAGCTGGGTTACTATACAGGCGACATCAGCGGCACCTACACCACGGCCACGGTATCCGCGGTCAAGAAGTTCCAGAAGAAGGTGGGGCTGAAGGCCGATGGGCTGTGCGGGCAGGACACCCGTACGCAGCTGTTCTCGAGCAGTGCTATGCCGGCGAACGCCACCGCCACGCCCAAGGCGACCGCGACCCCCAAGCCCACCGCGACGGCGACCCCCTCGGCCACGGTCCGGAGCGGCTCGACCGGCACCAACGCGAAGCTGGTGCAGCAGCGTTTGAAGGATCTGGGATATTATACCGGCACGGTGGACGGCAACTTCGGCGCGGCCAGTGTGCAGGCCCTCAAGAACTTCCAGACGGTGGCCAAGCTGACCGTGAACGGCATCGCGAACACCACAGTCTATAAGAAGCTGTTCGCCTCCACGGCGCCCACGCCTACGCCCGCTGCCACGGCCACGCCCTCCGGCACCAGCCCCACGAGCACGACGCTCTACCGCGGCAACACCAGCGACGCGGTGAAGCTGATGCAGCAGCAGCTCATCAGCCTGGGGTATCTGACCGGCAGCGCGGATGGCTACTTCGGTGTGCAGACCTTCACGGCGCTGAAGGCTTACCAGAAGGCCAACGGTCTGACCGCCGACGGCATCGCGGGCTACAAGACGCTGGTCTCGCTGAACAGCGCCGGCGCGACGGCCACGCCCAAGACGACCTCCAAGGCCACGGCCACGCCCAAGGCCACCACGAACCCCTACAGCAAGATCAAGGCGAGCAGTGTGATCTATGCCAACTGGTACAGCAAGGTGCGCCCCATCGTGAGGCAGTATCAGTACGCCACGGTGTATGATTACAATTCCGGCGTTTCGTGGCAGGTGCACATGTTCTCCTTCGGCAACCATGCTGAGGCGGAGCCGCTCACCGCGGCGGACACGGCGGCCATGTGGTCGGTGACCGGCGGCAAGAACTGGACCGCGCTGCCCGTGTGGGTCATCTTGAGCAATGGGCAGGTGTATATCGCCACCACGCATTCCTATCCGCACGGTGTGCAGCACATCGGTGACAATGGGTTCAAGGGGCATCTGTGCATCCACTTCCCGCGCACCAACGCGCAGGTCACCAAGATCGGGCCGTATGCGACCGCGCATCAGAAGGCCGTCGATAAGGCCTGGGCCGCGGTGCAGGCCATGGCGGCCAATGAGTGATCCCTATACTGATAAATTATGAGATGGCCTCCCTGCTGCGATCGGCGGGGAGGCCGTTTCTTGTGTTCCTTTTTTTTGGGGCGGGATGTGTTCCGTCACTTTGTAGGGGCGAGCTTGCGAGCCCGCCCTTTCTTATTGTGTCGGCTTCCCTGCCGGGGGGGCGTACTTTTCGCGCGGCGAAAAGTACCAAAAGCCGCCGGCACCCACCTT
>R28__coassemble_50_pt1 | contig 69903 bp, 72 predicted proteins | sample R28__metabat2_low_PE_026 | metagenome-assembled genome bin R28
CCAACACCACCAGCCAGTCCTTTTCCTACAGCTTCCATCTCGACTTCATGCCCATCGCCATCGGTGTGGCCGTCGTTGCCGCCGCTGTCGCCCTGTTCCGTCACTTCCGCAGCAAGAAGGCCGCCTGACCGAACAAAGCTTTCCGGAGCAGGCACCGCTCCATCAAACCGGGTGCCGCCGTGCTCATGAGCACATCAAAAGCCTCGCCAAGATCGGCGAGGCTTTTCATACTTATCTCTAATAAGATCGGCAGAGGTTTCGACCGCTGTGGCGGTCGACCAGAGGGCTTTCCGATCCTACCGCGAACTCAGAGCGGCTTGCTTCCGCCACTGGCGGCAGCCGCTCTTCGTCCTCTGGACTGCTTCGGATCCCCATTTTTGTTGGTCATTTCTACTTGAGAATAATATCACATGCATCCGAGCCCACAGGAAAAGGCAGCCGCCCCTTCCGGGAACGACTGCCTTATGACTGATAAGCTTACTCCTCGGTCACGGTCTCGGGATCGACCAGCTCGAACTCCGCCTCAGCGGGGGACTCAAGAGCTTCCTCCTCCAGGACCTGACGGATGCTCAGGGAGATGCGCTTGGCCTCGGTGTCCACGTTCAGCACCTTCACGCGCACGACCTGGCCCTCGCTCACGGCATCCTCGACCTTGGCGACCTTCTTCACGTCGCACTGGGAGATGTGCACCAGGCCATCAAGACCGGGCTCCAGCTCCACGAAGGCGCCGAAGGTGGTGATACGGGCGACCTTGCCCTCCACGATGGAGCCGACGGGATACTTCTCAGCGGCATTGTCCCAGGGCTGGGGCATCAGCTGCTTGTAGCCCAGCTGGATGCGCTCACGCTCGCGGTCCAGGTTCAGGACCTTCACGTCGATCTCCTGGCCGGCCTTGACCACATCAGAGGGATGCTTCACGCGGCCCCAGCTCAGGTCGGTGATATGCACCAGGCCATCCACACCGCCGACATCGACGAACGCGCCGAAGTCGGTCAGACGGCGGACGATGCCGTGGATCACGACGCCCTCCTCCAGATGCTCCCAGGCTTCCTTCTTCTTGGCGGCGGACTCTTCCACGATCACGGCCTTGCGGCTGGCCACGATGCGCTTCTTCTTGTCGTCCACCTCGATGATCTTCAGCTTCATGTCCTTGCCGACGAACTCGCCGATCTTCTCGACATAGCGGTTCGCGATCTGGCTGGCGGGCACGAAGGCGCGCACACCGCCGACATCGGCGATCAGGCCGCCCTTGACGGCTTCCTTGCCGACGCCGTCCACATACTCGCCGGCCTCATACTTGGCCATCAGCGCTTCCCAGGCCTTGCGGTTGACGATGTTGCGCTGGCTCAGCACCACATTGCCCTCGCCGTCGTTGACCTTGACGACTTCGACCTCGATCTCGTCGCCGACCTTGACGTCCTTGTCGACCAGATCGCTGCGCTTCACCAGGCCGTCGGACTTATAGCCGATGTTGACGCACACTTCGTCGTCGCTGATCTGCACGACCGTGCCGGTCACGGTCTGTCCGTTGCGGATACGCACCATGCTGGCTTCGATCTGAGCCATCAGGTCGTTCTCTTCCGGGGTGGCCTGGATGTTGTTCTCGTCGTTCATATGGGTGATGACCTCCTTAAGTGGACCGTCGGGCGTGGATGCACCGGCGGTGATCCCGATCCTGTCGAGATCCTTATTTGCAAAGGCAGGCGGGATCTCCGCCGCGCACTCTACCAAGATCGTCCGTGGGCACAGCTCTCTGCAGGCCTCATAGAGCTTGCGGGTGTTCGCGCTCCCCCGTCCGCCGATCACGATCATCGCGTCGGAACGGGACGCCAGCTCTCGGGCCTCCTTCTGCCGCGTATCGGTCGCGGAGCAGATGGTGCAGCTCTCATCGAGGTCCCTCACCCGCTGCCTGATGGCCTCCACCACGCTCCGCCAGCGGTCCGGCGGGAAGGTGGTCTGCGCACAGGCGAAGGCATGATCCAGCTCCGGCAGCGCGAGCGCCTCCTCGGGGGAAGCGACCACATATACCGCCGACCGAGCCCAGCCCGCGCTCCCCTTCACCTCCGGGTGGTCCTTTTCGCCCACCAGGATGATCGGGGTGCCGTCCGCCGAGCGCTCCGCGATGATGCGGTGCAGCCGGTCGACGAAGGGGCAGGTGAGATCCTGTACCCTGCAGCCCCTGGCCTCCAGCTCCTCCAGCACTTTGGGAGCCACGCCATGGCTGCGGATGAGCACCAGCCTTCCCCCTGCTTCTTCGGGGGAAGCGACGGGAGGCACGCCCTTGCGCCGCAGCCCCTCCACCACCTGCGGGTTGTGGATGAGCTCGCCCAGGGTGCACGCCGGCACACCGCTGTCCGCGGTCTGCTCCGCCGCCGTCACAGCTCGCTTCACACCCATGCAGAACCCCGCGTGGGCCGCGACCTCCAGCGGCATCGCGTGCGCCTCCTTTCGCCTAATGCTCTGATTTTGTTGTATTCGACAGAGACTCCTGCATTCCTGCAAGCTGTAAAAAATTTTTTTACAGATCCTGCATGCGTCCTCAAGCCTTCTCCGTCCTGTCCGGCATCGAGCGCAGCTTGCGGCAGGTGCCAAGGCCGATAAAGAGCGCCAGCAGGAAGGAGAGCGCGTCGCTCACCGGCTGCGCGCACTGGATGCCCAGCAGGCCCAGCATGCCCGGCAGCACCAGCAGCACATGGATCAGGAAGATGCCCTGCCTGGCCGCCGCGATGATGGTGGCCCGCACGCCATAGCCGATGGACTGGGTGAGCATGTTCGTCATGGTGTACATGCCCCACAGCGGCATGGAGCACATCTGCAGCTGCAGCGCCAGTGTGCCGATGCGGATGACCTCCGGGTCGTCGCGCCGGAACACGGTCACGATGGGCTCCGCCGCCAGGAAGCTGACGGCCGCCAGCACCAGCAGGATGACCGTCGCCACCTTGATGCAGAAGCGGTAGGCCTCGCGCACCCTGGCATAGCGGCCCGCGCCATAGCAGAAGCCGCACACCGGCTGGAAGCCCTGGCCAAAGCCGATCACGCTGGAGTTGATGAACATCGTATACCGGTTCACGATGGAGATGGCCGCGATGGCGGCGTCGCCATAGGCCCCAGCCGTGGTGTTCAGGATGATCGTCGCGATGGCCGCGATGCCCTGCCGCCCCAGCGAGGGGAAGCCGTTGTACACCATCCGGGCATAGAGCTTCAGCGAAGGGTGGAAGTGCTTCAGCTCGATATGGATGCAGCCGGAACGCGTGTCGCACATCACCAGCAGGATGCAGAAGCTGGTGAACTGGCTGATGGCCGTGGCCAGCGCCGCGCCGGAGATGCCCATCCCAAGCCCGAAGATGAACAGCGGGTCCAGCACCATGTTCAGGATGCCGCCGCTCGTGATGCCCAGCATGCCATAGAACGCCATGCCCTGGAAGCGCAGCTGGTTGTTCATCACCAGCGAGGCCATCATGAAGGGCGTGGCATAGAAGATGTAGGTCGCGTAGTCCCGCGCGTAGGGCGCGATGGTCTCGGTCGCGCCCAGGAAGCGCACCAGCGGATCGATCGACAGGAGCCCCGCCGCGCCCACCACGATGCCGGTGAGGAACGCCGTGAAGACCGCCGTGCACACGAAGGTCTTCGCCTTGTCCTCATCGCCCGCGCCAAGCGCCGCGCTCACGTTCACGCCGCAGCCCATACCGATGGTAAAGGCCAGCGCCTGGATGATCGCCATGGCCGAGAAGATGATGCCCACCGCGCCCGAGGCGGAGGTGCCCAGCTGGCTCACAAAGAAGGTGTCCGCCATGTTGTAGATGGCGGTGATCAGCATCGAGATGATCGTCGGGATCGCCAGGGAGGGGATCACCTTCGAGATCGGCTCGTTCAGCATCCTCTGGTTCCGCTCTTCGCGGGTCATCTTCTTCATCATTCGTCCTCGTCATCCTCATCCACCACGATGAGGGTATCCGGCGCCTCATAGCGGGCCTCGGCCAGGTCGTGGTCCAGCCTCTGCTGGGTCGCCATGTCCGCCACGCCCGTGGCCTTCACGCCGATGGCCGTCTGGTAGCGCGTCACCGCGTCGATGGTCAGGGTACCATAGGAGCTGTCCACCTGGCTCGCCTTCAGGTAGCCCAGGCTGACCAGCTTCTCCTGCAGCTGCCGCACCTTCTCGCCGAAGCAGCCGGAGCGCATCGTCACGCCGGCCACATCATGCACCGTGCCGTAGCCCAGGATGCGCGTGTAGGTGAGCGCGTAGGTGTTCCGCTGCACCGAGGAGGGGTTGTTCCCCTCGATCACGTGGATCGTGACCGAGCCGTCCGCGGCGCGGGTGCAGTATTCCACCATGGCCACATGGTCGGTGTCCGTGTCGCTGGTCCAGGTGAAGAAGACCCAGTCGCCCGGCTGGGGGATGTAGGTGCCGGTGGTGATGTAGGTGTCGTCGCCCTCCATCCACTGGTAGCCCCAGTCCTCCAGATGCCCGTTCCGCGCCACATAGCGGCCCTGGGTGATGTACCACCGCTTGCCGCTGTTGGAGCCCGAATACAGGGGGAAGACGTTCCGCAGCAGCTTGGTGCCATAGCGCTTGTCGCACAGGTCCACGCACCAGCAGAGGAACTCGGCACACCACTGGCAGTAGGGATCCTCGGCCCATTCGCCGTATTTGGTCCAGCCGTGGGCCCCCTCCTTATAGCCGACCTCCCCGGAGGCGATCTAAAGGACCTTGGTCACATAGTCCGGGACCTCCCAGGCCGGGGCGATGACCTCGTCCGCCAAGGAGCCCGCCGTCAGGCTCAGGCACAGCAGCAGGCACACAAGACCTGCCAGCCGCCGTGCGGTCGTCCTTCTCATGGTCTGCCGCCTCCTTTTCTTCGATCGTACTCGTCAGTCCGCGCGGTAGACCAGGATCAGCAGCGCGCCGTCCGAGCTGGAATGGCCCTCCACGCGGATGGAGAAGCTATAGTCATTGCGGAAGCGGAAGTTCAGGTGGGAGTTGCCCACGGCCGCGTCCACGCCATGCGGGAGATACTTCGCGCCGGAGGGGCCATGCGGGCGCCTCTGCAGGATGGTGATGCCCGGCAGCTGCATCAGGCAGTTATACATGGTCGAGCTCACCTGGCAGGTGCCGCCGCCATAGCCGGGCTGCGTCTTGCCGTTCACCAGCACGGGCGCCTCCATATAGCCGGTGGTCTTGTTGTAGGGGCCCACGTCCGCGTTGAAGTCCAGCGACTCCTTCGGCTTCATCACGCGGGTCAGCCTGCGGCAGGCCACGGCGATGTTGTTGATGCGGCCGATGTTGCTGGTGGTCTGCGCCATATTGTAATAGGATGTGTAAGCCGCGATGGGGCTGTCGGCGCGGATGGGCTCATCCGTGGGCGAGACCGGGATCAGCTCGGTCAGCTCGTTCAGGTCGATGTAGCCGAAGGTGCGCCAATAGGGCACCACGGCCCAGCCGTCCTGCAGCTTCCAGATGGAGAGCATGGTGCCCGCGTTCAGCACCACGAAGCAGTCCTCCTCGGCGCTCATGGACTTGCGCACATGGCACGCCGTGGCCGTCGTGGCGATGTATGTCGATTTCTGCACGCCATAGGGCGGCGTGTTCACCGTGTCCACGGCCTTCACGTTCGAGAGATACTGCCGGCGCGTATAGCCGATGACCATCTTGCTCCCGGTACCGGCGCGCGCCACACACCAGTCCTGGCCCACATACAGCAGCTCCAGCGTGGCGCCCGAGCCCGTGCGGAACAGCTTCTCGGAATTGATGATCCTCTCCGCGAAGATGCTGCGCATACCGGCGCAGTGGGCTGTATACAGCGCGGGCGAGCTAGCGTCATACTCGCTCTTGTCCGGCTCCTGATAGGTCGGGCCGACGGGCACCCAGGTCCCATCGTCCTCCTCATCCTCGTTGAAGTCGTCCAGGTCGCGGGTCTCCTCGTCCTGCTCCGCGCTCACCACGGCTTCCTCCTCCGTGCTCTCGCCGAAGGCAGGCAGCACCGCGCAGGTCAGCAGCAGCGCCGCCAGGAGCAAAGACAGCAGTCGTTCCATGAGGCATGATCCTCCGATCGTTTCACCGTTTCCTTCTGATTATACCATCCGGCGCCCCCGGTGGCAAGCCCCGCGCGAAGAGCGGCGCCCCGATCGTTACAACAGGGGCGCCGCTCCACGGTCAGGTGTTCCCGATCCTGTAGGCTGCCAGGGCGTTGGCGGTGGTGAGAGCCGCCACCTCCTCCGGCGTCTCGCCGCGCAGGGCGGCCAGCTTCTCGCACACATAGCGCACGTTCGTCGGCTCATTGCGGCGGCCGCGCACGGGCTCCGGCGCCAGATAGGGGCTGTCGGTCTCGATGAGCAGCCGGTCGCGCGGCACGTTCACCGCGGCCTCCTGCAGCTTGGGGGCCTTCTTGAAGGTCACCGGCCCGGCGAAGCTGATATAGTAGCCCAGCTTCAGGTATTCCTTCGCGATCTACCAGCTGCCAGAGAAGCAGTGGATGATGCCGCCGCTCAGCTTGCCCTTGTGCCGCTTCATGATGTCCAGCATGTCCTGGTGCGCGTCCCGGATGTGGAAGGCCACGGGCACCTGCAGCTGCCAGGCCAGGTCGATCTGCTCCTCACACACGCGCTGCTGCACGTCCCGGGGCGACAGGTCGTAATAGTAGTCCAGGCCGATCTCGCCGATGGCCTGGACCTTCTCCTCCTTCAGCATGGCGGCGATCAGGTCCAGGTCGCCAGGCTGCATGCGGGAGGCCTCATGGGGATGGTAGCCCACCGCAGCAAAGGCGCCCTCATGGCTCTGGGCGAAGTCCGCGGCGCGGCGGCTCGTGGGGATGTCGGTGCCGATCACGGCGCAGCGGGTCACGCCCGCTTCAAGCATCCTTGCGAGGACCTCGTCGCGGTCCTCGTCGAACTTCTCTTCATCGATGTGGCAATGGGAATCGAACAGCTCGAATGGCATATGGATGCCTCCATGCTTTCAAAGAGTTTCGCCCGCTGCGGCGGGCGACCAGGGCTTTCCGATCGCCCTGGACCTTCGGGATCGTCTCACTTTTGGTGGGTCGTGCGTTTGCGGCTCGGGGCTTTCGTCCGCTGCGGCGGGCGACCAGGGCTTTCCGGTCGCCCTGGACCTTCGGGATCGTCTCACTTTTGTGGCTCGATGGGACATGCGGCAAGTCCGTCGCCGCTCCTCACCTGCCGGCGTCCCATTCCTCGACCATCTTTGAGGCGCTGCGGCTCATCTCCTCGCTGAAGGCGCAGTTCCATTTGCGAAGGGTGAAGGCGCGCAGCCATTCTGTGAAGGCCGCCTCGTCCGCCTTGCCCTGGCGCTCGCGGAGCATGGTGAGCATCTTCTCGGCGCCGCCGTCGCGGTAGCCGTTCTCGAAGACCACGTCCTCCACCTTGAAGCGCGGCGGCTTGGGCCTGTCCTTCGCGGCCTGGGTCGGCACGCCGATGATGGCCATGCACACGGGCTGCACCCACGCGGGCAGGCCGAAGGTCTCGCGGTGCCACTCCCAGTTCTCGATCACATCGCCGATATAGCAGGCGCCATAGCCCAGCGCCTCGGCCGCCGTCACCGCCGCGCTGCCGGCGATGATCGCGTCCATCGTGGCCAGCACGCGGTCGCCGTCGCCGGGCTGCCGGAGCGGCGCGTCGAGCGGCACGGTCCCAAAGGCCTCCATCCAGCGATGATAGTCCGCGTAGAACACCAGCACCAGCGGCGCCTTCTCGATCATCGGCTGATGGTCGCAGTGCTCCGCCAGCTCATGCTTCAGGGCGGGATCCGTCACGCGGATCGCGCTCCACAGCGTCATGTTGCCCGCGGTGGCGGCGTTCACCGCGCACTGCAGGATGGTACGCACGTCCTCCTCCGGGATCGGCACCGGCTCGAAGGCGCGCACGCTCTTGTGGGTCAGCAGCAGGTCGATGGTCTCGTTCATCGTTTCCGGCTCCTTTCAAAAGATCCCCCGGGCAAGCCCAGGGGATCGTGATATGGCGATCCTTTCGATCCATCAGGTGTTCCGCGCCTGTGGGCGCGTCCAGAGGCTTTTCCGATCGCCTCCGGACCCTTCGGCCGGCACCGCGGGTAGGAACGGCCGATCCTTTCATCCCACCAGATGGCAGGCCACATGATGGCCCGGCACCACCTCGCGCAGCGCGGGCATCTCGTTCTTGCACTGCTCCGTCGCCCGGGGGCAGCGGGTGCAGAAGGGGCAGCCTGCCGGCTTGTGGATGGGGCTGGGCACGTCGCCCTGCAGGATCTGGCGCTTCTTGGTCAGTTCGCTGTCGGGGTCGGGCACCGGCACGGCCGAGAGCAGCGCCTGGGAGTAGGGGTGCAGCGTGTTTTTATACAGCTCATCGCTGTCCGCCAGCTCCATCACGCTGCCCAGATACATCACGGCGATGCGGTCGGAGATGTACTTCACCACGTTCAGGTCATGCGCGATGAAGAGGTAGGTCAGGTGCATCTCCTCCTGCAGGTCATGCAGCAGGTTGATGACCTGGGCCTGGATCGACACGTCCAGCGCGGAGATGGGCTCGTCGCACACGATGAACTCCGGCTCGATGGCCAGGGCGCGGGCGATGCCGATGCGCTGGCGCTGGCCGCCCGAGAACTCGTGCGGGAAGCGGTTCGCGTGCTCACGGTTCAGGCCCACGGTGTCCAGCAGCTCCGCCACACGCTCCTTGCGCTTCTGCGCGTCATACATGTGGTGGATGACCATGCCCTCCTCGATGATGGAGCCCACGGTCATGCGGGGGTCCAGCGAGGCATAGGGATCCTGGAACACGATCTGCGCCTTCTTGGCAAAGGCCAGTCGGGAGCTCTTGTGCTTCAGGTCCACGGGCTTGCCTTCATAAAAGAGCTTGCCCTTGGTGGGCTCATAGATGCCCATCAGCGTGCGGCCCAGGGTCGACTTGCCGCAGCCGCTCTCGCCCACCAGGCCCAGGGTCTCGCCGCGGCGGATCGTCAGGTCCACGTTCTCCACAGCGTGCAGGATGCGACCACTGCTCACCTTGAAATACTTGCACAGGCCTTCCGCCTGCACCAGGATCTCCTCAGCCATCGGTCTTCATCCCCCTCTCCTCATCGCTCGGTCGATCGGGATGCAGCAGCCAGCAGCTGCAGGTATGGCCCTCGCCCACCGTGAACTCCGGCGGCTGCTCCTCCTTGCAGATCTGCATGCAGTACTTGCAGCGCGCGCCGAAGCCGCAGCCCTTGGGCGGCGCCAGCAGGTCGGGCGGCGTGCCGGGGATGGCCGTCAGCGGGTCCTTCTTGGTCTGGTCGGCGGAGGGCAGGCTGCCCAGCAGCGCCTCGGTGTAGGGATGCGCGTGGCGATAGAAGATATCGCGCACCGTGCCGGTCTCCACCACCTTGCCGGCATACATCACCGCCACACGGTCGGCGATGCCTGCCACCACGCCCAGGTCGTGGGTGATGAGGATGATGGCGGTGTTGATCTGCGTCTTCAGGTCTGCCAGCAGGTCCATGATCTGGGCCTGGATCGTCACATCCAGGGCGGTCGTGGGCTCATCGGCGATGAGCAGCTTGGGCTCGCAGGAGAGCGCCATGGCGATCATCGCGCGCTGACGCATGCCGCCGGAGAACTCATGAGGATAGCGCTTCGCGCGCTCCTCCGGCGAGGGGATGCGCACCTTCTCCAGCAGGCGGACGGCCTCGGTCCGGGCCTCCGCGGCGGAGATATGGCGGTGCAGCCGCAGGCTCTCCACGATCTGCTTGCCCACGGTCATCGTGGGGTTCATGCAGGTCATGGGGTCCTGGAAGATCATCGACACGTCCTTGCCGCGGATCTTCTGCATCTGCTTCTCCGAGGCAGCCACGATGTCATACTCGCCCAGGCGGATGCTGCCGCTCTTGATGCGCGCCGGGGGCATGGGGTTCAGCTTCATGATGGTCTTGGCCGTCACCGACTTGCCGCAGCCGCTCTCGCCCACGATGGCGAGCACCTCGCCCTCGTCCACATGGAGGGTCACGCCGCGCACAGACTGCACTTCGCCCGCGTAGGTGTCGAACGAGACCGCCAGGTCCTTGATGTCGAGTATCCTTTCAGCCATGGTCGGTCACCTCCTCAGCTTGGGGTCGAAGGCATCGCGCAGACCGTCGCCGAACAGGTTGAAGGCGAGCATGGTCAGGCTGATGCACACAGCGGGGATGAACAGCTGGGTGGGATACAGGCGGAAGTTCTCGATGCCCGCCTGGGCCAGCGAGCCCCAGGAGCACAGCGGCACCTGGATGCCCAGGCCGATGTAGCTCAGGTACGCCTCCGAGAAGATGGCGCTGGGGATCGACAGCGTCACACGCACGATGACCACCGACAGGGTGTTCGGCAGCAGGTGGTGCATGATCAGACGGGCCGGGCTGGCGCCCATGGCCTCCGCCGCGGTGATGTACTCCTGGCTCTTGAGCGTGACCACCTGGCCGCGCACCAGGCGCGCCATCGGGATCCAGCCCACCAGGGAGTAAGCGATGATGATCGTGCCCATGCCGGGCTGCAGCACCATCATCAGCAGGATGACGATGATCAGGTACGGGATGCCGTTGATGATCTCCAGGATGCGCATCATGATGATATCCACCGTGCCGCCGAAGTAGCCGGAGATACCGCCATACAGGCTGCCCAGCACCAGGTCGATCAGGGCGCTGGTCACGGCGATGATCAGCGACACCTGGCCGCCCATCCACACGCGGGTCCAGATGTCACGGCCCAGCTTGTCGGTGCCGAAGATGTGGGCATGGCCGCAGCCGCTCACGGTGCTGTCGTCACACACATAGCCCATCTCGGCGTTGGTGTGGCCGTAATGCTGCTCATGATAATCGAAGGGGGACACGAGCGGCGCGATGAAGGAGAACAGCGCCATGATCACGATCACGATCAGGCACACCAGCGCCACCTTGTTCTTCACGAAGCGGCGCATGGCGTCCTGCATGAAGGTCATGGAAGGACGCTTGATGGCCTCGCGGTCATGGGCGCTCTCGCCCACATGGGCGAAACGGGACTTTTCGATATGTTCCATCTTCAGCCCTCCAGCTTCACACGCGGGTCGATGATGCCGTAGAGCAGGTCCACGACGAGGGTACACAGGATCAGCAGGCCGCCATAGAAGATGACGGTGCCGCCGATCATCGTGTAGTCAAGGTCCTTGATGCTCGTCACGAAATACTTGCCCAGGCCGGGGATGTTGAAGATGCTCTCGATGACGAAGGTGCCGGTCAGCACCGAAGCCACCGTGGGGCCCATCACCGTGACCACGGGCGTGATCGCGTTGCGGAACACATGGCGGCGCAGGATCTTGGCCTGCGAAAGGCCCTTCGCCTTGGCCGTCATCATATAGTCCTGCGAGAGCACGTCCAGCGTGCTGGTGCGCATCAGGCGGCTGACCGTGGCCAGCGAGCCCAGGCCCAGCGCGAAGGACGGCAGCACCGACTGAGCGAAGGTGCCCCAGCCCTGCACAGGGAACAGGCTGTAGCCGAACCACGCAATGCTCGTCTTGCGGAACTGCAGCGCCAGGAAGTACTGCAGCAGCGCGCCCAGGATGAAGCTGGGCACCGAGACGCCCACCATCGCGATGAACATCGAGAAGGAATCCAGGAACTTGCCACGCTTGAGGGCCGCGACGGCGCCCAGCAGCACGCCCGCGATGACCGCGAAGATCAGCGAGCGGATGCCAAGATCGGCCGAGACCATGAAGGACTCGGAGATGATCGTCATAACATCACGGTCATACGTGATGGAGATGCCAAGATCGAGATGCAGGCAATTGCCCATGTAGATGAAATACTGCTGGATGACGGGCTTATCGAGGCCATACTTGGCGTTCATGCTGGCCAGCACGGCCGGAGAGACGGCTTTATCGCCCAGGAAGGGATCGCCGGGCAGCATCCTCATCATGAAGAACACCAGCGTGATCAGCACGAACAGGGTGAGGATGGCGTAGATGACACGCTTGACGATGTAGCGGAACAACTTGCTCCCTCCTTGCTTCAGTCTGGGAAAAGCGGGATCCAGGAGCTCGTCCGCCTTTCCTCCGGATCTTCTCCGCAGAGGACAGAGATAGAAAGACAGGGGACGGCATGGTCCACCATACCGTCCCCCGATCGGCGTTGATCTTACTTGGCCAGCTTGGTGTAGATCAGGTTGTAGGCCTGGAAGGGCAGACGGGCGAAGCCAGAGGCCATCTTCTCAGACACAGCGTAGGAATCGACCTTCCAATAGATCGGGATGACGGGCAGATCGCGCTGCACCATCAGCTCGGCCTGCACGAACAGCTGCTCGCGGGCCGTGGCGTCCAGCTCGGCGTCGGTGGCGTCGATCAGAGCGTCATACTCGGGGTTGGCGTAACCGGTGTGGTTGTTGCCGTTGGTGGAGTAGAACAGCTCCAGGTCGGTCTTGGGGTCGTTGTAGTCGGGGCCCCAGCCGCCGAAGAACATCTGGAACTCCAGGGCGTTGCGGCGACGGCGGGCCTCGGTGATGGTCTGCACGTCGATCTCGACCTTGATGCCCAGGGTCTTCTGCAGGGTCTCCTGCACCAGCGCGGACATCATCTCGTTCTGGGTGCCCTCGGAGGTCAGCAGGGTGACGGTGATCTGGGAAGCGTCGGTCACGCCCATCTCAGCCATGGCGTCGGCCAGGTAGGCCTTGGCCTTGTCGGGATCGGCGTTGGGGGAATACAGGGCGCCGCCGTTGGCAGCCACCACGGCCTCACCGAAGGTCTCGGTGTTCACGCCAGAGATGCCCAGGGTCGCGCACTGGGAGGGCTCGGAGGCGTCCTTCAGCACGGTGTTGATGATGGTCTCACGGTCCAGGGCGGCGGAGATGGCCTGACGCAGGTTCAGGTTGCTCATGGTCTCGTCGGTCACGTTCACCCAGTACCAGTAGCTGTAGCCGCCGTTGTAGGAGATGGTCTCATAGCCGTCGGCCTTCATCAGCTCCAGCTGCTCACCGGTCAGGTCCACCACGTCCAGCTCGCCGGCCATGAAGGCGTTCAGGCGGGTGTTGGTGTCGGTGTACTTGTCCCAGTAGATCTTCTGCAGCTCCACCTGGTCCGCGTTGTACCAGTAGGGGTTCTTGACGATGGTGATGCTGTTCTCCAGCTTCCAATCGGTCATGTAGAAGGGGCCGTTGTACAGCAGGGTCTCGGGAGAGGTGCCGTAGTTGTCCGCGCCCACCTCAGTGTAGAAGGGCTCATAGATCGGGACCATGACCTCGAACTTGACCACCTGCAGGAAGTAGCCCACATAGTACTTCAGGGTCACCTGCAGGGTGTAGTCGTCCAGCGCCACGGCGGTGTCGATCATCTGGGGGAACTCGCCATACTCGCAGGCGTTATCGGGGTTCATCAGCTCGGACCAGCCGAAGACGAAGTCCTTGGCGGTCACCTCGGCCACCTTCTCGCCCTTGCTGTTCACCCAGGCCTGGCCCTGCTTCAGATGGAAGGTCCAGGTCAGGCCGTCCTCGGAGCACTCCCAGGAATCAGCCGCGGCGGGCACGGTCTGGTTGGTCTCGCTGTCGGACTTCACCAGGCAGTCCCAGATGTGACGGTTGATGGAGAACTCGTTGGAGTAGGTCTGCTTGATGGGGTCCATCACGCTCATGGTGGTGATCATGGCGTGGATGGCGCCCTCTTCGCTGGAGCCGAGGTACAGGCCCTGGCCCACGTTGTTGTTGACCTCAGCGATGGCCACGACACTGGTGAGCACCAGCGCGAGGGCCAGCAGCAGAGAAACGATCTTCTGCATATCAAATGCCTCCCTGTTCAAATTCCCGCGGCGCGATCCTTGAAGGATATCGCGCTGCAACGAAAGGTACTATACCATGATCGTGAGCGTTTTGCAACTTTCGAACAAGAAAAATGCAAGATCCGTCCTTCGCCGCTCTATGCGGGGCGTCCGTCCCCATGAAGGCATGGCCCCTTCATTTTCCCGCGCATTGCTTGCATCCCCGCACGGGATGTGCTATCATGCACCCATCCTTATATGGAAGCAAGAGGAGGGTCTCTGGTATGGAGGTCATCACCACCCGGGAGCTCAAGGACCGCCTGGACGAGCTGCAGGGCAAGCAGGTCTGTCTGCAGGGCTGGATCCGCAACCATCGCAGGCAGAAGAACATCGGCTTCATCGATTTTTATGACGGCACCTGCTTCAAGAACCCGCAGGTGGTCTATGACGACAAGATCGCGGAGTTCGCCGCCGTGTCGGCCCTGCATGTGGGCTCGGCCATCACCGTATGCGGCACCGTGGTGCCCAGCTATAAGGACCCCACCACGCCCGAGGTGCAGGCCTCTTCCATCACGCTGGAGGGCGACTGCCCCGAGGACTACCCGCTGCAGCCCAAGCGCCACAGCATCGAGTTCCTGCGCAGCATCGCCTATCTGCGCCCGCGCACCCGCCTCTTCCAGGCGGTGTTCCGCATCCGCAGCGTGGCGAGCATGGCCATCCACACCTATTTCCAGGACCGCGGCTATGTGTATGTGCACACGCCCCTGATCACCGCCAACGACTGTGAGGGCGCTGGCAACACCTTCACCGTCACCGCCCTGCCGCCCGAGGAGCAGAAGGACCCCAGCAAGGATTTCTTCGGCAAGAAGACGGCCCTGGCGGTGAGCGGCCAGCTGGAGGGCGAGACCTTCGCCATGGCCTTCGGCAAGATCTATACCTTCGGCCCCACCTTCCGTGCCGAGAACAGCAACACCAAGACCCACGCGGCCGAGTTCTGGATGATCGAGCCCGAGATCGCCTTCTGCGACCTGCAGCAGCTGATGGACATCGAGGAGGACTTCCTGCGTGAGGTCGTGCGCACCGTGGTGCAGAAGTGCCCCGACGAGCTGGCCTTCCTGGATAAGTTCAACGGCGGCGGCCTGCTCGACAAGCTGAACAGCTTCCTCGAGTCGAAGAAGGCGGCCCGCGTGACCCACGAGGAGGCCATCACCATCCTGCGCAAGGCCATGGCGGACGGCTATCAGTTCCAGTTCGAGCCGAAGTACGGCGAGGACACCGCCAAGGAGCATGAGAAGTACCTGACCGAGGAATACTTCCACGGCCCCGTCTTCGTGTATGACTGGCCCAAGGACATCAAGGCCTTCTATATGTACCAGAACGACGATGACAAGACCGTGGCCGCCGTCGACCTGCTGGTGCCCGGCTCCGGCGAGCTGATGGGCGGCAGCCAGCGTGAGGTCCGCTACGACCGCCTGACCAAGCGCATGGACGAGCTGGGCATCAGCAAGGAGTCCCTGTCCTGGTACCTCGACCTGCGCCGCTTCGGCGGCTGCACCCACGCCGGCTTCGGCATGGGCTTCGAGCGCCTGCTGATCTACCTCACCGGCGTCGACAACATCCGCGACGTCATCCCCTACCCCCGCACGCCCATGAACTGCGATTTCTGATCTCGTCCCCCGCACGGAGCGACGGCCGGCCCGGCCGGTCATGAAGGAGGAGCTGCCCATGGATCCCACCAAGTTCTCGCGCCCCCTGCCCCTGAAGGACGTCCAGGTCACCGACGCCTTCTGGAAGCATGAGATGGAGCTGGTCCGCACCGAGGTCATCCCCTACCAGTGGGAGGCCCTGAACGACCGCGTGCCTGGCGCCAGCCCCAGCTGGTGCATGCACAACTTCCGCGCCGCCGCCCGTCTGATGGCCCGCCGCAGGCTGGAGGGCTCCGGCGTGAAGGCCGCGTTCACCATGCGCGGCTTCGAGCAGCTGCCCGAGGATCCCTCGAAGCCCGAGCCCGACGCCTTCTATGGCTTCGTGTTCCAGGATACCGACTTCAGCAAGTGGGTCGAGGCCGTGGGCTACAGCCTGATCAGCCATCCCGACCCCGAGCTGGAGGCCACCGCCGACGGTGCCATCGACATCGTATGCGCGGCCCAGTATGAGGATGGCTACCTGGATACCTTCTATATCTTGGGCGGCATCGACAAGCGCTTCACGCATCTGCGCGATCATCATGAGCTCTACTGCCTGGGCCACCTGATCGAGGGGGCCATCTCCTATTATCAGGCCACCGGCAAGGACAAGCTCCTGCAGGCCGCCTGCCGCTATGCCGACTGCGTCGACCGTCACTTCGGCCGTGAGGAGGGCAAGACCCGCGGCTATCCCGGCCACGAGATCGCCGAGATGGCGTTGGTCCGCCTGTACGACGTGACGCGTGAGGAGCGCTACCTGGAGCTGGCCTCCTACTTCGTGGATGAGCGCGGCCAGTCGCCCAACTACTTCCTCTGGGAGGAAGAGAAGTACCGTCCGAACGGCCCCATGGCCGGCTTCGGCCCCAAGCGTCCCATCCATCCGGAATATTACCAGGCGCACCTGCCCGTGCGCAGCCAGGACGAGATCGTGGGCCACGCGGTCCGCGCCATGTATCTCTACAGCGGCGTGGCCGATATCGCCCGCCTCAAGCAGGATGAGGAGCTCCTGGCCGCCTGCGAGCGCATCTGGAAGTCCGCCGTGGAGCAGAAGATGTACATCACTGGCGGCGTGGGCTCCACCCACCTGGGCGAGGCCTTCACCTACCCCTACGATCTGCCCAACGATTCCGCCTATTCCGAGACCTGCGCGGCCATCGGCCTGGTGTTCTTCGCCCGCCGCATGCTGCAGATCCATGCCGACCGCCGCTATGGCGACGCGATGGAGCTGGCCCTCTACAACACCGTGCTGGACGGCATGGCGCTGGACGGCAAGAGCTTCTTCTATGTGAACCCGCTGGAGGTCGTGCCCGAGGCGGTGCACCGTGACGAGCGCCTGCACCATGTGAAGCCCGTGCGCCAGAAGTGGTTCGGCTGCGCCTGCTGCCCGCCCAACATCGCGCGCCTGGTCGCCAGCCTGCAGGCCTATGCCTACACCCTCAGCGAGGACACGCTCTACACCCACCTCTATGTGAAGGGTCAGGTCTCCGCGGCGCTGAACGGCACGCCCATCACCCTGCGGGCCGAGTGCGAGATGCCCTGGAAGAGCGGCGCGGTCTATACCGTGAAGGCCGAGGGCACGGCCCACGGCACGCTGGCCTTCCGCCTGCCCTGCTGGTGCCGGAAGCCCGTGGTCACCGCGCCCGGCAAGGAGCAGAAGGTCATCGACGGCTACTGCTATGTGACCGGCGACTGGCAGGACGGCGACACCGTGACCCTGGACCTGCCCATGCATCTGCGTGTGATGAAGGCCGATGCCCGCGTCCGTGAGGATGCCGGCCAGGTCGCCATCATGTACGGCCCCATCTGCTATTGCGGCGAGAGCGCCGACAACGGCGAGGACCTGCACCTGGTCCGCGTCGATCCCGCCGCCGCGGCTGACAAAGCCGTCATCTCCTCCACCGACGCCTTCGGCGTGACGGTCTCGGTGATCGACCTGCCCGCCACGCGCGTCGAGCCCGCCGAGCAGAGCCTCTATGCCGAATGGTCGCCCGATGCCGAAAAGCCCATCACGCTGCGCCTCATCCCCTACTTCTGCTGGGCCAATCGCGGCGAGGGCGAGATGCGCGTCTGGTGGCATATCTGATCTCTTCCCATCTGTCACGATCCCCGATACCCGGCCGCGGATGCCGGGTATCTTTTTCATATCCCGATGACGCGTCATCGCTTTTGTGATATACTGGATGTGATACTACCGAATGGGAGGCCCCGCCTTGAAACGTTCGATCGTCGCGACCCTGCTCCTTACGCTCCTCTGCCTGGCCTGCTCCTCCGCGCTCGCCGTCACCTCCATGGTGCTGGGCGATGAGGAGTTGTGCGTCTATGAGGGGCGTCCGCTCAACGAGATCAAGCTCTATGGCAAGAACACGCTCTTCCTGCCCTCCTATGCCGACGCGGACGAGGCGAAGGCCGTCTTCAGCAAGACGAAGGGCCTGAAGGTCTGCCAGAGTGCCGACCTCCCCACGCTCTATCTGCAGACCAAGAGCGGCAAGACCACCGCCATCGAGAAGAGCAAGCTGAACTCATAGACCGGCGCCTATCTGCTGGTGGACGTGGACGGCACCGTGCTGGCCATGGGCGAGCTGGATACGTTCAAGTGCCACGGCAACTCCACCATGCAGCCCGACAAGAAGCCCTTCAAGATCAAGCTGTCGAAAAAAGAGTCGCTGCTGGGCATGAACAAGCTGTCCCGCTGGATCCTGCTGGCCAACCAGTATGACCAGACGGCCATCCGCAACACGGTCTGCCTCAAGCTGGCCGCGGCCGCCGGGCTGCCCTATACGCCCCAGTGCCGCGCCGTGGACCTGTACATCAACGGCAACTACCGCGGCAATTACCTGCTTTGTGAAAAGATCGAGATCGGCAAGAACATGCTCCCGATCACCGACCTTGAGAAGGCCACCGAGGAGGCCAACGACGCGCCGCTCGACAGCTACCCCTATGTCAAGGGCAGCAGCAAGGACCTCGGCCTGGAGGGCGGCACCTTCACGGTCGGCAAGACGTTCAGCAACAAGCGCAGCCTGCCCGGCTGGAAGGCGATGAAGGGCGGCGACTGGACCGCGCGCGAGATCCCCAACGATCCCGAGGACATCACCGGCGGCTACCTCCTCCAGGCGGGCACCAAATATGATGGCGACACCACCGCCCATTTCGTCACCTCCTCCTCGGGCTGGAGGATCTTCTTCCGCAGCCCCAAGGAGGCCTCCGTGGCCCAGGTTCGCTATGTGCTCACGCTGCTGGAAAAGCTGGACCGTGCCATCGACCGGAAGGACTATGCTGCCCTCACCCAGATCATCGATGTGGATGAATGGGCTTCTCGCTATATCTTTGAGGAGTTCACCGGCAATTATGACGGCGGCACCGGCAGCTTCTATATGTACAAGGACGTCGACAGCGTCGATCCGCTGCTGCACTGCGGCCCTGTCTGGGACTATGACACCGCGCTGGGCGCCAAGACGGCCGTCTCCAACGCCTCGGCGATCCTGCTCGGCTACGCCGACACGGCCTTCGTCAAGTTCGACTTCAACCCGCTCTATCGCCTGACCCAGATCCCCGAGTTCATGGAGCGGGTCAAGGCCATCTATGCCGAGACCTATCGGCCCCTCATCCGCGTCCTGCTGGGCGAGGAGACCAGCGCCGACGGCTCGCTGCTCAGCATCCGCGAGGAATCCGCCGCCATCAGCGCCAGCTACGCCATGAACTATACGCGCTGGAGCTATGAGATGCACAAGCGCTTCGTGAACCCCGGCTTCACCGAACAGGCTGGCCTCGACTATCTGGTCGACTGGGTCGAAAAGCGCATGGCCTACCTCGACAGCGTGTGGCTCAGCACGGAGGAGAAGTGACCATGATGAAGCGTCTGCCCATCCTGCTGCTCCTGCTCCTCCTGCTCGTGCCCGCCGCCGGCGCCGCTTCCGCGCTCGATACGCTCTACCTCTCCTTCCGTCCCTGCGAGGACGGCGCGTCCCTGCCGGTCGATGCCATCGCCTGGACCGAGTCCGGAGGGAAGTATTACCTGATGCTGCCCGGCGTGGCCGATCTTCAGGACGCCCGCCTCTGGTACGACGGCACCGACGCCTCCATCACCGTGAACGGCCAGGAGATCCGCAGCGGCACCCGCTTTTCCGGGATCGACGAGGGCTCGGTGCTGACGGTCTCCTCCTCAAAGAAGACCTATTCCGTCACCGTGATGCGAGGCTCCGCCATCAGCGCCTTCTTCATCACCACCGAGAGCGGCAGTATGGCCGCGGTCGACAAGAAGAAGGGCATCGAGGAGGCCGGCGACGCGCTGTTCATCGAGCCCGACGGCCGTGTCGCCTATGAGGGCGGCATGGAATACATCCGCCTGCGCGGCAACGTGGCCACCACCCTCGACAAGAAGAACTATTCCGTCAAGCTGGAGAGCGGCGCGAACTTCCTCAAGATGGGCAAGGCGAAGTGCTGGGTGCTGCTGGGCAGCGGGCGTGACAACTCCATCCTCCGCAACCAGATCGTGTATGAGATGGCCGCCTATGTGGGCCTGCAGTACACGCCGCAGGTCGCGCAGGTCGATGTCTATCTCGACCACGACTACCATGGTGTCTATCTGCTGGCTGAAAAGATCGAGGTGGACGACGACCGCGTCGACATCGCCGACCTGGAGGAAGCCAACAAGGCCGTGAACGACCAGCCCCTCGACAGCTACTCCATCGTGGGCAACCTGGGCCAGAGCAAGAAGAACACCAGCAAGGCCTACCGGCTCGATCACGATCCCGAAGACATCACCGGCGGCTATATCGTCGAGTATGAGAACTACCGTGTCCGCTACGGCTATGAGAAGGTCGGCTTCACGACCTCCCGCGGCAAGGTGCTGGTGGTCAAAGCCCCCAAGCACTGCTCCGAAGCCGAGATGGAGTACATCTCCTCCTTCATGCAGAGCTATGAGAACGCCATCTTCGCCAAGGACGGCATCGACAAGAAGACCGGCAAGCGCTATGACGAGCTGGTCGACTTCGATTCGCTGGTGCTCAAGTACATGCTGGAATAGATCAGCATGAACGAGGACGGCAACGGCAGCAGCCAGTATTATTACAAGCCCGCCGACAGCCAGAGCACCAAGGCCTATGCCGGCCCCTGCTGGGACTACGACAGCACCTTCGCCTGCTTCGCCCCCAGCAAGGCGCGCGAGGGCATCATCAAGGCCGACGCCTTCCACACCAACAAAGGCGCGAGCAGCGACTACTGGTGGCCCCAGCTCTACCTCAAGACCGAGTTCAAGGACGCCGTGATGGCCGCCTGGAAGAGCAAGTACCGCACCGCCATGCAGATCCTAATGGGCGAAGCGCTGGACGTCACCGGGCAGCTGCAGTCGGTGGATACCTACGCCGCCGCCATCGCGAAGAGCGCCGAGATGAACTTCCTGCGCTGGCCGATCTCGTCCTCCAAGTTCGCGCGCAACGTCAAGCGCACCGGCCTCACCTGGGAGGCCAACCTGACCTACCTCAAGAGCATCCTGCGCACGCGCTTCGATTTCCTCGACAAGCAGTGGAACAAGTGATCGGTATGACAGCACAAGAAAAAGGAGCCTCACGGCTCCTTTTCTTTATGGGATGGCTCAGGCCTTGCGAAGCGTGATGACCACGTGGCGGTTCGGCTCCTCGCCCTCGGAATGCGTGTCCACGAGCTCATTGGCCTGCAGCGCGCTGTGGATGATGCGGCGCTCGTAGGGGTTCATGGGCTCCAGGCTCACCTTGCGGTCGGTCTTCACCGCCTTGTTGGCCATGCGGTTGGCCAGGCGGATCAGGGTGTCCTCGCGCTTGGCGCGGTAGTTCTCGGTGTCCAGGGTCACGCGGGTGTAGCCCTCCTGGCCACGGTTCACCTTCAGGCTGGTGAGGTACTGCAGGGCATCCAGCGTCTCGCCGCGGCGGCCGATCAGCACGCCCAGCGTGTCGCCGGTCATCTGCGCGAACACATTGCCATCCTCATCGGTGCCCATGGCGATCTGGACGTCCACGCCCATCAGGCCGGTGAGCTCCTTCAGGAAGTCACGCGCCTTGCCGGTGGGGGAATCGGGCGTCACGGCCTCATCCGCCAGCATGGTGATCACGGGCTTCTCCATGGGCTTCGCGGGCGCCTTGGGCGGCAGGGGCTTCTTCTCGGCCGCGGGCTTCTCCTCGCCCTCCTCGGCGGCGGGGCGGGGCTGCTTGTTGGCGGGCTTGCGCCTGCGCGGGCGCTTCTTCTGCTCGGGCGCGGGCTGCTCGGCCTCGTTCTCGGCAGCGGGGACCTCCGCGGGCTCCTCGGCCTTCACGGGCACGGGCTCCTCCACGGGCTCCTCGGCCTTCACAGCGGGGACCTCGGCCTTGGGGGCCTCGCGGCGTACGGGCTTGGGGGCTTCACGGCGCACAGGCTCGGCCTTGGGCGCCTCCTTCACGGCGGGGGCCTCCTCTGCCACGGGGGCGGGCGCGGCCTTCACAGGCGCCGCCTCCTTCTTCACGCCCAGGATGGAGAGCAGGTCCTCTTCCTCCTCCTGCTGCTTCAGGGTCACGCGGATCTTGGTGGGACGGCTGCCGAACAGGCCGAAGAGGCCCTTGCTGCCCTCCTCCAGGGTCAGGACTTCCACATCATTGATGGAAGCATCCAGCTCCTTCAGAGCCGCGTCCAATGCCTCCTCATAGGTCTTGGCGCTCTTCTCGACGCTCTTCATTTCACAATGCCCTCCGCTTCAGCGCTGGCCTGCTTCTTGTCCTTCAGGTCCAGATACTTGTTGATCGCCACCGTCTCGACCATCGCGATCAGGTTGGACGCCACCCAATACAGGGCGAACATGCCGTTGTAGCTGGAGCAGATCCACAGGGAGAACAGCGGGAAGAACCAGGTCATGAAGGCGCCGGTGCCGGCGGCCTGGGACTGGTCAGGCAGCTTGTTGCCCTGCGCATCGGTCTGGGCCGGCTGCGTGGGATTGAGCTTGGTCATCAGGAACTGAGAGCCGGCAGACAGCACAGGCAGGATGAACAGGCCGTTCCAGTCCTTCATGACCGACAGCGTGGTGATCCACAGGTTGAAGGTCCAGCCGGACATCGCGCCGCTCTCGGCATAGAAGGAGGTCGTCTGCAGATAGCTGTTGATGGTAGAGATGGTGGTCTGCAGGTTCGCGCTGGTGAAGCTGTCCGCCGTCAGCGCGAGCTCAGGCAGGGTGGTCTGCAGCTGAGCCAGCACATCGCCGGTGAAGACCTGGGTCCAGGTGTTCACGTCGGTCACCTGCTGCATCATGGCCAGGTTCGGCAGTGCCGAATTGAAGGGGCTGTCGGGCATCCACACGTTCTTGATCCACAGCCAGCTCTCGAACTGGGGCGCGTTGCCCTGCAGCATGCTCAGCACCTGCTGCACGATCTGCTCGTTCGCCACCATGCGCATGGCGGCGAACATGGCGAACAGGATGGGCATGGTGAGCAGCATGGGCAGGCAGGAGGACAGCGGATTGATGTGCTCCTTCTTGTACAGCTCGCTCATCTTCTGGTTGAGCTTGTCCTTGTCGTTGGCATACCGCTGCTGCAGCTTGTTCAGCTGGGGCTGGATCTTCGCCGTCTTGCGCATCGAGACCCTGCTCTTGTAGTCGAAGGGCAGGATGATGCAGCGGATGAAGAACGTGAAGACCACAACGGACCAGCCGTAGTTGCCGATCCAGCTGTTGATGCCCACCAGGATGCCTTTCAGGAATTCGTTCATGGAGTCATTCCCTTCTGATGGTCACAAGGGGATCCTCGGGCACGGGGTCATAGCCGCCCTTGCTGAACGGGTTGCAGCGGAGCACGCGCCAGGCCGCCATCCTCCCACCCTTCAGCGCGCCATACCGTTCCACCGCGGTCAGCGCGTATTGGGAGCAGGTGGGGAAATAGCGGCAGCACGGCTTCCCCTTGCGGGGGCTCAGCTGGCGGCGATAGAAACGGATGCACCAGAGCATGAAGCGCTTCACTGGGCGCGATCCCCCTCCGAGCGCAGGGCGCCGTGCTTCCTGAGCAGGTAGCGCACGTCCTTCTGCAGGCTCTGGAAGGTGGCCTCCGCGGCTGATGGTCTGGCTACGATGATGTACAGGCCGTTCTTCACATCCCCCAGATAGGGCCGGAAGCATTCGCGCAGGCGGCGCTTGACCTTGTTGCGGGTCACCGCGTTGCCCACCTTCTTGCTGACGGAAAAACCGACCTGCGTGCTCCGGCCCTTGGCCACGAGCATGACCAGATCATGACAGGCGGCGCTCCTTCCGCGATGGTACACGTACTGGAACGCCTTGTTTTTTTGCAGCCGATAGCGTCTTTCCATGCGATGGTCTCTCCCGGAGAGCAAGCTCTCCTTCTTTCCTGGTCGATCCGTGCCGGGATCTCCGGGTCCGGGCAGGCAGCTGCCTGCTCGCTATGCTCAGCCCGGGGCAGGCCCGGGGAGAAAGCCGATCCAAAGGAAAAGTCCGGTCCCCGATCGCCTGGCGGCGAGAGATCGGACTTTATCCACGATCCGCGATCAGACGGTCAGCTCTTTGCGGCCGCGACGACGGCGGGCGGCCAGCACACGGCGGCCGTTCTTGGTGGACATACGGGCGCGGAAGCCGTGCACCTTGCTGCGCTGACGCTTCTTGGGCTGAAAGGTACGGAACATGGTCAACACTCCTCATCGATCAGATCATCAGGCTCTCGCCCGAAATTGCTACGATACAGCCTTATCAGTATACAGCCAAGCGCCCCGCTTGTCAAGATGCGATCTTGGCTGCGTCACAGAAAACTCGGGTCAGCAGCCCTTCGCGAGCCGCTCCCTCGCCTGGGCGATGCGCGCCATGCACTCCTCGCGGCCCAGCAGCGCGGCGTTCTCGAAGAAGCCGCCCGGCGTGTTCGCCGTGCCGGTGATCGCGATGCGCAGCGGCCAGAGCACGGTGCCGTTCTTCATGCCGGAGGCCGCGATGACGGGCATCACCGCGTCGTGCAGCGCGGTCTCGGTCCAGTCGCTCACCTGCTCCAGCACGGGCGTGTAGTCGGCCAGCACCTGGGCCGCCACCTCGGCGGTGCACTTGCTCTTCTTGTTGGTGTACAGCGCCAGATCGTACTCCGGCAGCTGTCCCAGATAGGCCACCATGGGCGGCAGCTCGTTGAAGACCTGGATGCGGGTCTGCACCAGCTCGCACAGGCGGCGATAGTCGATGCCCTTGCCCGCCAGCGCCTCATCCAGCCAGGGCGTGGCCGTCTCCAGGAACTTCTCCGCGGGCATCTCCTGGATGTACTTGCCGTTGAAGAAGTTCAGCTTGTTCACATCGAAGATGCCGGGCGCGTTGTTCAGCCTGTGGATATCGAAGGCGTCGATCAGCTCCTCCAGGGTGAAGAACTCGCGCTCGGTGCCGGGGTTCCAGCCCACCAGCACCAGGTAGTTGATCAGCGCCTCGGTCAGGTAGCCCTTCTTGATGAAGTCGCTGTAGTAGGCGTCGCCGTCGCGCTTGCTCAGCTTGTGCTGGCTGTCGCGCATGACGGTGGTCAGATGGATGTACTCGGGGATCTGCCAGCCGAAGGCATCATACAGATAATTGTACTTGGGCGTGGAGGACAGGTACTCCATGCCGCGCATCACATGGGTGATGCCCATCAGGTGGTCGTCGATCACGTTGGCGAAGTTGTAGGTCGGCATGCCGTCCTGCTTGATGAGCACCATGTCGTCCATGGTGTCGGCGTTGCGGAAGGTCATGTGGCCGAACACCACATCATCATAGCTGGTCTCGCCCTCGGTGGGCGCGTTCATGCGGATGACATAGGGCGTACCGGCCGCCAGCTTCTCCTCCACCTCGGCCTGGGAGAGCCCGAGGCACTTCTTGTCATACTTCCACACGCCGCCGGCGGCCTTCACGGCGTCGCGGCGGGCGTTCAGCTCGCACTCGGAGCAGAAGCAGTAATAGGCGTGACCGCTCTTCACCAGCTGCTGGGCATAGGGCAGGTAGAGGGGCTTGCGCTCGCTCTGGATATAGGGGCCCACGGGACCGCCGATGTCCGGGCCCTCGTCCCAGTCCATGCCGCAGCCCTTGAGCGTATCATAGATGACCTCGGTCGCGCCCTCCACGAAGCGCTCCTGGTCGGTGTCCTCGATGCGCAGGATGAACTTGCCGCCCATCTTCTTGGCGAAGAGGTAATTATAGAGCGCCGTGCGCAGGCCGCCCAGGTGCATGAAGCCCGTGGGGCTGGGCGCGAATCTCGTGCGAACTTCCATATCGATCCTCCGTTTACTTCTTGGGGGCCGTGAAGGCGGCCTTCAGTTCCACCGTGCGGTCATACACCGGCAGCTCCTCGGTGGAATCGGGGTCCTTGCAGAAATAGCCCGTGCGCAGGAACTGGAAGGTGGTACCCACCTCGCAGTCCTTCACGATGGGCTCGGCCACGCCGCGCAGCACGATCTCGCTGTCCGGGGCCAGGCGGGAGATGAAGTCCTTCTTCAGGGCCGAGGCGGGCAGCGCGGCGGTCTCCTCCACGCTGTCGGGATCGGCGGGCTCCTCCGCGGCGGCCTCGAGGTCCTCATCGGCCGAGAGCAGCGGCGAATACAGGCGCGCCTCGAAGGGCACCGCGTCGGCGGCGTTGACCCAGTGCAGCACCTTGCCCTTGATCTTGCGGTCGGCGCCGGGCGTGCCGGAGGCGCTGTCCATGTCCACCTCGCAGTGGACGGCGGTCACATGGCCCTCCTCGTCCTTGTCGCAGCCCACGCACTTCACGATGTAGGCGCCCTTCAGCCGCACCTCGAAGCCGGGGTACATGCGCTGGAACTTCTTGACCGGCACCTCCATGAAGTCGTCCTGCTCGATGTACAGCTCGCGGCCGAAGCGCACGGTGTGGCTGCCCATCTCAGGATGGTCGGGGTGGTCCTCCATCGTCAGCTCCACGGTCTTGTCGGCGTCCCAGTTGTCCAGGATGACCTTCAGGGGGCGCAGCACGGCCATGGCGCGGCGGCTCTTGTCGCCCAGATCGTCGCGGACGCAGGCCTCCAGCATGGCCAGATCCACGGTGGAATCGGCCTTGCTCATGCCGATGCGGTCCACGAAGTCGCGGATGGCGGCGCCGGTGTAGCCGCGGCGGCGCAGGGCGCTCAGGGTGGGCATGCGGGGATCGTCCCAGCCGCGCACATAGCCGCCCTCCACCAGCTGGCGGAGATAGCGCTTGCTCATCACGGTCTGGGTCATGTTCAGGCGCGCGAACTCGATCTGCCTCGGATGCGCGGGCAGCAGGTTCTGGGCGTGGTCCACCACCCAGTCATACAGCGGGCGATGGATCTCGTACTCCAGCGAGCACAGGGAGTGGCTGATGCCCTCCATCGCGTCGCCGATGGGGTGCGCGAAGTCGTACATCGGGTAGATGCACCACTTGTTGCCGGTGCGCCAGTGCTCCTTATAGAGGATGCGGTACATGGCGGGGTCGCGCATCACGATGTTGGGCGAGGCCATGTCGATCTTCATGCGCAGGGTCTTGGTCTTCTCGGCGAACTCACCGGCGCGCATGCGGCGGAACAGGTCCAGCGACTCCTCCGCCGGGCGGTCGCGCCAGGGGCTGTTCTTGCCGGGCTCGGTGAGGGTGCCGCGGTAGGCGCGCATCTCATCGGGTGTCAGCTCGTCCACATAGGCCAGACCGCGCCGGATCCAGTCCTCGGCGATCTCATAGCACTTGTCATAATAGTCCGAGGCATAGAACAGGCCGCCGGTCCAATGGAAGCCCAGCCAGTGGATGTCCTTCTTGATGGCCTCCACATACTCGGTGTCTTCCTTGGCGGGGTTGGTATCGTCGAAGCGCAGGTTGCACTGGCCGCCATAGCGTTCGGCGGTCAGGAAGTCCATGATCAGCGCCTTGCAGTGTCCGATATGCATATAACCGTTGGGCTCGGGAGGGAAGCGCGTATGGACCTGCGTATACTTGCCTTCCTTCAGGTCCTCCTCGATCGCGTCCCAGATAAAGTTGCTGCGGCCGTTCTTCTCTTCCATGACGGACAGCTCCCCTTTCTCATCAGGTGCCCTTTCAGAGGGGCATCGATATACAGGATATCATTATACACGACCCGATGATGGATGGCAAGGATCAAAAGCGGCGGCGGCGCCTTTCCGGCCGCAGCAAAAAAGCTCCCCGGTCCGGGGAGCTGTCGGTGCAGACGCCTGACGGATCCCTCCGTCATTCCGCCTTCTGCTCGATGCAGTACATGTTGAAGGTGCCCTGGGCCAGCAGCCGGCCGTCCTCGGCCGTCAGGCGCACGAGCACAGTGACCAGGCTGCGTCCGCGGTGCAGGATCTGGCCCTCCGAGAGGATCATGCCCTCGCGGATGCTGGAGATGTACTGGATATGGCTGTCGGAGGTCACATAGCCGCGGCCGTCCATATGGGCCGTGACGCCGGCGGTGCAGTCGGCCACCGTGAACAGGAAGCCGCCGTGGGCGATGCCGTGACCGTTGGTGAACTCCTCCCGCAGCTCCACGCGCATGCGCACCCGGTCCGCCTCCGCCTCCACGGGCTCGATGCCCTTGGCGATCACAAAGCGGTTGCGGGTCAGGACGCGGCGGGCGCGGTCGAGGTACACATCCACCGCGGGCTCCGTGGGCAGCAGGCCCAGGCGCTCGGCGGCCAGCTTCTTGGTGTCGCCCAGCCGGATCTTGCCGGTCGCGGTCGTGGGCAGCTCATCCAGGAAGAGGAAGTAGCGCGGCACCTTATAATAAGCAAGGCGCGCCTTCAGGTGCTCCCGCAGCGCCTCCTCCGTGATGGTCTGGCCCTCCTGCAGGCTCAGGCAGGCACAGACCTCCTCGCCGAAGTGCTCGTCCGGCACGCCCACCACCTTGTACTGGCGCAGCTGGGGCAGGTCGGACAGCGCGGCCTCGATCTCGCCGGGGCTGATGTTCTCGCCGCCGCGGATGATCAGCTCCTTCAGCCTGCCGGAGAGGGTGATGTTCCCATCCTCCCGCAGTGTGCCCAGGTCGCCGGTATGCAGCCAGCCCTCAGCGTCGATCGCGGCGCTCTGGGCCTCCGGGCAGCGGCAGTAGCCCTGCATGACCAGGTAGCCCCGCACGCAGATCTCGCCGGGCTGGCCCGCGGGCAGGGCCTCGCCAGTATGCAGGTCGGCGATCTTGCCCTCCACGTGCGCCATGAAATGGCCGATGGTGTGGCTGCGCACCTCCAGGGGCGCGTCATAGTCGCAGATGGTGAGGCCGGCCGTGGTCTCGGTCTGGCCCAGGCTGGAGAGCAGCCGCATCCCCAGCTCCCGCTCGATGCGCTCGAACAGCTCCGGCGGATAGGACGAGCCGCCGATGATGCCCGTGCGCAGCGTGCTCACCGCCTCCGGCGTCAGGTCGCCGCGACTGATGAGCGCCTTATACATGGCGGGCACGCTGGAGAGCACCGTGCACCGTCCGTCACGGATGCAGGCCAGGATGTTGCCGGTATGCCGGTCCGCGGGGATGCACAGGCAGCCGCCCACGGCCAGTGCGGCCATCAGGTCCACCGAGATGCAGAAGCAGTGGAACATGGGCAGCGCAGCGCAGAAGCGGTCCTCACAGGTGGCACGCAGGTCGTCCGCCTGCAGCCGTCCGCCGTTCACGCGGGCGTGGTGGCTGCTCATCACCGCCTTGGGCAGGCTGCTGCTGCCGCTGGTGAAGAGGATGACCGCCGTCTGCCGGCAGGAGACCTCGCTCTCCATGCGGCGCACGTCGTCCATCCGCTCCGGGTCGGCATGGTCGAGCAGCGGCGCGCAGAGCGAGCTCGCGGCGGAGGCCACCACGGCGCAGCCCTTCATGGGGTAGCGCTCCGGCACCTGCGAGAGCAGCTCATCCACCGCCGCGCCCTTGTGGCTGCAGCCGACGAGGAACCAGGCCGACTCGGTCAGCTCCAGCCGGGCCGAGACCTCACTGGGGCTCAGGCTCGTGTTCAGCATCACGGCCACCGCGCCGATGAGCTGGATCGCGTAATAGGCCGCGACGGTCTCCGGCTCGATCTCGGCCAGCACACCGACCCTGTCCCCGGGACGCACGCCCATCGCGACCAGGGCGGTGGCGGCGCGCTCCGTCTCCCGTTCCAGTTCCTCATAACTCCACACGCCTTCCGGAGACCACACCGCGTCCCGCTCGGGGTACCGGGCCGCCGTCTGCCGGAGCAGACCGCCCACCGTAAGATCGGACAAAGGCAGCATAAGGGGTCCTTCTTTTCTTTCAAAGTCTGCCGGCAGGGGCCGTCGGCAGCCGCGGAGATGACCGGATCAGGGGTCCCGCTCCTCAGGCGGCGCGCTCCCCTGGTCCGGCCGGGGCAGCCGCCCTTTATAGAGCTATAGCACATCGAGCTTCAGGTAGTGCTCGATGTATTCCAGCACATGATAGCTGTACAGCAGCCGGGAACGCAACATGGGGTCGTCCAGGCTCTGCCCCAGGATCTCCTCGATCTTCGAGATCTTATAGAGCATCGTGTTCCGGTGCAGGTACAGCTCCCGCGCGGCCTCGGCGGCGTTGCGGTCGGTGGTCAGGTAGACATAGAGCACATGGCACAGCTCGCTGTCATGCTTGCGGTCATGGCGGAGCAGGCGGATGAGCGAGGGATGGCACAGGTAGATATAGTCCGTGATGCCATAGATGTCCTTCAGGCCCAGCGTCGCCAGCTCGATCTGCTGGTACACCGCGTAGTCCTCATAGTAGAAGACCCTTTGGCGCGGATCGCCGCACATGGCCCGCCCCAGGCGGATCGTCGCGCGTGTCTGCTGATAGATCGGCGCGAGCGAGGTGAGGAACTTGGAATAGTTGCCCACCGCCATGTATCCGTTATAGTAATCGAGGATGTGGGTCACGGCCTCCGTGTCGAACTCATAGCGCGGTGACGGGCTCGTCTTGCGCGCCAGGATGAGGATCTCGTTGCGGTAGATGGTGATGTTGCTGAAGGGGAAGATCTGCTGCAGCTGGCTCACCACATAGTTCCATGGGATGTTCGGCGGCGCCGCGACCGGCGCGAACGGCCCCTCTCCCTGCTTGGGGAAGGCCGGCTCCGTCTCGTTCGGGAAGGCCACGACCAGCGGATGATAATAGGAGCGGATGACCAGCGGCACCTGCTTCAGCCGCTCCTCCAGCTCCTCCGGATCGCGCAGCCGGAACTCGATCAGGTCGGCGACCAGGCTGGAGAAGGCCGCGTTCCCGCCATAGGAGGCGCTCCGCCCGCTGAGCATGTATTCGCGCAGATAATGGATGAGCACCCGGCACAGGTCGGGGTAGAGCGGCTCAAGGACATCCGTGCGCAGCACCACCACCAGGCGGCCCACCACCGTGTCCTCATACTCGATGGGCCACATGCTGGTGCTCAGCCCGGACGCTGCCGAGGCGTATTCGATGTAGCCCAGCTCGTCGGCGCTCGGCTTACGCTCGCCCACATGGCCCGTGATCTCCTTGAACTGGTCGAAGGAGAGGTAGCCGTCCTGCTGCAGCTGATCGATGAGGGGATCGCGCAGCCCGGGCTCATAGCAGCCGGCCAGCACCTTATAGCCCGCGTTGAGCATGACCATCGTGACCCGCATCCCGTCATAGGCGCAGTCCAGGATCTTCTGGAAGCCCTCGTTCGAGAGCACGGCCCGCTGCAGCGAGCGCTCCCATTCCAGGAACCTGTGCACATGGTACTGCACCTTGTTATAGAGGCCCAGCAGGTCCAGGTCCGTCTGGATCAGGGTGATATGGTCCGGGAGCGGCAGGGCGTCCAGCTCCGGCGAGCTTCCCGCGCAGATGAACAGATAGGGCTCATCCGGCACCAGCTTGCGGCACAGGGCGTCCTGTACGGTCCGCGGGTCGCCGATATAGAGGCACTCCGGCGGCAGGACGCTCTTCCAGTCGTTCAGCAGCACGATGCCGCCGCTGCAGTCGGGCCACGAGCTGCCCAGCCTTGAGGACACGATGCAGCTCTTCAGCCACCCGACCAGCATCGACGGTGTATAGAACATCTGACAGGCCGCCTCCTTCCGCGCAGGCGTGATGACCTGACTATCATGATATCATGATCTCGCCATCATGTCAAGATCTTCGGGCCGAAGATCCCGGCAGGAAGAGAAAGAGCACCGACCACATGCACGGCCGGTGCTCTTTGATATCCATCTCACACTCATCTCATACTTATCTCAAATAAGATCGATAGAGGTCTCGACCGCTGCGGCGGTCGACCAGTGGGCTTTCCGATCGCCCTCTGGGCTGCTTCGGATCCCCCACTTTTGTAGGTCATTTCTATTTGAGGATAATATCAAATAAGATCGACCGGGGTCTCGCGCATGCGGTGCCAACAGTCCACTGGGCTGCTGGCCCAGAGGGCTTTCCGGTCCTACCGCGAACTCAGAGCGGCTCGATCCCGCCACCGGCGACAGCCGCTCTTCGCCCTCTGGACTGCTTCGGATCCCCGCTCTTGCAGGCCGTTATTTGAGGATCGTCCGAGTGGCGCTCTCCGCTGTCACTCCTTTTCCGCCCACTGCAGCGAGCGCTGCACCGCCTTGTGCCAGCCGGCCATCAGGCGGGTGCGGTCGGCGGCGGGCATCGCGGGCTCATAGAGCAGGTCGCGCTTCCAGGCCCGGGCAGTGTCCTCCACCGAGCTGTAGACGCCCACCGCCAGGCCGGCCAGCAGGGCCGCGCCCAGGGCCGTGGTCTCCATCACCTGCGGGCGCACCACCGGCATGTTCAGGATATCGGCCTGGAACTGCATCAGGAAGCCGTTGGCGCTGGCGCCGCCGTCCACCTGCAGCTGCTCGGGCACGAAGCCGCAGTCCCGGATCATGGCGCCCATCAGGTCGGCGCTCTGGTACGCGATGGACTCCAGCGCCGCGCGCACCACATGGGCCCGTCCGGTGCCGCGCGTGAGGCCGATCAGCGTGCCGCGGCTGTACATATCCCAGTAGGGCGCGCCAAGGCCCGTGAAGGCGGGCACCAGATACACGCCGCCGGTATCCTTCACCGAGGTCGCCACCGCCTCGCTCTCGGCGCTGTTGGCGATCAGCTTCATCTCGTCGCGCAGCCACTGGATGGCCGCGCCGCCCACGAACACGCTGCCCTCCAGCGCGTAGGTCGGCTTTCCGCCGATCCTCCAGGCCATGGTGCTCAGCAGGCCATGCTCCGAGCGCACCAGCCTGTCGCCCGTGTCCATCAGCAGGAAGCAGCCCGTGCCATAGGTGTTCTTCACCGAGCCGGGCTTCAGGCAGGCCTGGCCGAACAGCGAGGCATGCTGGTCGCCGGCCAGCGCCGCCACGGGGATGGGCCGGCCCAGGATGGCGGGATCGAGCATGCCCACCACCTCGCTGGAATCCACCACCCGGGGCAGGCAGGCGCGCGGCACGTTCAGCATGCGCAGCAGCTCATCGTCCCAGTCCTGCTTCTCCAGGTCGAACATCATGGTGCGGCCGGCGTTCGTGGCGTCGGTCACATGGGGGCGGCCGGTCACCAGGTTCCAGCACAGGAAGCTGTCCACCGTGCCGAAGCACAGCTCGCCACGCTCGGCCCGCTCATGCAGATCCAGGTGGTCCAGGATCCAGGCCAGCTTGGTGCCCGAGAAGTAGGCGTCCGGCACCAGACCCGTCTTCTTCCGGATCATGTCGGCATAGCCCTCGGCCACCAGCCGGTCCACCAGGGGCGCGGTGCGGCGGCACTGCCACACGATGGCATTATAGACGCAGCGGCCCGTGGCCTTGTCCCACACCAGGGTGGTCTCGCGCTGGTTGGTGATGCCGATGGCCGCGATCTGCCCCACCGGCACACCGCTCATGGCCACGGCCTCCTGCAGCGCCCTGATCTGCGAACCAAGGATGTCGTTCGGGTCATGCTCCACCCAGCCGGGCTGCGGATAGATCTGCGGATACTCCACATTGCGGCTCGCCATGATCTGTCCGTCGGTGCTGAAGACCACCGCGCGCGAGCTCGTCGTGCCCTGGTCCAGGGCGACCAGATACCGTTCCATCTTGTCATGCTCCTTTCGTTCGATCAGGGCTCAGAATGCTCTTCCTCGGGCTCGAAGGGGCCCTCCTCGGGGTCGTAGCCCTCCCGGCAGTTGACCTTGGCGCCCGCCGGCAACGGGATCCGGACCGGGTAGCGCAGCAGCGGATCGTCGGTCTCCTCCATCCAGCGCCGCAGCCGGGCCCAAAGGTCCGCGTACGCTCTGGCGTAGCGCGGATCGTGCGCCACATCCTGCTTCTCCGCCGGATCGACGACCAGATCGTAGAGCTCGTCCCGAGGCGGTACGCTCTCCATATAGCCCGCCCTGCGCAGGGCGTCCTTGGCGGGCGACGCATCGATGTTCGGGGCGATCACGCCGTCATACTCATCGTAGCGCACGATCAGCTTATACCGGTCGGTGCGCACACAGCGCATGGGCTCATAGGCCGCGTGATAATTGACCTCCGCAAAGATCTGCTCGCGCACCGGCTCCCCGCGCTCCAGCAGCGGCAGCAGCGAGACGCCCTGCAGCCAGTCCGGCTCCGGCACGCCCGTCAGCGCGCACAGCGTGGGGAACACGTCGATCTGCGACACGAGCCCGTCGCACACCACGCCCTTCCTCTTCATGCCCGGGTACCGCAGCAGCATCGCCACGCCGATCCCGGCGTCATAGAGCGTGCATTTCATGAAGGGCCAGGCGATGCCGTGGTCGGTCGACATCAGCACCACCGTGTCTTCCGCCAGGCCGCCGCGCTCCAGCGCCTCCAGCACCTGCCCCAGGCAGTCATCCACCGCCATCGCGGCGCACTGGTAGTCCGCCATATCGGCCCGGTCCTCCGGGGTGTCCGCCACCGTGGGCGGCACCCGCACATAGTCCGGGTCGATCTGCTTCCTCTCGTGCGGCGGATAGGGCCGATGGGTATCGACCAGCCCATAGGACAGGAAGAAGGGCTTCTCATGCTTCTGGGCCAGATAGTCGCACACCAGCCCCGCGTTCCGAGTGTCCCAGTCGATGAAGTCCATCGACACGCCCAGCCACGGCGTGAAGGGCAGCAGCACATCATAGCCCAGCGCGTCGTCCCGCGTGGCCTCATGCTGCACGCCGCACAGCACGGTCTCGTAGCCGTGGGCCGAGAACCAGGAGGCCATCGTCTGCCGCGTGTCCTTCAGCGCCGCGCCGCGATGCGCCAGGCCCAGCATGCCCGAGGAATGCGCCGCCATGCCGGTCATCAGCGCCGCGCGGCTGGGGGAGCAGGTCGGCGCCGCGCTGTAGGCCTGGCGGAACAGGATGCCCTCCCGGGCCAGCGCCATGGTGTGCGGCATCGGCACCGCCTCCCCATAGGGCTGCCAATAGCGTCCGCTGTCGTGGGTATGGATATACAGGATGTTCATCCTTCTGCCTCCGGTCACGATGTTCATTGATGTCATCTTATCACGATCTTCTCCGTTCCGCAAGGCACGATCCCTCTCGACATCGGCGGCGCGGGGTGCTATCATGCCGATCGTAGGAAGGAGGCCGCGGCATTGAGGGACCTGAGCATCATGATCAAGCCCGTATCGGGGCGCTGTCAGCTGCGCTGTGGCTATTGCTTCTACCGTGACGCGGCGGAGCGTCGCGCCGTTCCTTGTCCCGGTCCCATGAGCCTCGAGACCGCGGAGCGGCTCCTGCGGCAGGTCTTCCGGGACGCTGCCCCCGGTGACCGGGTCAGCTTCTGCTTCCAGGGCGGAGAACCGACGCTCATCGGCGCGGCGTTCCTGCGTTCCTTTGTCGATAGGGCCGAGGTCCTGAGCCGCGGCGCGGAGCTGAGCTGGTCCATCCAGACCCATGGTCTGCTGCTCGGCGATGAGCTCCTGTCCCTGTTCCGTGAGCGCTCGTTCCTCGTGGGGCTGTCCTTCGATCTGCTCCCCGAGGTCCATGACGCGGCCCGTGTCGATCCCCGCGGCACGCCGACCGCCTCGCGGGTCCTCCGGGCGGCGGAGCGGCTGGCCCGGGAAGGCATCGACTTCAATATCCTGGCCACGCTCACCCGCCCTCTGGCCCAAAGGCCGCGGGAGGCCTGGGACGTCATCCGGCAGCACGGCTTCCGCTTCGTGCAGATCACGCCCTGCGCCGCGCCGCTCGGCCCCGTCGATGGCGATCCGTGGAGCCTGACGCCGCGGCTCTTCGCTTCCTTCACCTCACAGCTGTTCGACCTCTGGCATGAGGCCTTCCTCTCGGGGGACTATATCAGCGTCAAGCTCTTCGACGATCTGGTCCATCGGCTGGCCTTTGGATCCGTCACCGCCTGCGGGCTGGACGGCCGCTGCCGGCCGCAGCTGGTGGTCGAGGCTGACGGCAGCGTCTATCCCTGCGACTTCTATTGCCTCGACGATCTGCGCCTGGGCGATCTGCGGACCGATCCTCCCGAGGTCCTGCTGGACCGTGCCGCCGCGCTCCCCTTCATGCGTGGAGCTCTGCCTGTTCATTGCGTCTCCTGCCCCCATGCCGCCCTGTGCGGAGGCGGCTGCCGACGGATGCGCGGCTGCGTCTTCCCTTCGCCGCGGGGAGGAGACTGCGGCATGCGGCTCTTCCTGGACCGGAGCATCGACCGCCTGCAGGCGCTCGCCATCCGCCAGCGGCAGCTGCGCCGGGAACAGAACGGCGTCTGATGAGCCCTCACGTCCTCTTCCCATCGCATGAAAAAAAGACCGGCCGTCCGGTCTTTTTTTATGCTGCTCCGTCACACCAGCGTCTTCGTCTTCCATTTCCCGCTGCGGAAGCGCAGCACGAAATGCAGGATCCTCAGGTACCAGTCGATCTGCATGGCCAGCCACACACCGATGACGCCCATGCCCAGGGTCATGCCCATCAGGTAGCCGAAGAAGATGTGGAACACCAGCATGCTCAGCGTGGAGATGCGCATGGTGAAGGCCGCGTCGCCGGCGGCGCGCAGGCTGTTGGGCAGCACGAAGGACATCGGCCAGAAGAACACGCAGCCCGCGCCATGGATGGCGGCGATGAGCCGGGCCAGCTGCTCCGTCTCCGGCGACAGGTTGAAGGGCTTGCAGATGAAGCCGTTGCAGGCCAGGATGAGCAGGTTCCACGAGCCCATGGTGAGGTAGACCAGCAGCATGAGCTTCTTCGTATAATAGGTCGCCTGGTCGTAGCGCCGGGCGCCCACGCACTGGCCCACCACCGTGATCATGGCCAGGCTGAAGGCATTGCCGGGCAGGCACTGGAAGCCCGCGATCGTGCTGCCCACGGCGTTGGCCGCCACGCTGGCGGTGCCGAAGGTGGCGACCATGCTCAGCAGCAGCAGCTTGCCCAGCTGGAACAGCCCGTTCTCCAAGCCGTTGGGGATGCCCACGCGCAGGATCTTTTGGATGAGGTCGGGCTTCCATTCCAGCTCATGGAGCACCGGCGCGGGGATCTGGGAGCCGGGCTGGCGCAGCGCCATCCGCCCCATGATATCGCCCACCACGCGGGAGATGAGCGTGGCCAGGCCCGCGCCCGCCGCGCCCATCCCCAGGCCGAAGATGGTGACGGCATTGCCGGCCACGTTCACGATGTTCATCACGAGCGAGATATACAGGGTGTACTTCGTGTTCCCCTGTGAGCGGAGCAGCGCGGCGGAGGCGCTGTAGCCCGCCAGGAAGGGATAGCTGAGCGCGGTCATCAGGAAGTAGACCTGGGCCGCCTGCATCACCGAGTCCTCGATGCTGCCGAAGATCAGGCTCAGCAGCGCCCGGCGCAGCACCAGGCAGAACACCATGATCAGCACCGAGGAGCCCAGCGCCGCGTAGAACAGCTGCTTGGCGGAATCGCCCGCGCTGCGGATGTCCCTCTTTCCCAGGAACTGGGAGGTGACCACCGCGCCGCCGGTGCACAGGGCCGAGAACACCTGGATGAGCAGATTGTTGATGGAATCGACCAGCGACACGCCGCTCACCGAGGCCTCGCCACAGGAGGAGACCATCATGGTGTCCATCATGCCGATGGCGACCACCAGCGCCTGCTCCAGCAGCAGCGGGATGAGCAGGCGGCGGAGCATATCCGAGGTAAAGATCGGGTCCTCAGGAGCCTTGCCCAAAAGACGTTTCGTCCAGGCTGCCATCGCGTGGATGCCTTCTTTCAGTCGATATGGCAGAGGCCTGCCATCCGGGTTATGCTATACCACAAATGTCGCTCAGACACAAGGGCCGGAACGATGCTTCCCTATCAAAAAAGAGGGGGACGGTCCATGTCCGTCTCCCACCTCAGATCGTCTTCGTCTTCTCCAGGAAGGTCCCGGCCTCCGCTTCATCGATGGGATGCTCGCTGTAGCGCGCCTCCTCATAGATGCGCGCGGCGTCCTCCGGCAGGGTCTGCCTCGCCGTGGCGCCGGGCATCCATTCCTCATGGCGCTCCTTCAGTCCGCGATAGACCGCGCGCACCTTCTCGCGGGGCGCCAGGCCCGTCAGGTCGATCCGGCGATGCCTGCGCAGGGGCCTGCGGCGGGATACGCGCCGGTCGCCCTCCTCGCGGGTATCGATGGCGATGTCCTCATGATCGGCCTGCACCGCCTCGCTGTAGCGCAGGAAGCGCTCGAGCAGCCTTTTCGCCAGCCTCACGAGCTTCTTGCCCACATAGACCAGGAACACGATGAACAGCACCGCCGCCAGCAGCAGCGCGGCGTATTGCAGCACCACCTCGAGCGCCTTCATGAAGGCGCTCTCCTCCCGCACCTCGCTCACCAGCCCGGAGAGGTCCATCGACCCGCCGCCCAGGCTGTCCCCGACCGTCTCGGTGCTCTCGGGCGTGAGGACCTCCATCAGCCAGGCGATGGCCCGCTTCAGCGCGTCCCACGCTCCGATGAGCGCCTGACCGATCGCGGGGATCAGGCTGATGACCACCACCAGCAGGAAGGCGCCGAGGGCCATGACCAGCCCGCGCCGCCGCACCGAGACCGGAGGCCGGCTGTGCCCGTCCACCATCGCGTGCTGCAGGCTCATCCTCTCCAGATAGAGCATCGTCAGCAGCAGGAAGGCCAGGAAGCAGCCGATCAGGTGGCCCGACACCAGGGCCCACTTCTCAGGCTGGATCGAGGTATAGAGCCCCACCAGGATGTAGGCCGCCAGCCCCGCGATGGGCACATGCGGCGGCAGCTCCATGTCCGCCGGCCAGCCGCCCATCCTCAGGAAGGCGAGCAGCAGCGCCGCCAGGCCCACCGGCACCGCCAGCAGCCCGAAATGCGCCCGCCAGGGCAGCAGCAGGAGCCCCGCCGCCAGCAGCCCCGCCGCCGAGATCAGCCCGGCCGTCAGCCGCAGCCTGCCCTTCGGCAGCAGGCACAGCTCCGCCAGTGCCACATAGATCGCGGGCAACAGGTACCATCGCAGCGGATCGCCCTCCATCCACATCGTGCCCAGCATCAGCGGCACCGTCATCACCGAGGCAGCGAGCAGCAGAGGCTTCTGCCCACGCAGCAGCCGTTCACGCACCGCGCGCCACCTCCCGTTCGTCCGAGACATAGAGCCTCACCGTGTTCCCCTGCAGCTCCAGCGCGCGCATCCTTTCGCGGATGGCCTCGCTGTCATACAGAGAGAGGATCACGATGTCCAGCCCCTTCAGGTCCTGCAGCTCCTCCAGGAAGGCCACGAAGGTGCGCGACATGAACATGCGCAGCCGCGCCATCGCCGAGAGCAGCTCCTCCTCGCGGGCCGCGCCGGCGTCGGGCAGCAGCAGCGTGTTGCTGTGCTCCTCCCCCATCGGCAGATCGGTACCGAAGCCCGCCGAGAGCCCGGCCCGCAGCACGGTGACGCACATGGTCGCCGCCATCGAGATGAGCCGCTCCAGCGCTGGCTGGTCCTCGTTCATCACGCCGTCCCACTGGTCCTCGCGCAGCTGACCGTTGATCAGCACCAGCAGCCGCGTCTGCGAGGTATGGTCATGGGTGCGCACCTGCAGCTCCTGCGTGCGCGCGGTGGCCGCCCAGTGGATGTCGCGGATATTGTCGCCGGTCCGGTAGGCACGGATGCCGCTCACCAGAAAGGGATCGGTGAGCAGGCTGTGCCGCACCACACAGTCGCCCAGCAGCTGGGCAAAGCGCGGCGGCAGCTCGTCCTCGTCCAGCAGCCGCGGATACACGATGACCGGGATGTCCAGCCGGATCTACCTGTGCGCCTGCGTGCTGCCGAACAGGTCGCCCGCCGTGAGCGTGGCGTTGCCCAGGCCATAGGCGCCGCGGTGCGTCACCCGCACATGGTGCCGCCGGGTGATCTGCTGGTAGGGCATCAGCGTGAACACGCTCCGGTGATACATCTCGCCCGAGATCGCCAGGTCCTCCTGCGCGCCGAACTGGAAGGAGCGCGGCACCCGGCTCTCCACGCGCAGCCAGGGCAGCAGCATGGGCCGGTCGTTGCGCACGATCTCGATCATGTCGGCCGTCTCGCCCTCGAAATAGGCCAGGCGAGAGAAGCGGCGGCGATATTCCAGCCCCTTGAGCGCGAAGCGGCGGATCAGCAGGTCCGTCACGGCCACCAGCGCGGCAAAGGTCACCACGATATACCAGATGTTCATGACACGGCCTCGGTGGGCGCGGGCACCTTCTCCAGCAACTCATCGATGAAGGCCGCCGGATCCTGGCGCAGCATGCCGCGCAGGATCACGCGGTGGGCCAGCACCGGCACGGCCAGCTCCCGCACGTCGTCGGGGATCACATAGTCCCTGCCTCGCACGGCCGCCAGCGCCTGGGAGGCCCGCATCAGCATCAGCTGGGCACGGGGCGACGGGCCCAGGCGGACCTTTTCGGGATCGCGGGCTGCCTCGCTCAGGGCGATGATATAGCGCAGCACCTCATCCGAGATGTGGCAGGCGGTGTAGGCCTCCTGCGCCTCAGCCAGCCGCGCGGCGGTCGCCACGGGGGCCAGCTCCGTCAGGGGCGCGTGGCCGTCGAAGCGCTTGAGCATCGCCAGCGCCTCGTCCCCCGTGGGGCAGCCCATCGAAAGGCACACCAGGAAGCGGTCCAGCTGCGTCTCCGGCAGCGGGAAGGTGCCCTGGGTCTCCACCGGGTTCTGCGTGGCGATGACCAGGAAGGGCGCGGGCAGCGCGTAGGTCGTGCCGCCCTCGGTCACCTGGCGCTCCTCCATGCACTCCAGCAGCGCGCTCTGCGTGCGGGGCGTGGCGCGGTTGATCTCGTCCGTCAGCAGGATGTTCGTGAACACGGGCCCCTTCAGGAAGGCGAAGCTGCCCGTCTGCTGCTGGTAGACCCGCATGCCGGTCACATCGGCAGGCAGCAGGTCGGGGGTGAACTGCACACGGGCGAAGCCGCAGTCCAGCGACCGCGCCAGCGCCTTGGCCAGCGTGGTCTTGCCGGTGCCGGGCACGTCCTCCAGCAGCACATGGCCGCCGGCGATCATGGAGGCCAGCACCAGCTCCAGCTGCCGCTCGCGGCCCACGATGACCCGGCTCACATTGTCGGTGACAGCCTTCGCCAGCACGGCGATCTCTTCATATTTCATAGTCTTTCTCCTCCGGTCTTACGCGAAGATCGATCCGACGGCCCGGGCCGCGGCGGTGAAGGGCTCGACCAGCGGGCTGCCCGCCAGCTGCAGCACCAGGTAGATGAGGCCGATGACCGCCACATACAGCGCGAACCAGCCCAGCGACACCCGCTCGATCAGCGAGAGCATGAAGCGCAGCGCCGCGAAGCCCGCGACGGCCGCCACCAGGATGCCCAGGATCATGGGCACCGCCTCAAAGCTGGTGAAGGTGCCGTTCTCCAGCGCGTCCTTGCCCTCCAGCAGCAGCGAGCCCGCGATGGCCGGCGCGCTCATCATGAAGGAGAAGCGCGCGGCCGCTTTGCGGTCCAGCCCGGAGAGGATGCCGCCCGCGATGGTGGAGCCGGAGCGGCTCACGCCCGGCAGCAGCGCCACGGCCTGGAAGCAGCCCATCACGATAGCGTGAGGGTAGCCGGGCTCATGCGTCCTGTCCGCGTCGCGGCGGCGGTCCACCAGCTCGGTCACCAGCAGCAGCAGCGAGGTGATGATGAACGACACGCCCAGGAACCAGCCGCTCTCGAAGGGCTCGTCCAGGTGCACCACATGCGCGATGAGCGCCGGGATCGAGGCCACGATGAGCATCAGCCACAGCCGCTTGTTCAGCACCGGGTGCCGGAGCATGCCCCACCAGTCACGCCAGAAGACGATGAGCAGCGGGATCAGCGTGCCCACATGCAGCAGCACGGTCAGCAGCAGATACGCGCCGCCGGAGGTATCCATCCGCATCAGCTTCTCCGCCAGCAGCAGATGGCCGCTCGATGAGATGGGCAGGAACTCGCCCAGTCCCTGGATCAGTCCCAGGATGATGGCCTGCAGGATCGACATGCCGTTTCCCCTCTCTTATCCCTGATGATGCGCTTTGATCTGGTCGTTCAGCCGGTTGATATCGCCGCAGCCCATGGTGATGGCCAGGTCGCCGCTGTGCCAGTGGGCGCGCAGCCAGGCCTCCGTGTCATCGAAGGAGGGCGTCCAATAGGCCTCGATGCCGTGGGCCCGCATGCCCTCCACCAGCATCCCGCTGTCGATATCGCCAGGGTCCACCTCGCGCGCGGCGCAGATGTCCGTCACCAGGGTGACGTCCGCCTCCTCCGTGCAGGTGAGATAATCATCGAAGAGCGTCTTCACGCGGCTGAAGGTATGGGGCTGCATCACCGCGTAGAGCGTGCCCTTGCACCGCTTGCGCGCGATGTGGATGGCATTGCGCATCTCGGCCGGGTTGTGGCCGTAGTCATGGAAGACCTCGCAGCCGTCCTCCACGCTCGTCAGCTCGAAGCGGCGGTGCGCGCCGGAGAAGCGGCTCACGATCTCGGCCGCCCGCGTCACGTCCGCGCCCAGCTCACAGGCCGCGCACAGGGCCGCCAGGCTGTTCTCCACGTTGAAGGCGCCCGGCACGGCCATCTTCACCCGGGCCATGCGCTCATCGCCGCGCATCAATGTATAGCTGAAATAGCCGCGGTCGTCCTCGGTCAGGTCGGCCGGATGCCAGTCGCACCTTTCGTCCAGGCCGAAGGTCACGGTCCGGCACTTCAGCTTCGCCAGCTGGCGGCGGATGCGCGGATCCGTCCCCTTGCCGATGGCCACGCCGTCCTCCGGCAGCAGCCCCAGGAACTGGCCGAAGGTCTCCTCGATCTCGTCGATGTCCTTATAGCAGTCCAGGTGGTCGGCGTCGATGTTCAGCACCACGGCCATCGTGGGCCTCAGCTTCAGGAAGCTGCGGTTGAACTCGCAGGCCTCCGCGATGAAGGCGTTCCCGTGGCCGATGCGCGTGGAGCCGCCGATGGCGTCCAGCACGCCGCCGATATGCACGCTGGGGTCGAGCCCGCATTCCACCAGGATCTGGCTGAGCATGGAGGTCACGGTCGTCTTGCCGTGCGCGCCGCACACGCCCACCGCCTGGGAGGAGCCCTCCATCAGCTGGCCCAGCAGCCAGGCCCGTTCCATGCTCGGCACGCCATAGGTCTCACAGGCCACGCGCTCGGGATCGGTGGCCGGGATCGCGGCGGTATAGACCACCAGATCGGCCTTGCGCACCAGCTCCGGATCGTGCCCGATGCACACCTCGATGCCCTTGTCGCGCACGCTCTGCATCAGGTAGCCGTCGGTGCGGTCACTGCCGGTCACCGTATAGCCGCGGTCCACCAGCATGCCGGCCAGGCCCGACATGCTCGAGCCGCCGATGCCGATCATATGGATGCGTTTCCCCTGCAGGTCCCGGATATGGATCATCTTGCTCCGCTCCCTTCTCGTCTCCCTGATATGATAGCACAGGACCCCCTCAGAAACAAGCCCGCGCCTCACGCAAAAGCGCCGCGCATGATGTGCGCGGCGCCGTTGCACGAAGTCCGATCAGGCCCAGGGCGTGTAGACATATTCCACGTGGGTGACCTCGTCATCCTCGTTCAGGGTCAGCTGCACGGTGAAGGAATAGAATTCGCTCTCATCGTCCAGCTCAAGGCCCTGCAGGATCACCTCATTGTACCAAGCGCCCAGGTCCTCCACCTCATGGTTCTCGAAGATGTCCTCGTCACCCATGTCCAGCGGCATCGAGAAGGTGCAGCCCTCCGCCAGCGCGTAGGTCGCGTCGACGCCATAGGGCATCAGCGTCTCATACTCTTCCTCTGGCTCCATCCCGATGTAGGCGTACTCGCCCTCGATGCACAGCACCGAGCCGTCATCGTCATAGAGCATGTCCTCCACCAGGAAGATGGCGTCGGTCAGGTCGGGGCTCTCGGTCGCCTCAGCCGTTTCCTCGGCCAGGGCCAGGGGCAGGGAAAGCACCAGCACAGCGGCCAGCAGCAGGCTCATCAGTCGCTTCATTACAGTTCACTCCTTTTCGCCTTTCGGCTCTTCCTCTGCATCATAGCACAGATCTTACAGATCTGACATACTTTTTAAAAACTTTCTTCGTAAAGATCGTCACGATCACAGGGAGAAGCGCGCGCGGCCCGCGTCCTTGGCCCGGTAGAGCGCCTTGTCAGCCGCCTCATACAGCCGGTCGAAGCTGTAATGCTCCCGGTCCAGGATCGCGCCGCCCACCGACACGCTGGTGGTGCCATGCGAGTTGGTGGAGAGCAGCAGCTCCATGTGCTCGCACAGGTCCCGGCCGCGCTCCTTCATGGTCTCCTCCGACACCGTGTTCGGGAAGAAGAGCATCGCGGCGAACTCGTCTCCGCCCATGCGGCTGGCCAGGTCCCCGTCGCGCAGCGAGGCCGTGAGCGCCCTGGCCACCAGGATCAGGAACTCATCGCCCGCGCGGTGGCCGAACTGGTCGTTGTATTGCTTGAAGTGGTCCACGTCCAGCATCAGCAGCATCGCTCGGCCTTCCTCACGGCTGAGCAGCTCCAGCTCCACATCGTTGCGGAAAGCTTCATGGTTCAGCAGGCCCGTGAGCGGATCCTGGCGATACTTGCTCTCCCACAGCTCCAGCTGGCGGAAGGCCTTGGCGTGCTCCGCGTCCATCAGGCTGCGGATCGAGTGGCTCATGGCCGCGTCGGCGATGATGACCTCGATGCGCTCGCGGCGCACGGCGGAATCATAGAAGATGCGCCCGAAGCAGAACACATGCAGCACCGCGCCGTTCCTGCAGCGCAGGCGATGCTCCAGATAGACCGCCGTCCCCTCCTGGATGAGGCTCGTGAGCAGCGTCATGTATTCCTGGCGGTCCTCCTCCGGCAGCAGGTCCAGGTGCTTCAGGCCATAGGTCCCCACGTCCTCCTGCGTATAGCCGGTCATCCGGGTAAAGGCCTCGTCCACCGACACGATGGACATGTTCATCTCGGTCACGTAGCGGGCGCAGCCCATCTGGTGCACATGCAGCTCCACCGCCTCGTCCCCGGAGCTCTCGACCGACCAGTCCGAGCTGATCATGCCCGAGAGCAGCTCGTCCCTGCGCTCCGGCTCCACGGCTTCCGGATCGCGGTCCTGCTCCTCCAGCATCTGCAGGAACACCGACACGATGGCCGGATCGAACTGGGTCCCAGCGCAGCGCTTCAGCTCCTCCCGCGCCCTGGCCGGGCCGATCGAGCGGCGGTAGGAGCGGTCATGCACCATGGCGTCATAGCTGTCCACCACGGCGATCACACGGCTCAGCAGCGGGATGCTCTCCTTGCTCAGGCCCGTGGGATAGCCCTTGCCGTCCCAGCGCTCATGATGGTAGAGGATCAGGTCCGCGATGCCCTTCAGCTCCTGTGAGCTGGCGGCGATGCGCTGGCCCTTCTCCACATGGCTCTTGATCACGGCCCACTCGCTGGGCGTCAGCTTGCCGGGCTTGTTGAGGATGTCCAGCGGGATGCCCACCTTGCCGATGTCATGCAGGATGGCAAGAAGCGCCAGCTTGCTCAGCTCGTCCTCGTTCAGGCCGATGCGTCGGCCCAGCTCCTCGGCGCTGCGCTGGGTGCGCTGCACGTGGGCCTCGGTATCCTTGTCGGTCTCCTGCAGCACCTGGATCAGGCTGTTGAGGATGTCGGAATGGCGCGCGCTGCAGTCCAGCAGCTTCTTGGTGCGGATGATGCGGTAGGCCGGGTCCAGCAGCGAGAACACATCACCCCCCGCCGGAACACTGTGCACCGCCGTCTGGATCGTGAAGCGGTCCTCCTCCGGCAGCGCCGCCAGCCTCTCCTGCAGCTCCTGCAGGCAATGGAAGGCCAGCTCCTCTCCGCCCGAGCGCAGCAGGCAGAACAGCTCCGCCTCACGCCCGCGCACGAACACGGTCCCCTCCGGGAAGCAGCTGCGCATCTCCTTCGCCAGCCGCTGGATCGCCCGGTCGCCGGCGCCGCGGCCGCGGGCCTCGTTCAGGTCGCTCAGGCCGTTGATGTCGCACATGGCGATGGTCAGCCGCTGGTGCTGGGCAGCGAAAGCCCGCGGCCCCGTCTCCTGCAGATAGGCCATGGTCATGAAGCCCGTGAGCAGATCGTGGGCCGGCAGCAGGTCGTTCAGTGTGAGCAGACGGCCCGCGCGGCGCTCCCCGCGGCGCATCAGGTGCATATCGCAGCGCAGCGGGCGGAGCACGTCGTCCTTCTTCACATAGCACTGCAGCGTGTAGCTCTGGTCCTCCAGATGGCCGGTCATCCAGATGCCGCTGCGCTGCATGAAGTCCTCCAGCAGCTCGCCCTTCTCCGCCGCGCCCTGGGGCAGCAGCTTCAGCGCCTTGTCGTTCGTCATGATCAGACGGTCGTCATAGTCGAAGAGCAGGATGCCGTCATCCAGGTTCTCATAGATCCAGCTGCGGTAGGAGGCCGCCATCCCACGCTGTGGGTAGGCATACAGGGTCCAGTACAGCACCAGACCGGTCAGGCTGTAGCCCAGCAGCGAGTAGTCCAGGAAGTCATAGCCCGTAGGTCCCGGCACGAACAGGTAGACCGCGTTCACAGCCACCACGGCCAGGATGCCCAGAAGCGCCATGCCATACTGCCCCCGGTACCCCTTCGGCACCCGGAACGCCCGCCGCGCGATCCTCAGCGTGAAGATCCCGACCATCAGGTAGTTGAAATACAGGTGCATCCGGAAGAGGGGCTTCATCACATATGTGAAGTGCGAGAGCTCCCTCGTCAGCTCCCGGTAATCGATCACCCAGTTCGTGACGGGGTCCAGGAGCATCATCAGCACATCGAAGCACATGTAGGCGTGGATCAGGTGCCACTCCACCGCGCGTCTCCGGTCCCGCTCGACCGCCGTGAACTCGAAGGAGAAGCGGTACATCGAGAACACGGTCATCGTGACGCTCGCGAAATACAGGCTGGAGAAGACGGAATACAGCGCCTTGGTCTGGATGAAGATGCTGGTGATGTAGCTCGAGGTCGCCAGCAGCGAGCCCAGCAGCGTCATCCCCAGATATCTCCCCTGCAGATCCTTCTTCCTCAGGCTGCATATGGCCAGCCACGCGTCCACCAAACAGGTCACCACCGAGATGGCGATGATCCAGATGAAATAGCTCACACGATCACCCTTTCTTCCGAACAGGGTCTTCTTCAAGAGTTCTTTTATTATATCACCGTAGGACGGCGAACGCAACCGGAGCAGGCGTCGAGTTTCGGCGCCCGTGCGGGCTTGCGCATCCTTTCCGCCTGTGCTATGATGTCCATGGGGCCGGAAGGGTCCCGCAACGCGAGCAAAGACGCCGGCGCTTTTTTGAGCATCGGCGTTCTGTCGTTTTGGTGCCGCTGCGGGACCGGACTTCAGGCCGAGCCCCGATCGAACGGAGGGATCTCATATGGATATCGTGATCATCGGCGCCGGCGCCATGGGCTGCCTCTACGGCGCCTATCTGAGCCGGCATGACCGGGTCCTCCTGCTGGACTCCTATGCCCCCAAGGTGGAGGCCATCAACGACCATGGCATCACCGTGGTGGAACAGGACGGCACCGAGCAGCATTTCGGCGATCTGTCCGCCGCCATGTCCGGCTCTGTCCAGACGCCGGCCGATCTGGTGATCGTGTTCGTCAAGTCCACCTACACCGAGGCGGCCCTGGCCGCGAACAAAGCCATCTTCGGTGAACACACCCTGGTGATGACGCTGCAGAACGGCGCCGGCAACGACCGGAAGATCGGCCGGTATGTGCGTCCCGAGAACATCATCATCGGTACGAGCAAGCACAACTCGGTCGATCTGGGCGGCGGCAGGATCCGCCACAGCGGCCACGGCGCCACGACCATCGGCAGCAACCTCCGCATCCCGGAAACGCTGTCCCTGGCGGCACGGCATCTGTCTGACGCCGGCTTCACGACCGAGGTCTCCGACGACATCCAGCGGATCATCTGGAGCAAGCTGTTCGTCAACCTGTCCATCAACACCTTCACCGCCATCACCCGCGCGCCGATCGGCAACATGATCGAGAACCGCTACGCCTGGGACTTCGCCGAGAAGATGATCTGCGAAGCCGTCGATGTGGCCGAGGCCGACGGCACCCACTTCTCCTACATGGAGGTGCTCGACATGGTCCACCACGTCTGCGAGGACGCGGGCAAGGGCTACTCCTCCATGTATCAGGACGTGCAGAAGGGCATCCTCACCTAGATCGACAGCATCAACGGCGCCATCGTGCAGCAGGCCAAGCTCTACAATGTGCCCGCCCCCTACAACGCGCTCATCGTCGACCTGATCCACGCCATCGAGGGCGCCTACGGCTATCATACCCCGCAGGCCCGTTGAGGCCCTTCTTCCCCTTCCCTTCGCAGCCTCCGGTCTCTCTGACATTCTCCAGCCTTTCCCTGGCATCCTCCGGCCTCTCCCCGGCATCCTTCCAACGCCCCTCCGCCCCGTCCGGCTGAGGGGCGCTTTTCTCAGCCTGAAATTTTTCCGGCTCGATCTCAAAATTAGTTCTTGACGATCTTGCTCAACTGTGCTAATATATCTGTGCTGTCAGCGAGGGAGACCTCAAAGAGAGCGATGGGCTCGTAGCTCAGCTGGATAGAGTGTTTGACTACGAATCAAAAGGTCGTGGGTTCGAATCCCGCCGGGCTCACCAAAGGCAAGTCGAAAGACTTGCCTCTTTTTGTGCTTAAAATAGACGCAGATGTCCTTATTTTATGCCAATGCAGACATCTTTTGGCCGCTTTTGCGTCATCTGTCCCCCCCCGGCGGGATAAGGATCTTCAGAGTCTGAAAGATAATTTTCCATCAGATTCCATCCGATTCCACAAAATCAGGGGTTCAAATCGGGGTTCAAGGGGTTCAGCCCGGGGTTCAGAAATCAGGCGCTTTCGGTGCCTGATCCGGCTCATCCGGGGCTGGAGAAAAATTCTTCTGTCCGGCATCGGCCTCTTCAGAAATTTTCTTATCCTTGCCCTTGATGGAATTCTCCATGTACTCCGAAAAGCGCAGGCCGTCCTACCGCTCTTCCTCGGCGCTCAGCTTGGCGTAGATCTCCATGATCATCTGCGTCGAGGAATGGCCCATCCAGCTTTGGAGCGTCTTGACAGGCACTTTGGCGTAGTAGGCACGGGTGCAGAAGTCAACACGGAAATCATGGCAGCGGAAGGTCACATCCTTCCAGGGCGGGAGCGTTCCCCCATTGGCGGTCAGCTCCTTATGCTCACGCTTCCGGCCGTACCAGCCTTTGGAGCATCCGTTCAGCTTCTCTTCCAGGCAGGTCTTGAAGGAAGAGAACTTCCGGTCAAAGGCGGACTCACTCATCAGCGTGCCGTCCTCCTTGGTGCTTATCAGGCCGTGGTGTCCGCGCAGGGCATCCTCCAGTGGCTTCAGCAGCGGGATCACGCGCTGGGCGGATTTCGTCTTGCCGTCGGTGATCGTGGGCTGATTGCCTTCGCAGAAGGACACCGCGCCGCGCACCGTGATGGTCTTCTTCTCAAAGTCCACATCACGGTCCACATCGATGTACAGCGCCTCTCCCCTGCGGAGTCCGGCGAAGAGCATCACCATCACGGCCAGGCCGAAATCATGATCCCTGTAATTCTCAAGGATCAGATCCCTCTCCCACTCTTCCAGGGCCCGATGACCTTCCGTCGGCTTCGCCTTCGGGCGCTTAACGTTGTCCATGGGATTGCGGATGATGGCACCATCGGCCACAGCGGAGCGGAAGATCCCGCGCAGCGTGGTCATGAACTTGCTGACATACGATGTGGAGTACGGCACCAGCATATTGCACAGAGCCTGCAGATCCGTGGCGTTGATGTCCCGGAGCTTCTTCTTGCCCACATTCTCGACCGCAAAGTCGATCATGCCGGCATACTGCCTGCGCTGATGCTCGCCGCAATCACAGCGATAGGCCTCCAGCCAATGGGCGCTGTAATCAGCGAGGCTGATGTTGTCCAGGTCGTGCACATAGCCGGCCTTTTCGTTGGCGATGTATTCATCGCGCTTCTGCAGGGCTTCCTTCTGGGTCTTGCCATAGAACTGCTTGCCATTGTACTTACACTTGAAACGACCATCGTTTCGTTTGGTCAAAGTCTGACGGGGCATATGATTTCCTCCTTATTTTCTGAGAAAGGGTATGCCCCATGTCATACCAGCTGATCCAGTTATCAAGGTGCATGGACCCGTTGACAGGTCCTGCCTTAATCATATCAGCTTTCTGAGCATGGGGCAATACGGATTTTGGTATTTTTGATGATTTTACAAGCTCAGGCCGCAATCGGCGTGGGCTGACTGTCCATCCATTCCTGCAGCCGGGCCCGATTGACCAGCAGCTTGCCTCCCGCCATAAACGACGGAAAGCCCGGCTCATGGGCCAACCGGTACGCGCTCTTTTCGCACATATGCAGTTCCCTGGCCAGTTCCTTGATGGTCAGGCTCATCGGCGGAGTATCAGGCGCCTTCTTTTCTTCCCCGGGCTGCTCCAGATGGAGCCTGTTGGGTAAAGCCTTTGCGAACATTCAGTATCCTCCATTTTTTCTATAAACTACGCGAATTGATTTTTGATGCGTACGTACGTACTGCGTAGCATTTGCCTTTTTTACGAGCCGTACATGCATTATCTGGGCTGATATATATCTAGTTGATGCATGATTTACTATCTCGGTACGCTTGTACGCACGTACGCATCTTTTTGCGTTTCTTTTGTTTCAGCGATTATTCAAAGGGATTATCGTCCGGCCAGGCCCGTTGATAGCCAAGCCGGCTGCGGAGACCGGTGTCGGCCTTCAGCTTAATGCCCTTGAAGCCACGAACACGCCGGCCGTCCAGATTGTGGACCGTGTTTACATATTCCAGGCCGTAATCACGGGCGTTGGCCACCAGGTAATCCGACACACTCCGCTGCTTGAGCGGTGGGTAGCCGTTCTCATTGCACCAAAGGCAATATACGGCGTAGAGCTCCTGTGAACTGGCCTCGCCGTCCTCGCCATACTTCACATAATCATCGGCCTGCATGAACAGCAGCACATTGTTGCCATCCTGCTTCTGGGCTTCCTTGCTGGCTTTGGCCTTGGCGCTTTCCGTAAACCTGAAATCATTCCGGGACAGGCGAAACAGTCCATCCAGCATCCACAGCAGGATGCCGGGCAGCTCCTCACACATCTTGTCGGCCAGGTCCGGATCGTCCACACGGTTCGGGTCCCTGGGCTTGGTGGTCAGAATCAATTGACGGCGGTAGAAGCCGTTGCTGCGGTCGTACAGGGACTGAAGGTCACCGTTGCTGAAGGCCAGCAGGCGCGTGTACATGTAGCCTTGATAGCTCTGCTTGCCCTTCAGCTCCAGGTCCACCTTGCCCTTGGCCGTGGTCATGGATTTCAGGTAGTTTGTGTGCTTCAGCTTATCCATGCTCATGTCATCGTCCACCATCAGAAGGATATTTTCCAGGTCTGCCCGGGCAAAGCGATTTTCGGTGATCTTCGCGATGCTGCCATCCTTGCACAGAAAGCCCAGCAGCTTTTTGATGATGGCGCCGATCTGCGACTTGCCCTCACCACCGCCGCCCTTGACCATCATCATGCGCTGAGCCTTGTTGGTGGGGATCAGGCAGTACCCCAGATATTCCTGCAGGGTCAGGATGTCCTCCGGCTCCAACAGCTCCTCCAGAAATTTCAGCCAGCGCCGGGGCTGAGGCGCCTCCGGATCATAATTGATGGGGATCCTGGCCCGGACGATCTTATCCTTTCCCGGCTCAAAGTGCCCGTCCAGAAACAGGGTGCCGTTGAGGAAGTGGATGCGGTCCTCCTCTGGCGGAAAATCATCGACGTAGGCCATGATCTTCAGCAAATCGATAATGCTCTGGATCTTTTTCGTGATGCCGGTCATGGCAAAGGTGCGGATCTTTTTCAGGATCGCGTCCCGCAAAGGCGTGTCGTCCACCAGCAGGCCATTCACCGTGAAGAAGGCCCGGTTGGCATAGAGCAGCTTGTTGCTCCGGAGGAATTCCCGGCAGAACATCTCTTCGCCGATCCTGGTCCCATCGAACCATTTCGGCCACCAATCAGGCCGCGGCTTCTTCTGATTCGCCATAGGGCTGCGCCTCCTTCCTGTTAGCAAAATAGTTTTCGATCTTCGTGATCGTCCCGTTCTCCATCAGCCATGCCGCCGTTTCCATGCGCTCCTCCATATCCGGGGAGAACAGATCGTCCACGGTGGCTTCCACCCTCGGCAGCTTATGGCAGGCAGCGCAAAAGCGCGCATCCCATTCTTCATCGGGATCCTTCGGCGCATAGGTCTCGATCAGCTTTTTCAGATGGCGCTCGTACGCGAGCATCACGCCGGCGCAGTGATACACATCCTCCTCCGGATCTTTCGGCTTGGGCAAGGCCATTGCCATCGGCGTGGGATCCGGGCTGATGCCAAAATCATAGGCCAGTTTCTTCGCGGCATCGCCCATGGAAAGCCCAAACAGGTGGGCCACGAGATCAATCACATCGCCGCTCTCCTGGCAGCCAAAGCAGTAGTAATAATCGTCGTTCAGCTTCATGCTGGGCGTCTTGTCAGCATGAAAGGGGCAGCGGGTCATGCCGCTGTGGTCCACCTTCAGCCCATAAAATTCGGCCGCCTGCTTCACAGTCACGGCGGCCTTGATGGTCATAAACAGATTCATTGATTACCTCGTTTCGTATAACATGTGGATAAAATTTGCTTTCACGGGTCGTTTATCGGACATCCTGATCCTTAACATGCTCCGTCCTTCGATTGGTCCTGTGGACATTTTCCCTCAGCCGCTGCATCAGAATGTTCACAGAGGGCTTGATGCCTTCCTTGATCTTCATCACGCTGACCGTTCGGCTTTCATGACTGAGCACCTGACTGCGGACCCTGCCGAGTAATTCGGTTGCGCTCTCCCGCAGTTTGGCCCTGCAGGTACCAAGCCAAGACAGCAGCAGGTCCTTGTCCTTCCGCCTCATCTTTAGGTCGGCTTCAATGTCTTTCTACTGTTTGCGGATCAATAACCGATCAGCCTTCTGCGTTTCAGTCACGGTCTTTTCAATGACATCGGCCACAGCCAGGTCGTAGGCCGCCCCGGCGATCTGATCCATGGTAAGGTCCAGATCTTCCAGCAGCATTTCCTTGTCGGCCACTTGGTCCGTCACCTTTTCCAGCAAGGCCGTCTGCGCCGCAAGCTGCTCCTTCTGCTCTGCCATGGTCACCGCCATCTGCGCCATCTACCTCTTCCGCTGTTCGGCCTCAGCCGCAAGGCGGGCCATCTCAACACCTTGCTCCTCCTTTTCGGATCGGAGCCGCTGCATCTCGGCTTCCTGCTGTGCCAGCTTTTGTCGCTGACTTTCAAGGATATAGTCCTGCTTTTCCAGATATTCCTTTCCGCCATAGATGGCTTCGGTCTCGACCTCCAGGCCGTGCTCCTGGCAAATGGCCAACAGCTTGTCGCGGCAGATCTCATCGAACTTCACCTTGCGGTTGTTGGTCTTGTTCGCCTTCTGGTCGGGATTCTTCAGCGGGATGCCAAGTGCCTCCAGTGCTTTTTCCTGTTTCGGCTCGATCTCACCGTACTTGTTGCGGTAAAAGAAGACCTGTCTGGCATGGATATGCGGCGAGGTCTCATCCAGATGCAAAGCCCAGTCCAGGATCTTCACGTTGCTGCCGAAGTTTTCCTACATCCAGGTCATGAACTCCGTTGTGATGGCCACCAGGATCTATGGATCAGGACAGTCGCCTTCCTTGCCGATCTGATACAGTGTTTCTTCGGGGCAGAAGCGTTTGTCGGCCATGATCTCTTCGATCCCACGATTCCGCTTCGAGTGGCCGGCCTTCGCGTTCCGCTGGGCCTGACCGGCGACAAAGCCACCGAATTGCAGCTCATAGAATTCCTTCTCCGTCGCCTCAAAGGCGTGGTCCGGGCCGACGGCCTGCTGCTGCTCATGGGTGCGCAGCCCGAATTTCCAGTCCCAGTACCGATTGTAGGGTGTCATTTCCGCGTGGATGTTTTCGGCATGAGAAAGGTCGAAGCTGCGGTCGTTATGTTTTGGGTTATACACGCCGTTCTTTCCGGCGCGTCCGTTGTGACGGGATACCCTCGCTTTTTCTGCGATAGGCGTCACCTCCTGTTTGAATTTCTCCTTGACGAATGATATATACCGTGGTATATTATCTGTGAGGAGTTGATGTTGATGTATACTGCCAAGATCTTTGAAAACGGCCGCAGTCAGGCCGTTCGTTTACCCAAGGAATGCCGCTTCGATCAGGATGAAGTGACGGTCAACAAGATCGGCCCTGTGGTCATGCTGATGCCGAAGGATCAGCAATGGGCTGGCTTTCTCGCCGGGCTCCAGCTGTTCACCGATGATTTCATGAGCGATGGCCGCGCTGACGATGCGCCGCAGATGAGGGAAACGCTGTGAAGTACATGCTGGATACCAACGTCTGCATCCACATCATCAAGCGCAAACCGGCCAACGTCATCCGCCGCTTCATGGAGCACGATGCCGGCAACTTCTGCATTTCTTCCATCACCTATGCGGAGCTGATGCACGGCGTGGAGAAGAGCGCTTCCCGGAATCAAAACCTTTTTGCCCTGATGATGCTGCTCTCACCGATCACCATCCTTCCGTTTGATGGAGAAGCCGCGGAGGTCTACGGCAAGGTCCGGGCCGCGCTGGAGCGCAAGGGGCTGCAGATTGGGCCGATGGATACGCTCATTGCTGCCCATGCCCTGTCGAAGGGACTGACTCTGATCACCAACAACACCCGTGAGTTCGTCCGCGTGGATGGGCTCACCGTGGAGGACTGGGTCAGTTAACGGGGCAGGTTGCGTTCTCCGTGGCCTTCTGTTTCGACAGATAATACCCAGTACGAAGTGTCGAACCCTACGGGCCGCTGCGCTTTCAACACTTCACTGGGCCAGAGCGCTCCGCCTCTGGACTCCGGGCAAGGCCTTGCCTTGCATCTGCGCAGGCGCTGTCGCCCTGCACCCGACCCAAAGGGCGCTGCCCTCTGGACGCTCGGCAAGGGCCTTGCCCCTGCACTCTGCGTCGGCGCTGCCGCCCGACACCCGGCCCACGGGCGCTGCCCTTTGGATTCCCGGCAGGGCCTTGCCCTTGCATCCCGCGCAGGCGCTCCGCCCTGCACCCGGGGAACGGCAAAGGGAGCCACGCTTTTCTTGTCAGCATGACTCCCTTTGCATCTTTCATGCAGTCACCGATTGAGCCACATTTTGCTCATTTTCGGTGACCACTTTTTCTGCGGCATTTTTCAGCTGAAAAATTCCGGTGACCATTCAGCCGCTTTTCCTCGATTTTTGGTGACATGTCAGTAGCCGAACAAGTCCACCACCTTATTGACCTCCTCCATGTCAGGCTTTTCAGACTTCACGAGCTTGGGTGGCAAGGGATACGCGATTCCCTGTACAGTCATCTGCCGAATTACATCCGTCAGTTCCTTTACCGCAGAGGTCAAACCACTTACGGTAGAACCCAGGTCAGTTTCACCCTGCGCCCGGCTGCGGCCTTCGTTCAGCAGATCAGCCACGATATCACTGATGGACTTCTCCGGATGCCCCTTCTGCAGATGGATGAGCCAATCCAACGCTGCTGCCTTGTCAGGGCGATTCGGGTTGAGGATCAGCGTTGTGCGGTAGGTCTTGCTCACGCGACCACCACCCGGCCGCTCTCCAGCAACGAAGCCGCCAGCCGCTCATAACCGCGGGCAGTCTCGCAGATGCTTTTGATGATGTGCACGCGGCTCTTATCATACTCGCCGAAATTCTCGAACAGGCAGGCACCACCGCCCAGCACATCCAGATGCATGGTCGCTTCGCTATAATGGTACTCCCGCAGATGGCGCTGGATCTCCTTCACATACGCCTCGGCCACAGTCGTGATCACATCAATGTACTCCTGGCCGATATCCGCACTTTTGTTACGGAGCACTTCGTCGATGACGCTGTCCGGCAGCGAATCGCCGAACTTCTGCGGCAACGCCTCGCGGCACTTGATCATGCATTGATGTACGCCGAACATATCCGTGTAGCACTCCTTCAGCGAAGGCTGGCCGTTGTGGCTGAACATGATGTTCATCGTGCCGTTGCCGATGTCGCACATCACATGGGTGCCGTGGTAGTCGCTCATCTCGTTCATGATGGCAGCCACACCCTGCGGGAACAGCGCCGCGCCGACGATTTCAATATCGTAGGACTCATGATTCCAGGTGAAATGCACCTTGTGCTCATGGGTCAGATACCGGCGGAACTCCTCCTTCTGACTGCCAAGCCAGGACAGAGGGACTCCGGCGCCGAGGAAGACCATGCCCTCATGCTGCCCGGCGTTATCCAATTCCATGGCCACAGCGGCCAGCGTCAGGATGTAGTAGTTTTCGTTGGTCACCTTGCTGTGATTGTATTCCATGTGACCGTCACCGACGGTGTAGCTCCTGCCGTTATACTCCAGCACATTGCTGTCGAACAGCGGATCGCCATCGTTCTCGATCACATTGCTGGGAAAACAGAAGTTGCTCGTCTTCATGTTGCCAAAGCCATGGTCCACGCCAATGATGTGGATGTTGTTGAAAACCTTCATAATACCTCTTTCTCCCGCGACTTTCGCGGGGCAATAAAATAAGCAGGCTGATCTGCAGTCTGCTGTGAATGGGGAACCTTAGAGCCCCGCTTATACAATCAAGGGTACCACCTCCTGTCGCAAAGAAAAATGCCGACAGATCATCACTCTCTGTCGACGCTTCATTCCATTTTTACAGCTTACAGTATATCACAAGTTTTTGTCGCAAATCGTCACCCGCGTTCATCCACATTCGCCGAGCGTCCCCAAATTCAGGCCCGGAGGAACCTCCTCAGCCGCAAGGATCTGATTCAGCTCTTCCAGCGCCCTGTCTTTCACTTTATAGATTGCTTGTCGGTTGTAATGGAGCTCTTTTGCGACCTTACTGAGCGGCACGCCATCAAGGAAGTGCATCCGGAGTACTTCATCGCCTTTGTCCACAGTCAGCATCTCCAGCTTGCTTTCGACTTCATCGATGATGAGGTTCAGCTCGTTCTCCAGCCTGTTGGCTTCGTCGGCAGCGTCCATATGCCGGACCATGGCGGTCTCATGAGCCGATACATTCCTGGTATGAGAGCCGCATCTGCTGACGGACACCCTGATGTTCTCCGCAGAGCGGCGATAACGATCTTCTTTCAGCCTGGCATTCTGCAGCTTTTTCCTGGCCATGACGACCCGGCTCAATAGCATCAATCCTGTCATCCTATTTACCTCCTGAACTTTAGTCTATAGTCTGATATGTACATAACTTCGTATCGAAATCCTGCATATTATTTATCGGTCAGCGGATTGCTCATGTTCGGGCAGCAGCGTAATCTTCGCCGCCGATCCACCCTCATGTCCTTTACCCGGTAAGAAACCTTGCTTGGCTCACTCCCGGTCCCCATTGGGGCGCTCGCTCTCGGTCGGTAAGGTGCTTCGATTTGTGTTGACCCGATTCCGAAAGGTCGTCGCGGTGTATCCGGACAGAAGGTATCTGTATTCAATTGTGCAAGGTTCAGTCCTGGTCAATTACCGGGCGTTCTTCACCTGAACTGGCAAGTTTCAGTCGGCTTGGCCTGGCTTTTGCGGATCGCTGATCATTTTTCAGTGCTCCGGAGAGTTCCTCAGAATTTTTCCTCTCAAAGGAACTGGTAAAAAAACATCGATTTAGCTACCTTTTGGCGAAATTTCCTCAAAATAAGTTTTTGCCGGCAGCCACCGGCTATGTGCCTGCTGCCGTTACATTCAAAAAAAGCCCTTCTTTCGGTTCTTCACTGAATGAAGGACTTTCACAGCCTATATCGTTGTCGCAGAGCAAAACGGATGAACGAAGAAAGATCATACACGCTGTTGTGGAGCCGGATGTTCCTGCAAAGCAATAGGAGCAGCCGCTCGCCCCTCTACTTTATATTATGTTGGAATTCTGAAAACCGTGCTAATCGCGTGACAAGCCAAAATCAAAAAAAATGACAAAATGCCGACTCTTATTTGCTGCTGAAAAGCCGCACGCCGAAAGCAACTCCTCCAGGGAGAGTCTGCCGTTCCGCCAATCGCTTACAAGCGCGTCGAAATCATCCGGCAGCGGTTTCTTTTTTGCGCCGAAGGCCACACCGCGCGCTTTAGCGGCCGCAATGCCCTGCTCCTGCCGCTTGCGGATGTTCGTGCGCTCATTCTCCGCCACAAAGGACAGGATCTGCAGAACCAGGTCCGCAATGAAGGTACCCATCAGGTCCTTGCCCCGGCGTGTGTCCAGCAGCGGCATGTCGATCACGCAGATATCGATGCCGATGTCCTTGGTCAGCACCCGCCACTGGGCGATGATCTCGTCATAATTCCGACCCAGCCGATCGATGCTGAGCACATACAGCCCATCGCCCGGCTTCAGCTTTTTGATTAAACGCTTGTACTGCGGCCGGTCAAAATCCTTGCCGCTCTGCTTGTCAGTGAAAATGTACTTCTCGTCGAGGCCGACTTCGTGCATGGCAACAAGCTGGCGATCCTCGTTCTGGTCCCGAGAGGAGACCCGGACATATCCGTAGTTCATGTGTGTTCCTCCATTCAGTGCAGTTTGTGTGCTTAGATATGATGATCATGTTCGATTCTTTCCTTTCTGCTCTTTTATTGGAAGCAATAAAAAAAACGGTTGACCTCATTACGTTTGAGGCCAACCGGGATATTTTATCGCTTGTTTTTACGGTAAGCGATAAAAGCAACTGAAACCAGCAGTCATATTCAGGGGCACAGGTCCTGTCGTAATCAAACTTCTTCATTCTCTGCTCTGGGCATACCTGCCGCGATCAGGGCCACGATCTTTCCGCTGTTTTCGCGGACTGCATAAAAATCGTTCAGCCTTGCCTTGGAGTAGGCATAATGTGTTCCGGCAGTGTGCTGCACCAGATAGTCCGTGAAGAAATTCTCCCAGCTGAAATGGCGGCCGCTGTCAATAGCTGCACTGGGATCGGACAGCACAGCCTACAGGCCGGGAATATCCAGCAGGCCGGATTGCAGGATCAGCCACTCAAAGGATTCCGGCAAGCAGACAGTAATGCTATCCGGATACTGATGCTGCAGCTTCATCACGCGGTCCATCTCGGAGCCAAAGGCCGCGCCATTCGCAATGACGAACACCTTCTGATCGTGATGCTCCCGCAGCCAAGGGAAAATGCCCGCGTTTCCGCCGGCGGATACACAAGCCACGGCAGCGCCGTCATACATCTGCCGATAAAGCTGATAACCAGAATGGGGATCCTCCGTCAGCAGCACCGTGGAGGTTTCACTCTGCTTTGCTTTGGCATAAAGTAGTCCCTTGTCATGCTGATACAGTTTTTGCAACGTGTGGAACTTGCCGCTGGTCCTGATCTCATAGATCTACTCCACGCTGTAGGGCAGCTCATGGAGCGGCTCACGGGAGAAGATGACATAATAATTGTCCGTTGCCCGGATGGCTTCCGCAATCTGCCTGCTGCCCACATATTCCGCATCCTCATCGATAAACACGATGCTGTCAGAAAGAGCGCTCAGCCTGTGCTGCCAGTCTGTATCCGCCTGGAGCGCCACGCACGGCTTATCGCAGGTAAGCTGCACCCCGCTGCGCTCCTGCAGACGGGCATAGGCCGCGATCATATCGAAAAGCGTGGTCTTACCGGTGCCGCTGTTGCCCTGGATCACGGTCATGTTGCGGGTCAGCTCCAGGTTATACCGCACCCGGCTGTCGCGAACCTTGATGGTATGCTTTCCGTACATACTGCCTCACACATACTCGCCGGCTAGAAGGACGAGCTCCCGCATATTGTGCGCGATCTTCCCATTGTTCATGATCCTGACCTTGAATTCACCATCGCCAAAGTCCATGATGTGGCGGAGGTTGATGACCTTCTTCTTTCCCTCCGCCATCTTCAGCAGCCATTTGGCGCAGTTGTCGCCGCACTTGGAGGCGTTGAACACATGCCCGCCATCCTTGTAAATGAGGATGAGCGTCTTCACGCCGCCGGAAAGCTGCGCCGGAGAGATTGGCCCCAGCACGGGACTTTGGATCAGATTGGCACCTTCCACCTCAGACCGATCCACATCGCGGATCATCTCCACCGTGAGCAGGTCCGTGATCCATTGGTCCTTGTAGGCATGCTTGAAATAAGTCGATGTATCGTAAATCGCATCCGGCATATCGCCGAACCAGATGTTCAACATGGGAACCTCCTGAGGCAAGCTATATTCACTGTCAAAATGTCACGAGGCATTCTGACTGTCAGAAAGTACACCGAACAATGGATAAACATATCCGTATATAGAATAGCACAAAACACAGCTCCTGTCGAGTTAAGTTTGTGTATTTTGAATGATTCTGCTGCCAAATTCCGACTTGCTTACAGCGTTGTCGAAATCCTTGCGGTCCTTTGCCTGAAAAAAACGGCCCGGTCTCAGCAAATACTGAGATAAGGCCGTGAATCGGTGTGAGAGGATTGAATTTCAATTCTTTTACCACGCATATTCCCTGATCCCTTCCTCCATCGCTTCCTCGATCCTTTCGTCGTTTTCATTCTGAAGGGAAGCGTAAAGGGAAACAATATCAACGCTGCCATGCTGGGCAAAGCTGCGTGGGTCATAGGCCCAAAGCTCCAGCTCGATGTAATCATTTTCCGTTTCCCACCCCGGCTGGATCTGCCGCAGCGGATAGTCGTCAACAGCCTTTTTATCCAAAGCCCTGATGGGGATCCGTGGCTCAGCCAGCATGCTGATGGATGCCAATGCTTCCAAACCCCCGACGGGCATATTCTCCGGAAGTCCCTCCTTACGAACGAATATCGTCTTCATTACTGTATCCATAAGATAGGGCCTGGCTTTTTCCCACAGTTCTCTTCCATAATATGTCGGTGTGATATCATCAGAACGGCCTTTCCGTTGACAATGGATCAAATCCAACTGTGCCAGTTCCCGAACAGCCCGCGTGGCTGTCATCACATTGACGGATAAGCGCCTGGCCAATTCGGATTTTGCCCATATAATTTCACTGCCCTGCCCTTGGTATCAAAGAACTTGATGAGCGCTTCACTCTGGTGCAATGTCCATCTCGGATGGTCATTTTCTGAAAAATGTTGTTCATCCACCAAAACTCGCTCATTTTTTTGTAATTGTCTTGATAAACTCGCTCATTTTTTGTATAATGCATGTGAATGAGGGGTGATACGATGACTTACCTTCGCCGAAAGACGGATGCTTTCCTCGCCGAATGGAAGCAGGATCCGGATCATATGCCGCTGATCATCAAAGGCCCTCGGCAGATCGGCAAGACCAGCACGGTCCTGCAATTTGCCGAGGCCGTCTATGAGCAGGTCATTACCATCAACTTTGTGGAAGAGCCCAAATACCGCACCATCACGGCGGACGGCTACCGAGCCGAGGACATCATCCGCAATATCTCCCGGATCGATCCCTCCAAACGGTTCGTTCCGGGGAAGACGCTGCTGTTCTTCGACGAGCTGCAGGCTTTCCCAGACATTGCCACCTCGCTGAAATTCTTCCGGGAGGACGGCCGCTTTGATGTCATCTGCAGCGGCTCTCTGCTGGGCATCAATTACAGGCAGATCGAAAGCAACAGCGTGGGCAACAAAACGGATTATCTGATGCACTCGCTGGATTTCGAGGAGTTCCTGTGGGCCAAGGGCTATGATGATTCGCTGGCGGATGATATGCTGCAGCATCTTCTGCGGCAAACGCCCTTCAACGTGACGGAGATGAGCACCTTCGGCAGCCTCTTTCTGGATTACTGCATTCTCGGCGGCATGCCGGCCATCGTGCGCTCCTACATCGAAAAGGGCACCTTTGAGGGAACACTGGCCATGCAGCGCCAGCTCCTCGGCGACTATAAGGAAGACATCCGCAAATATGCCGAGGGTCTCGATCAGGCCGGGATCATCAATGTCTTCGATCAGATCGCGCCGCAGCTGGCCAAGGAGAACAAGAAATTCCAGATCTCCAAGGTGGCCTCCGGCGCCCGCTTCAAGGATTATCGCGGCTGCATTGAATGGCTCCGTGATGCCGGTATCGTCAACATCTGCTATTGCCTGAATTTTCCGTAGCTTCCGCTGAAGGGCAATTATGATGAGACCCGGTATAAGCTGTATTTCTGCGATACCGGCCTCTTGGTCGCCATGCTGGACGATGAGGCCCAGGAGGATCTGCGTGTCAACCGGACCCTGGGCGTTTACAAAGGCGCGCTCTATGAGAACATCGTCGCCGAGGCGCTGACGAAATGCGGCATGGGGCTCTACTACTTCAAGCGTGAGGATTCCACCCTGGAGGAGGATTTCTTCGTCCGCACGAAGCAGAGCCTCCTGCCGCTGGAGGTCAAGGCCCTGCGCGGCACAGCCAAGTCCCTGCGGACGCTGATCACCAGCGACAGATACGAGGACATTCAGTATGGTTTGAAACTGACTGCCGGCAATGTAGGCTTCAGCGATCACATCATGACGATTCCTTATTTCTGTGCTTTCCTGCTGAAGCGCTACCTGCGTGAATGCGAGTTCTGAACAGCATGTTCGTCATCCGTCCATCAAAAAATCCTCCCGTCATTCTGTCCGCGATGCTGAATCGCTGACGATCATGCGGGAGGTTGAGAAAACGGTTCAGGGGGACAAAAACGGTTCAAAAACGGTTCAAATCAGAGTCCGAAAAACCCGCAAACCCTTGGGTTAATGCTGATAAGGATAAAAACTATCAGCCGTCGAACGAGTGTACATTTTCGCAGCTGAGAAAACAAAGTGTATTACAAGGAGGATGAACCCATGAGCAATTTGCCAAAGCATATCCACGACGAGAAGAACGGTTTGGACTACACCCTGCATGGTGACTACTATCTTCCTGACTTGGGTGTTGAGCCCGGTTATCCCTTGGGCAAGTACGGGATGATTCGGATGCAGTACCTGAAAGAGCATCGCCCTGGACTGTACACCAGATTGCTACTCTCTGGCAAGTTGAACGATGATCTGCACCAGGCAGATGTGCTGGCACAGCATCTGCTGGACACGATGATACCTCAGATGGCGAAAGAAGCCGGTGTGACAGAGCAACTGAAAATGACAGATCGGCTGTGTTGGGGTGGAATGATGAACGCTATCAAGGGTCAGGTTGAAGAAACCATCATGAATGAAATCATCTGCAAATAAAGTACAGGGGAGCTGCTTTCGGCAGCCCCCCTTGTTTATGGAATTCATATTTTTGCATTAAGTAATTTTCCGCAGAAGCATTTTTGATTACTGCTTTACCACGCAATAACGAATGTGTTGAGTATCTCCAAGAGTGCTTTTTATGCATTACTGAGCTTTATCGAGGCAATTTCTCTTGTGGGCCAGAACGCGCACAGATGCAGCCTGACGATTTTGCCAACGAAAGGACGGAAGGACTGCAGCAAAACGGGCAAAGCCTTGAAGGTGATCTCTGGCTCATCAATCAGGAGCGTTGCGTGAGGTGTCCAGGAATATGTGTCGATTGATTTTATTTTCAGCGCATCATGCAGTGTCACAAGGTCACAGTGACTCATCTCAGGCGCACCAAAGAGAACCTTTCCGCCCGCGAACACACCAATGTGGCTGATGTGAATCGGGATCGGCGCAAATTCTTTGCCAAGGCGCACCATCTCCTCGACGACAGCCTGCTCTTGCTCCAGCGCAAATGTTCCCAGACTGATGTGATAAGGCAGACCGGCTGTCTGTGTGCCGGTAAAGCCTGCTTCTCGGAGCTGAATATACCATTCGTTCATCATCTGCTGTGATGCATCATCCAGGTCAGCCATCAATGTTAAAAACTGTTCCGCCATGGGACAATCTCCTTTGTAAGTGATCAATATGCAATCATCCTCAAACAGCCAGTTTGATTCGATAGTACTGACTGATTCTGCCTGCACGATAGTTGTCATTTTCCGCAACCAGGATACCGCCATTCTTTCGGATCGTCGCAGCAGAGGCGATGTTATCTTTGTAGCAGCCGAGAATAACGTGATTCAATCCGATTTTTCTGCACATGGATAAAGCATAACCAAGCATTTCGGTGGCATAGCCTTTTTGACGTTCGGATGGACGTACGCCATAGCCGATATCTCCGATCTGATTTGAGAGATCAGCTGGCAGTTCATATCTGATACTCAGTAATCCTATCAATCGGTTACCATCAAAACAAAGGAATAAGGTCGATTTTCCCCAAGGAGGTTGTCCTTCCGTGGCACTACGATGGATCGTATCGACCCATTCATTGTATTCAGATGAGGACAATCCCAGGCTTGCACTGATACTGCTTTCACCACAGTCATGGTGCTCCTGAACATATGCTGCAAGTGTATCCCTGTCACCTGATTCCGGAAGCCGGTAGAGCATGCAAATCACCTCTGATTATTTCAGGTCAGTCATTGTTTCCAGGGCAAAGCAATCACGGTAAAACGTGGTATCGAAATCTATTTTTCTCTGGAAATGATATAAGCTCGTTGTCATCAACGTCTTCGGTTTCATCAAAATCAAATGACTTGTATCAGACGGTTCGTTCGGAATGATATACATATTCTTCTTTTAAGATAGAATACACTACACAGTCAACAATGCCCTGATTGTTCCTGCCATACTGGCGAAGTGTTCCTTCATACTTCATGCCGATCTTCTGCATCACACGTCCAGATTTAGGATTGTTCACATCGTGTTCGGCAGCGATCCGGTTGGCTCCAACCGTGTCAAACAGGAATCCCACGACCTTTTCCGCCGCCTCCGGCATGTATCCTTGTCCCCACCAGCGACGTCCGAGAACCCAGCCCAGATCCATGCTGCTGATCTCCTCAATGGCCTTTACCACTGAGATATTCCCGATCAGCTCGTGAGTGTCCATCAATTCAATACCCCACTGGTAGGTCGTCGGGTCCTGATAGGCTTGAACGCAGTATTTCATGTAGCCGAGTGAATGCTCCACGCACTGATGCGTCGGCCAGGTCAGGTATTTCGTAACTTCATCGTCGGAAGCCCAGTTGTCAAACACTGCCTGGGCATCATTTTCATTGAAAGGACGCAGAATGAGCCGCTGGGTTTCAAGCACTTTGGTGCCAAGATGGTTCATGTGAAAGCCTCCTGCTTATAAAAATGGTTTGTTTTATCGGGATAAGTCGCTGCAACTATGACTATATTTGCGTATCATCTCATCTGTGCTCTGAACAAACAGTGTATGTGCTCTTTTCTGTATCGTAAGGACTGGCCGATCTATGCAGTCACCCATATGAACGGCGATTTGTGCCGCAGCAATAGCATGACTATCATCTTTGCGATTGGTGTCTGCTTCATGGATAAAGCGTTCGAGCAGGTCAGGCGTAGTGGAATAGATCAATTCAACCAGTTTTGCACGATACTCCAGCTCTGACGGCATGATCGCCGGCCAAGTCTTTAGATCCTCAACATGCTGAGCTTCGTGCTTCAGTAAGGAAACCGTGAATCTTTCACTACTAAAATCCCATGCATTTTCAATGCAGCAGATCACGCCGTCAGGCTGTGTCCACCCACCGGTACCTCTTTCACCAAAGGTCAGATAATCCATCCAGCTTCGCATCAAAAAGTCAGACAGGATGTTGACTCGATAATTGCTTTGCCCGTCCGGCAGTGTCACACAATAGTCCTCTGAGACCGTATGTTTCCAAATATAGGGGCCATAATGACCGTTCGTTCTGCCGCATTGAACATGATATCCGATATCGGCAAAAGCCTGACGGATATGCTCTGCAAGGTCGTCTTCATTAGCCGTATCTACGCCAAACAACCTTGATAGTCTGGAAAACAGGGTTTCTTTTGCTAACAGTTCTGTCCGCGCAAGATAGAAGACATCTCGATAATACTGTTGGTAGGCAAGCAGAATCTTCTCCTGTAATTCCGGTAAGCCGTAGTTGATGTAGTGCTCACACTCGAAAATGCTGTAGTATTGATTGTACAGAGAATACAGTTCAGGGCGGGGTTTGATGTATGTCATCACGCCACGCATATCACCGCGAATAAAGAATTCAACTAATTGCTGATAATCGAAGGGATTATCCATCCATGCCACCTGCTTTCCAGATGCCAATGCATCAGCATGTTTATGTTTTCATCTCGTTGTATGCAGCCCGATATAGTCCTGCTGCTGTTTGAAGCCCGACATGTTCCAGTCGTTCGTATATCGCCACAATGTGCTGCTGCTCATGGAAGAATCGAGTACCTCCCATGATCTTTTTCAGATAGTATTCTGCCAATCCTTCTATCAGCGGCCAGGTATCGTTGCTCAGGAAAGCATCCTCTGTGCGAAGCGCTTCCTTCAACAGATAGATGATGAACTCGTGACCAATGAAGAAGAAGGAATCTTCCACGCTGCGTTCAATGCCAAAAACATCCTGATGATCGGAAATGTCAATGGCCTCGGCGCCATCCTGCACAGAGGAAACCATCGACGCCACAAATGTCTCCACCGGCAGCTTGACGCCAACGATCTGTTCAGCTTGTTCCGTAAAGCTGCTCTCCTCAAAACGGTGATGGGTCATTTGGATATAGTCATTGATCCTTTTCTGCTCCTCCGGCCAGATGTTCGCCAGAAAGTCATGGTAATACTTCACCATGATGCGGCTGACTGCGTAGATGCGTTCTTTATACGGACGGTATTGCTTGATGATGTCCTTCTCTTTGGTATTAAGCAGCATTGTGTAGAATCGGTCGCAAGGCTGCTCCGCACGGGCAGGCAGAATGACCTGCAAAAAGTATAACGCACCATTGTGCTTTCCGCCGCAGATCGTCAGTAAATCCTCATTATCCTTCAGAATCTGAAGATCCTCCGCTGCATAGCGGTCACGATACTTTTGGCCATAAGCATTATCATAACCACAGCCTGCCACAGACAGCATATGAAAAACATAATTTGTGTCAGGGTTCGCTTCAAAGCTGATCTTGTTCATGTCGATCCTCCCTTTGCTGAAGAATATGTGTCGAGAGATAGGCTGCCACACCGTTTTCGTCATTGCTGTCGGTCACATAGTCTGCTGCTTCGACCACTGCTTGAATGGCATTCTTCATGGCCACACCGATTCCGCAGTAGCGGATAGGCTCGATATCATCCTGATCGTCACCGAAATAAACGGCGTCTGATGGATCCAGATGGAATACACGCAGCATTTTCTGAATGCCATTCCATTTCGTCGCGTTGCTGTTCATGATCTGAAACAAAGTCCCGTTTGCAATGGTGAAATAGGTATCAGCAGGCAGGACATTGGTCAGTATGCTCCTCAAATCCTCGTTTTCGGAGCTGACGAGGATCTTGTATATCTCATCAGGAAGTGGTACCTTGGTAAGGTCACGGTATACTTGAGGCTGCCACTCCGGGATGTCCACATTGGCGTATAGCCCTTTGCTGGTTTCCAATGAGATGACTGCGTCTTTTATCTGATTCAATCGTCTGATGATGGAGAGTGCCTGCTCCTTATCAATACCAATGTATTCCGTTCTGTCCGGCAGTATGAGTGCTGCTCCATTCAGTGTAACCGCCGCGTCAAAGCATACTTGTTTATGATAGGTCTCTATAGCGCGTGCAGGCCGTGCTGTTGCTCCCATCAGCAGGATACCCTGGGTTCTGCAGACGTTGAGTATCTGAATCGTGTAGTCCGAAATCGTCTTGTCCGTCCGGAGCAGTGTCCGGTCAAGGTCGCAGATGATCGACCTTATCATGGTTTCCTCCATCTTATTCACGATCCCGAATGGAATCCAGCGCATGATTGATCATTTTCGCATCCCGTTGATCCAGCCAGTGACTCGACAGCCAGACAAATGCGTACGTCACAAAGAAAACGAAGCTGATGCCTGCCAGCCCATCCAGTCCCGTAAACCATCCGAACAGATAGCCCATGCCAACGATCACAGCATACAGACTCAGGCAATGCAGGGTAACGCGAACGGCAAACGTTTTTCTGCTCCAGCTTTCCATATCTCTGAGCAGAAATGTGGGCAGCGAGCAAAGGCTACCGGCCAGCACGATTGAGATCGGGTGATACCACAAAAGGATCATGTCGTTTCCGGCAAAATGCTGGATCACCGCGTTGATCCCGTTCAACAGCAGAATGGATGTGGATATGACCATACTCTGCACAAATATCTTTTTCATGATGTTCATGACAGGCCCAGCCTCCTCTTGATATCCTTCACATAATTGCGGGAGATGATCACGCGCTCGCCATTGAGCAGCAGGGCATCCATTCGTCCGCTGGGGTCTGCGCTGACACTGCGAAGCTTTCTCAGGTTGACGATCATGGACTTGGAGATGCGCACAAAAAAGCTGCCCAGAGCTTCCTCCAGTTCGTACAGACGGGCACGACTCTCAAAGCATTCATCCTTTGTGTAGACGAAGGTGTGCTTGTCCACCGATTCGATGTAATACATCCGTGTGGCTTTGCAGAAGAAGGTGCTGCCATCCCTGCTGACCACGATGCCACCGGAACCGTTTTCCAGCAGATCAATAGCAGCAAGGATATCAGATGTCTTTTCTACGGCACGAATGACAGCCTGTTCCTTTTCTTTGGCGTCAACCTGTTCAAACCGAACTCGCATGGCAGTGCGCTCCTTTGCGTTACTGTTCTTTTCTTTTGATTATACCACAATCGGCGTCAGGTTGAAATCTGGAGAACCATCCACGGAAAAAACCACCTTGCAAAATAGAGATAATGGTAAAAAACACATCGGCAAAGAGGATGAATACAATGGACGGCAGCATGATTCGCGTATACTTTTTGCCCGCATTCGTACTTCTATTGATATGCCAGGCCAGCCGGACGAGATAGGTGATGATCCCGCAGCACAGCAGCAGGTTGACCAGCAGACTGGAGCCGAAAGAGAGGAGCGGTTCAAACATATCCTGTCCCCGTATGGCGTTGAGCACCACATTCAGCACTGCAATTCCAAACACGACCGTCAGCATGATGCGCGTAACATTCAGCATCACACCACCGCCGATGCCGATGCCGCCACACCATTCCAAGCCGCTCCTGATGCAGAAGTTTTCCAGCACCTGCATCAACGGATCATTTTGACGACCTTCGATAAAGCCGTTGTTGGCAATGGCATAGGCCTTCAGCGTAAGGCCGTTTTCCCTGCAGAAGGCCTCCATTTCCTTCAGGAAGGGAAGTACATGGGAAGGTAGACCATCCACATACAGCGGCGTCACAAACACCACCTTCGCAGCATTCTTCAGCGCATGTAGAATGGGTTGACGATCTGCAGGCGTGCGCAGCTGCATGTATACCTTTTCACCGCGGAGCATCGGGCCGGCGCACTTCATCACAAAGCCGGAAACGCTCAGACTTTTCTTCGGGCTGCAATTGATCAGTATGGTCTTTTCCATCATGCCTGTTCACCTGCCTCTTCCGCTGTTTTGCAGAATACAACGCTGTGTTCCCTGAAGCCGTCATTGATGGCATTGCGTTCAACCATCAGCATCCAGGTGCTGCGCTCTGTATCAGTCATGTCGCCATATACGATCACCCGCAACGCCTGTCGTTTGCCATAGCGCAGGGTATGGTGCATTTGCCCACCGCGATAGGTACTCAGCGGCGTGGACATTCCGATGCTCCTGTCGAGCAGGTTTTTCACCGGCGCACTGTATCCGCCATAGGTGTTCTCGGTGATGATGGTCAGTTCATCGGTCGTGCCCAGCACGCGGCAGGCGCAGTGCAGACTATCCTTCATGGCACAAGCCGCAGGATGCTTCGTCCAGCACTTGAAGCAGCCCTGACAGGGGGCATATCCTCCGTTGGCATGAATGACCTGATCAGCAACGGTGAGCAGATGATTCGTCTCTTCGGCATCCAGATCGTGAATGATCGTTTTCATGGTTCGTTTCCTTTCAGCAATCACATGGTATGAAAAAGGATTACATGATGTATCATAGTCTATCGTATTTCAATTGCAATAGGAGCGCGACCAAGATGCGGATTCACATAACCAAGATGCAGAATGGAATGAAAACATCATCGACATTGAAACGGATGAATGATGTGTTTATTGTGTTCATGACAGTCGCAACGTTGACAGTCTTTTCTCCTTATCAAACCTTCTGAAAACAAAAAGAAGCAACGGATCGCTGCTTCTTTTCCGGGCTCTTGGCCATCACTTGGTAAACCAAAGGTGGATATAGCGGAGTAAGTACAGAGCGATAAACTGGGATTTGTTTTACAACAGCTTATCTAACTCTATTAACAATTTTGATTTC
>R28__coassemble_66_pt1 | contig 60736 bp, 66 predicted proteins | sample R28__metabat2_low_PE_026 | metagenome-assembled genome bin R28
GTTCTACACCCTCAAGCAGCGCTGCATGACCAAGGACTTCTCCTGGACGAAGAGCGCCGCGGCTTATTCTCAGATGTATGAGGAGATCTCCGATACGGCCTCGGCCGACGGCGATCCCATCACCTTCGAGGAGGCCTTCGCCCAGCTGCGCGATGTGTATATGCAGATCGCGGCCGAGCGTGCCGGCTCCTTCCCGGAGGACTATCATCGCGTGCTGCAGGTGCATATCGCCGGCCGCGGCGATGGCGTGCTGACCGTCATCTTCCACGACGGCACCATGGACGTGGTCCCCAACTTCGATACCCAGCCCGATGCCAAGATCTCGGCCAGCCTGGACGACCTGCTCGGCATGGCCCGCGGCACCGTCTCGGCCGATCATCTGTTCCTCAACGGCCAGATGAAGGTGACCGGCAACATCGTCAAGGGTGCTGAGATGCGCAAGATCCTCACCATGCGGTGAGCTCTGTAGGATGCTTCAAATTTGAAAGGAGACGATCCCATTGAAGACCACTCTTCTCATCATGGCTGCCGGCATGGGCAGCCGTTACGGCGGCAACAAGCAGGTGGATACTCTGGGCCCCAACGGCGAGATCCTGATGGAGTACTCCATCCATGACGCCGTCAAGGCCGGCTTCGACAAGGTCGTGTTCGTCATCAAGCGCTCCATGGCCGAGTCCTTCCCCGAGATGGTGGGCAACAAGATCGCCAAGAAGATCGAGGTCGCCTATGCCTATCAGGAGTTCGACAACCTGCCCGGCGGCTTCGTGCCCCCGGAAGGCCGCACCAAGCCCTATGGCACCGTGCATGCCGTGCTGGCCGCCAAGGACCTGATCGATGGCCCCTTCGCCGTCATCAACGCCGATGACTATTATGGCCCCGACGCCTTCAAGACCATGGCCGACTACCTGAAGGGCATGAAGGACGACGGCAAGACCGCCTCCATGGTGGCCTACAAGCTGTGCAACACCGTGAGCGAGAACGGCACCGTGACCCGCGGCGTGTGCGAGAAGGACGCTCATGGCGACCTGGTGAAGGTCGTGGAGACCTACAACATCAAGCCCATGCCCGACGGCACCATCCAGGACATCCAGGCCGACGGCACCGGCGTGCTGCTCGAGAAGGAAGCGCCCGTGAGCATGAACTTCTGGGGCTTCGGTCCCTCCTTCTTCAAGGCTGCCGAGGCCGCGCTGATCGCCTTCCTGGCCGCCCCCACCGACAACCCCATGAAGCGCGAGTATGTGTTGCCCACCCTGGTGGACCAGATGATGAAGGACGGCCTGAAGGTCGCCGTGCTGACCACCGACGCGGTGTGGTTCGGCGTGACCTACAAGGAGGACCGTCCCTTCGTGGTGAACGAGCTGAAGAAGCTGCATGACGCCGGCGTCTATCCGGCCGCCCTCTGATCTCCCCCGAGCCGATCGGCTCCCCTTTCCGCAAGGAAGGGGAGCTTTTTCATACTATTCTCAAATAGAAATGACCTACAAAAATGGGGATCCGAAGCAGTCCAGAGGACGAAGAGCGGCTGCCGCCAGTGGCGGAAGCAAGCCGCTCTGAGTTCGCGGTAGGATCGGAAAGCCCTCTAGGCCAACAGTCCGGTGGACTGTTGGCACCGCAGGCGCGAAACTCCTGTCGATCTTATTTGAGATAAGTATCATATAAAAAAGGCCCTCCCCGCTCAGGGGAGAGCCGCGCAGATACCAGGCGATCAGTAGGGCCTTTCCTTGCCGATGAAGCAATAGGCCAGGGTGCCGGGGCCGGCATGCGCGCCGATGACCGGGCCGATATCCACGATGCGGATGTTGAGCCGGTGCTCCTTCTCCAGCAGCGCGTCGCGGAGCTTCTCGGCATCGGCCAGGCAGTCGGCATGGAGCACGATGGACAGCTCCTCGGGGTCGGTCGTGTTCTCAAGGCCCTGCTCCACGATGTAGCTGATGGCCTTGCGGCGGCCGCGGATCTTGGCCACGTTCTCCAGCTTGCCTTCCTTGCTCTCCACCAGGATGGGCTTCAGGTCCAGCATGGTGGCGGCGGCGGCAGCCACGGCGGACACGCGCCCGCCGCGCTTGAGGTACTTCAGGTCATCCACGGTGAAGAACGCCTGCGCGCGCAGCTTGTTCTCCTCCAGCCACTTCGCCACGTCCTCCATGGGCGCGCCGGCGCGGTACATCTCATGGGCCTTGAGCACCAGCAGGGTCTGCGGGGCCGAGATCGCCAGCGTGTCCACCACGGTGAAGCGGCGCTCAGGGTACTGCGCCAGCAGGTCCTCCCTCACCTTGTAGACCGACTCGATGGTGCGGCTCAGCTTGCTGGAGAACGCCACGAACAGGATATCCTTGCCGCTCTTCATGATCGGCTCGAAATATTCCATGTACGCCTCGTCATTCAGCGCCGAGGTCGTCGGCACCGCGCCGTTGCGCATGGCGTCGTAGTACTTCTTGTGGTCCACCGTCTGGCCCAGATCGTCAAAGTATTCCTTGCCCTCCAGCGTGTAGGGCATCTCGATGACAGGGATGTCGTACTTTACCTTCAGGTCATACGGCAGGTCGCTGTCACTGTCTGTGATGAATACGTAATCCATAACAGAGCGCCTCCTTCATTCAAGGGTGCGGGCCCCCGACCGCGGGCCCCGGGGCTTATGATGGCAAATGATGCGTTTTCATTGTACAGCATTTGTGCCCAAGTTGCAAGGGGCGCAAGAAAAGGAGGACCCCCTTGCGGGATCCTCCCTCATCGTCAGACCTGCAGTCCCTCTTCAAAGAGCTGCCTCTTCATCTCGCCATACTCGGCATACTCCCCGGCCAGGAACAGCGGCAGAGCCGTGGACGCGAACTCCATCCAGCTCCCGGCCTCCTGCCGCACCAGCACCGGATAGAACCCGATCCCGTTCGCCGCGGCCAGCTCGGCGTCGCCCAGGTCGTCCCCCACGAGCAGCACCCGCCGCAGATCGTAGCCCTTGGCCAGCAGCGCCCGCAGGCAGACCTCCTTCGTGCCGTCCTCCTGGCCCAGTGTCAGGTCGGTGTCCCGGTCCATGCCGTAATAACGCCATTCGTTCTCGGTCTCCGCGCGCCCCGCGCCCGAGAGCACGATCACGTCACACTGCGCGTGGGCCGCCGTCACGCCCTCGGCCGCGCCGGGGAAGGGCAGCAGATCGTCGATGGTCAGCTCACGTACCTGCCTGTCCACCGCGTTGCTCCAGGCCAGCGCCTTGCAGAGGATCGTGTGCCCCGTCTGGGTGATCTGCCTGCGCAGCGCGTCGTTCGAGCGCTCCTTGGCGTGGTCCACCCAGTCCCGCAGCACGTCCACGCCCGCCACCGGCCGGAAGCGCAGGTCGACCTCGTTCAGCATGATGGCCAGGGCCTCGAAGCGGTTGCAGCCGCGATGCGCGGAATATAAGTTGATCTGCAGCCAGCTCTCCATGACCTCATCGGCCCAGGGCTCCAGGCTCCATTCCTCGATCAGGCATGGCGCGAAGCAGCGGCGATGCTTCACCTCCATGGTGTCCATCGCCGTTCCGTCATGGTCCACCAGCACCAGCGCGTCATGCCCCTTCTGATATCGCTCGATCCTATCCTCCGCCATCGTACCCGCCTCCGCTCAGTCCCTCTGGTAGACCCTCGTGCCCACGCGCACGCCCCAGGCGCTGCCGTTCCTCACCAGGAACTCGCAGCGGTTCACGGGCGCCTTGCTCTCCGGGCTCACATAGCCCAGGAAGCGCGTGCCGCCGCACCAGCGCAGCTCCACCTCGCGGTCACCGTTGTCGCCCACCAGCCTGCCGTCCCGCAGCCGCACATGCAGGTGCGACGCGATGCCCTCATGCGCCGTGAAGTCGCCCAGCAGCATCTCCGGCTCCGAGAAGTCCCTGCCCACCGCGGCAAAGCGGCGGAAGCAGCTGTCCAGCGGCAGGCCCAGCGCCGCGCTGTACAGGATCCAGAGGATATCGTCCATGTCCTCGTCGCTGGAGTTGCACAGCACCGCGAAGCCCCAGCCCTCGTCCTTGATCAGGCCGCCCTTGGTGCTCACGCCGTGCAGGCCGCCCGCGTGCTCGCAGAACACGTGGCCGAACTTGCGGAACTTGTTCAGGCCCAGGCAATAGACGTCCAGCCCGGTCACCGGGTACTCCTCACCGATGAGCAGCTCCACCGCCGCCTTCGGGATGGCCTGCGCGCCCTCGTGCATGCCGCCCAGCGACAGCGCCTGATAGTACGCCGCCATGTCCGGCGCGGTGCTCTTCACCATCGCGCAGCCGCGGAAGGGCGGGCAGGTGCTCCAGTCATCATCCACATAGCACACGCCGTCCTCCTTCTCAAAGAGCACGGTGATGTTGCCCTTGGCCAGCGCCTTGGCCTTCGCGGTGCCGCTGTCCATCACGGTGCGCGTCATGCCCAGCGGGCGGAAGATGCGCTCCATGCAGAAGTCCTCCAGCGGCTCGCCCGCGGCCATATCCACCACATAGCTCAGGATGGCATAGTCCTCGTTGGAGTAGCTCATCACCTCGCCGGGCGCGCCCAGCGTGGGATAGGGGCAATGGGCCACATAGTCGATGATCTGCTCGATGGTGTCCATCTGGTTCGGGCTGGAGGCGCGGTTCTGCCGCAGCCAGTCGCAGTCGCGGCGCTGGCTGTTCATGGCGATGGACCACTCCAGCGGCTCCATGGGCGGCATGCCGGCGGTATGGCGGCACAGGTGGCGCAGCGTCACCGCGTCCTTCGGGTTGCCCGGCACACGGAACTGCGGGAAGTACTTCACCACCGGATCGTCGATGTCCAGCTTGCCCTCCGCGTGCAGGATGCAGGCCGCCAGCGCGGTGATCGACTTGCTCATGCTGGCGATGCCGAACATGGTGTCGCGGTCCACCGGCACCCTGCGCTCCATATCGCGGATGCCGAACTGGTGCTCATAGGCGATGCCCTCCGGCGAGCGCACGCACACGCTCACCCCGGGCAGGTCCTGCTCCTTCACCACCCTGGCGATGGCCTCGGTGATCTTCCGCTCATCCATGAACATAGCTTTCGTTCCTTTCTTTCACAGCCCATACTGCGCGCGCAGCGCTTTCTCTTCGCTCTCGGAGCAATAGACGAAGTGCTCGGGCTCCAGCTCCACCATGCGGGGCTGCTCCACGGAATAGTCATGGTCGCGCTCCGGCACATAGTCGATGCGCTTGCGCTTCTTCTCCGTGATGGGATCGGGCACCGGGATGGCGCTCAGCAGCGCCCGCGTGTAGGGATGCATGGGCCGCGCGTACAGGTCGTCGCTGCGGGCCATCTCCACCAGCTTGCCGTAATACATCACGCCGATGCGGTCGCTGAAGTACTTCACCACGCTCAGGTTGTGCGCGATGAAGAGGATGGTCAGCCCCATCTCGTCCTTCAGGTCGTTGAGCAGGTTGATGACCTGGGCCTGGATCGACACATCCAGCGCCGAGACCGGCTCATCCGCGATGATCATCCTCGGCTTGATGATCATGGCCCGCGCGATGCCGATGCGCTGCCGCTGGCCGCCCGAGAACTCGTGCGGGTAGCGGGTCGCGTGCTCCTCGGTCAGGCCCACCTTCTTGAGCATGTCCAGCACCATGGCATGGCGCTGGGCCTTGTCCTTCACGCCCCTGTTCTTCAGCCCCTCGCCGATGATCTCCTCGATCGTCATGCGGGGGTTCAGGCTCTCGATGGGGTCCTGGAAGATCATGGCGATGTTGTCGGTCAGGTACTTGCGCTTCTCCTTCGTCATCGGGCCCGAGATCTCCTTCCCGTCGAAGAAGACCTGCCCGGAGGCGGGGTCATACAGGCGGATGATCGTGCGGCCCGTGGTCGTCTTGCCGCAGCCGCTCTCGCCCACCAGGCCGAAGGTCTCGGCCGGGCGGATGCCGAAGCTCACGTCATCCACGGCCTTCACCACCATGCGCTTGCTGCCCCTGCCGCTGGTGAAGGTCTGGCAGAGGTGCCGCACATCCAGCAGATATCCGTTCTCAGGCATGCTCCTCCGCCTCCCTCATCCGTTCGATGCGCGCCCGCAGCACCTCCGGCATCTCGACCTTCGGCGCCTTGGGGTGCAGCAGCCAGGTCGCGGCCGAATGCGTGTCCGAGATCCGGAACATCGGCGGCTCCTGCTCGAAGTCGATCCTCAGGGCATATCTGTTGCGCGCGGCGAAGGCATCGCCCTTCGGCGGCGCGATCATGTTGGGCGGCGTGCCGGGGATGGCCATCAGCCTCTCGCGGGTCTGCATATCGGGCATGGAGGAGAGCAGCGCCCAGGTGTAGGGGTGCACCGGCTCATAGAAGATGTCCTCCGCCGTGCCGCTCTCCACGATCTTGCCGGCATACATCACGTTCACACGGTCGGCCATGTTGGCCACCACGCCCAGGTCGTGGGTGATGAAGATGACCGACAGCTTCCGCTCCTCCTTGATGCGGCCGATCAGCTCCAGGATCTTGGCCTGCACGGTCACGTCCAGGGCGGTGGTCGGCTCATCGCAGATCAGGATCTCGGGGTCGCCCGCCAGCGCGATGGCGATGACGATGCGCTGCCGCATGCCGCCGGAGAACTGGAAGGGATACTGCCCGAAGCGTCTCGGCACATCGGGGATGCCCACGTCCTCCATCAGCTGCTTGGCGCGCTTCTCGGCCTCCTCCTTGGTCATGCCCTTCTTGAGGAGCACCTCCATGATCTGCTTGCCCACCTTCATGATGGGGTTCAGCGCGCTGAGGGGGTCCTGGAAGATGAGGCCGATGCGGTGGCCGCGGATGCGGTGCATCTCGTCCTCGTTCACCTGCGTCAGGTCCTCGCCGTCATACCAGATGTGACCGCCGCGGATGACGGCATTCGGGGCCAGGATGCCCATGATGGCCTTGGTCGAGACGCTCTTGCCCGAGCCGCTCTCGCCCACGATGGCCACGGTCTCGCCCCGGTGCAGGTCGAAGCTCACGCCCCGCACCGCCTGCACCGTGCCGCCGAAGGTCTTGAAGTCGACCACCAGGTCCTCCACCCGCAGCACGGTCTCGGGGGCTGTGCTCAGCTTTTCGTTCTCCATGCTCAGCCCTCCTCACCGCGGCGCGTGGGATCCATGGCGTCGCGCAGTCCGTTCGAGAACAGGTTGAAGGCCACCATCAGCACCGAGATCAGCACGGCCGGGAACAGCGTCTGATAGGGGTACTGCAGCAGCACGTCCTGCCCCTCCGAGAGCAGGATGCCGATGGAGGTCTCCGGCGCCTTGATGCCCAGGCCGATGTAGGCCAGGAAGGATTCGGAGAAGATGGCGCCGGGGATGGCGATCATCGCGCGGGTGATCAGCGGGCCCACCGTGTTGGGCAGGATGTGGCGGAAGATCAGCTTGAAGTCCGTCACGCCCAGCGTCCGGGCCGCCATCACATATTCACGGCCCTTGAAGCGGTAGAACTGGGCACGCACCAGCCTCGAGGTGCCGATCCAGCCCGTCACCGTCAGCGCCAGGATGATCGAGAACATGCCCGAGCCGAACAGCAGCATGAACAGGATGGTCACCACGATGTAGGGCAGGCCGTCCAGCACCTCGGCCAGATGGGTCAGGATCATGTCCACCTTGCCGCCATAGTAGCCGGACACCGCGCCATAGATCACACCGATGACCACGTTCGTGATCACCGAGATGAAGGCGATGAGCAGCGAGATGCGGGTGCCGCGGAACAGGCGCGTCATGATGTCGCGGCCCAGGTAGTCCGTGCCGAACCAGTGGCACTCGCCCTCGTCCACCTTGCAGTAGGCGTAATAGTCCACCTTCACGTCCACCACGGGGGTCTTCTTGTATTCATACTCCCGCACGATCTCGATCACGCTGCCCTCCGGGAAGCGCTTGGGGTCGTCGAGGGAGCTCTTCTTGATGTTGGTCAGCGTGCGGGTGCCGTCGCAGATGCCCCACTGCTCCAGGACCGGGATGCGGGGCGGCAGGTTCTTGGCCTTCACGTTCTGCTGGGTATAGCTGTAGCCCGTCACCTCCGGCACGATGAGCGCCAGCAGGATGATGATCAGGATGATCCAGAACGAGATGACCGACACGCGGCTCTCGCGCAGGCGGATGAGCGCGTCACGATAGAAGCCCACCGACTTCGTCTTGGGGGCCTCATCGCGCAGCTCCTCGCCCAGCTGCACCTGCTCGAACTGCTCCTGCGGGATGTCCCGCAGCTCCTGGGGCAGCGGCTGCTTCAGGTCGATCATGCTCTGCCACCTCCCACACGGATCCTGGGGTCGATGATGCCATAGGAGATGTCCACCACCAGGGTGGTCACCAGCGAGATGGCCGAATAGAAGATCAGCAGCGCCACGGTCAGGAAGTGGTCGCCGCCCAGCACCGAGTCGATCAGCAGACCGCCCATGCCGTTCACGGCAAAGATCTTCTCGATGACCATCGAGCCGCCCATGATGCCCGTGATCATCGGGATGATGGTGTTGGCCACCGGCACCAGCGAGTTGCGGAAGGCGTGCTTGAAGGTGGCCTCGCTGCGGGTGAGGCCCTTGGTGCGGGCCAGCAGCATGAAGTCGGACGACAGCGTCTCGATCAGCTCACCGCGCAGATAGCGCGCGATGGAGGCGATGGGGTTCAGGCTCAGGGCGATGATGGGCAGGATCATCGAATACAGCCTCTCGCCCAGGTCCCCCTGCGATGAATACACCGTGGGGAACCATGGCAGCGCGAAGGTGAGCCCATACTGCATCAGCGACGCGAACACGAACGAGGGCACCGAGATGCAGATCACGATCCAGAACGAGATGATGTTGTCGATCGCCCTGTTCCGGTACAGCGCCGCCCAGGTCCCGAAGAGGATGCCCAGCGGGATCGAGATGAACAGCGAGAACACGTTCAGCACCACCGTGGCCGGGATGCGCGCCGACAGGATCTAGAACACGTCCAGGCCGGGACGGATCTTGACCGAGGTGCCGAAGTCGCCCTTCGTCACGATGCCCTCCAGGTAATAATAGTACTGCTTCACCATGGGCTCGTGCAGGTGCATGCGGTCCTCCAGCTTGCGCTGGACCTCCGGCGACACGTCCGGGTTCTCGAAGATGCTCATCGGCATCAGGCGGATGATCCAGAAGGACAGGGTCATCACCAGGAACAGCGTGAGCAGCATCGCGCCGATGCGGCCCATAATGTATTTGAACATCCGTTTCCTCCTTGCGCGCGGTCAGGATCCTTGCGGCAGAGCCCTCCGCGGGCGCTCCCGGAAGGATCCCGGAAACACGGCCACACGGGTGCACCGCGAAAAGCAGTGCACCCGTGCGTCTTCCGTATCAGGGGCGGCGTATCACTCCACGATGTCGCCGTAGATGTTGCCCCAGCCGAAGCCGGGCACATAGGTGGTCACCGGCAGCTGCAGGCGCTCGGAGAACAGCGTGAACTGCACCTCCTGCACCACCGGGATGTGCACCACCTTGTCCAGATAGATCATCTCCAGCTTCTGGGTCTCGTTCAGCACGGCCTCGTAGTCGTCCTTCACAGACTCGCACACCGCGAACTGGGCCTCGAACTCATCGTCGAAGAAGTTGTTCGGATGAGAGCTGTAGCTGGTCAGGTAGTAGTAGAAGCACTGGTAGGGATAGGTGCGGGCCGCCTGACGGGTCCAGTCGTTGGGGGACAGATCCCAGTCATCGTGGCTCTTCTTATACTCGGTGGTGGAGATGCCGGAGTAGTTGTCGATCTCCAGCTTCACCAGGCCCTTGAAGATCACGTCGAACTGCTCCACCAGGTACTGGGCGGTGGCGTTCCAGTTGGCCTCGGAGGGATCGTAGGCGATGCGCAGGGTCACGGTGTCGCTCTCGGAGAGGCCGCACTCCTCGAAGGCCGCCTTCATGTAGTCATAGGCCATATCGGGGTTGTAGCCATACTCGCCCCAGCTGTTGACCATGTCGACCACGGCCTTGCCCTGCTCGGACTCACGGTAGGTCAGGCCCGACTCAGAGAACATGCCGGCCTGGCCGGACACATACCAGCCCGCGGGCTCCATGTAGCCGAACAGGTCCTCGGCGATGGTCTGGCGGTCCATGGCGAAGTACAGGGCCTTGCGGTAGTTGTTGCTGCCCACCAGCGGGTTGTTGGGGTTCTGGGCGTTCACATCGATGTGATACACGGTCAGGCTGGAATACTCCACCAGACGGGGATCGTCGATGTAGGTCTCGATGACGGAGGCGTTGGGGGTCAGGTCGTCCAGCTCGCCCTTCTCGAACATCTGCACGCGGGCGTTCATCTCGGGCAGGACATAGACCTCCACGGTGTCGTAGTTATACAGGTCGGCCATCCAGTAGTCGGTGTTCTTCTTGTAGATCTGGACGGAATCGAAGGTCCAGGTATCGAAGATGTACGGGCCGCAGGACATCCACTGGTCCAGGGTGGCGCCGTAGGTGGTCTGGGTGCGGTCCTCGTTCATGCAGGCCTCATACAGGGGCTCATACACGGGCACGTTGGCGCGGGTGTTGAAGTGCGCGCACACAGACTTCTGGGTGTTCACGCCCTCGGTGGTGATCTGGATGGTGTAGTCGTCGATCTTCTTGATGCCGACGTCCTCCCAGGCCACATAGGCCTCGTCACCGGGCTGGGCCTCGCCCTGCAGGCTGTAGGCCTTGGCGTTCACGATGGTGATCTCCTGGTCGGAGAAGAAGTCCGCCATCTGGTTCACCAGGATGGGATCCAGCAGCATCTTGTAGGTGTACATGAAGGTATCGGCGTTGATCGGATCGCCGTTGGCCCAGTGGGCCTCCTCGCGGATCTTGATCTGCCAGTTGTGGTCGTCGATCTGGATGGGCAGCTCGGCGGCGATGTCGGGGATGTAGTGGTAGTTCGTGCCGTTCTCATCGGGATAGGCACGATACAGGTAGGCAGAGCAATACTCGGTGGGCGTATTGACCTGCGACTGCACGGTGTTGCCGCCATACAGGGTGGGGCAGTCCGTGGTCAGGTAGGTGCGGTAGACCTTCTCGGCGGAGGCACCGGCCACCATCAGGCAGCTGATGCACAGCGTGAGGGCCAGCACCAGAACGATGAGCTTCTTCATCCTGAACAACTCCTTCAGATCTTGTCTATGCGATCATGCTCGCGCATGATGACATCATGTGGGAAGGGGAACGTCACGCCGCCATCGCGGTCGCCAGGGCGGCGGCCAGCCACACCGCGGCCAGCACCAGGTAGAACGGGGCGTCGTCGTGATGGGGGCGGCTCTGCCGGTACCGCAGGTAGTCCTCCTTCATCTCGGTGCCCTTCAGCTGCTTCCCCTGCACCAGGCGGTGGAAGCTGCGGAAGCCATAGGAGAACGAGGTGAAGGCATGCACATTGCCCAGCATGAGGACGATGCCCCACACCAGCAGCACGCTCCCCTGGCAGAACAGCACGTCCGACGCGGTGCCCAGGGCCGTCAGCGTCCGGCCGCTCCGGGTCAGCCAGGCCAGCACACCGCCCAGCGCCAGCAGCACCGCGCTCACGATCAGCTGCTTCCTGCCCAAGCTCCTCACCGGCTCCTCTGCCCCCTTTTTCAAAGAAAAGCAGCCGGCATGACGCCAGACTGCTTTGCCCGCCCCACTATAGTACATGATATCCGCTCGGAATGCAAGAGCGATCTTGTATCCCTGTTGTATTTTCTTCCACCAAGTTGCAAGTTCTTTTCGGCAAAATTGCATTTATCCGGCCGGTCCGCGCCTTTCCGAGCCTTTTATGCCCCGTGATATGCAACCTTCATGCATCGGCGATCGGCGTTCGATGCAGCCATCATCCGTTTTTGAATAACATGCGATCCCTGCCCAGGAGGCGCGGCAGCTCGTCGTGCCGGCGGCGGTAGGGCACATAGAGCAGGCCGCACAGCAGGCAGACGCCTCCGCCGAGCACGCTCAAAAGGCATTCCACCGTATACATGCTGTTCACGCTGCCCAGGCCGTTGCCCAGCAGCTGCCGCCAGTCCGCGGCCTTCAGCAGCGGGACGTTCGCGGCCAGCATCGCCACCAGCGCATTCTCCAGCAGCACCATCGCCAGCGGGACCAGCTGCATCGCCGCGGCGACCAGCCCCTGCAGGTACAGGGAGCAGCGCACAGCGCTCCCGGTCCTTCCCGTGCGCACACAGCACATCAGGTCGCCCAGCACCCGGGCCAGGTTGCGATGGAAGCGCCAGGAGAACAGGAGCAGCACCACCGCGCAGGCCCCGACGATCCCGCACCAGCCGATCACGGCCACGCTCAGGCGATAATGCACGCAGGCCCAGTCGATCCCGGCCACACAGCCCACCGCCAGTGCCGCGCCCAGCAGGCACCCCCAGGCGCGCAGGCCCTCCACCCGGCGCAGGAGGCGGCCGCCGCCCTCCCTCCGGCAGAGGAACAGCCCCACCGCGCCCACGGCGGAGAGCACCGAGAGCGCCCAGGTCAGCACGACCCAGGTCTCATGCGCGGCCATCAGCCCGGTCTCCAGCGCGATGCCCAGCGGACGGAACTCCGTCAGCAGCCACACCGCGCGCTGCACCAGGCGCAGAGTCTGCCCCGCGGCCTGCAGCGTCAGCAGCAGGGTGAGCAGGATCGCCCAGGGGCTCCTCCCTCCGACCCGTCGTCTCTCTCTCATCGTTCAGCTCCTGTCATCTCTACAGAACAGGCCGCTCCGGGGAGCGGCCATGGTGATCTGTCACTTGTGCCCGTTGGGGGCGTGCGAGTAGGCATAGTTGATCGCGGACTTGTGGTAGGGGCAGATGCGCTTGGTGCCGTGGGTCCGGCTGTTGGTGAAGTGCAGGCACATCTGGCCGTTCATCTTGTTGCCGCTGATGGAGTTCCTGCCGTGCGGGATGCCGTACAGCGAGCAGGCGTAGGTATGCTGGCCGATGGTGATCAGGCAGGGACGGCGCTTCCACAGGTTCTTGGAGGCGATCTACGAGGCGCTCGACACGCCATAGATCTCGCACAGCACGGCCGTGTCCGCCGCGGTCGCGGGCTCCACGTCCGCGTGGTCGCCGCCGGCCTGGCGGTAGCACTTCCAGATCTTCTTGGAATACACGTCATACACCATGTAGGTCGAGCCCCTGGGATACAGCTTCTGGATGCCGCCGGTATACCAGTCGATCTTCTCCGCCGGATAGATCATCATCGTCAGCCGGCCGTCGGAATATTCATAGGGCTTCTTCGTGGCCTTGGGCGTGGCGGTGGGCGTCCGCGGCTCCGGCGGCTTCGGCGTGGGCGTCGCGGGCGGCTTGGGCGTCTTGGGCGGCTTGGGCGGCGCGGGCACCTTCGGCGTCGGCTTGGGCGTCGCGGTGGGGGCCGAGGCCTTCTTCGTATACTTGCCCTTCACCCAGCCATAGCGCGAGCCATAGCCCACATAATACCAGGTGGTGCCTTCGCTGTCCTTCCTCGTGCCATAGTAGGCCAGCAGCTCATCCTTGGACACGCTGGTGATGCGCGACGCGTCATCGGAAGCGTCCTTGCGCAGGTTCAGCTTGTCCGTCGTGCGGATGTAACCCTTGATCTTCGTGGTCTGCACGGTGGCCGTGGGCTTGGGCGTGGGCGTGGCCGTCGGCTTCGGGGTCGCGGTGGGCTTCTCGCATTCCTTCACCGAGCTGCCCGGCACCCAGCCGGAGGTCTTGCTGTCGACCTTGACATAGTACCAGACCGTCTTATCCACGAGCTTCGTCTTGGAGTAGGAGAACACCGACCCCTTCTTGACGCTCGTCAGCTTCGTCTCGTTCTGGCCGGGGGCCTTCCTCAGATGAAGATCGTATCTCAGCTTGACATAGCCGCTCGTCTTGCCCGTCGTGACCGGCTGCAGATCGTCCTCCGGCGTGGGGGACGGCGTGGCCGTCACCCTGGGGGTGGCGGTCGGATCGGCGACCTCGGTCACATATCGGCCCATCACCCAGCCATAGCTTGAGCCATAGCGGATGTAGTACCAGGTCTCTCCGGCCGCGTCCTTGGCCGTGGCGTACCAGGGCAGCTCCTTGCGGCTCGGCACGCTGGTGATGCGGTCGGCGTCCTTCGAAGCGCCCTCGCGCAGGTTCAGCTTGTCCGTCGTGCGCACATAGCCGCGGAGCTTGGCCGTGGACACGGTGGCCGTGGGCTTCGCGGTCGGCGTGGGCTTCGGGGTGGGAGAAGCGGTCGGCGTGGCGGTGGGCGCCGAGGTCGCCACGGGCGAGAGCGTCGCCTTCGCGTCGGCCTCCTCGAAATAGGAGCCCTTCACCCAGCCGTAGATATCACCATAGAGGATGTAATACCAGGTCGTCTTGCCCTTGCGCGCCGTCTGGAAATAGGGGACCACCGTCCCCTTCCCCTCCACGGTGCCCAGCCGCTTCGACCCCACGTCCGTCTTCTGGCGGATGTTGCAGCTGTTGCCCTTGAGGGCCACGCGGCCCACCTCCTCGGGCGCGGGGAGCGTGGTCGGCAGCAGCTCGGTGAAGGAGGTGCCGTCCACCCAGCCCTCCGTCTTGCTCTGGACCACATAGTACCAGGTGACGCCGTCCGTCTTCTGCGCCGCGCGATAGGGGATCGTCTTGCCGGCCACCTTGATCGTGCCGGTCTTCTTCGCGTCGGCCGAGGGCTGCCTGCGCACCGTGACGCTCTTTTCCTCCGTGACGATGTAGCCTACGATCTTGTCGGTATCCACCGTGACCGGGGCGACGGTGCCGCTGTTCTTCACCGCGGCGGGCGTGGCGGTCACCCTGGGGGTAGCGGTCACCTTCGGCGCGGCGGTGGCGCTGCTCCCGTTCAGGGCCGCGCCGTCCACCCAGCCATACACGTTCTTCCAGGCGATGTAATACCAGACCGAGCCCCCTGCCTTCTGGGTGCTGTAATAGGTCAGCGTGCTGCCCGCGGGGACCTTCCCCACCGCCGCGCTGGCCGTGCTCGCGTCGGCATAGACGGTGACCTCGGTCCGGCCCACGCTCAGCGTGCCGGAGGCCAGGCTGCCCGTATCGGCAGCCGCGCAGGAAAAGACCAGCATCCCGCACAGCAGGATGACCAGCAGGCCCAGGACCTGCCGCCGGATCGTATCCTTCCGTTCCATCGTCTTCATCTTCAAAGCCTCCGTCGGGCCCTTGCGCGTGCCCCGCGATCTGGATACCCGTTTAAATTATATGACGGAAATGTTACGATGTCAAGCAAAGCTCGTAATATCTCCTTCATCTTTTCGTTCGTTTTTCTTCGTGATCCTTCATTCCTCCGGCCCTGCTGGACGATCCCGGCCCACTGTGCTATCATAGACGCAGCAGAAGCTCTTTCATCGCGGCCCTTCCTATTTATAAAAGGGCCGCCATATCCATGACAGGAGGGACACGATCATGTCTCAGCTCAGCAGCTGGATCGAGGAGGGCCGGGCCGTGCTCGGCATCGAATATGGGACCACCCGCATCAAGGCCGTGCTCATCGGGCCCGACCACGCGCCTATCGCCTCGGGCGCCTGTGTGTGGGAAAATGTGCTGGAGGGCGGCTACTGGACCTATCACGAGGCGGACATCTGGCGCGGTCTGCAGGCCGCCTATGCCGAGCTGAAGCAGGACGTGCTGCGGCAGTACGGCGTACGCCTCACCCGTCTGGGGGCTCTGGGCTTCTCGGCCATGATGCACGGCTACCTGCCCTTCGACCGGGAGGGCCGACTGCTGGTGCCCTTCCGCACCTGGCGGAACGCGACCACCGGCCCGGCCGCCGACGCGCTCACACGGCTCTTCGACTTCCACATCGCCCAGCGCTGGACCATCGCGCACCTCTATCAGGCCATCCTGAACGGCGAGGAGCATGTGGCGCGGATCGATCACCTGACCACGCTGGAGGGCTATGTGCACTGGAAGCTCTCCGGCCGCCGTGCCGTGGGCGTGGGCGAGGGCTCCGGCATCGTGCCTACCGATCTTTCTACCAATGATTACGATCAGCGCATGGTGGACGCCTTCGAGCGGCTCATCGCGCCCTATGGCTACCCCTGGCGCCTGCGTGATATCCTGCCCAAGGTGCTGCCCGCCGGCGCCGACGCGGGCTCCCTCACGCCCGAGGGCACCCTGCTGCTGGACCCCACCGGCGAGCTGCTGCCCGGCACGCCCATGTGCCCGCCTGAGGGCGACGCCGAGACCGGCCTGATGGCCACGAACTGCGTGGCGCCCGGCCAGGGCTGCGTGTCCGCCGGCACCTCCATCTTCTCGATGGTCGTGCTGGAGAAGCTGCTCAGCCGCCCCTACCCCGAGGTCGATATCGTGATGACCCCCACCGGCCTGCCCGTGGCCATGGTCCATTGCAGCAACTGCACCAGCGACATCAACGCCTGGGCCGGCATGCTGCGGGAGGCCGCCCAGAGCCTGGGCTTCGAGCCGGACATGGGGCAGATCTACACGGCCATGTTCCGGGCCGCCATGCGGGGCGCGCCGGACTGCGGCGGCATCGTCACCTGCGGCTACCTCTCCGGCGAGAACATCGCCCGCCTCAAGGAAGGCCGCCCCATGCTGGTGCGCTCGCCCGAGAACCGCATCGCCTTCGCCGACCTCAGCCGCAGCCTCATCCTCTCCGCCATGGCGACCCTGAAGCTCGGCATGGGCGTGCTGGATGAGGAGCATGTGACCATCGAGCGGCTCATCGGCCACGGCGGCTTCTTCAAGACGCCCGGCACCGCGCAGAGCCTGCTGGCCTCCGCCCTGCAGACGCCCGTCTCGGTGATGGAGACCGCCGGCGAGGGCGGCGCCTGGGGCATGGCGCTCCTGGCGGCCTACCGCGTGTGGCACGCTCCGGGCGAGACGCTGGAGCGGTATCTGGCCGAGCGCGTCTTCCGCGGCGCGAAGCTGGTCGAGGAGCGGCCCGTGCCGGAGGACGTCGCCTCCATCACGGCCTATACCGAGCGCTTCCGCGCCATGCTGGAGCTGGAGCGGGACGCCGTGCGCCTCCTGTGACAAGTTCATGACGCGAGTTTAAAAATCCGTTTCACATTTCTGTAATATTTTTCGTCTTTCCTCTTGATTTTTTTCACATTCCATCGTACAATCTTAACAGCGTATCTGTGTATATCCGCAACGGATGGGAGCAGCCCCGCAGATATCGTGTGGAAGGGTGTGTACGGATGGGTAAGAGGATCCTGCTGGTCGATGACGAACCCCTGATGCTCAAGGGATTGAAATACAGCCTGGAGCAGGAAGGCTATGAGACCGACAGCGCGCTGGACGGCGAGGAAGCTTTGGAGAAGTTCGCCCAGGGCGACTACGATCTGATCCTGCTGGACGTGATGCTGCCCAAGCTGGATGGCCTGACCGTGTGCCAGCGCATCCGCGAGAGCTCCAACGTGCCGATCATCATGCTGACCGCCAAGGGCGAGGACATGGACAAGATCCTCGGCCTTGATTATGGTGCCGATGATTACATCCCCAAGCCCTTCAATCTGCTGGAGGTCAAGGCCCGGATCAAGACGGTCCTGCGCCGCGCGGGCACCCAGGTGCAGCCCGTGGGCGAAAAGAGGCTCATCACCATCCGCGACCTGTAGATCAACCTGGTCAAGCGCACCGTGAGCCTTGCCGGCCAGGAGATCAAGCTGACCGCCAAGGAGTTCGATCTGCTCCAGATGTTCGTGACCAACCGGGGCGAGGTGTTCAGCCGCACCAAGCTGCTGGAGGGCGTCTGGAAATATGACATGAACGACGACGAGCGCGACCGCATCGACGACCGCACCGTGGATGTCCACATCCGCCGCCTGCGCGAGAAGATCGAGCGCGATCCCCAGAAGCCGGAGTTCATCATCACCAAGTGGGGAGTTGGTTACTATTTTACGGACAAGGATTGAGCGGTCCCCGCTCTCCAGCATCCGCTGGAGGATCCTGCTCGCCTTCCTTGTGATCATCGGAGCCTCCTTTGCCGTCGTGACAGGACGTTTGACGGATTTCGTCAGCGATCAACTTTATGAGCAGCGCATCCGTCAGGACAGCCTTTCGGTGGAAAGGCTGGCGACGACGGTCGCGCCGCTTTTTGCGTCCGCGTCCGGCACCGCCCTCTCCTAGCAGCTGACCTCCTCCGCCGGTGAGATGGGCGGGCGTCTGCTGCTGCTCGACAACGACGGCAAGGTGCAGTTCGATACCTTCGCGCGCCTTCAGGGCTGCCGTCTCGAGCTGCCCGAGGTGCTCTCGGTGCTCACAGGGCATGAGAGCTCAGCCTACGGTGTCCATCTCCTGCCCTCCGACGAGCAGGCAGGCGACGGCTCCGCCCATGTAGCCTATTGCGCAGCCCAGCTGACCGGCTCCGATGGCCGGCTGGGCTGTTTGCTGTACGTATCCACCGTGCAGGAGCTGATGGAGAGCCTGACCGACGTGCGCCGGCAGCTCATCACCATCTTCATGGTGGTGGCCGCGGTGGCCCTCACGGTGGCCCTCATCTTCTCGCAGGTGCTCACCCGGCCCATCATCTCCCTCACCCGCTCCATCCAGAAGATGGGCAAGGGCGACCTGTCCGTCCGCGTGAAGGTGAAGGGCTCCAGCGAGCTGCGCGACCTGGCCCGCAGCTACAACGCCATGGCCGAGCAGCTGGAGGCCCTCGACAAGAGCCGCAACCAGTTCGTCTCCAACGCGTCCCATGAGCTCAAGACGCCCCTGGCCACCATGAAGATCCTGCTGGAGAACCTGCTCTACGACCCCGACATGCCCGCCGAGATCCGCTCCGACTTCATCAAGGACCTGAACCACGAGATCGACCGCCTGACCGCCATCGTCACCGACCTGCTCACCCTCACCCGCATGGACGGCAAGCGGATGGAGCTGCACCCCGAGAGCCTGGACCTGAGCGAGCTGACCGCCGAGAGCGTGCGGCTCCTGCAGCCCAACGCCGACCAGCGGCACCACGCCCTGGTCACCCGCATCGTGCCCGGCATCATCATCCGCGGTGACAAGAGCAAGCTGGGCCAGGTCATCTACAACCTCACCGAGAACGCCATCAAATATACGCCCGACGGGGGCCGCATCGCCGTCACGCTCATCCAGCGCGGCAAGCTGGCCGTGCTCTCGGTGCAGGACAACGGCGTGGGCATCCCCAAGGAGGACATCGCCCACATCTTCGACCGTTTCTATCGCGTCGACAAGGCCCGCTCCCGTGAGGCCGGCGGCTCCGGCCTGGGCCTGTCGATCGTGCGCCAGCTGGTGGAGCTGCACGGCGGCCGCGTGACCGTCGAGAGCCAGTTCGGCCACGGCTCCACCTTCACCGTCGAGCTCCCCATGGATACGAAGGAGGTGGCCCAGGATGCGACATGAGCTCCGCCCGGTCCCGCTCGCGCTCCTGCTGCTGACGGCGCTGTGCCTGCTCTCCGGCTGCGAGCGTCTGGACCTGACCGACCCCCTGGCCGATGCCTATGCCACGCTGGTGCCCGGCACCTCCTCCATCCTGCCCCAGGCCGAGGACAGCCAGCCCGTGCGCAGCACCACCGAGGCCATCCTCTGGTTCCGCTACCTCGATGAGCCCTATCTGGCCCCCGAGGTCCGCACCATCACCCGCTCCGCCTCCCAGACCTATGAGATGGCGCTCATCAGCCAGCTGCTGCTGGGCCCCGGCGCCGCCTCGCCCGAGCTGGGCAGTCTGTTCCCGGAGGGCACCCGCGTGCTCTCCACCGTAAAGCAGGGCCGCACGATGTTCGTCACCTTCTCCAGCCAGATCATGGACGCCTATGCCGATGAGCCCGTGGACTGGCAGGAGAGCTCCGCCTGGCGCACCGAGGCGCCGCTGCGCCGCGTCCTGTGCATGCAGTCGCTCGTGGCCACCATCACCGAGAACTGCGATGTGGACCAGGTGCAGGTGCTGGTGCAGTCGGGCAGCAGCTCCGTCAGCTCGCTGCGCCTGCGCCAGAACTACTTCCTCGACGATTCCGAGGACGCCGTCCTCGCGTCTCCCCTCACCCGGGACGACAGCCTGCTCCTGGGCTGTGAGCAGACCCTGTCCCTCATCTTGGAGAACTGGATCCATCAGGACTGGGCCCGCCTCTACCGCTCCATCGCCGCGCGCGACCCCGTGAGCGGCGAGAGCCGCGTCGACCAGGATACCTTCATCCGCCAGATGCAGGCCCTGCCCACGGTGACCGCGGCGCAGAAGAGCACCGCCACCCTCTCGGCCGACGGCACCTGCGCCACCTTCGCGGTCGGGTTCACGGTGCTCACCGCCTCCGGCACCACCAAGCAGGTCAGCAGCCGCATCCTCAGGCTCTACCGTGACGACGGCCTCTGGCGGACCAGCTTCGACCAGCTCACCGGCTGGATGGAGGGCATCGAATGAAAGCGCGTAAGCTGCTCTGTATCCTGCTCTGCCTGGCGCTGCTCACAGGCTGCTCCAGCCGTGTGACCCCGGCCACGGTGGCTTCCACCCTCCCGCCCGCCGATCCCGTCTATGAGGCGCCCCACGGCACCGAGGGCATGGCCTATACCGCCACCGTCACCCTGTATCTTCCCTCCGTCGATGGCTCCACCCTGCTGGCGGAATACGCCGAGGTCGAGCTGGACCGCACCCAGGACTGCCTGAGCACCGTCGTGGAGGCGCTCCTCGCGCATCCCGGCAACAGCCGCGTCCGCTCCCTGGGCCACGGCCGCGCCCTCTCGCTCTATGGGCAGGACCCCGTGGCCGTCTCCGGCGGCATCTGCACGGTGGACCTGGCCTCCGCCGCGCTGCAGCTGGAGCACGAGGAGCTGTATACGGTCTGCCTGTCCATCGCCGCCACCCTGGGCGCCTTCTCCGACATCACCCATGTGAACGTGCTGGTCTGCGGCCAGCCGGTCGGGCTGGACATCGCGGGCTACCTGCCCGTGGGCGCGGTCTCGTCCCAGGCCGGCATCGAGCTCTCCACCCTCTGGGACATGATGAGCGCCCGCGCCACGCCCCTGGGGCAGGACGCCTCCGAGACACCGCTCTCCGCCACCGCCACGCTCTATTTTCCGCTGGCCGACGGCACCGGCATCATGCCTGAGGCGCGCAACATCACCTTTGCCGGGCAGACCCCGGACCGCCTGGCCTCCGGTCTGCTCTCGGCCCTGTCCGCGGGCGCCCAGTACCTGGACGGCACCAGCGCCATGCCCGATATCGCCGCGCTGATGATCAAGGACCCCGTCACCTCCGAGCAGGCCGACGGCAGCCGCCTGATCACCCTGCACTTCACCCAGGACCTGGAGGGCCGCCTGCGCCTCTACGGCATCGAGCCGCTGTGCTTCACGGCCGCCGTGGTCTATACGCTCACCACCTTCATCCCCTCGGTGTCGGCGGTGTGCATCGTCTCCGGCGAGACCATGATGACCAACCTCTACAGCCGCACGCTGGGCAACATGACCTTCCGCAACGGCGACCAGAAGCGGAGCCAGTATTCCTCGCTGCTGCGGGAGCAGGTCACGATCTATCTGGCGCAGGACGGCCTCCTGCGGCCGGTGAGCCGCACCGTGGCCGCCGCCTCGGCCAGCGATCCCTCCGTCCTGCTCTCCCTGCTCATCGAGGGCCCCACCGTCTCGGAGCAGGCCGCCGGGCTGGAGGCCGTGCTGCCCTCCACCCTCAGCAGCTCCGACCTGCTGGGCATCGCCGTGGCCGATGATACCCTGCTGCTCAACCTTTCATAGCGCTTCGGCCGCGCCATCCAGGCCCAGACCATGAACGAGCAGCTCCTGTGCTATTCGATGGTCGTCACCCTGGGCCGCGCTTACAGCCTGCGCCGTGTCCGCTTCTGGTTCGCGGGCGACACGGAGCAGAGCCTGGGCGGCTCGATCTACTGGGGCGGCAGCTTCATGCTCGATCCTTCCCTGATCGCCGGCTGATGAGGAGGTGTCCCCGATGCGGCGTCCCTTCGGTCCCCATGACGTGCTCCACGCGCTCCCGATCGGCGCGTCGGTCATCGCGGCGTCCTCGCTGCTCGCGCTCCTGCTGGGGCGCGAGGCCGTATGCGCCATCACGCTGGGCCTGTCCGTCGCGCTGTGCGCCGCCGCGGCCCTGTGGCTGCTCCGACGCCCCGCCGTGCCCGAGCGCAGGCTCCTGCTGGAGGACGCGCTCCTGCTCACCGGGCGGCAGACCATCGAGGCCGTGCTGGCCCCCTGCGACCGCTGCGACCGCCCCCGCGTGAACGGCGGCCCCTCCATGCTGCTGCTCGGCTATGCCGCGCTGCTCACCGCCCCCGACGCGCTTCCCGACGGCGCCGTGGAGCGCTATCTCGCGCCGCTCCGCCTCAGCCGCGAGGCGCTCGAGCAGGCGATGCCCCTTGTGGACACCGTGGCGCGGGACGGCCTGCTCTGGCAGCTGCGCCGGGACGGGAACAGCCTGCGCGCCTTCTGCTGCGCGCCCTGGGATCGGCTGCTCCCGGTCTGCCGACGCATCCAGCAGCTCCGGCCCACCCTGCTCCGCCGCTCCGACCGCGAGGCCCTCGAGGAGGCGCTCGCGTCCAGGCCGATCCCCCCGCTGTGCTTCGCCATGGCCGAGGTGACCGACGGCATGCCGGGCGAGGCCATCTGGCTCGGCGCGCTCCTGCCCTGTGAGGAGCTGTACCCCTGGGCCGCCGAGGAGCTGGTCACGCTGCGGCACATGGGCTTCGAGCCCTTCCTGCGGGAGACGCTGGCCGCGCGCCTCCACGCCCCCGCGGAGGACGGCACCTGCCTCCCGCTGGGCCCGGTCCCCTATGAAGGCAGCGCCGTGCCGGCCATCGCCCCGGGCGAAAGGCCCTCCGCGGTGCTCTCCCGGCTCCTTCGTGAGCAGCATGATGTCATCGACCGGCTGCTGCAGCTGCTGTGGCTGCAGTTCCCGGTCATCGTGGGCGGCTGGCTCTTCTCGCCGCTGCCGGTGGGCGTCCTCTCGGCCTGCACGCTGCTGCTGGCGGCCCTGCTGCCGATGCCCGGCTCCCCGACTGATACGGGGGCCATCCGTCTCCTGCGCCGCGGGCGCTGTCCCGTGGCCTACGCCGCCGTGATGCTGCTCGTCACCGTGGGCGCCGTCCTCGTGGGCCTGTTCCTGCGCTCGGCGGGGATCGTCGGCGGCTGTGGGGCGCTCCTATTCGTGCCGCTCTCGGCGGCGCTGTATCTCGCGGTCGTCCGTCAGGTCGGCATGCCCTGGCGCTCGCCCGCGCTGGCCGCCCCGGCCCTCACGATCCTCACGGCGATCCTCACCTCGATCCTTTGCGGCTGCAGCCTCACCGCCGCGGCCTTCTCCCTGCTGATGGGCTGCCTGCTCACCGTGCTGGCGCTGCTCATCACGCGGGCCGTCCGCGCTTCCTGACCCGCTCCGAGGAGGTGAGCCATCCTGTCTTCATAGCTCTATCAGGTCATCGCGCTGGGGATGCGGTATGGCTACGCCCTGCTCGGCGTGATCATCGTGCTGCGCACCTTCCTGTGGCTCCACCGTGACCGCAGGCAGAAGCATCGCCGCCTCCGCAGCCTGCCGGACGCGGGCCTCGTGGGCGAGCTGCTGGTGCTCCGGGGCAGCGACGAGCTCCCGGAGGGCACCGCGGTCCCCCTGCCCTATGAGGGCACCCTGGGCTTCGTGCGCGGCTGTGACATGGTCATCCCCTGTGATGACGTCTGCAGCCGCCATCTGGACCTGTCCTTCCAGCCGGGGCTCGGCATCCTGGTCTACCCCAGGCACGGCCAGCTCTGCCGGGTCGACGGCGCCCTGCTCACCTCGCGCAGCAAGCCGCGCGCGCATCCGCTGCATCACGGCAGCGTGCTGGAGGTCGGCGATGCCCAGCTGCGCGTCCGCCTCTTCGCGGGCCTGGACGGCGGCGGTCACAGCCACTTCCAGGAGGATGAGCCGCTGGAGGAGCTGCCCAACGAGCAGTTCGAGCGCACCAGCGATATCCCCGTCCTGCCGCGGGAGGGGGCCGGCTGGCAGCCCATCCCGCCCGCGCAGCAGCCCTATCCCTGGCGCTATCAGCCGCCCGCGCAGGCGCCCCAGCCTCCCCAGGCCTGGCCCCCGCGGGACTTGAACGCGCCCCAGGGCTGGCCCCCGCAGCCCACAGGCTATGAGCAGCCCTCAGGCACCGTGCCCCAGCCTCCCGTGGGCTATGGCGGCCAGACCCCCGTGAGCTATCACACCCAGCCGCCCATCTCTCCCTACGCGCCCTATCAGCAGCCAGCGCCGGCCCAGCCGCGGCCGACCCCTGTCCAGCCGCAGGCCGCTCCCGCCGAGCCCCCTCAGGCCGACACCTCCGCCCCCGTGGCCCGGAGGCGCCGCATGGAAAGGAGGTGGCGATCCGGCGATGAAGACGAAGACTGACCGCGCGCGCCGTGCTCCGGGCCGGGCCCTCTCCAGCGCGGTGATGCTGTTCTTCTTCCTGGCCTTCGTGCAGCTGGGGCTGAAGGAGCTCACCTGGCAGCCCTTTGCGCTCGCCCTGGGCGTGCCCGCCATGATCTGGATCGGCACGCATCTCCTGCCCCGGATCCTTCCCTGCGACCGGCTGCTGCTCTCGCTGGTCAACTTCCTCTGCGCGCTGGGCGTGCTGGTGCTCTATGCCACCGGCCCCGCCACGGCCTATCGGCAGATGATGTTCTATGGCATCGGCCTGGTGGCCATGTACTTCTGCATCATGATGGTGCGTCTGGTCCGTTCCTGGCGCGTGCCTGTGATGCTGCTCATGCCGCTCTCGCTGGGGGCGCTCGTACTGCCGCTGCTCATCGGCCGCGAGACCAACGGCGCCACCAACTGGATCTATCTGGGCGGCTTCTCGCTGCAGCCCAGCGAGTTCGTCAAGATCAGCCTGCTGCTCATCCTGGCCTTCTGCATGGGGCGCCATCAGATGCTGCCGTGGCTCTTCTTCTCGGTGGCCTGTCTCGGCATCCTCATGCTGCAGCAGGACCTGGGCACGGCGCTGCTGTATTACGGCACCACCCTCCTGCTCTATTTCGCCGCCGAGGGCTCGCTGCTCCTCACGGGGCTGGGCATCGCGGGCGGCGCGGGCGCGGCCGTGCTGGGCTATAAGATGTTCGCTCATGTCAAGCGCCGCGTCGCCATCTGGCTGAACCCCTGGGCCGACTATGAGAACGCCGGCTACCAGATCGTGCAGGGGCTCATGGCGCTGGCCAGCGGCGGCCTCATCGGTGTGGGCCTGGGGCTGGGCTCCCCCACCTCCATCCCCGTCTATGAGACCGACTTCATCTACGCGGTCATCTGCGAGCAGTTCGGCCTCATCTTCGGCGTGTGTGTGCTGGCGATGTATGTGGCCATCATCTGGCGCGGCGCCACCATCGCCATGGCCGCGCGCCGCCGGATGCATGCCCTGCTGGCCATGGGCGCCACGCTGATGCTCGGCCTGCAGACCTTCGTGATCATCGGCGGCGTGATCAAGCTGATCCCGCTCACCGGCGTCACCCTTCCCTTCGTATCCGCGGGCGGCTCGTCCCTGGTCTCCAGCATGTGCCTCATCGGCCTGCTGCAGGGCGTCGACAGCCTCCATAATGACGATCTGGACGAGGATGCCCGCATCGCCGGGTATGAGCCTCCGGTCGGATGAAAGGAGCCTTTCCCTTGAACAAGTCCTTCAGTCTGGGCCTGCGGCACGGCGTGCCCATCGCGCTGGGGTACCTGGCCGTGTCCTTCGCCTTCGGCATCTCGGCGGTGAGCGGCGGCCTCTCCCCCATCCAGGCGCTGCTCATCTCCATGACGAACGTGACCAGCGCCGGCCAGGTCGCCGGCCTGTCGCTGATGCTGCAGGGCGGATCGCTGCTGCAGATGGCGGTCACGCAGTTCACCATCAACCTGCGCTATGCCCTCATGAGCCTCTCGCTCAGCCAGCGGCTGGACAGCAGCATGGATACGCTGCAGCGCATGTTCTTCGCCTTCTGCAACACCGACGAGATCTTCGCCGTGGCCTCCTCCCAGCCGGAGCGCGTGGGCAAAAAGTATCTGCACGGGCTGATGCTCACGCCCTACCTGGGATGGTCCACCGGCACGCTGCTGGGCGCGGTGGCGGGCTCGCTGCTGCCGCCCTTCTTCCGCTCGGCGCTGACCATCGCGCTCTATGGCATGTTCCTCGCCATCGTGCTGCCCCCGGCCCGCGAGAAGAAGGCTGTGCGCGTGGTGGCGCTCATCGCCGCGGGCTGCTCGCTGTGCCTGCGCTATGTGCCGGGCCTGAACAGCATCGGCAGCGGCTATGCCATCATCCTCTGCGCGGTCATCGCCAGCGGCATCGGCGCCGCGCTGTTCCCCATCGATGAGGAGGTGCGCTCATGAGCTGGTCGACCTATCTGCCTTATCTGGTCGTGATGGCCGCCGTCACCTATCTCATCCGCATGCTGCCCCTCACGGTGTTCCGCAGGGACATCAAGTCGCGCTTCATCCGCTCGTTCCTGTATTATGTGCCCTATGCCGTGCTCACCGCCATGACCATCCCCGATGTGCTCTACTGCACCGGCTATGTCTCCGGCGGCGATCCGCAGCCCCTGTGGTGCGCGCTCTGCGGTCTCATCGTGGCCGTGGTGCTGGCCTGGCGGAACAAGAGCCTGGTCACCGTGGCCATCGGCGCCTGCGTCGGCGTGCTGGTGTGTCAGGCGGCGTTCCTGGTCTTGTGATACTCGGGCCCATCCTTGTCTCATGCTTTTCTCATACTTATTTCAAATAAGATCGACAGGGATCTCGCGCCTGCGGGCGCGACCAGAGGGCTTTCCGATCGCCCTCTGGACTGCTTCGGATCCCCGTTGATACTTATCTAAAATAAGATCGGCAGGAGTTTCGCGCCTGCGGGCGCGACCAGAGGGCTTTCCGGTCGCCCTCTGGACTGCTTCGGATCCCCGTTGATATATGTCGGTCCCGATCGTGGGAGTACGAAAGAAGCATCGTGATCTTCGGCAAAATAAAAAAGCACAGGCTGTCCTGTGCTTTTTCGTTTTGCCTTTATTCTCTTGGGAGGTTCGGAGGCATCGGGACGTCCTCGAGGGCGTGGAGCGGATATTGGGCCTTGGCGGTCACCGCGTCGGCGTCGATCCGCAGCAGGAGGGCGTGGTCGCGCATATAGGGCGAGATCTCGGTGACGGGCGGGCGGTCGTTCTTCCGCGCCAGCACACCGAAGCCGTGCAGGAACTCCTCCGGATCGCTCTCGGCCGTGATGACGCGTGCCGTGCCGAAGACGTTCACGCTGCGGTAGTCCTGGTCCTGGCCCTTGTATTGCCGGCAGCCGATCCTGTCCAGGAAGAGGCTCACGTTCACCGCCACGCGCGGGTCCTTCTCCAGCAGCCGCAGTCGATGCCCCTCCGTGGCCATGTGCAGGTAGAGCACGAGCCGGTCGTCCCAGGTGTAGCCATAGTTCATCGGCACCACATAGGGATAGGGCTCGTCGTGCAGCGCAAGGCAGGCGACCTGCGCCCGGTCGAGGATCTGGCAGATCATCGCCTTATCGGTGACGCGCTTCAGCTCCCTGTTCATCTTCAGCGTATGATGGTCGGTCATGGCGGTGGTCCCTCCCTCTCAAAAGATCTCCCCGTCCAGCGCGTTCCGAGCCGCCAGGATATACTTCGCGGTGTCCAACGGATGCACGCCGCGGCGCTCGCAGGTATGGCCGCGCTCCAGGTCGCAGTCACGGTAGCCGTGCAGCGTGAGGCTCATCTGGCCGCGGCCACCGGTCAGCATCTGGAAGCGCGTGGGGAAGTCCACGCTCTCGGCCACAGGCACATGGCACAAAAGGCGCATGCCGTCCTCCAGCAGGGAGGTCTCCACGGTCTCGCCGCGCATGGCGGTCACCTCGTTCATCACCTTGCCGCACAGGTGCTCGGGCAGGATGAGCTCCAGCTCGGCGATGGGCTCCAGCAGCTGGCTGCCGCCGCGCTGCAGGCCATCCATCAGCGCCATGGGCGTGGCCACGATGAAGTCCAGCGGATGCGTATGGAACTGGTGGTCCTCGCCGTCCTCCAGCGTGATGCGCACATCGTCCACCATCCAGCCCAGCATGCCTTGGCTGAGGGCCATGGGCAGCGCCTGCTCGATCTGGTGCTGGTAGCGCTCCTTCAGCCGCCGCACCGGCACGATGCTGCGATATTCGATGCCGCTGCCCCGAGGCAGGGGCTCCAGATAGAAGCGGATGACGGCCCAGCAGGGCTTCGGCGCCAGGTAGGCCACGAAGCCCGTCGCGGGCTGTCGGATCGTTTCGCGGTAGATGACCTCCGGCGGGCCGAAGCGCACGTCCACGCCGAAGCGCTGCGGGATGAGCTCCTGCAGCACCTCCAGCTGGATGGCGCCCATCACGCGGATGTGCTCGATGCCCCGGTACTGCTTCACGTCCAGCAGCGGGTCCTCCGCCGCCAGCAGCTCCAGGGCGCGGTGCAGCGCGGGACGGTCGTCCTCCTTTTCCGGGTCGACACGCACCATCATCAGCGGCGCCCGCAGCTGGCCCGAGCGGATGGTCCGGGGGAGCAGCGTCTCATCGCCGAGCACCGCGCCCACACCGATGCCGGAGAGCCCATACACGCAGGCGATGTCCCCGGCCTCCAGCACGCCCAGGTCGCTGCCGCGCCCCTCCAGGGCCACGCTGCGGATCTGGGTGATCTTGCGCTCTTCCATCGTCACGCGGTCGCTGTAGTCCGTCGACCGGCGGATGGGGATCTGGATGCTCTGCCGGTTCGCCAGCGTGCCGGAGAACAGCCGCACATGCGCCCCACGCCCCATCACGGGATCGTCCTCGATCGCGAACACCACGCCCGAGACCGGGGCTTGCGGATCGCCCTCCGGCGGCGGCAGCCAGCGCACGATGGCATCCAGCAGCGCCTCCACGCCCCGGTCCTGCAGGGCCGAGCCGCACAGCGCCGGGTAGGCCTCGCACCGCCGCATGTGCGGCAGGAGCGCCTCCTCCAGCCGTTCCCGCGGCCAGATCGTGCCGTCCAGGTAATCGAGCATCGCCGCCTCGTCCAGGTCGGCCAGACAGGCCATCGCGCTCTCCGCGTCCTCCAGCAGGAAGCAGCCGGCATACAGCCGTCTCTGCGCCTGGCGGAGGGTCCGCGCCGCGTCGGCCCCCTCCCGGTCCAGCTTGTTGATGAAGAGCAGCGTCGGGATCCGGTCCCGGGCCAGGGCGCGGAACACCGCCTCGGTCTGCGGCTGCACGCCCTCCTTGGCGCTGAGGATGACGATGGCCCCGTCCAGCGCCCAGATGCTGCGCTCCACCTCCGCCGCCAGGTCCGCGTGGCCGGGCGTATCGATCAGGTGGATCCTCGTCCCCTTCCAGCTGAAGGGGGCCAGCGCCGACTTCACCGAGATGCCGCGCCGCCGCTCGATCTGCAGCCGGTCCGTGTGCGCCGTGCCCGCGTCCACCGAGCCCACCGTGCGGATGGCCCCGGCGTGCTGCAGCAGACGCTCGCTCAGCGTCGTCTTGCCCGCGTCCACGTGGGCCAGGATCCCGATGTTGCGGATCGCCTGCATGCTGATACCTCCGGATAAACAAAATTCCATCAGCCAAAGCTGATGGAAAGTGGCTCCGATTGGACTCGAACCAATGACACTCCGGGTATGAACCGAATGCTCTAGCCAACTGAGCTACGGAGCCACATGATGGTTGCGGGGGTAGGACTTGAACCTACGACCTCCGGGTTATGAGCCCGACGAGCTACCAACTGCTCTACCCCGCGTCATGTCTGCCTCTCGGCGACAGGTGATAGTATACACGATATCACCCTGTTTGTCAAGAGGCAGATCGAAAAGATCGTTACGATAACAGGAACGCGTCCAGCGCGTCGATCAGTGTCCGGACCCAGCCCAGCGAGCAGAAGGCCAGCAGCGCGTAGCTCGCCGCGGTATAGAAGGGCACGTAGGCGTCGATCCAGCCATGCTTCGGCAGGCGCCTGTGGTCGAACAGCAGCACGAAGGGGATGCCCAGGAACATCCACTGATAGGAGCCGACGCCCCACAGCTGCAGGCCCTCCTCCCGGCCCAGGTACCATTCCAGCAGGCTGATGAGCGCCATCGCCGCGGCCAGGCTCACCGACATCTGCCGGGCGGCACGGTCGCTGTTCAGGCTCTCACGCAGCGCCTCGCCGGTCACGCCCCGTTCGCGGTATTCCATCTCCTGGTACTTGCGGATGCCGATCATGGCCACGAAGAGCATATAGACCGCCACGCTCCTGCACGGCAGGAACGAGAGGGTGTCGATCTCGATCTCTGTCCAGCCGTGCCGGGCGATGCTGTTGCCGATGAAGCCCGCCAGCGCGTAGCCGACCGGCAGCACCGCGCCCAGGCGGAAGAGCATCAGCCGGCCGCCGCGCAGCTTTTTCGGCTGATAGAGCACGAAGAAATACGTCAGCGTGCAGACGAAGACGTCCAGGAAGATGTTGTTGTTCGCCATCTCAAGGAAGAGATCCGGCGCCATCCGGGTCGAGAGCTCGGTCAGGCCGGCCGAGATCTGTGCCGCGTGGGCATCGAGCACGGCCTGGACCGTCTCCCTGTTCACCAGCGAGCGGAGCGTGCCCTCAGGAAGGCCCCTGAGCGCGTGGAGGATGTTCTGTATGACAGCGGCCTTGTCCTCCGGCAGCAGCAGCGTCAGCAGCTTTTCCAGCCTGGTGCTGGCGACCAGCTACGGCAGCCGATCGGCCAGGGTGGGCAGCGCCGCGACCGTGAAGCTCCCGATGGATTCGATCACAGCCTGATAGAGCGCGGCATACACGGTCGCCAGGGCCATGCCGCCCAGGAAGAAGGTGACCAGCACCTTCCCGATGCTCTGGGGCTTGCGCAGCACCGTGGTCATGGCCGAGATCAGCAGCAGCGGGACCGAGACCTGTCCGAACAGCTCCATCGCCGCCGCCACGCCGAGCCAGGGCGCGAAGGGATCGTCCAGCCGGAGCCGGCCATACATCTGGCTCAGCCCCAGGATGACCATGGCGAACTGGGAGGCCGTCATGGCCAGCAGGCTCACAAGGCGCAGCATCCGGTAGCCGAAGGGCGCCCGATAGCCGCGCAGCGCGGTCACTCGTTCGGGACGAGCGTCGCGAACCAGATGCAGCCGCCCACGTCCCTGCGCTTGCTGCCCACGCCATTGATCTTCTTGTTGTGCAGCACCAGCGAGGAGGAGGAGCCGCCATCCAGGTTATAGGCGATCTTCATGCCCTTCTGCTGGCACAGGGTGGCCATCTCCATCAGGGTCAGGCCGCCCTTCTCCTTGTTCTCGGGGCCGTTGGTGGCGATGACCAGGTACTGCAGCGGTCCCAGCTGGCCGATGGCGATGCGCTGGGTCTTCTTGTCCTTGCCCACGTTCATCTTGGTATCATGGGCCGACTCGTTGATCTCGCCGTCGATCACCAGCGCCGGCCCGAAGCACAGCGCGTGCACGATGGTGCCGTCATAGGCCTCCCACTTCTCGCGGGTGGTGCCCGTGATCACATGGAAGTCGCCGTTCTCATCGATGATCAGCTCATCGCGGCGGATGGAGGGGTTCATGCGGATCTGCTTGCCGTTGCGGTACACGATGCCCTCGTTGTGGTAGCCGAAGTAGTCATCGTTGATGGCGCACACCGCGTTGAAGCGCTCCGCCATCTTCGATACCAGGGCCGTGGCCTTGTAGGGCGCGCGGGAGGCCTGGGTGCCGGTGCGCAGCTGGCTGGGGTCCACGATGGTCACATACATGGCGTAGCACAGCGTGCCGTTGTCGGAATGGAAGGTCTCGATCCGCACATCGATCGAATCGTCATGGTAGCCCGCGTCATCCGGCAGATAGCAGTCGGGGTCGGGCACGTTGGGCGACTTGGTCACGTCCCAGGGGATCGGCTCGAAGCCGGCGGCCGCCGCTCCCGTCGTCTCGCCGACCGCGATCGTCTCCTCGTCCGCGGCCGTCTCCTCCGCCAGCGCGCACGAAAGAGCCAGCAGCAGGGCCAGCAGCAGCGCGAACGCTCTTTTCATCCTCTTGCACCTCTCGTTCATTCGTCGATGATGAGTCCATACTGTTCGATGTATTCCTCCAGGCACAGGCCCTCGTCATGCATGATCTTCGCATGCTCCAGCCCCACCCAGCGGTAATGCCACACCTCCGCCGAGTAGCCCGTGATGCTCACCTTGTCCTTCGTGTAGCGCTGGATGAAGCCGTACTCCCAGGCATGCTCCTGCAGCCAGGCACACTGCTTCGTGCCGCTGAAGGTCTTGTTGGGCACCGTGATGTCGAACGAGGTGCCCAGATGATGCTCGCTGGTGCCGGGGTCCGCCACCGTGCGGCGCGTCGCAGTCTCGGCGCGGCTGCGGCTCATGTCGTCCTGCTTCATATAGGCCGCGGCCTGCTTGTCGAAGAGCTGCTTCTGGTACTCCTCGGTGCGGTACGCCGCCGAGATCTGCCACACGGTCAGCCCGTCCTCGTGCGCCGCGGTGAGCATCACGATCAGCGCGTCCACCGCCTCCCGCTCCGCGTAGGTATCGCTGTACTTGATCTTGACCAGCGAGGCGTCGCAGTAGTCGTTCATGCACACCAGGTCGTAGGTCTCATAGCCCTCCGGCAGCGGCTCCTTGCGGCTGACCACCAGCGGCAGCCCGTCATCGCGGACATAGCCCTTCACACGGGCCGTCTGCACCGCCGGGGCCTCCGTCGCCGGGGCCTCGGTCACGCGAGGCGTGGCCGTCGCGCGGGGCGTGGGTGAGGCCGTCACACAGGGCACGGCCGCGTCGGAATACAGCAGCGTCAGCGTCGCCGAGCCGGCCAGTCCATCGGCCGCCAGCCCATTCTGCTGCTGGAACAGCGTCACGGCCGTCCGCGTCCCGTTGCCGAACTGGCCGTCCACCAGCCCGTCATAGTAGCCCAGGTCCTTCAGCCGCTGCTGCAGCCGGGTGACCTCCTCGCCCGCCGAGCCGTTCTTGAGCACCGAGGGCGTGGCCGTCGCGTTGGGGTCCGGCGTCACCAGCAGCACATTGCCGATCATCGGCGTGGGCGTGGGCGTCGTGGACAGCTCCGCCGTGACCTGAGGCACCAGCCGGACCGTATACACCAGCGCCGCGATCAGCGCCAGCGTGAGCACCGCCAGGCCGATGACGGCTCCGAGCTTCTTTCCTTGCAAAGCGTCCATCCTTTCCGGCCGCGGTCAGGGCAGCCGCTGCCACAAGGCATCCTGCGTGTCGCTGTCCTCCGAGGGCGCGGCCTCCAGGCCGTTGGGATCGAAGGATACCGTGGCGCGCAGCCACACGGCGCACACCTCCGCGCCGTCCAGCGTGAGCGTCTCTCCCACCGCGCCCGAGGCGCAGCTGCTGTGCTTGCCGCCCAGCCGGGAGGCCTCGCTCCGGTCCGCCGCGGCATAGACCGTGGCGCTCTCGAGCGTCGCGCCGTCCTCCATGCTCACGCGCGCCGTCAGCGAGCCCCCGCGCGTCTGGAAGGTCACCGTGCCCACCTTCAGCCCGCCGGACACCAGCGCCGCCTGACAGCTCCCCGCGCTCAGGTCCACCATCGTCACCGTCACGCTCTTGCCGATCCTGTGGCCCGTGGTGGAGGCGTCCGCGTGGGTCACCCTGGACAGCAGCCGCCGCACGGTGAGGGTGCGGTCGCTCCCGTCCACGGTCAGGGCCACACGGTAGCTGCCTTCGCTGCCGCGCTTCTTCAGCGGGATGTCCTCGCTGCGGAAGGCGCCGCTGCGCGTACCGTGGTCCCGCTGGTAGGTCACGCGGCCCTCCGCGTCCCACACCGTGACCGATACGCTCTGCTCCCCCGCCAGCGTGCAGGTGAGCCGCACATAGCCGCAGGTGGTCGAGACCGTGCCGGACGCGCTGTCCATGTCGACGATCTCCACGTCCGCCGCCAGGGCCGTGCCGCACAGGAGCAGCAGCACCAGCAGCAAAAGGAACGGCTTCCGCGTCACAGGCCTCGCCTCCCTCCAAAAGATCCTTCTGTGGACTGAACGCGCCGGAGCGGAGGATCTGTCCGCTCCGGCGCACTTTTTTTACTTCACTACGATGTTCAGCAGGCGGCCCGGCACATACACCAGCTTCACGATGCTGCGTCCGTTCACCAGCGCCTGCACCTGCGCGTCGGCGGGCAGGGTCTCGGCGGCAGCCTCGCGGGTCAGGTCGGCGGGCACCATGATATGTCCCTTCACCTTGCCGTTGATCTGCACGGCGATCTCCACCTCAGAGCGCTTCATCGCCGCCTCGTCCCAGGTGGGCCAGGGCTGATGATGGATGGCCTCGGCATGGCCCAGGCGCTGCCACATCTCCTCGCAGATATGCGGCGCGACCGGCGACAGGATGAGCAGCAGGGTCTCCAGCTCCTTCTTCGTCACCGAGCCGGCGGCGTACATCTCGTTCACCAGCGTCATCATGGCGGCGATGGCGGTGTTGTACTTCATCTGCTCATAGTCGCCGGAGACCTTCTTCACGGTCTCATGCATCAGGCGGCCCAGCTTCTCGGAGTAGCCGTCGCCCGCCGCCACCATGTCCTGCAGGCGCCACACGCGCTCCAGGAACTTGCGGCAGCCCTTGGCGCCGTTGGTGCTCCACGGGATCGCCTGGTCGAAGGCGCCCATGAACATCTCATACAGGCGGAAGGAGTCGGCGCCCAGCTCGTGGATCACGTCGTCGGGGTTGATGACGTTGCCGCGGCTCTTGGACATCTTCTCGCCGTTCTCGCCCAGGATCATGCCATGGCTCGTGCGCTTCTGATAGGGTTCGGGCGCCTTCACCACGCCGATGTCATGCAGGAACAGGTGCCAGAAGCGGCTGTAGAGCAGATGCAGGGTGGTGTGCTCCATGCCGCCGTTGTACCAGTCCACGGGCATCCAGTAGTCCAGCGCCTCCTGGGAGGCGTATTCCTTGTCGTTGTGCGGGTCGGTGTAGCGCAGGAAGTACCAGCTGGAGCCGGCCCACTGGGGCATGGTGTCGGTCTCGCGCTTCGCGGGGCCGCCGCAGCAGGGGCAGGTGGTGTTCACCCACTCGGGCATCCGGGACAGGGGGGACTCGCCGTCATCGGTGGGCTCATAGTTCTCCACCATCGGCAGGGTCACGGGCAGCTGGTCCTCGGGCACGGGCACCATGCCGCACTTGTCGCAGTGCACGATCGGGATGGGCTCGCCCCAGTAGCGCTGGCGGCTGAAGACCCAGTCGCGCAGCTTGTAGTTCACCTTCTCATGGCCCAGGCCCTTCTCCTCCAGCCAGGCGATGATGGCCTTCTTGGCCTCGGCCACCGACATGCCGTTCAGGAAGTCGGAGTTGACCAGCTTGCCCTCAGCCACATCGGTGTAGACCTCCTCCTGCACGTCGCGGCCGCCGGCCACCACCTCGATGATGGGCAGGCCGAACTTCTTGGCGAACTCCCAGTCGCGCGTGTCGTGGGCGGGCACGGCCATGATGGCGCCGGTGCCGTAGGTCATCAGCACATAGTCCGAGAGCCAGATCGGGATCTCACGGCCGTTCACGGGGTCGATGGCGCGCACGCCCTCGATCTGCACGCCGGTCTTCTCCTTGGCAAGCTCGGCGCGCTCGAAGTCGCTCTTCTTGGCGGCCGCCTCGCGGTAGGCCATGCAGGCGTCATAGTTGGTGATCTGGTCCTTCAGCTCTTCGATCAGCGGATGCTCGGGAGACAGCACCATGTAGGTCGCGCCGAACAGCGTGTCGGGACGGGTGGTATACACGGTGATCTTCTTGCCGGGCACGGTCAGGGCGAAGTCCACCTCGGCGCCGGTGCTGCGGCCGATCCAGTTGCGCTGCTGCACCTTCACGCGGTCGATGAAGTCGACGTTGTCCAGGCCGTCCAGCAGCTTCTGGGCATAGGCGGTGATCTTCAGCATCCACTGGGTGCGCACGCGGTGGGTCACCTCGGCGCCGCAGCGCTCGCAGCAGCCGTTCACGACCTCCTCGTTGGCCAGGCCGCACTTGCAGGAGGGGCACCAGTTCACGGGCATCTGGCTCTTGTAGGCCAGGCCCCGCTTATACAGCTGCAGGAAGATCCACTGCGTCCACTTCACATAGGCGGGATCGGTGGTGTCCACCTCGCGGCTGTAGTCGAAGGAGAAGCCGATCATCTGCAGCTGGGTGCGGAAGTGGTCGATGTTCTTCTTCGTCACGATGGCGGGATGGATCTTGTTCTTGATGGCGAAGTTCTCGGTGGGCAGGCCGAAGGCGTCCCAGCCGATGGGGAACAGCACGTTGTAGCCCTCCATGCGGCGCTTGCGGGCGATGATGTCCATCGCGGTGTTGCTGCGCGGATGGCCCACATGCAGGCCGTTGCCGGAGGGATAGGGGAACTCGATCAGTCCATAGAACTTGGGCTTGCTGTGGTCGTCCGACGCCTCGAAGGCATGGGTATCGGCCCAGATCTTCTGCCACTTGGCTTCGATCGCCTGGGGATCGTAGGGTGTGACTGCCATGGGACTTCCTCCTTATCGGGTGCGGCTCCGTCCAAAATAGAGAAAAGCCGCCCCATCTCTGTGTGTTCGCAAAGACGGAACGGTCTGTTCCGCGGTACCACTCTGCTTGCCGGTCGCCCGGCCTCTCGTGACCCGCTGTATCGGGCGGTCCCGCCGGATCTCTCCGGACGCTCCGGGGCGAGCGATCGGCGTCTGTCCCGCCGCGTCGCACCGGCCCGCGGCTCTCTGCAGGGACAGGGGACCGAGGTTCCCCTTCATCGCAATGATGGGAGTATATCACTTTTGGCGCCCGAGCGCAAGGGATGATACAGCCTCGCGGTCACTTGCTCTCCAGCAGCACGCTGCCGTTCTTTTTGAAATAGTCCGCGCCGCTCACGATGGTGATGATCACGGCCCACGCCGTGCCCAGCGCCGCCACGAAGCCGAGGGGATCGGCCGCGGGCCGCAGCGTGAGCGGATGGCGCAGCACCAGCTGCCACAGGATGAGGCCCAGCTGGCTGACCGTCTTCACCTTGCCCCACCAGCTGGCGGCGATCACTTTGCCCTTGCCCACGGCGATCATCCGCAGGCCGTCCACGCACAGCTCCCGCGCCAGGATCACGCACACCGCCCAGGAGGCCATCAGCCCCTCATGGCACAGCATGATCAGCGTGCAGAGCACCAGCAGCTTGTCGGCCACCGGATCGATGAACTTGCCGAAGTCGGTCACCAGCCCGTTCTTCCGGGCGATGTGGCCGTCCAGATAATCGGTGAAGGCCGCGGCCATGAACACCGCCACCGCCAGCCACCGGCACAGGTCCCCGGGCAGGTACAGCAGCAGCACGACGACAGGCACCAGCGCGATGCGCAGCACGCTCAGCTTGTTGGGCAGGTTCATAGCATCGCCCCCATCAGATCATAGGTGTCGGCCTGCGTCAGCTTCACCTGGACGAACTGTCCGGGCTCCACCTTCCCGCGGCCCGTGAACACGATCTCGCCGTCGGTCTCGGGTGCCTCGCGCTGGCTGCGGCCCAGCAGGAAGCCGTCCTCGCTGCGGTCAGTCACCAGCACCTTCTCCACGGTGCCCACGCGCTGCTCGTTCTTCCGGCGGGAGATGCCGGCCTGCAGCGTCATCAGGCGGTCCAGGCGCTCTTGCTTGACCTCCTCGGGGATCTGGTCCGGCATGCGCGCCGCGGGCGTGTCCTCCTCGGCCGAATAGGTGAAGGCGCCCAGCCGGTCGAACTCCGCCTCGCCGATGAAGTCCAGCAGCCTCCGGAACTGCTCCTCCGTCTCGCCGGGGAAGCCCACGATGATGCTCGTGCGCAGCGTCAGGCCGCGCTCACGCGCCCAGCGCACCGCGTTGCGGATGTCCTGCGAGCCGCCGCGCCGGTTCATCCTGCGCAGGATGGTATCGTCGATGTGCTGCACGGGCAGGTCCAGATACTTGCAGATGTTCGGCGTCTGGGCGATCGTGTCCAGCAGGCGCTCATCCGTCTCGTCGGGATAGCAGTAGAGCACGCGCAGCCAGTCCACGCCCTCGATGGCGGCGCACTTCTTCATCAGTTCCGGCAGCGCGCTGTGCTCCTGGCGGTCGGTGCCCCAGCGGGTCGTGTCCTGCGCCACCAGGATGTGCTCCTTCACGCCCTGCCGCGCCAGCGAAGCCACCTCATCCAGGATGAGCCCCTCATCGCGGCTGCGGTACGCCCCGCGGATCAGCGGGATGGCGCAGAAGGTGCAGCGGTTGCTGCAGCCATCGCCGATGCGGGTATAGGCGGTGTAGGCCGGGGTCGTCAGCACACGCTCATGCTCGAAGAAGGAAAGATCGTCGGCGCAGTAGGACATGCGCTTGCCGCCGTTCAGCCGCGCGTCGATGGCGTCGGCCAGCTTCGCGTACTGGTTCACGCCCATCAGCAGATCGATCTAAGGCATCTCCTCCATCAGCGAGCTCTCGTAGCGCTGGGCCAGGCAGCCGGTCACCACCAGCAGACGGCAGCGGCCCGTCTTCTTATATTCCGCCATCTCCAGGATGGCGTCGATGGATTCCTCCTTCGCCGGGCCGATGAAGCCGCAGGTGTTCACCATCAGCACGTCCGCCTCAGCCGGATCGCCTGTGAACTGGTAGCCGCGCGCCTTCAGCAAGCCGAGCGCCGTCTCCGAGTCCACACGGTTCTTGTTGCACCCCAGCGAGATCATTCCTACTTTCAGACCGTTCATCGTTTCAAGGACATCCTTTGCTCAGTTTGTCACGCCTCTTATCATACCACAGTCGCGCCGCATTTCAAAGGGGCAGATCTTTCGTCCAAAGCGCTCCGACAGGTGTTGCATCTTTTTCGCGATCCTGCTATGATAGACCGGCGGCCGCGGGAACGCCGCCGCGGGATGTATCATTCAGGAGGAAGAGAAGGATGAGTTCCATCAAGAAGTATGTGGCCGAGTTCATCGGCACCTTCGCGCTCGTGCTGTTCGGCTGCGGTGTGGCCACCGTGTCCGGCTGCAACGGCACCGTCTTCGACTCGGCCTATGTCGGCACCGCCGTCACCTTCGGCCTGGTCATCGTGGCCATGGCCTATTGCGTCGGCAATGTGTCCGGCTGCCACATCAACCCCGCTGTGTCCATCGCCATGCTGGTCGCCGGCAAGATGGACGTGAAGGACTTCATCGGCTATGTGGTCGCCCAGTTCCTGGGTGCCATCGCCGGCGCCGCCGTGCTGGCCGCCCTGCTGCCCGGCACCGGTCTGGGCGCCAACGCCCTGTTCGAGGACAACGTGATGGCCTCCGCCATCGTCGAGATCATCCTCACCTTCATGTTCGTGCTCACCATCCTGGGCGTCACCTCCCGCAAGGGCTTCAGCGGCGTGGCCGGCCTGGTCATCGGCGGCTCCCTGACGCTGGTGCACCTGCTGGGCATCTACTTCACCGGCACCTCCGTGAACCCTGCCCGCACCTTCGGCCCCGCGCTGTTCACCGGCACCCTGGATGTGTTCCCGGTGTTCCTCATCGCGCCCCTGGTCGGCGGCGTGCTGGCTGCCCTGGTCTGGAAGGTCCTGGACGGCAAGAAGGCGTGAGACCGGATCGCCGGCCTCCTTTCGGCTCCCTCAGCTGAGGGAGCTTTTCTTATGCGTTCCCGTGCCTCCGAAAAAAAGTCCTTGACAAGCCCCCGAAAAGGACTATAATATGCACTGTTGCAGTGAGCAGCATGAGCACCATTAGCTCAGTTGGTAGAGCACCTGACTCTTAATCAGGGTGTCTAGGGTTCGAGTCCCTAATGGTGTACGTGAGCAGCCGAAGGGCTGCTCTTTTTTTGTCTCTTTCTCCGTCATGCACGAAAAAGGCTGCCCGCGCGGGGATCTTCCCACCGCGCGGGCAGCCTCACAACCGAGCCTCAGGCTCACTTGTCGTAGTTCACGACCAGGGAGAAGTCAGGCGCCTTCAGCGAAGCGCCGCCGATCAGACCGCCGTCGATCTCGGGCTGCGCCATCAGGCCCTTCACGTTCTTGGGGTTCATGGAGCCGCCATACTGGATGCGGACCTTATCGGCGGTCTCCTGGCCATACTTGCGGGCCAGGGCCTTGCGGATCACGCCGATGGTCTCGTTCGCCTGCTCGTCGGTGGCGGTCAGGCCGGTGCCGATGGCCCACACGGGCTCATAGGCGATGACCACCTCGGCCACCTGCTCGGCGGTCAGGCCGTTCAGCGCCATGATGGTCTGGTAGTCCACCAGGCCGTCGGTCGCGCCGGCTTCACGCACGTCCTTCATCTCGCCCACGCACACGATGGGGGTCAGGCCGGCCTCGACGGCGGCCAGGGTGCGCTTGTTCACGGTCTGGTCGGTCTCGCCGAAGTACTGGCGGCGCTCGCTGTGGCCGATGATCACATACTGCACGCCGCACTCCTTCAGCATGGCGGCGGAGAGCTCACCGGTATAGGCGCCGGCCGCGGCGAAGTGCACGTTCTCGGCACCCACCTTGATGTTGGAGCCGGCAGCGGCTTCCACCACCGCGGGGATGTCCACCGCGGGCACGCACACCACCACGTCGCAGGTGGCGTCCGCCACCAGGGGCTTGAGGGCCTCCACCAGGGCCTTGGCCTCGGAGGGGGTCTTGTTCATCTTCCAGTTACCGGCAATGATCGCCTTGCGCATCGGAAAAACGCTCCTTTTCATAAAAGTGCAGGGGAGGCCATGGGCGCTCCCCCGCAGTCGAACTCGATCTTACTTCTCGTCCAGGCAGGCCACACCGGGCAGGACCTTGCCCTCGAGGTACTCCAGGGAGGCACCGCCGCCGGTGGAGATGTGGGTCATCTTGTCGCCCAGGCCCATCTGCTCCACAGCCGCCGCGGAGTCGCCGCCGCCGATGATGGTGATGGCGCTGCTGTCAGCCATGGCCTTCGCCACAGCCAGGGTGCCGGCCGCCAGGGTGGGGTTCTCGAACACGCCCATGGGGCCGTTCCAGACCACGGTCTTGGCAGACTTCACAGCCTCAGCGAACAGCTCGCGGGTCGCGGGGCCGATGTCGCAGCCCTGCATGTCCGCGGGGATCTTGTCAGCGGCCACCACAGAGGCGTCCACGGGCGCGTCGATGGGGTTCGGGAAGTCCTTGATGATGACGGTGTCGATGGGCAGGAGCAGCTTGACGCCCTTCGCCTCGGCCTTGGCCATCATGTCCTTGCAGTAGTCGATCTTGGTGGTGTCCAGCAGGCTGGTGCCGACCTCATAGCCCTTGGCCTTGAGGAAGGTGAAGGCCATGCCGCCGCCGATGATCAGGGTGTCGACCTTCTCCAGCAGGTTGTTGATGACGTTCAGCTTGTCCTCGATCTTGGCGCCGCCCAGCACAGCCACGAAGGGACGGTCGGCGTTCTCGAGGGCCTTGCCCATCACGTCCAGCTCCTTGCCGATCAGATAGCCGGCCACGTTGGGAGAGGTGAACTTGGTCACGCCCTCGGTGGAGCAGTGCGCGCGGTGGCAGGAACCGAAAGCGTCATCCACATAGCAGTCGGCCAGAGAGGCCAGCTCCTGGGAGAAGCTCTCGATGTTCTTGGTCTCTTCCTTGCGGAAGCGGGTGTTCTCCAGCAGCACCACGTCGCCATCCTTCATGGCGGCGATGGCAGCCTTGGCCTTGGGGCCCACGACCTCGATGTCGTCAGCGAACACCACAGGCTGGCCCAGCAGCTCGCTCAGGCGCACAGCCACGGGAGCCAGGGACTCCTTGGGGTTGGGGCCGTTCTTGACCTTGCCCAGATGGCTGCACAGGATGACCTTGCCGCCATCGGCGATCAGCTTCTTGATGGTGGGCAGCGCCGCCACGATGCGCTTGTCGTTGGTGATCTTGCCGTCCTTCATGGGCACGTTGAAGTCGCAGCGGACCAGCACCCGCTTGCCGGTGACCTGGATATCGTCGACCGTCTTCTTCGCCATGGGTGAACACTCTCCTTCGTCATCGTTCGATATGTGGACCCCTCACGGGGGATACGACCAAGATGTATGATACCACATCCTGCAGGGTCTTGCAAGGGCCGATCTGCTCACACCTGCACGATCTATACGCCCTCCACGGCCTCATCCACCAGCGCGTCGATGTCCAGCGCGGCCTCGCCCTTGAGCACGATCTCCATCTTCGGATGGGTCGCGGGATGCCGGGGCGTGAACACGGTGCAGCAGTCCTCATAGGGCAGCGAGGAGGTCTCGAAGGTGCCGATCTTCTCGGCCACCTCCACGATCTATGACTTGTCGAAGCCGATGACCGGGCGGAACACGGGCATGCTCACCACGCTGTCCGTCACGTTCAGGGCCTCCATCGTCTGGCTCGCCACCTGGCCGATGCTCTCGCCGGTGATCAGCGCGCCGCTGCCCTCCCTGCGGGCGATCTTCTCGGCGATGCGCATCATGAAGCGGCGCATGATGAGCGTGGTATATTCCTCGGGGCACTTCTCATGGGTCTCCATCTGGATCTTGGTGAAGGGCACCACATACACGCGCACGCCGCAGCAGCTCTACGAGAGGATGCGCGCCAGGTCGATGACCTTCTCCTTCGCCCGGTCGGAGGTGTAGGGGTAGCTATGGAAGTGCACCGCGTTGATCCACACGCCGCGCTTGGCCACCATCCAGCCGGCCACCGGGCTGTCGATGCCGCCCGAGAGCAGCAGCGTCGCCTTGCCGTTCGTGCCCACGGGCATGCCGCCATAGGCGGGGATCACCCGGCAGTACAGGTAAGCCTTGTCGCGGATCTATACGTTCAGCACATGGTCGGGATGGTGGATGTCCACCTTCAGCTCGGGCACGGCCTGCAGGATCCGGTAGCCCAGCTCGCTGTTGATCGCGGGAGAGTCCATCGGGTAGAGCTTGTCGCTGCGGCGGGCGTCCACCTTGAAGGTGCCCTTCAGCCCGCGCATCAGCTCCACGGCCTGCGCGGCCACCGCCTCGAAGTCCTCCTTCTCCATCTCCACGGCCGGGCACACGCTGTGCACACCGAAGACCTTCGTCACCCGGGCGATCACAGCATCCAGATCCTCGAAGCCGTCCACGAAGACGCGGCCGTCGTGCAGCCACACATGGCCGCCCAGCTCCTTCACGGCATGCTGGACCTTCTTCACCAGCGCGCGCAGGAAATAGGGCCTGTTCAGGCCCTTCAGAAAGATCTATCCATAGCGGACGAGCAGCAGCTCCTTCATCGCGGGACCTCCGTCATCTTCTCACATACTTCTTCAGCAGCTCATGGTGCTTCTTCACGCAGGCCACCGCGTAGGCGATCTGCTCCTCCGTCACCTCGGGCGAGAGGGAGAAGCGCAGGGCGCAGTCGGCCACCGGCTCCGGGACGCCCATCGCCTTCAGCACGCCGCTCACCTTCTGCTGCTTGCTGGAGCAGGCCGAGCCTGCCGATACATACACGCCGTCGCCCTCCAGGGCCAGCAGCATCGTCTGGCTGCGGACCGGCGGAAGGCTCATGTTCAGGATATGGGGCGAGCAGGCCGGATCGTCGAGGGCGGGGCCGTTGAGCACCGCCTGGGGCACCGCCTCCAGCAGGCCCCGGTACAGCAGCTCCTTGCAGCGGCGCATCCTTGCCACGCCGTCCTCGGGATAGCCGCGCACCGCCTCCGCCAGGCCGATGATGCCCGGCGTGTTCTCGGTGCCGCTGCGGTAGCCCTCCTCCTGGCCGCCGCCGAACACGATCGGCGAGACCTTGTGGTCCCGGCGCACGATCAGCGCGCCGATGCCCTTGGGGCCGTGCAGCTTGTGCCCGCTCAGGGCATAGCTCTGGATGCCGCTCTTGTTGAAGCCCACCGGCACCCGCAGGAAGCCCTGCACGCCGTCCACATGGATGGCGCAGTCGGGGCACAGCTCGTCCCGCAGCCGGGCGATCTGGGCGATGGGCTGCACCGCGCCGGACTCGTTGTTCACCTGCATCACGCAGATGAGCGCCGCCGGCTCGCGGAGCAGCTCCCGCAGGCGCTCCAGGTCGAGGACGCCGGTGCGCGTCACCGGGAGCAGCTCCACCGTGTGGCCCATGCGCTCCAGCTCCTGGGCGCACCTCGCCACGCCGGGATGCTCCACCGAGGAGATGAGCACCCGCGAGGCCTTCTTCACCGTGCGCATATGGCCCAGGATGGCGATGTTGTCGGCCTCGGTGCCGCTGCCGGTGAAGATGAGCCGCTGGCCCTGGGCCTCGGCCGCCTTCAGGATGTCCTGCCGCGCCGCCGAGACGCGCTTCTCCGCCTCCATCGCCGGGCGATAGAGCGCCGAGGGATTGTACCAGCCCTCGCGCAGACACGTGAGCATAGCAAGAGCCACCCGTTCGGAGGGACGGGTGGTCGCGCTGTTGTCAAGATAGGCTTCCATATGTCATCAATGCTCCTGATACACGCCGCGCTGCAGATAGAACTTGATGTCCTCCACCATCTCGGGCGAGGGCTCGAACACGATGACGCGCTTGGCCCCGTCCTTCTGCCAGTAGAAGAAATACAGCTCAGCGCCGCGGTTGAGGAACCAGCGGGTCTGCTTCACGCCCTGCATACCGATATAGCGGTTGAAGGCGCCGGAGGCCACGGGGCCGAAGGCCTCGACGGTCTTCACGTTCAGGCTGCCCAGGCTCTTGCGCTTCTCGTTGTTATAGATGGCGGCGAAGGACAGGTCGCCGTTGGTGAAGCTGTACTCATACTCGGTGCGCAGGCGGCCGCGGTACAGGAAGATGAGCACCGCCATGGCGCCCGCCACCAGCGTGATCGCGATCTCGATGAGCATCGCCGTGCTGAAGCCCTGGTTCGCGATGGCGCTGATCAGCGCCGAGATCTCCATCAGGGCGAACAGGCCAAAGATGACCATCATGACCATCGACAGATAGTACACGATCTCGTAGAGCAGCTTGTCATGCCGGCTGACGGCCTCTTCGCGGAAACGATCCATATGCTTACGACCTCCATCATTCAGGAGAGGCTCCGCCCCTCCGCATAGCCTTATGCCGTGACGATGAACAGCACCGCGACCAGGATGCCCACGATCGCGCCGCCCGCGACCTCGAAGGGCGTGTGCCCCACGAGCTCCTTGAACTCATCGTCGGAGATGGGCTTGCCGTCGATGAGCACCTTCTCCAGGATCTCATTGATGACAGCGCCCTGCTTGCCGGTCTCGCGCCGGACCCCCGCCGCGTCATACATCACGATGGCCATCAGCGCCACGCTCAGCGCGAAGAGCGGCGTATCGAAGCCCTCGAACGCGCCGATGAGGATGGCCAGCGAGACCACGATCGCCGAGTGAGAGGAGGGCATGCCGCCCGACCCCACGAAGCGCCGCACGTCCCAGCGCTTCTCCACCAGATAGTAGGTGGGGATCTTGAGCGCCTGGGCCACGAAGTAGGAGGTCAGTCCGCACCAGATGTAGCGATTGGAAAAGATCGCCCACAGCTCGCTCACGGCCCTCATCCCCTCTCCGGCTTTTTTCTCATTGTACCCTGTTCAGGGTGCTCTGCGCAAGGTCTGAGAAAAATTTCATATTTTCGTCAAAAACGGCCGCGGCCTCCACCGCCTGGCGCACATGCTCGGCGGCATCGGTCCGGGTCTGCTCCAGGCCGTGCGCCGCGATCCAGGTCAGCTTGCCCAGCTGCGCGTCCATGCCTGTGTTCTTGCCCAGCTGGGCCGCGTCGCCCTCCACGTCCAGCAGGTCGTCGACCATCTGGAAGGCCAGGCCCAGCTCCCGCCCATAGCGGATGCTGCCGCGCAGCTTCGCGATCGGCGCACCGGCCAGCAGGGCGCCGGCCTCCATCGGGGCCGTGAGCAGGTCGGCCGTCTTGTGGGTGTGGATGTAGAGCACCTTCTCGTGCGTGGGCTCGGTGCCCTCCTGGGTCACGTCCATCGTCTGGCCGCCCACCATGCCGCCCACGCCGGCGCGCCGCGCGATGGCCTCCGCCGCGCGGGTCCCGCGCAGGTCCTCCATACGGCAGGCCGCGCGGAGCATCAGCTCCATCGCCGCGCTCAGCAGGCCGTCGCCCGCCAGGATCGCCACCGCCTCGCCATACACCTTGTGGTTGGTCGGGCGGCCGCGGCGCAGGTCGTCGTCATCCATCGCGGGCAGATCGTCGTGGATCAGGCTGTAGGTGTGGATCATCTCCAGCGCGCAGGCAAAGGGGAGCGCCTCCTCCACTGTGCCGCCCAGCGCCTCGCAGGACGCCAGCAGCAGCACCGGGCGCAGCCGCTTGCCGCCCGCCATCAGCGAATAGAGCATGCTCTCCCGCAGGATGTCGGGCATCTCGCCCAGGGAGGTCAGCTGCCCGGCCAGGCTCTGCTCCACCAGCGCCTGATAGGAAGCGTAGTCTCTCATTCCGTGACCTCCAGGGGCTCCTCGGTCAGCTCGCCGTCGGCCCCCTTGCGGATGACCGTCAGCCGCTGCTCCACCTCGCCCAGTTCCTTCTCCAGCTCGCGCAGCAGCGCCATGCCGGTCTCATACTGCTCCACCGTGTCCTTCAGGGAGGTGTTGCCCTCCTCCAGGCCGGAGACCAGCGTCTCGACCGCGGCCAGCTTCTCCTCAAAGGTCTGCTTCTTCTTCGTGGCCATGGGCCTCCTCCTCTTCTCTGCGCACCCGCAGCGTGCCGTCGCGCAGCCGCAGCAGCATCCGTTCGGGCGCCGCCGCCGCGCCGGTCACCACCTGCCCGTCCAGGTCCGTCACTAGGGCATAGCCCCGGTCCAGGACCCGCTGCGGGCTCACCGCCTCCAGGCGGCCGCGCAGCTCCCGCAGGCGCGATGTCCGCCTCTGCTGCCCGAGCTCCAGCGCGTTCTCCAGCCTGATCGACGCCATATCGATGCGCGCGGGCAGATCGGCCGTCTTTCGTTCCACGGCGGCCTCCAGCCGGGCGCGCAGCTCCGTCATCCGGTGGGCCGTCTGCTTCACGGCCACATCGGGCCGCCGGGCCTCCAGCCTCCCCCGCAGCGCCATCACGCGGTACCTTGCCCTGGCCGCCGCGTCCTGCGCCGCCTTGTCCATGCGGCGGGCCATCAGCTCCAGGGCCGCGGTCAGCTCCGCGCGCTCGGGCACCGCCAGCTCCGCCGCGTTGGAGGGCGTCGAGGCCCTCACGTCCGCCACGAAGTCGGCGATCGTGAAGTCCGTCTCATGCCCCACGGCCGAGATGACCGGCACCGGGCTGGCCGCGATGGCGCGCGCCACCAGCTCCTCATTGAAGCACCACAGGTCCTCCATCGAGCCGCCGCCGCGCCCCACGACGATCACATCGATCCCCGGCAGCGTGCCCGCCAGCCGGATCCCCTGGGCGATCTTCGGCGCCGCCTCCGCGCCCTGCACGGGCACGGGCACCAGCACGATGGGCACGCCCGGGTCGCGCTCCCGCGATACCTTGCAGATATCATGCAGCACCGCGCCGGCCTCGCTCGTCACCACCGCCAGCTTGCGGGGCCTCGCGGGCAGCATACGCTTGCGGCCGCTGTCGAAGAGGCCCTCCGCCTGCAGCTTCGCCTTCAGCTGCTCGAAGCGGCGGTAGAGCAGGCCCACGCCCTCGGGCCGCATGCTGTCGGCCACGAACTGGTAGGTGCCGCCCTCCTCATACATGCGCACCGCGCCATGCAGCACCACGGCGTCGCCCTCCCGCGGGCGGAAGCTCATGCGCATGGCGTCGGAGCGGAACATCACGCAGGAGATCCTGCAGCGCTCATCCTTCAGCGTGAAGTACCAGTGGCCGGAGGGATAGGCCTTGAAGCCGCTCACCTCCCCGCGCAGCCGCAGGGAGCGGAGCACGCTGTCCGCCTTCAGCATCCGGCCCACATAGCCGTTCAGCTCGGATACGTTCAGGACCCATTCGTTCACGGCGGGGCTCATGCCAGCGTCCGTTCCGCCGCTTCCACCGTGTTCTGCAGCAGCATCGCGATGGTCATGCGGCCCACACCGCCGGGCACGGGCGTGATCCAGCCCGCGACCTCCTTCACGCTGTCGAAGTCCACATCGCCCAGCACCTTGCCGTCCACGCGGTTGATGCCCACATCGATGACCACCGCGCCTGGCTTCACCATGTCCGCGGTGATCATATGGGCCTTGCCCACCGCCGCCACCAGGATGTCGGCCCGGCGGGTCTGCGCGGCCAGGTCCTTCGTGCGGCTGTGGCAGATGGTCACCGTGCAGTTCTCGCGCAGCAGGAGCATGGCCATCGGCTTGCCCACGATGTTCGAGCGGCCCACCACCACGGCCTCCTTGCCGGAGAGCGATACGCCGCTGCGGCGGATCATCTCCAGCGCGCCCTTGGGGGTGCAGGCCACCACGCCCGGCAGGCCGTTCAGCAGCCGTCCGGCGTTCTCGATATGGAAGCCGTCCACATCCTTCTCAGGCGTGATCGCGGCCAGGGCCGCCGCCTCGTCCAGCTGCTTCGGCAGGGGCAGCTGCACCAGGATGCCGTGGATCGTGGGGTCGTCGTTCAGCTGCCCGATCTGCCGTGTCAGCTCCTCCTGGGTCGTCTCCTCCGGCATGCGGATGGTCACCGAACGGATGCCGGTCTGCTCACAGCCGATCCCCTTGTTCCGCACATAGATCTGGCTCGCCGGGTCCTCGCCCACCAGGATGACCGCCAGGCCGGGCGTCACGCCCCGCTCCTTCAGCGCCGCCACCCGCCGGGCGACCTCCGCCTTGATCTCGTTCGACATCACCTTGCCGTCAAGGATCTGTGCTGCCATGCTCTTCTCCTCCGCTCTTCTCTCCGCCCGCGCTCCGCAGCGCGCGCCACTTCTATGCGCCGATGAGCGCCGCGCCCACCGCGTTGTCCCCGCTCAGCTCCGGCCCGCCGAAGCAGACGCGCAGCCCGCGGTCCTTCTTATGGATCCTCTCCGTCACCAGCTGCCGGAACAGCGCCGAGGACGAGACGCCCCCCGCGATCAGCACCTGGCGGATGCCGGTCGCCTCGCTGCCGCCCGTCACCATGCGGGCCACGGTCCGGGCCAGCAGGTCATACACCTCGCGGGCGATGTCCTCCCGGCGCAGGGTCCCCGCCGCGATCCAGCGCTGCAGCTGGCTCTCCGCGCCGCTCAGGTGGCAGGAGAGGCCCTCCATGCTCACCGGCAGCCGCGCCCGGCTCTCGCCTCGCACCGCCAGCTCCTCCAGGTAGGGCCCCGCCGGGAAGCGCAGCCCCAGGGCCACGCCCACGCGGTCCACCACCTGGCCGGCATGCAGGTCCAGTGTGCCGCCCAGCAGCGTCAGCTCCTCCCCCTTCAGCGAGAGCAGCTCGGTGGTGCCGCCGGAAAGGTGCACCGCCAGCAGGTCGCCGGGCAGGATGCCGCTGTCCACCCGCGCCGCGTAGATGTGCCCGCGCTGATGGGTGGACGAAAAGCAAGGGACACCGAGCATCGACGCCAGCGCGCGACCCTGGGCATCCCCCACCAAGAACACCGGCATATATGAGCTTTCATCATCTCTGGGTCGGCTGGAGACGCACACCGCCGCGATGGGCCGCCCCTGCAGGCGCTCCGCCAGCTCCGCCATGCGGTCCGGCAGCTGCCGTACATGGGTGAACACCGCCTCAGACTGGCGCAGTCCCCGGTCGCCCTGCTCCACGGGCAGCAGCCTGCGGCAGGAGGCGATCACCTCGCCCTCCACCGTCACAGCCGCCGCCGAGGTCGTGTAGCAGCTGGTATCGATCCCGATCACGACCGGCGTCATTCGGCAGCTTCCTTCTTGCGCAGGATGGTGCCGAGCACGCCGTTCACGAAGCGGACGCTGGCCGGGTCGGAATACTTCTCCGCCAGCTCCAGGGCCTCGCTGATCGCGATGGTGCCGGGCACGTCCTTGTCGTTCTCGAACAGGATCTCCCAGGCCGCCAGACGCAGGATCGTCAGGTCGACCTTGTTCATGCGTTCGATGGTCCAGTTGCGGCTGGCTGCCGAGATCTCGTCATCCAGCTCGTCCAGATGGGCGAGCACGCCCTCCAGCACGCCCTGGATCCAGGCGCGGTCCTTCACGCCCGGCTCACCGGCCTCCACCTGGGAGGCTTCCTCCTGGCGCAGCGCCTCATAGACCATCTGCAGGGTCTCTTCGCCGCCCTGTCCGCCGGCCAGCTGCTCAAAGATCAGCTGCATCGCTGCCGCTCTCGCGGTCTTTCGTGCCATTTTCCTTCTTCTCCGATCTGTTCCGGTCTGTCTCTCTCAGGCTTCCGTTCCGGCGTCCGCCGCGCGCTCGGTGTCCTCCGCGCCTTCTTCTGCGGACACGGTCTCCGCCTCGTCGCTCTCCTCCGCCGTCTCCGGCACAGGCTGCTCCTCCGCCGTCTCCTCCGTCACCGGAGGCTCCACGCTCATATCAGGCTCCGCGGGCGACGCCTCGTCCGCCTCAATGGCCACAGGCACCGGCGCTTCAGGCTCAGCCTCCACAGGAGCGGGCCCTTCGGGTACTTCAGGCGCGGGCTGCGGCATGGGCGCGGGAGGCTCCGGGAGCACCGCCGCCTCTTCCCTGTGGAAGAGCTTCTGGTGCAGGCAGCGTTCCTTCTTCTCCTGCTCAGACACCGTCCTGCCCTCCAGCGAGGGGATCTGGGTCTTGGGCTCCTCCGGCGTATGCTCGGGCATCTCGTTGATGCGGAAGCCGGCCGGATCGATGTCGTCATCGGTGTCCTGCACGGTCACCCGCACCTCCTTCACGTCCACGCCGGTGGCGGAGGTGATATACGCCTTCAGCTGCCGCTGCAGCGCGTTCACGGCCAGCGGGATGCTGATCTCGCTGCCCATCGCGACCTTCAGGCTGATGATCAGCCCGTCCCTCACGCTGTCGATGAGGATCTACCGCAGCACGATCTCGTCATGCGTCTTCACGCACTTGCGCACCAGATGGTCGATCGACTTGATCGAGATGCTCAGCTCTCCGCCCTCGGTCTTCTGGAACACCAGGTCGCGGCGCTTGGTCCTGCGCAGCGAGGCATGGGCGCACAGCGCGGCCAGCGCCACGCACACCACGATGACAGCCGCCTTCACGACCGTCGCCACGATGCCTCCCGCGGCCAGCAGCGCCCCGAGCCCGGCCGTCACCGCGGCGCCGCACAGGCCCTCCGCGATCGCGGCTCCGGCCAGGGCCAGCAGCAGCAGCCCCAGGAAGGCGATGAGCAGTCGGTCACGCAGTCTCAGCTTCATAGGGTCTGCCTCCTCTCATCCCATACGGTCCGCGCGGCGGCTCACTCGGCCTCGGGCGCGGGCGTCTCAGTCTCCACGGGGACCTCCACAGGCTCCGCCTCCACCGGCTCGGCGGGGGCGGGCTCCTCCGCGGGAGCCTACTCTTCCTTCACGGGCGCGGGCTCCTCCACGGGAGCGGGCGCGGGCTCTTCCTTCTTCTCTTCCGCGGGGGCGGGCTGCTCTTCAGGCTCCTTCTCCGCAGCCTTCTCCTCAGCCTTGGGCTCGGGAGACTTCGTCTCAGCCATAGCCGCGGTCTCACCGGTCAGCGCGGCCTTCTTGGCCCCGGCGGTGATGGCGTCGTTCTCCTTCTCGAAGCTCACGCCCTGCACATGCACGTCCACGCGCACCACATGCAGGCCGGTCATGGCCTCGATGGCCTTGCGCACGCTCTCCTGGGCCTCCTGGGCCACCTTCTGGATCGGGCGGCCGTATTCCATGGTCACATACAGGTCGCAGCTGACCTCCTCGGTCCCGACCTCGACCTTCACGCCCTTGGTGATGTTCTTGTTGCGCCCAAGGATGCCGCCGCTCACGTTGCACATGCCGGCGATGCCTTCCACCTCGTTGGCCGCGATGCCCGCGATGATGGCAACGACCTCCGTCGCATAGGTGATGGAGCTGGACGCGCCGTTGTCCGTTTCAGTCTGCGCGGTCTTGGGAAGATCGTTCTTCTTGGCCATGATCATTACCTCCTCGGTCGGGCTCATGCCGGTCTGGCAGGCTGCCCACGCGTATCGAGTATACCATATCCCACAGGGCTTGACAACCGCGGGCCTTACTCCTTCACGGGCACCAGGGCGATGTGCAGCTCATCCAGCTGCTTCTGCTCCACGGCGCTGGGCGCGCCCATCATCAGGTCCTGCGCGTTCTTGTTCATGGGGAACGGGATGACCTCGCGGATGGACGCCTCGCCGGAGAGCAGCATCACCATGCGGTCCACGCCGGGCGCGATGCCGGCATGGGGCGGCGCGCCATAGCAGAAAGCGTTGTACATGGCGGGGAACTTCTTCTTCACGTCCTCCTCGCCCAGGCGCACCAGCTTGAAGGCCTCGATCATGATCTAAGGATCGTGGTTGCGCACCGCGCCGGAGGACAGCTCCACGCCGTTGCACACCAGGTCGTACTGGAAGGCGGTGATGGACAGCGGATCCACCTCGCCGGTCTGGGCCTTCTTCAGGATCTCCAGGCCGCCGTTGGGCATGGAGAAGGGGTTGTGGCAGAACTCCAGCTCGCCGCTCTCCTCCCCGATCTCATACATCGGGAAGTCCACGATCCAGCAGAACTCATAGCGCTCGGTGTCCATATGGCCGGGGCACATCGGGCCCAGCTGCTTGATGAGCACGCCGGCCGTCTTCTGCGCCGCCAGCAGGGGGCCGGCGGAGAGCGCCACGAAGGTATCGGGCTTCAGGCCCAGCGCCGCCGTGACCTGCTCCTGGATGGGCTTCACGAACTTGGCGATGCCGCCCGCCAGCTCGCCCTTCTCGTCCATGCGGAACCAGTAGGGCTTGCTGCCGGCCACGACCTCCACGTCGGCCATCAGCTTGTCGATCTGCTTGCGGGTGGCCTTCATGTCGGTCACCACCACGGCCTTCACCGTGTTGCCCTTGAAGGGCTCGAAGCCGCACTCGCCCAGCAGCGCCGTCACGTCCTGCACCGTCAGATCGATGCGCAGGTCGGGCTTGTCGCTGCCGTACTTCTCCATCGACTCCAGATAGGGGATGCGGCGGAAGGGCGCGCTGGAGGCCACGTTGTAGGTGCCGTACTTGGCAAAGATGGGCGGCAGCACGTCCTCCAGGATGGCGAACACGTCCTCCTGGCCGGCGAAGGACATCTCCATGTCCAGCTGATAGAACTCGCCGGGGCTGCGGTCACCGCGGGCGTCCTCATCGCGGAAGCAGGGAGCGATCTGGAAATAGCGGTCGAAGCCGGAGGTCATCAGCAGCTGCTTGAACTGCTGGGGCGCCTGGGGCAGGGCGTAGAACTCGCCCGGATGCTTGCGGGCCGGCACCAGATAGTCGCGCGCGCCCTCGGGGCTGGAGGCCGTGAGGATGGGCGTGGTGATCTAAAGGAAATCATGGGCGATCATCGCGCTGCGCAGCTCGGCCACGACCTTGGAGCGCATCACGATGTTCTTCTTCACCTCGGGGTTGCGCAGGTCCAGATAGCGGTACTTCAGGCGGATGGCCTCGTCCGCGTCCTTGCTGCGGTTGATCTAGAAGGGCAGCGCGTTGTAGCGGCAGCGGCCCAGCACCTCGATCTTGTTCGGCACCACCTCGATGTCGCCAGTGTCGATCTTCGGGTTCTTGCTGGCGCGCTCGCGCACCACGCCCTCCACCGCGATGACCGACTCCTTGTTCAGCCCGTCGACGACGGCCATCATGTCCTCCGACTCGATGACCGCCTGCGTGGTGCCATAGAAGTCTCGCACGATCACGAAGGCCAGACTGGCGCTCACCTTGCGCACGTTCTCCATCCAGCCGCAGATGCGCACCGCCTTGCCGGCGTCCGTCAGCCGCAGCTCGTTACAGGTATGGGTCCTGTCCTGCATCGTCATCCGCTCCTTATCCTTCGATCATGGCCCGCACCGCGGCGGCCGCCTCGCTCTGGGGCACCGTCCGCTCCTCGCGGGTCCGCATATCCTTCAGCTTCACCAGGCCGACCGCCGCTTCCTCGTCGCCGATGGTCGCGGTCACGGGCGCGCCCGTCTTGTTGGCGAACTTGAACTGGGCCTTCAGGCTGCGGCCGCAGTGGTCCATGTCGGCCTTCAGCCCCGCGTCGCGCAGGTGCTGCACCAGCATGAAGGTCTCCACGGCGTGGTCGCCCATGTAGGTCGCGAACACGTCGAACTGCCGGGGCTCGGGCAGCTCGATGCCCTCCCCCTCCAGCAGCATCAGCACACGCTCGATGCCCATGCCGAAGCCCACGGCCGGCAGCGAGGGGCCGCCCACCTGCTCGATCAGGTCGTCATAGCGCCCGCCGCCGCACACGGTCAGGTTGCCGTCCTTGGTGGTGGTGATCAGCTCGAACACGGTCTTGGTGTAGTAGTCCAGGCCGCGCACGATGCGGCTGTCGATCTGGTAGGGCATGCCGGAGGCCTTCAGGCAGGCCTGCAGCTGCTCGAAGTGCTCGCGGCACTCGTCGCACAGCACGTCCAGCATGCTGGGCGCGTCCTTCACCAGCTCCTGGCACTTCTTCTCCTTGCAGTCCAGCACGCGCAGGGGGTTGCGCTCGAAGCGGCCCTGGCAGGTCTCGCACATGCAGCCGATGCGCCCGCCCAGGAACTCCTTGAGCATCTGGTGGTAGCGCGGGCGGCACTTGGGGCAGCCGATGCTGTTGATGTTCACCGACAGATCGCTCACGCCCAGCCCGTGCAGCACCTTGTGCGCCAGCAGGATGAGCTCGGCGTCGGTGCTGGCGTCCTTCGCGCCGAAGCACTCCACGCCGAACTGGTGGTGCTCACGCAGGCGGCCGCTCTGGGGCGCCTCATAGCGGAAGATGGGCGCGTTGAGGTAATACATCTTGCAGGGCAGCGGATCGTTGAAGGCGCCGCTCTCCACGAAGCAGCGCACCGCGCCCGCGGTGCCCTCGGGCTTCAGCGTGATGGAGCGGTCGCCCTTGTCCTTGAAGGTGTACATCTCCTTCTGCACGATGTCGGTGGTGTCGCCCACGCCGCGCAGGAACAGCTCCGTGTGCTCGAACACCGGCGTGCGCACCTCGCGATAGCCGGCCTCGGCCGCCGCCGCGCGCATCCTCTGCTCCACATACTGCCAGCGATAGCTGTCTCCGGGCAGCACGTCCTTCGTGCCCCTGGGTGCCTGAGTCAGCATGTCTGTTCTCCTCCTGTCCTCGTCATTTCACGTCCGCCGCGTAGACGATGTCGTCCCGCAGGCGATAGATGGTCGCGCCGCGCTTCTTGTGGCAGAACGCCGAGGCCCACCATTCCGGCGTGGCCTCCGCGTCATACTGCACATAGCCATAGCGGATGCCGTCCACCCGCTTGCCGCGCATGTTGCTGTCCATCCAGTGGACCTCGTTGTCCACAGGGTCATAGTCCGCGATGATGATGGCGCTGTGCGCGCCGGTGCCCGCGCTGTAGGAGGCGGTCATCTGGAAGAAGTCGCCCTTCTTCACCTGCTTCATGAACTCCACCGCCGCCGCCATGTTCTCTTCCTATGAGAGCTTGCTGTCATAGAGGAACTGGGCCGCGATATAGAAGGGGTTGCCCTTCTTGGCGGGCACGTCCTGCCAGCAGTAGCCGTAATAATAGGGCTTGCACTTCGCGCTGGGCAGATTGTTGGGGATCACCAGCTTCACGCCCGGGAACTCCGCCATGCGGAAGTCCGCCTTGTTCTGGTTGAACAGGTAGGTCGTGAAGTTCTTGCATACATAGATATCGCTCTTGTAATGCGCGCGCTGGGCCTTGCCGTTCGCCTTCACATAGAGCCTCTCGCCCAAGGCCAGGATCCGGTCGATCAGGTCGTCGCGGGCCGTCCGGACCTCGTCCGTCCCGTCCGTCTCCTCCGCGGCCGTCTCCTCCACCAGCACGGCGTCCTCGTCATCCTCTGCCAGCTCACCGAGGGCCCCGCAGGGCAGCAGCAGGCCCACGATCAGGAACACAAGGACCAGACGTCCCAGCCAGCTCCGTACCATCAGCCTACGCACCTCCGTCTCTTTCACAGATCGATGAACTTCTCGAACTCCGGCAGGATCCCGATGCCGTCCGGGTAATGCGCCGCGAACTGCGGGATCGCGTGGCTCGGGAAGGAATTGCCCTCGATGAACGTGGGCCCATCGGGCGTGATGGCCACGTCCCAGGCCACGAAGCGCATCTGCGGCACCTTCTGCGCCGCCTGCATGCACATGGCCTTCGCCTCCTCCCAGTAGGGGATGGTGAAGCCCACGATCGGCGTGCCGGTCATCGGGTGACGCGTGAAGGTGTTGCCCTGCTTGTCGGCGCCCACGGTGAGCAGCCTGCCGCTCTCCAGATCGATGCGCGCCGCCATGCCGCCGCAGTCCACGTTGTCCATCACCTTGCCGTTGCCGATGCGCAGGAAGGCGTATACGATGCCCTGCCGCTTGTCGCCCAGCAGCGTGGCGATACGGCAGGTGTTCACCGAGGTCGGGCACAGCGAGGCCAGCGCCTCATGCTGCACCACGATCTCCTCCAGGATGCCGATGCCGTCCTTCAGCAGCCGATCACGGAAGGCGGGCATGCCCCCCTGCCAGTCGGCCTCCGTATACTTCTGGATGCCCTGCCCGCTCGAGCCCTCCAGCGGCTTGCCGATCAGCTGCCGCTCGCCCTCCGTCAGGCGCAGCAGCTCGCTGTCCGGCGTCCCCGCCGTGATGAGGCACCACTTGCGCGGGATGTATTCCTTAAAGAGCTCGTTGAACTGGGTCTTGTCGTCGAAGAAATGCCAGTAGGCCTTGTCGTTCATCCGGCGCACGATGCTGTTGCTGATGCCCCGGGTGATGACCGTGCGGCGCTGCGCGTCGTTCAGGCGGTACATCTCGGCGATCTTGTAATCGATGTAGCCGGCGTTGTACTTCACGGCGCACCTGAGCATGTCCCGCATGAGCCAGGCGCGGGACCTGCCGCTCCGTTCACGGACGATGCCCGTGGTCTGCCACATCCTCTTCCAGTCGATGCGCACAGCGCGCTTGAGGAAATAACCGAGCCTGCTCATCCGTCAGCCTCCTATCAAAGGGCGATCAGACGTTGAAGCGGAACAGCGTGACGTCGCCGTCCTTCATCACATAGTCCTTGCCCTCGCTGCGCACCAGGCCCTTCTCCTTGCAGGCCGCCATGGAGCCCAGCTCCTTCAGCGTCTCGAAGGGCACGATCTAAGCCCGGATGAAGCCGCGCTCGAAGTCGGTGTGGATCTTGCCGGCGGCCTGGGGCGCCTTGGTGCCGTCGGTGATGGTCCAGGCGCGGCACTCGTCCTCGCCCGCCGTCAGGAAGGAGATGAGGCCCAGCAGCTTATAGCAGGCCACGATCATGCGGTCCAGGCCGCTCGCGCCCAGGCCCAGCTCCTCGATGAACTCCGCCTTCTCCTCGGGCTCCATCTGGGAGATCTCCTCCTCGATGGCCGCGGAGATGACCAGCATCTCGGCGCCCTCCTCCTTGGCGATGGCCTGCACCTTGTCCAGGTCCTTGATCTCGGAGATGTCCTTGCCCAGGTCGTCCTCCGCGATGTTGGCCGCGAAGATGACCGGCTTGGTGGTCAGCAGGAACCAGCTGTCCAGGATCTCCTTCTCCGTCTCGGACACGGGCAGCGTGCGCGCGGGCTTCTCGGACTCCAGGTGGGCCAGCATGCGGTCGGCCAGCTCGCACTCGGCGATGGCCTTCTTGTCGCCGCCGTTCTTGGCGCGCAGGGCCTTGTCGCGGCGCTTCTGCACGGTCTCCATGTCGGCGAAGATCAGCTCCAGGTCCACGGTCTCGATATCGGAGACCGGGTCGGTGGAGCAGTCGGCGCGGATGATATCGTCATCATCGAAGCAGCGCACCACATGCACGATGGCGTCCACCTCGCGGATATGGCTCAGGAACTTGTTGCCCAGGCCCTCGCCGTGGCTCGCGCCGCGCACCAGGCCGGCGATGTCCACGAATTCGATGGTCGCGGGGGTCACCTTCTTGGGATGATACATATCGGCCAGCACGTCCAGGCGGCTGTCCGGCACCATCACGATGCCCGTGTTGGGCTCGATGGTGCAGAACGGGAAGTTCGCGGCCTGGGCATTGGTCGTCTGCGTGATCGCGTTGAACAGCGTGCTCTTGCCCACATTGGGCAGTCCTACGACACCAAGCTTCATAGAAAGACAGACTCCTTCCGGTGTGCATTCCACCACAAAGTAGTATTATATGCCGATCCTCTGCAAAAAGCAATCACGAAAAAAGGAGCCGCCGCCCGCGTCCGCCCCGCGCGCCCGTGGTATAAAAAGGAAGCGCCCGATCTTGTGCCGCGGCACAAAGCGCTCGGCTCGATCTTGGGCCGCTTCACGATCCTTTCCGCCCGATATCGTGCTATGATAGGGGCAGAGAAAAGAGGCCCGCGTCCGTCATCGCGCCGCGGACCGCGGCATCGTCAAAGGAGGTCGTCCCATGGAACAGAAGCCGCAAGCCCTGATCCTGGCCACCGGTGACATCATCATCGATGAGCCCGATCCGTTCTCCTTCTTCGCGCCCTCGCGTGAGCTGCTGCGCGGCGCCGATGTGGTCATCGGCCAGATCGAGGTGCCGCACACCGACCGCGGCGAATGCGCCAGCACCGATATCCCCGCGCCGCCGGCGAAGCCCGAGGACCTGGCGCCGCTCCGGGACTGCAACTTCAGCCTGTGCACCACCTGCGGCAACCATGCCCACGACAACGGTGTGCCCGGCATCGTGGATACCCTCGCCCACCTGCGCGCCCTGGGCATCGAGCCCACCGGCACCGGCCTCACCCTGGCCGAGGCCCGCAGGCCCGCCATCACCGAAAGGAACGGCATCCGCGTGGGCCTGGTCGGCTTCAACGCCGTGGGTCCCAAGGAGGGCTGGGCCACCTCGCTGAAGGCAGGCGTGAGCTATGTGCAGATCCTCACCCATCACGAGCCCTCGCCCCGCGCCACGCCCGGCCTGCCCGCGAAGGTCTACACCTTCCCCGAGCCCGACTCGGTGGAGGAGATGCAGGACATCATCCGCGCGCTGCGGCCGCGGGTGGACATCGTGCTGGTCGCGCTGCACAAGGGCATGGTGCATACCCACGCCGAGCTGCAGATGTATGAGCGCCCCCTGGCCCACGCGGCCATCGACGCCGGCGCCGACGCGGTCATCGGCCACCACGCGCACATCCTGCGCGGCATCGAGGTCTACCAGGGCAAGCCCATCTACCACAACCTGGGCAACTTCGTGTGCGTGACCCATGCCCTCACGCCCTCCGGCGATGACGCCAGCCCCGAGCGCCAGGCCTGGATCCGGCAGCGCCAGCGCCTCTTCGGCTTCACGCCCGACCCGAAGATGCCCTTCTACGCCTTCAACCCCGAGAGCCGCAAGACCATGCTGGCCCGCATGACCGCCACGAAGGACGGCATCACCGAGTTCGGCTTCGTGCCCTGCTATATCGACGATCACGGCGCGCCCCGCCCCCTCACCACCTGGGAGGAGGCCCGCGAGGTGGTGGAGTATGTGGAGCAGCTCTGCCGTGAGGAGAAGCTGAGCGTCCGCCTCGCGTGGCAGGAGGACGGCTGGGCGAAGGTCACCGGCTGACCCCGCATCGATCTGTGCGGCGGCACAGATCTTAGCCGTCCCTTTTGTGCTGCGGCCTCTATCTTTGCACCTTCTTGATATGATAAAATATTCACGAATGGCGGACGTGCGTTTTCCTCCCGGCCGGGGGCAAGGCCGAGGGAAAGCTCTGTCTGCCCGGTCCCGCCCGCGCGCGGGAAGGAGAGAAAGGGAACTCTATATTAAGGAAGGATGGTGCTGCTCATGCTGTCCATCGTTGGTTTCATCCTTGTCATCGTGATGGTCGCGCTGGTCATCCGCGGCAAGATCGCCCTGCCGCCGATCCTGATCCTGCTGCCCTCCATCGCTGTCATCTTCCTGGGCCTCACCGGCAACCTCACGCCCAAGGGCGCGGACGCTCCCGTGGCCATGGACATCCTCACCTGCTTCAAGACCCTGCAGAGCTATCTGAGCACCGGTCTGAGCAGCGTGCTGAACACCGCGGCCCTGTTCACCTTCGCCGTCGTGTTCTTCAACGTGCTGGCTGATGCCGGCCTGTTCGACGCCATCGTCGGCAAGGTCATGAAGTACATCGGCAACAACGTCAGCCTGGTCCTGCTGATGACCTGCCTGCTGACCGCCATCTCCCATCTGGACGGCTCCGGCGCCACCACCTGGCTGATCACCGCGCCCACCATGCTGCCTCTGTTCGCCGCCATGAACATCAGCCCCATCGTGCTGCTGTGCTACATCGCTCTGGTGTCCGGCGTCGAGAACATGCTGCCCTGGACTTCCGCCCTGGCCCGCGTGTCCGCCTCCACCGGTCTGGATGCCCGCGCCATCTGGCAGTCCCTGCTGCCCGCCCAGATCGTCGGTCTGGTGCTGCTGTTCGCGTCCTGCTTCATCGTGGGCCCCATGCTCAAGAAGCGCGGCGCCGGCATGAGCGATGAGAAGTTCGCCGAGCTGCGCTCCGGCATGCTGACCCAGAAGGAGCCCGTCCTGAAGGTGAGCAACGGCGTCCTGATCTTCGACGGCTGCTTCCTGGTGGTCATCGTCATCGCCCTGCTGCTGGGCTGGATCAACACCAACGTCGCCTTCATGATCGGCCTGTCCGTCGCCCTGCTGGTGAACTGCCACGGCGCGAAGGAGATGACCTCCCAGATCAAAAAGCACGGCGCCAACGCCCTGAACATGGTCATGATCATCTTCTCGATCGGCATGCTGGTCGGCGTCATGAAGGATTCCGGTATGATGACCGCCATGACCAACACCCTGGTCGGCATCATGCCCGACTCCATGGGCAAGCACCTGCCCTTCATCATCATGCTGCTGTCTGTGCCGCTGTCCATGGCTGTGGGCTCCGACACCCTGTACATGGTGATGGCCCCCATCTTCGGCGAGATGGCGATCGCGTTCGGCGGCACCATGATGGCGGCGGCCGCTGCCTGCACCATCGGTGCCTGCTGCGCTGTGAACCTGTGCCTGGTCGCCCCCACTCCCTACCTGGCCCTGGGCCTGTGCGGCGTGGAGATGAAGGACAACCTGAAGTACTGCTTCATCCCCACCTGGGTGCTGGCCATCTTCCTGGGCATCATCGCCGCCTTCACCGGCGCCATCCCGTTCTGATGCTGAGCTGAAGCTCATCGCCTGTATCTGAGCCCCTCCGCTTCTGGTGAGCGGCCTGCCCTCTCCGGGTGGGCCCTCCCGGGAGGGTGGGGCTCTTTCCGAAAGAAGCCGAGACAGAAAAGGAAGTGTTTGTTCG
>R28__coassemble_68_pt1 | contig 59659 bp, 79 predicted proteins | sample R28__metabat2_low_PE_026 | metagenome-assembled genome bin R28
GAGGGCACGGCCATCGTCCGTGATACCGAGATCCACACCACGCAGAACACCTCCGGCGGCATCCATGTGGCTGGCGGCGGCACGCTCTATGCCTATGATTGCACCGTGGTGACCGAGGGCGAGTCGGCCGCGGCCATCCGCTCCGACCGCGGCAGCGGCACGATGGTCGTGGAGGGCGGCAGCTATGTGAGCCATGGCCTGGGCAGCCCCGCCGTGTATGTGACGGCGGACATCACCATCACGGGCGCTGAGCTGACGGCCACGGGCTCGGAGGCGCTGTGCCTGGAGGGCCTGAACAGCGTGTCCCTTACGGATTGCACGCTGGAGGGCGATATGCTCGACCTGCAGCAGAACGACAACACCTGGACCGTGATCCTCTACCAGAGCATGAGCGGCGACGCGGCTGTGGGCGAGGGCAGCTTCTCGATGAAGGGCGGCCGGCTGGTGTCCGGCAACGGCGGCCTGTTCTATACCACGAACACCGAGTCGGTCTTCACCCTGGAGGATGTGGAGCTGGTGACGGCGGACGACTGCGAGTACCTGCTCCGCTGCACCGGCAACAGCAACCAGCGCGGCTGGGGCACGAGCGGAAAGAACGGCGCGCAGTGCGTCTTTACCGCGATCGACCAGACGATGACCGGCGATGTGATCTGGGACTCCATCTCGGAGCTGGACCTGCGGCTGACTGAGGGCAGCGTGCTGACCGGCGCGGTGCTGGATGACGAGAGCTGCGCGGGCGAGGGCGGCGACGGCTGGTGCAAGGTCTCGGTCGGCGAGGGCTGCACCTGGGTGGTCACCGCGGACAGCACGGTCACCGAGCTGACGAACGCCGGCACCATCGTGGACCGGAACGGCGAGACGGTCACCGTGCGCGGGACCGACGGCACCGTGTATATGGAAGGCGCCAGCCTGGTGACGGTCACAGTGAGCGGCTATCAGGCGGAATGACGGCAAGGTATACGGCAGATATAATGTAGGATCCTTCTTCGGAGGGATCCTTTTTCCGCGGGAAGGCAGGGATCGGCGGGAAAGGGAGCGAAATCATATCGGACACACACCAAAGGAGGCGGGGACGATGCGGGAGGAGCTGATCGGCCGGCTGGAGCGCTTTCAGCCGTGGAACGAGCAGGAGGCCCGCGACCGGGACGCGATCCTGGACCTGCTGCGGACGGACCCGCGGGTCTTCGAGCGCGCCGAGCTGACGGCCCACATGACGTCCTCGGCCTGGATCCTGGACCGCGCGCACGAGCGGGTGCTGATGGCCTACCACGACATCTACCGCTCCTGGGCCTGGCTGGGCGGACACGCGGACGGCGATGAGGACCTGCTGCGCGTGGCGCTGAAGGAGGCCCGGGAGGAGAGCGGCATCATGACGGTGCGGCCCCTTTCGGAGGAGCCGCTCTCGGTGGAGGTGCTGCCGGTGGAGGGCCATGAGAAGCGCGGCCGCTATGTGTCCAGCCACCTGCACCTGAACGTGACCTGGCTGCTGGAGGCGGACGACCGGGAGACCGTGCGCTCCCGCGAGGGCGAGAACAGCGCGGTGGCCTGGTTCCTGCCGGAGGAGGCGGTCGCGGCCTCCTCATAGGCGTGGTTCCGCGAGAGGATCTATCCCAAGCTGAACGCGAAGACGGCGGCGCTGCTCGGGGAGCGGGGCTGACCGATGCCGCATAAGGAGAAGAGAAGGACATGGCTTTTGACAAGGCAAAGGCGTTCCTGGACGCAAGAGGCTACGGCGACCGGGTGCGCGAGTTCGATGTGAGCAGCGCCACGGTGGAGCTGGCGGCGGTCGCGGTGGGCACCGAGCCGGCCAGGATCGCGAAATCGATGACCTTCATGGTGGAGGGCGCGCCGGTGATGATCGTGTGCGCCGGTGATACCAAGATCGCCAACAGCGCCTACAAGGCCTATTTCCATACCAAGGCGCGGATGCTCACCCGCGATGAGGTGCATGAGCTCATCGGCCACGATGTGGGTGGCGTGTGCCCCTTCGGTGTGAACGAGGGCGTGAAGGTGTATCTGGACAGCTCCCTGCGGCGCTTCGATGTGGTGTACCCCGCCTGCGGGAGTGACAACAGCGCGGTGCGGCTCACGCCGGACGAGCTGAGCGGCCTCTGCGGCGGCGCGCCGTGGATCGAGGTCTGCCAGAGCGTGGAAAAGGGCTGAAGAGCCGCTGCCCTTCACAGCGGCTTCACATAACGATGTTAGCCTGTAGGCTGAGGGACGCGATCGGTGCCTCTTGACAAAGAGGCGATATCGTTCTATAGTCAAAGCATCGGTTTTTGAAAAACCGATGAAAAGTTTTTGAAATGACCGGAGGTCACCTATGAAGAGGAAGATCGTGGCGGATTCCTCCGCCGACCTGCTGGAGCTGCCGGGCGTCGACTTCGTGTCGGTGCCGCTGACGATCAACGCGGGCAGCAACAGCTGGGTGGATGACGCGGACCTGGACGCGGACGCGATGATGGATACGATCGTGGCCTGGCATGGGCGCTCGACCTCGGCCTGCCCCTCTCCCGAGGACTGGATCGCGGCCTTCGGCGACGCGGACGAGGTCTTCTGCATCCCAATCTCCAGCGGCATGTCCGGCAGCTATAACAGCGCCTGCGTGGGCGCCAAGGAATATATGGAGCGGCATCCGGGCCGCCGGGTGCATGTGACCGACACGCTGCTGGCCAGCGCGCCGATGGCCCTGCTGTGCGAGCGGCTGGCGGAGCTCTTCCATGAGGGGCTCGATTTCGACGCCATCGTGGAGAAGATCGAGGAGATCCGCAGCCGCACGAAGCTGCTCTTCTGCCTGCAGAGCGTGCACACCCTGGCCAACAACGGGCGCATGCCCCAGGCGGTGGCGGCCATCATCGGCCTGCTGAACATCCGCATGGTGGCCATCGCGAACGCGGAGGGCAAGGGCGAGATGGTGGACAAGGCGCGCGGTGACCGCAAGGTGCTGCCCGCGCTCATCGACCGGCTGAAGAAGATGAGCTTCGACGGCGGCAAGATCATCATCCACCACTGCCGCAACCTGGCGCTGGCGACCGAGCTGGGCGAGCTGATCCGCGGCACCTGGCCCGCGGCGGAGGTCGAGATCGCGCCGACCCGCGGCCTGTGCAGCTTCTATGCCGAGCTGGGCGGGATGCTGATCGGCTTCGAGTCGGCCTGAGGACGGAGGAAGTATGATCGAGAAGCTGAAGAAGGCCCTGGCCTGGCTCGCGCTGGCGGCCGCGGCCGTGTTCGTGCTGATGACGCTGTGGCTCATCGTGACCGGACAGATGGCCGGGAACGGGAACATGGTCATCATCCCGCTGAGCGTGTTCCTGATGCTGGGGCTGCTGAGCCTGGGCATCCGCTGGCTGCAGGACCTGAAGAAGAAGCGGGAGAAGGAACAGGCCGAGCAGGGAGCGAAGAAGGAGAGCTGACCATGGACACGCGTGAGCAGAAGCAGCTGTGGCTGCGGCAGATCACCGACGAGATGTGCGCCTGGGACGCCGGCACCTCGCTGAGGATCCATCATTTCCTGAAGGTGCACGCCTTCGCGCGGCAGATCGGCCTGCATGAGGGGTTGGACGAGCATGCCCAGTTCGTGCTGGAGGCCGCGGCGCTGACGCATGATATCGGCATCCGCCTGTGCATGGAGCAGACCGGCGCCTGCCCCGGCCCGCTGCAGGAGCGGCTGGGCCCGCCTGTGGCGCGTGAGATGCTGACCCGGCTGGGCCTGGACGCGCGGGACATCGAGCGCGTCTGCTTCCTGATCGGGCATCATCACACGGTGACCGATGTGGACGGCATCGACTGGCGCATCCTGCTGGAGGCCGACTTCCTGGTGAACATGATCGAGAGCGGCTACAGTGACGAGAGCATCGACGCCTTCCGCGACAAGGTCTTCCGCACCGAGGAGGGCCTGCGGCTGATCGGCTGGGTCCGTCCTTCGGCTAAATAAAAGATACGAGACGAGAACGTTCGTAATGATGCGAACGTTCTTTTCGTTCTGACAAAAAAAGAGGGCGGAAAAGGTCCAAAAGCCCTTGCCATCCGGAGGAACGTGTGCTATCATGCCTCCTGCGCCTTTCCATGAGGAGGGGCGGGAAGAGAAAGACGATGGAGGAAGCTGAAGATGCGTAAGATCCTTGCGCTGGTCATCGCGCTGGCTATGGTGCTGGCGTCCACCGCGGCCCTGGCTGAGGGCAGCCTGGTGGTGTATTCTCCCAATCCCACCGAAGAGATCACCAACATCCTGGACACCTTCGCGGCCAAGTATGGCGTGGAGGTCGAGCTGCAGAGCATGGGCACCGGCGACTGCTTCACTCGACTGGATGCCGAGAAGGCCAATCCCCAGGCGGACGTGATGTTCGGCGGCGTGGAGCTGACCTGGACCACCACCTATCCCGACCTGTTCGAGACCTATATCGCCGAGGGCAACGACAAGCTGCCCGCCGAGTACCAGAACCCCGACGGCGTGACCACCTACTACATCCTGGGCGGCAGCTGCGTGCTGATCGTGAACGAGGAGCTGGAGGCTGAGCTGGGCCTGAACATCACCAGCTATGCCGACCTGCTGGATCCCGCGCTGAAGGGCAAGATCGCCTGCGCCGATCCCGCGGCTTCTTCCTCCTCCTTCGCGCACCTGTGCAACATCCTGCTGGCCATGGGTGACGGCGAGAACCCCTATGAGAGCGACGCGGCCTGGGACTATGTGGCTCAGCTGATCGACCAGCTGGACAACAGCCTGACCAGCGGCTCCTCCGCCGTGTACAAGGGCGTGGGCAACGGCGAGTATGTCGTGGGCCTGTCCTATGAGGTCGGCGTGGCCGGCTACATCAAGAACGGTGCCACCGGCGTGCGCGCGGTGTATCCCACCGAGGGCGTGTGCTGGACCCCCGTCGGCTCCTCCATCGTGAAGGGCGCGAAGAACATGGACAACGCCAAGCTGTTCATGGACTGGCTGGTGTCTGACGAGTGCCAGACCATCATGGCGACCCAGACCGTGTGCCGCGGCGTGCGCACCGACCTGTTCGTGGCCAATGAGTATATGCCTGCCTTCGACACCCTGAACCTGAAGCAGGAGATCTCTGACTACACCGACACCAACAAGCAGACCATCGTCGACCACTGGACCGAGCTGTGGAACAAGTGATCGCGGCGTGAGCAAGAGCCTGCCCTCCCCGGCCCGGTCCGGGGAGGGCAGGCTTTGTGCGTATCTATGCGGAAGACGCGGAAAAGGAGCTTGCAGAGATGAGTGTTGATATCAGGATCGACCATGCCCACAAATGCTATGGGAGCAATGTGATCATCGAGGACCTGTCCCTCAAGATCCGCCAGGGAGAGTTCTTCACCCTGCTGGGGCCCTCCGGCTGTGGCAAGACCACGCTCCTGCGGATGATCGCGGGCTTCAACTCGATCGAGGGCGGTGATTTCTATTTCAACGATGTCAGGATCAATGACATCGATCCCAGCAAGCGCCGCATCGGCATGGTGTTCCAGAACTATGCCATCTTCCCGCACCTGACTGTGAGGGACAATGTGCTCTTCGGCCTGAAGAACCAGCCCAGGAAGCTCTCCAAGGCGGAGATGCTCTCGGAGGCGGAGCGCTTCATGAAGCTGATGCACATCGAGACCTACGCCGACCGCAAGCCGGAGCGCCTCTCCGGCGGCCAGCAGCAGCGTGTGGCTCTGGCCCGCGCGCTGGTCATCCAGCCCGATGTGCTGCTGATGGACGAGCCCCTCTCGAACCTGGACGCGAAGCTGCGCGTGGAGATGCGCGAGACGATCCGCGACATCCAGCGCGATGTGGGCATCACCACCGTGTATGTGACCCATGACCAGGAGGAGGCCATGGCCGTCTCGGACCGCATCGCGGTGATGGACGGCGGCAGGATCCGCCACATCGGTACCCCGCAGGCCATCTATCAGCGCCCGGCCGACCTGTTCGTGGCCAGCTTCATCGGCCGCACCAACCTGCTGCGGGGCGCGCTCTCGGCCGACGGCGTGCTGACTATGGACTGCGGCCGCGTGTTCCGCCCCGAGCACCTGCGCGAGGAGGAGATCGCGGAGCGCAAGGTCATCGTGTCGGTGCGCCCGGAGGAGTTCACCATCAGCAAGGACGATGACGGCATCCCGGCGACCATCGACAGCAGCGTGTTCCTGGGCATGAACATGCAGTACTTCCTCACCCTGGCCTCCGGCGAGAAGGTGCAGGCCATCGAGGAGGCGGAGCTGGACGCGATCCTGCGGCCCGGCACCCAGGTGAAGCTGAAGATGCGCCGCGACAAGATCAACATCTTCTGCGAGGACGGGAGCCGGAACCTGGTGAAGGGCGTCATGAACGACGCGGAGGCGCGGGCATGAAGCAGCGCAGACGCATGGACATCTGGCAGATCGTGTCGTTCGCGATCCTGGCGCTGTACGCGCTGTTCCTCATCATCCCCATGTTCCAGCTGCTGCGCAACTCGGTAATGGATGACGCCGGCGGCTTCACGCTGGAGCACTTCCAGCAGTTCTTCAGCAAGAAGAACTACTGGAGCACCCTGCTCAACTCCTTCAAGGTGAGCGTGGCGGTCACGGCCGCCTCGCTGACCGTGGGCATCCTGTTCGCCTATTTCTACAGCCTGTTCGAGATGAAGGGCAAGACGCTGCTGCGCGTGCTGGCCATCCTGTGCTGCATGTCGCCGCCCTTCATCGGCGCCTACAGCTGGATCCAGATGTTCGGCCGCGGCGGCATCTTCACCAAGCTGCTCAAGACGGCCCTGGGCATCAAGATCCCGGACATCTATGGCTTCCCGGGCATCGTGCTGGTCATCACCTGCCAGCTGTTCCCGCTGGTGTTCCTGTATATCAACGGCGCGCTGAAGAACATCGACAACTCGCTCATCGAGGCCAGCACGGGCCTGGGCTGCCGCAGCTTCAAGCGCTTCTTCACGGTCATCCTGCCGCTATGCATGCCCACCATCCTGGCGGCGGGCCTGCTGGTGTTCATGCGCGCGTTCGCCGACTTTGCCACGCCGCTGCTCATCGGCAAGGGCTACCAGACCTTCCCGGTGCTCATCTATAACAACTATGTGGGCGAGACGAACCCGAGCCACAATTTCGCCGCGGCCATCAGCGTGATCGGCATCGTGGTGACGGCCGTCATCTTCCTCATCCAGAAGTTCGCCACCACGCGCTTCACCTTCACGATGAACGCGCTGCACCCCATCGAGACCCATAAGCCCAAGCTGCTCACGAGCATCCTGATCCACATCTACTGCTACCTGGTGGTGGGCATCGCCTTCCTGCCGCAGGTGTTCGTGGCCTGGCAGAGCTTCCGCAAGTGCAACGGCAACGTGTTCCTGGACGGCTACAGCCTGGACAGCTACCGGCAGGCCTTCAGCAAGATCCTCAAGCGCAGCCTGCCCAACACCTTCACCATCGGCCTGGCGGCGCTGGCGGTGGTGATCCTGCTGGCCATCCTCATCGCGTATCTGGTGGTGCGCCGCGGCAACACGGTGAACGGCGTGATCGACACCCTGTCGATGGTGCCCTACATCATCCCGGGCGCGGTGGTGGGCATCGCGCTGGTGATCACCTTCAACGATGGGCCGCTGGTGCTCACCGGCACGGCGGCGATCATGGTCATCGCGCTGATCATCCGACGCCTGCCCTACACGATCCGCTCCTCGGTGGCCATCCTGCAGCAGATCCCCCTCACGATCGAGGAGGCGGCCATCAGCCTGGGCTGCTCCAAGCTGAAGGCCTTCTTCACCGTGACCGTGCCCATGATGGCCAACGGCATCATGTCCGGCGCCATCATCAGCTGGATCACGATCATCACCGAGCTGAGCACGGCCATCATCCTCTACAGCGTGAAGACCGAGACCATGACGCTGACCATCTACAACTATGTGGTGCAGGGCTATGACGGCGCGGCCTCCGCCGTGGCCACGATCCTGCTCTTCGTGACCACGGTCTCGCTGCTGCTGTTCCTCAAGTTCTCCAAGAACAAGGACCTGATGTTCTGACCGCGCGAAAAAGAGACGGGCTCCGCGATGGGAGCTCGTCTCTTTGCGTACGCGGATCCTACTGCCTACGAACGGAAGCGGCCCGCAAAAGCAGGATCCGAAGCAGTCCAGAGGGCGATCGGAAAGCCCTCTGGTCGCCGCGGCGGCGGCGATCCCCTCCTGCCGCTCTATCAGAGAAAGACATATCTGAAAAAAAGAGACGAGCTCAGGAGCTCGTCTCTTTGCGTACGCGGATCAGATGGCCCGCGTGACCTCGCGGAGCCAGGCGGCCTCCTCGGCCGGGAGGAAGGGCGAGATCGTCTCGTACACCTTCTGATGATAGGCATCCAGCCAGCCCTTCTCCTCGTCGGTCAGCTCCTCGGGGAGGATGGCCTCACGGTCCCAGGGCACCAGTGTCAGGTACTCCAGATGCAGGAAGCGGCCGAACTCGGTGGGCTCGTCCTCCACGCACACCGTCAGGTCCTCCAGACGGACGCCGAACTTGCCCTCCAGATACATGCCGGGCTCATCGCTGGTGATCATGCCGGGCTCCATCGGGATGCCGACCTTGTTGGCCCAGCGGATGCGCTGGGGGCCCTCATGCACCGAGAGGATGTAGCCCACGCCGTGGCCGGTGCCATGACGGAAGTCGAGGCCCTCCGCCCACAGCGGCATGCGGGCCAGCAGGTCCAGCGCCTCGCCGGTCACGCCATAGGCAAAGCGCGCGGCGCCCAGGCGCAGGTGGCCCTTCAGCACCAGCGTGTACATATGGCGCTCCTCCTGGGTGAGCGGGCCCATGCTGATGGTGCGGGTGATGTCGGTCGTGCCCTGCAGGTAATGCCCGCCGGTATCGGAGAGCAGGAAGGAGCGCGGCTCGATCGGGATGCTGGTCTCGGGCGTGGCGCCGTAGTGCACGATGGCGCCGTGGTGCGCGTAGCCCATGATGGGCGTGAAGCTCGGCCCGAGGTAATCAGGCTGCTCCTCGCGGAAGGACTCCAGCTTGTCGGCTACTGAGAGCTCGTCCATGGGCTCGCGGCCGATCTGGTGCTTCAGCCAGTAGATGAAGCGGGTGACGGCCACGCCGTCACGCACATGCGCCTCACGGAAGTTGGCGACCTCGGCGGCGTTCTTCATGGCCTTGGGCAGCGTGGTGGGGGAGGGGAGCTCCAGCAGCTCCACGCCGGCGGGTACGCTCTGCAGCATCAGGCTGTTGGCGGTGTCCGGGTCCAGCTGCAGCTTCGTGCCGGGCCGGGCGGCGGCGATGTGCGCGTAGAAGCTGTCGTAGGGAAGCACGGTCACGCCGTCGGCCTCCAGCGAGGCGCGCACCTCGGGGGACAGCGTCTCCTCGTTGATGAAGAGCAGGCAGCGGTCGGCGGACAGCGCGAGGTAGGACAGCACGACGGGCGTGCAGGCCACGTCGCCGCCGCGGATGTTCAGCAGCCAGCAGATGTCCATCAGCGTGGAGAGGAGCAGCTCATCGGCGCCGCGCTCCTTGACCGCGGCGCGGATCTGGGCCAGCTTGTCGGCACGGGAGCGGCCGCAGGCGGAGAGAGGCAGCTCGAAGACGGGCTGGGCGCTGAGCGCGGGGCGGTCGGCCCAGATCTCGTCCATCAGGTCATGGCTGCCATCGACATGGCCGATCTTGCAGAACTGGCGGTAGCGGGCGGCGCTCACGGTGCGGCCGTCGAAGCCGAGGGTCCCCTGGCCGAGGTGGGCTAAGATATACTCCGCCACGGTGGGCACGCCGGGCTGGTCCTGCTTCATCAGCTCGATGCCGGAGCCCTCCAGCTGCTGGGCCGCCTGCAGGAAGTAGCGGCCGTCGGTCCACAGGCCGGCCCAGTCGGGCGTGACGAGCAGCTCGCCCGCGCTGCCGGTGAAGCCGCTCATCCAGCGGCGGCTCATGAAATGCCCGCCCACATACTCGGAGGCGTGGAAGTCACTGCTCACCACCAGATACATATCGTATCCGTGCGCCGCCATCGCGTGACGCAGCGCGGTCAGTTGGTCTCTCATATGAAGATCTCCTTTCAGTCGATGATCAGCTATACGGGGCAGTGGTCGCTGCCATAGATCTCCTGATGGATGGAGGCGCTCCGGAGCCGGTCCTTCAGGCTCTGGGAGGCCAGGAAGTAGTCGATACGCCATCCCGCGTTGTTCTCACGGGCATGGAAGCGGTAGCTCCACCAGCTGTATTCGTCCCGGGCGTCGGGGTGGAAAAAACGGAAGGTATCGATGAAGCCCGCGGCCTGCAGGGCATCCATCTTGCCGCGCTCCTCCGGGGTGAAGCCGGCGTTCTTCATGTTGGTCTTGGGGTTCTTGAGGTCGATCTCGCGGTGCGCCACGTTCAGGTCGCCGCAGAGCACCACGGGCTTGGTCCGCTCCAGCTCCTTGAGGTAGGCGAGGAAGGCGTCCTCCCAGGCCATGCGGTAGGACAGGCGGGTGAGGCCGTCCTGCGCGTTGGGCGTGTAGCAGCACACGAGCCAGAACGTATCCAGCTCACAGGCGATCACGCGGCCCTCGTGGTCGTGCTCCTCGAGGCCCAGGCCATAGCGCACGCTGAGCGGCTCCTTCTTCAGGAACACCGCCGTGCCGGAATAGCCCTTCTTTTCGGCATAGCTCCAGTACTGGTGGTAGCCCGGCAGCTCCAGCGTGACCTGGCCTTCCTGGCATTTGGTCTCCTGAAGGCAGAAGGCGTCGGCGTCCAGCTGCGCGAAGGACTCCATGAAGCCCTTGCCCAGCACGGCGCGGATGCCATTGACGTTCCATGATATCAGCTTCAACGAAAGCACCTCCGCAGGTGATGATAGCACATCCGCCCTACTGAGGCAAGCGTGAACGAAAGATAAGATCTGCGTAACTTTTTCGTAATATCTTGTCATAACTCGGTCTTTGTGATATGATAGAGGCGGAACGACCAGACCGACCATAGAAAGACGAGGGATGACCGATGATGAGCCGCATGCTCGAACGTACCGTTGCCGCGCTGCTTGCGCTGCTGCTCCTGATGCTGCCTGTGCTCTCCTGCGCCGAGGAGGAAGAGGATGCTGTGCTCGGCAGCGATGACTATACGGAGGACGACGCCTGGGACGAGGAGGACGTCTCCACGGTCGAGACGGCCGAGGCCGGCGACTATGAGTGGTACATGCTCCCCGCGGACGTGGAGGAGGGCCATGCCTACGTCGACATCTATCCCTCCGAGACGACCGTGACGGCCTCCAAGGACATGGTGCCCTTCACCTTCGTGCTGGAGGAGACGAACGGCTATGACTTCACCATCACCTCGGTGACGCTGATCGGCTTCGTGGAGGATGAGGAGGTCTACCGTGAGAGCGTGTCCCTGGACGATGTGGCGCTCTGGTGCCCCGACCTGATGGTGCAGGGCCTGGCCATCAGCTATTACACCGACTCGGTGGCCCGCGAGGGCATGGACGCGGTGGCGGTGAGCATCATCGGCACCGACAGCACCGGTGAGGAGCTGGAGTTCCATGCGATGTTCTTCATCGAGGACTGATCGACAGGATCTCCCTCCCAGCTCGGGAGGGAGCCTTTTTTATGGAGGCGGAAGGGATGAGGTGCAGCGTCATCGCGGTGGGCAGGCTGAAGGAGAAGCCCTATCAGGAGATGGCGGCGGAATATCTGAAGCGGCTGTCGCGCTATGGCCGCTTCGAGATGATCGAGCTGCCGGACCTGCCGGAGCCCGTCAACAGCTCGCCCGCCATCGAGGAGCAGATCAAACAGAAGGAGGGCGCGGCCATCCTGCAGCGCATCCGCCCGAACGACCATGTCATCGCGCTCACGATCCCGGGGAAGGCCTATGACTCGCCCGCGCTGGCGGCGCACCTGGAGAAGGTGACCGCGGCCTGCCCCGGCACGGTGGTGTTCGCGATCGGCGGGTCGCTGGGGCTGTCGCGCGAGGTCCTCGCCCGCGCGGACGAGGAGCTGAGCATGTCGAAGCTGACCTTCCCCCACCAGCTGGCCCGGGTGATGCTGCTTGAACAGCTCTACCGCTGCATGAAGATCGGCGCCGGAGAGCGCTATCATAAATGAACGAACGACCGGAAGGCCGACGAGACGGTCCGCGGGCACGCGGATCGTTTTTTCTTTGTTTTTTTGTGTCGAGACCGCGGCTCGGGGTGCGAAGAAGAGCGGTCGGGGACCGCCTGTGCCTGATCGGCCGCGTCGGGGTCCCCGGTCAGCCGTGAAAGCGCTTCCATCAAAAGCTGCAAAATGAGAAACGCACGGGAACGTGGACATTGATGTGCGAGAAAAGCAAGGGATCGTCACGCGTTCAGCGAATATAAATTTCGGAACAAGAGCGGCGGAAAGGACTTTGGAGCCTGGTCGCGCAAAGAATGAGATACGCACGGATACGTGGTCAAATGCGGAGGGAGGGAAATGCAGGCGACGCCTTGCTTTCGCGGCATCGCGTTTTTGAAAGTTCTTCAAAATTTTGTTCGCTCGGAGCCTGAAAAAGTATTGCATTCCGACAGCCGATGATATATAATAGCACCGTTGTCTGTTTAGGGATGAAGCGGTAAGTTGCCGGCAGGCCAGCCGGGTAATTACCGTGGACCAGCCCGACGATCGGGCGACGGACTCGCCGCACCGGGTGCTCCCAAGCTCGAAGAGCACCTCAGCGTGCACACGAGACGATCAAGGAGGTAAACGAACTTGGCCAACCAGAAGATCCGTATCAAGCTCAAGTCCTACGAGCACGAACTCATCGACCGTTCCGCTCAGAGGATCGTGGAGACCGCGAAGCGCACCGGCGCCCGTGTCTCCGGCCCGATCCCGCTCCCCACGGAGAAGGAGATCGTGACCATCCTGCGTTCTCCGCACAAGGACAAGGACAGCCGCGAACAGTTCGAGCGCCGTACTCACAAGCGCCTGATCGACATCATCAATCCCAACCCCAAGACCGTGGATGCCATGATGAAGCTCGATCTTCCTGCTGGTGTCGAGATCGAAATGAAGCTGTAAGGCAGGAGGAACAGAGATCATGAAGAAAGCGATCGTTGGCAAGAAGATCGGCATGACGCAGGTCTTCACCGAGGACGGCCGTCTGGTGCCTGTCACCGTGATCCAGGCCGGCCCTTGCACCGTGGTGCAGACCAAGACCGTGGAGTCCGATGGCTACGCGGCCGTGCAGGTCGGCTTCGGCGCCCTGACTGAGGATCGTGCCAAGAAGCTGCTCACCAAGCCGGAGCTCGGCCACTACAAGAAGGCCGGCGTGGCTGCCACCCGTACCCTGCGCGAGCTGCGGTTCGATGACTGCAGCCAGTACAAGGTGGGCGACACCCTGAAGGTCGACCAGTTCGCCCAGGGCGACAAGATCGACATCACCGGCACCAGCAAGGGCCACGGCTTCACCAGCCCTATCTACCGCTGGAACCAGCACACCGGCCCCATGGCTCACGGCTCCAAGTATCATCGTGGCGTCGGCTCCATGAGCGCTAACTCCGACCCCTCCCGCGTGTTCAAGAACAAGCACATGGCCGGCCACTATGGTGTGGACCGTGTGACGATCCAGAACCTGGAAGTGGTCAGCGTCGATGCTGAGCGCGATCTGCTCCTGGTCAAGGGCGCTGTGCCCGGCCCGGACGAAGGCCTGCTCATCATCCGCGACACTGTGAAGTGAGCCGGACAAGGAGGATAAGTACGATGCCTAAGACTGACCTGTATAATATGGAAGGCAAGGTCGTGGGCGAAGTCGAGCTGAGCGAAGAGATCTTCGCCATCGAGCCCAATGTGCCCGCCATGCACCTGGTCGTCCGCTCCTATCTGGCGGCGCAGCGCCAGGGCACCCAGAGTGCCAAGACCCGCGGCATGGTCCGCGGCGGCGGCCGTAAGATCTATCGCCAGAAGGGCACTGGTAACGCTCGCCATCATGGCAACCGCGCTCCCCAGTTCACCCACGGCGGCGTGGTCTTCGCTCCGCAGCCCCGTGACTATGTGATCAATGTGCCCAAGAAGGTCCGCCGCCTGGCCATGAAGTCCGCCCTCAGCGCCAAGTACGCTGACAAGGAGATCATCGTGGTGGACGCGCTGGAGCTGAAGGAAGCCAAGACCAAGGCCATGGCCAAGGTCCTGAAGGATCTGGGCGCCGAGCGCAAGGCTCTGGTCGTGCTGCCCGAGCCCGAAGAGAAGGTCGTCCGCGCCACCGCCAACCTGGCTGAGGCCGCGATCGAGTATGTGAACACCCTGAACGTGTACGGCATCCTGGATGCCCACAAGCTGGTGCTCACCAAGGCTGCCCTCGAAGCTGTTGAGGAGGTGTACGCGTAATGAAGAGCCCCTACGATATCATCAAGCGCCCCGTCCTCACCGAGAAGGCTTACGAAGGCATCGCTGACAAGCGCTACGTCTTCGAGGTGGCCCTGGACGCCACCAAGAGCGAGATCAAGAACGCTGTCGAGACCGTGTTCGCGGATGACGGCGTGAAGGTCGCGAAGGTCAACACCGTGCGCACGATCGGCAAGATCAAGCGCCAGGGCCGCACGTCCGGCCGTACCCCCGAAGTGAAGAAGGCCTATGTCATCCTGAAGGAAGACAGCAAGCCGATCAAGTTCTTCGAGGGCATGGACCAGTAAAGCAAGAGGGAGGACTTGAAAAATGGCTATCCGTCAGTATAAGCCGACTTCGCCCGCCCGGCGCTTTATGTCGGTCCTGACCTACGAGGAGATCACCACCAAGACCCCTGAGAAGAGCCTGCTGGTGACCATCAAGAAGAATGCCGGCCGCAACGCTCAGGGCAAGATCACCGTCCGGCATCAGGGCGGCGGCAACAAGATCAAGTATCGTATCATCGATTTCAAGCGTGACAAGGTGGACATCCCCGCCAAGGTCGCGACCATCGAGTACGATCCCAACCGCAGCGCCTTCATCGCCCTGCTGCACTATGTGGATGGCGAGAAGCGCTACATCCTGGCTCCTATCGGCATGAACGTGGGCGACACCGTGGTGAGCAGCGCGACCGCTGACATCAAGCCCGGCAACGCCCTGCCCTTCAGCGCGATCCCGGTCGGCACCCTGGTGCACAACCTGGAGATCAAGCCCGGCCGCGGCGGCCAGATGGTCCGCTCCGCCGGTATCAGCGCTCAGCTGATGGCCAAGGAGAACGGCTTCGCGACTGTGCGTCTGCCCTCCGGCGAGATGCGCAAGCTGCCCCTGGACTGCAAGGCGACCATCGGCACGGTGGGCAACACCGACCATGAGAACGTCCGCCTGGGCAAGGCCGGCCGTGTCCGCCACATGGGCATCCGTCCCACCGTCCGTGGTGTGGTCATGAACCCCAACGACCATCCGCATGGCGGCGGCGAGGGCAAGAGCCCCGTCGGTATGCCCTCTCCTGTGACTCCCTGGGGCAAGCCCGCTCTGGGTTACAAGACCAGGAAGCACAAGAAGTATTCCAACAAGATGATCGTCAAGCGCGCTGGAGACAAGTGATCGCGCATCCCATAGGAAGGAGGCAACTGATCGATGAGTCGTTCTGTGAAGAAGGGCCCCTATGTAGAAGCTGCGCTGATGAAGCGTGTGCTTGAGATGAACGCTTCCGGCAAGAAGGCTGTGCTGAAGACCTGGTCCAGGTCTTCCACCATCTTCCCGGATTTTGTGGGACATACCATCGCCGTGCATGATGGCCGCAAGCATGTTCCGGTCTATGTGACGGAGGACATGGTCGGCCACAAGCTGGGCGAGTTCGCCCCGACCCGCACCTATCGCGGCCATTCCGGCGATAAGGCGAGCAACCGCAAGTAAGACGAGAGGAGAGAAACGATATGGCGACCCGTTCTAAGACCAAGACGGAGGCCCGCCGCGCCAACGCTGACAAGCGCCCGCAGGCCCATGCCAAGTATGTCCGCATCTCCTCCCGCAAGGTGAAGATCGTGATCGATCTGATCCGCGGTAAGAGCGTGGATGAAGCCAAGGCGATCCTGACCTATACCCCCAAGGCGGCTTCCCCTGTGGTGCTCAAGGTGCTCAACAGCGCCATCGCCAACGCGGTGAACAACCAGGAGCTGAACGCCAAGGACCTCTATGTTGCTGAAGTCTATGCGAACCCCGGCCCCACGCTGAAGCGTTATGTTGCCCGCAGCAAGGGCAGCGCGTCCCCGATGCTCAAGCGTACCAGCCACATCTCTGTGGTGCTGGACCAGAAGGCCGAGTAAGGCGAAGGAGGATAAACATGGGTCAGAAAGTCAATCCCCATGGCGCACGCGTCGGCGTCGTCTTCGACTGGAGCAGCCGCTGGTACGCCGATAAGAAGGATTTCGCCAACAACCTGGTGGAAGACTACAAGCTGCGCGGCATGCTCAAGGATATGCTGCTGAAGAAGTACAACGCGGTGGGCATCAGCAAGATCGACATCGAGCGCACTGCCCAGACCGTGACTGTGAACATCTTCACCTCCAAGCCCGGCATGGTGATCGGCCCCAAGGGCGCGAACATCGAGCAGCTGAAGCAGGATGTGGCCGCGTTCCTCGGCGGCAAGGCTGTGCACATCAACGTGATGGAGATCAAGTCTCCCGACGCTGACGCTCAGCTGGTGGCCGAGAACATCGCCCAGCAGCTGGAGAAGCGCATCGGCTTCCGCCGTGCGATGAAGCAGAGCATCCAGCGCGCGATGAAGCTGCCGAACGTGAAGGGCATCAAGACCGCTCTGGGCGGCCGTGTCGGCGGTGCCGATATCGCCCGTAACGAGAGCTATCATGAGGGCTCCATCCCGCTGCAGACCCTGCGTGCCAACATCGATTATGGCTTCGCCGAGGCGAAGACCACCTATGGCCGCCTGGGTGTGAAGGTCTGGATCTACAAGGGCCAGATCCTGCCCAAGGCCAAGAAGGCCCCTGTGACGAAGGAGGTCAAGTGACCTATGCTGATGCCGAAGAGAGTGAAGCGCCGCAAGGTGTTCCGCGGCCGCATGAAGGGCGAAGCCCATCGCGGCAATTTCCTGGCCTACGGTGAGTTCGGTCTGCAGGCCACCGAGCCCTGCTGGGTCACCAGCCAGCAGATCGAGGCTGCCCGTGTGGCCCTGACCCGTTACACCAAGCGTGGCGGCCAGGTCTGGATCAAGATCTTCCCCGACAAGCCTGTGACTGAGAAGCCTGCTGAGACCCGAATGGGCTCCGGCAAGGGCTCCCCTGAGTACTGGGTCGCTGTGGTCAAGCCCGGCCGCGTGATGTTCGAGATCGCCGGTGTCCCCGAGGACGCCGCCCGCGAGGCTCTGCGCCTGGCCGCCCACAAGCTGCCTCTGAAGTCCAAGATCATTGCGCGCCAGACTGAGGCGACGACTGAAGCGGGTGGTGAAGAGTGATGAAGACGAATGAACTGACCGCCATGACCATCGAGCAGCTCACTGCCAAGGTCGAGGAGCTCAAGAAGGATCTGTTCACCCTTCGTTTCCAGCTTGCCACCGGCCAGCTGCAGAACACGCAGCAGATCACCGCTGTCAAGCGTGACATCGCTCGTGTGAAGACCATCCTGCGTCAGAAGCAGGCGTAATGACTTGAAAGGAGTCGATCGCTTCAATGTCTGAAGTCAAGAACAACGAGCGCGGCCTGCGTAAGACCAGGATCGGTGTCGTGGTGAGCGACAAGATGGACAAGACCTGCGTCATCCAGATCAAGACCCGCGTCCGTCATCCCCTGTATGGCAAGATCATGAACCGCACCAGCAAGCTGAAGGTGCATGACGAGAACAACGAGTGCGGCATCGGCGATACCATCCGCGTGATGGAGACCCGTCCGCTGAGCCATGACAAGTGCTGGCGCCTCGTCGAGATCATCGAGAAGGCCAAGTAAGCTGTCAAGAAGGAGGAAGACCCAATGATCCAGCCTCAGACCCGTCTCAAGGTCGCCGATAACAGCGGCGCCAAAGAGATCATGTGTATCCGTGTTCTGGGCGGCTCTTTCCGTCGTGACGGCTCCATCGGTGATATCATCGTGGCCAGCGTCAAGACTGCCACCCCCGGCGGCACGGTGAAGAAGGGCGATGTGGTGAAGGCCGTCATCGTCCGCGTGCGCAAGAACAAGCGCCGCCCCGACGGCAGCTATATCAAGTTCGACGATAACGCCGCCGTCATCATCAACGATGCGAAGCTGCCCCGCGGCACCCGCATCTTTGGACCTGTTGCCCGTGAGCTGCGCGAGAAGGACTTCATGAAGATCGTCTCCCTGGCTCCCGAAGTGCTGTAAGGAGGCAGAAACGAAATGCATGTGAAGACGAACGACCAGGTCGTTGTCATCTCCGGCAAGGACAAGGGCAAGCAGGGCAAGATCACGGCCAGCTTCCCCAAGGAAGGCCGCGTGACCGTGGAAGGCGTGAACGTTGCGACCAAGCATCAGAAGGCCCGCAATGCCATGCAGCCCGGCGGCATCATCCATAAGGAGCTGCCCATCGACGCCAGCAACGTGATGCTGGTGTGCCCCAAGTGCGGCAAGGCGACCCGCGTGGCCCACAAGGTCAATGTGGTGAACGGCGCCCGCACCATGATCCGCACCTGCAAGAAGTGCGGCGCCGAGATCGATCAGTAAGAAGGAGGAAGAGCCACATGGCTACCCGTATCCATGAAAAGTACCTGGCCGAGGCTGTTCCTGCTCTGCAGCAGAAGTTCGGCTATAAGAACGTCATGCAGGTGCCGAAGCTGAGCAAGATCGTCATCAACATGGGCCTGGGCGATTGCAAGGACAACGCCAAGGCGATGGAGATGGCTGTCAATGAGCTGACGGCGATCGCCGGCCAGAAGCCCATGGTCACCAAGGCCAAGAAGTCCATCGCGAACTTCAAGGTCCGTGAGGGCCAGAACGTGGGCACCAAGGTCACCCTGCGCGGTGCCCGCATGGAGGAGTTCATGGACAAGCTCGTGTCCGTGGCACTGCCCCGTGTGCGTGACTTCCGCGGTGTTTCCACCAAGGCCTTCGATGGCCGCGGCAACTATGCCCTGGGCATCCAGGAGCAGCTGCTCTTCCCCGAGATCGAGTACGACAAGGTCGAGAAGATCCGCGGTATGGAAATGATCTTCGTGACCACCGCCGAGACCGATGAAGAGTGCAAGGAGCTGCTCGCCGCGCTGGGCATGCCCTTCGCGAAGGCTTGATGAAGGAGGAAACACAAAGTGGCTAAGTTGAGCATGAAACTCAAGCAGTCGAGGGAACCCAAGTTCTCTACGCGCGCTTACACTCGCTGCCGCCTGTGCGGTCGTCCGCACTCTGTGCTGCGCCGCTACGGTGTGTGCCGCATCTGCTTCAGAGAGCTGGCTTATAAGGGCCAGATCCCCGGTGTCCGCAAGGCCAGCTGGTAAGCGGGGAGAAGAACGGAAGGAGGTTCCATCATGGTTGTGAATGATCCCATTGCCGATATGCTCACCCGCATCCGCAATGCTCAGGTCGCCCGTCATGACGATGTGGTGATGCCTGCCAGCAATACGAAGAAGGCGATCGCCAAGATCCTGCTGAGCGAGGGCTATATCAAGGGCTACGAGAGCATCGATGACGGCCTGCAGGGCTCCATCAAGATCACCCTGAAGTACGTCAACGGCAAGCAGACGCCCGTCATCGCCGGCCTGAAGCGCATCAGCAAGCCCGGCCTGCGTGTGTATGCCCGCACCGAGGAGCTGCCCAAGGTCCTGGGCGGCCTGGGCATCGCCATCATCAGCACCAGCAAGGGTCTGATGACTGATAAGGAAGCCCGTAAGGCTCAGATCGGCGGCGAAGTGCTCGCCTACATCTGGTGACCGACACGCTTAGGAGGTAAGATCATATGTCTCGTATCGGAAAGCTTCCGATCCATGTCCCTGCGGGCGTGACGGTCTCCGTGAGCGACACCAACCTTGTGACGGTCAAGGGCCCCAAGGGCACGCTGACCCAGCAGGTGAACAATGTCATCACGGTGAAGCAGGAGGGCAATGTCATCACCCTCGAGCGCCCCAATGACCTGAAGCAGACCAAGGCCTTCCACGGCCTGTATCGCGCGCTGCTGCACAATATGGTGGTCGGCGTGAGCGAGGGCTTCAGCAAGACCCTGGAGCTGGTGGGTACCGGCTATCGTGCCGAGGCTGAGAAGCCTGCCGGCAAGAAGCTGACCATCAACATCGGCTTCTCCCATCCTGTGATCCTGGACGCTCCCGAAGGTGTGTCCTTCGAGACCCCCAACCAGAACACCATCGTGGTCAAGGGTCCCGATAAGCAGGTCGTTGGCAACCTTGCCGCCGATATCCGCGCGATCCGCAAGCCTGAACCCTACCTGGGCAAGGGCATCAAGTATGTGGACGAGCACATCCGCCGCAAGGAAGGCAAGACCGGTAAGAAGTAAGAGAGGGAGTGACTGCATATGTTCAAGAAGCGTGACCGTAATGAGATCCGCGTGATCCGTCATGCGCGTGTCCGCAAAAAGATCAGCGGCACTTCCGAGATGCCGCGTCTGTGCGTGTACCGTTCCAACAAGCACATCCAGGCTCAGATCATCGATGACACCAAGGGCGTGACCCTGTGCGCCGCCAGCACCCTGGAGGCCGAGGTGAAGGCTCAGATCACTGAGTCCACCAAGAAGGAAGCCGCCAAGATCGTCGGTAAGGTGCTGGGCGAGCGCGCCAAGAACGCCGGTATCGACACTGTGGTCTTCGACCGCGGTGGCTACATCTACACCGGCCGTGTGGCTGAGGTCGCCGCGGGTGCCCGCGAAGCCGGCCTCGATTTCTAAGAGAGGAGGACGTACATCATGCAGCGCTATGAACAGGCAAGCGAATTCAAGGACAAGATGGTCGCTCTGAACCGCGTGTCCAAGACTGTGAAGGGCGGCCGCAATGCGCGGTTCTCCGCTCTGGTGGTCGTGGGCGACGAGAAGGGCCGCGTCGGTGCCGGCATGGGCAAGGCTGTGGAAGTTCCCGAAGCCGTGCGCAAGGCGACCGAGGATGCCAAGAAGGCTCTGGTGACCGTTCCGCTGAACGGCACCACCATCCCGCATGACGTGGTGGGCTACTACTCCACCGCCAAGGTCGTGCTGCTGCCCGCCCCCGAAGGCACCGGCCTGATCGCCGGCGGCGCCGCCCGTGCGGTGCTGGAGATGGCCGGTGTGAAGGACGTGCGTACCAAGTCCTTCGGCACCAACAACCCCATCAACATGGCGAAGGCCACGCTGGCTGCCCTGGCTGAGCTGCGCAGCGCCGAGCAGGTCGCCAAGATGCGCGGCAAGACCGTGGAAGAGCTGCTGGGCTGAGGAGGAAACAGAGATGAAGCTGAATATCACGCTGGTGAAGTCTCCTGCCGGCGCCCTGCCCAAGCATCGTGCCACGGTGGAAGCGCTGGGTCTCCGTAAGGTGGGCCAGACCGTGACCCAGCCTGACAATGCCGCTGTGCGCGGCCAGATCTTCGCCGTGAAGCATATGCTCAAGGTCGAAGAAGTGAACGAGTAAAGGAGGAGATCCCGATGAGACTGCAAGACCTGCATCCCGCCGAGGGTGCCACGACGGCTGAAAAGCGTCTGGGCCGCGGCGTCGGTTCCGGCCTGGGCAAGACCTCCGGCAAGGGCCATAAGGGCGCGAAGGCTCGTTCCGGTGGCGGCAAGCGCCCCGGCTTCGAGGGTGGCCAGATGCCCCTGTACCGTCGTGTCCCGAAGGCCGGCTTCACGAACATCTATGGCACCGATTACGCTGCCGTGAACGTGGAGCGTCTGGAGATCTTCGAGAATGATGCCGTTGTCGACATCGAAGCTCTGAAGGCTGCCGGCATCGTGAAGAAGGAGCTGGGCGGCCTGAAGATCATGGGCAACGGTGAACTGACCAAGAAGCTGACTGTCAAGGCCGCCAAGTTCACCGCCTCCGCGAAGGAAAAGATCGAGGCACTCGGCGGGAAAGCCGAGGTGATCTGAGATGCTGGAGTCCCTTCGTAAGGTCTGGAAGACTCAGGAGCTCCGCAAGAAGATCGTGTATACGTTCCTCATGCTGCTGCTCTATCGTCTGGTCAGCGTGATCCCGGCCCCCGGTGTCGATAAGGCTCAGATCCTGAACGCCACCCAGGCCACCACGCTGCCCCTGCTCGAGCTGGTCAACATGATGACCGGCAACGCGTTCTCCCAGATGACCATCATGGCCATGGGCATCACGCCCTACATCAACAGCTCCATCATCATGCAGCTGCTCACCATCGCCATCCCGGCGCTGGAGCGGATGCAGAACGATGAGAGCGGCCAGGGCCGTGAGAAGATCGCCCGCATCACCCGCTATGTCACCGTGGCTCTGGCTGCTCTGCAGGCCATCGGCCTGGTGGCTGGTCTGGGCTATGTGAAGTCCGGCTGGCTCAACTATGTGCTGGTCGGCCTGAGCATGGCCGGTGGTACCGCCTTCGCCATGTGGCTGGGCGAGCGCATCACCGAAAAGGGCCTGGGCAACGGCATCTCCCTGCTGATCATGGTCGGCATCGTGAGCAACATCTTCAACGGCATCATCAGCGGCTTCAACAGCGCCACCACCACCTCCGCGTTCATCAACACCCTGATCATCCTTGCCCTGTGCATCCTGATGACCATGTGTGTGACCTATGTGGAGCTGGGCGAGCGCCGTATCCCCCTGATGATCTCCAAGCAGACCAAGGGTCGCCGCGTGTATGGCGGCCAGAACACCCGCATGACCCTGAAGGTCGTGAGCGTGGGCGTTCTGCCCCTGATCTTCGCCTACAGCTTCATGGCGTTCCCCGGAACGATCGTGGCGCTGTGCGACAGCGACTATTCCTCCGGCTTCGCCCGTTGGTGGCAGAGCAATATGAGCAGCGGCAGCCCCCTGTACATCATCATCACGGCGCTGCTGATCATCGCCTTCACCTTCTTCTACAGCTCCATCAGCTTCGACCCCAAGAAGCAGGCTGAGCAGCTGCAGATGCAGGGTGCCACCATCCCCGGCCAGCGCGGCAAGAACACCTATCAGTATCTGAAGAACACCGTGAACCGCCTGAACCTGTTCGCGGCCCTGTTCCTGGCGATCCTGAGCGCTGTTCCCTCCCTGCTGACCCGCAGCCTGAATGCCAGCGTGCCGTTCGCTGCCTCCTCCATCCTGATCGCTGTGGAGGTCTCTCTGGAGACCGTCCGCACCGTGCAGGGCGAGATGAGCATCCGCGGCATCGATATGGACATCCAGAAGGGCGGCTTCATGTAATATGAGAGCACCATGCACCGTGCCTTCCCCGGCGCGGTGCATGGTGTGTATCATCACAGGACGCAACGATGGAAAGGAGCCAGAACGATGAACATCATTTTTCTGGGACCTCCCGGTGCCGGCAAGGGCACCCAGGCGCAGCGCGTATGCGCGGCCCTGAACATCCCCCAGATCTCCACCGGTGACATCCTGCGCAGGGCGATCAAGGAGCAGACCCCCACGGGCCTGAAGGCCAAGAGCTTCATCGATGCCGGCCAGCTGGTGCCCGACGGTGTCATCATCGACATCGTGAAGGACCGGCTGCAGCAGGCGGACTGCGCGAACGGCTATATCCTTGATGGCTTCCCCCGGACTGTCCCGCAGGCGGAGGCTCTGGAGAGCATCGCCAAGATCGACGCGGTCATCGACCTCGAGGTGAAGGATGAGGACATCATCTCCCGCCTGAGCGGCCGCCGTGTCTGCCTGAAGTGCGGTGCCACCTATCATGTGTCGATGCTGAAGGACAAGACGAACTGTGCGAACTGCGGCGATCCCCTGGTGCAGCGCAACGACGATCGTGCCGAGACTGTGCTGAGCCGCCTGCAGGTCTATCATGCACAGACTGCCCCGCTGGTCGACTTCTATGACAAGAAGGCGCTCCTGCGGAGGATCGACGGCTCCCAGGATATGGATATCATCTTTGATTCGATCCTGGCTGTCCTTGGAGCGAAGTAACGCATGATCAGTATCAAGAATCCTGACCAGATCGCGAAGATGCGCAAGTCCGGCGCGCTCCTCTATGAGGTGCTGCAGAAGGTCAAGGCGGCCGTGAAGCCCGGTGTGACCACCGCGAGCCTGGACGCCTATGCCGAGCAGCTCATCCGCAAGGAGCACGCGGTCCCTTCCTTCCTCGGGTATGAAGGCTTCCCGGCCTCCATCTGTGCTTCGGTGGACGATAAGGTCGTGCACGGTATCCCTTCCGACAAGGAAGTGCTGCGTGAGGGCCAGATCATCTCGATCGACTGCGGGCTGGTGCTCGACGGCTGGCAGGCCGACAGCGCGCTGACCGTGGGCGTCGGCGAGATCAGCGACGAAGCGAGGCAGCTCATCGAAGTGACGGAGCAGTGCTTCTTCGCCGAGGCACGCCAGGCTGTGGTCGGCAATCGGCTGGGCGACATCGGGTATGCCTGTCAGACGATCGCGGAGCAGCATGGCTACGGCGTGGTCCGTGACCTGACGGGCCACGGCATCGGACGTGAGATGCATGAGGACCCCGCGGTCTACAACTTCGGTCAGCCCGGGCGTGGCCTGAGGCTCCGCAAGGGCATGTGCATCGCCATCGAGCCGATGATCGCGCAGAAGGACTGGCGTGTGGACTGGGGCGATGACGGCTGGACGGTACGGACCCGCGACCGCAAGCTGTGCTCTCATTACGAGCACACGCTGGCCATCGGAGACGGGCTGCCTGAGCTGCTCACCTATCCGGACTTCACCTGGGAGGAGGAAGCGTGATGGAGCGCTTGCTCATCCGGGAAGGACGTGTGGTCCGTTCCACCCAGGGACGCGACGAAGGAAGATATTTCGTGGTGCTGCAGGTCCTGGATGGCCAGTACGCGCTGATGGCCGACGGCCGCACCCGCAAGCTGGACCATCTCAAGAAGAAGAAGGCTATGCACCTGAGGCCTGAGCCTGTGATCATGGAGGAGCTGGGCGAGCTCCGGGAGCATAACACGCTCCAGGATGCCTCGATCCGCCGCTTCCTGGAGGCGCACGGCTATGGACCTGACAAGGTGACTGGTCAAGATCAGGGGCGATCCCAGTCCAAGGAGGATGGATCACTTGTCTAAGGACGATGTCATTGAAATGGAAGGCAAGGTCGTGGAAGCCTTGCCCAACGCCATGTTCCGTGTGGAGCTGCCCAACGGCCACCAGATCATGGCTCATATCTCCGGTAAGATGCGTCAGAATTTCATCCGCATCTATCCCGGTGACAAGGTCACCATCGAGCTCTCGCCCTATGATCTGACCCGCGGCCGGATCACCTGGCGCAGCAAGAACTGATCACCTATCATGATGCTGCCGGAAGGCAGGATCGTGTGACAAGAAGGAGGAGACCATCATGAAAGTGAGGCCGTCTGTCAAGCCGATCTGCGAGAAGTGCAAGATCATCAAGCGCAAGGGCAAGGTCATGGTCATCTGCGAGAATCCCAAGCATAAGCAGAAGCAGGGCTGATCCCCGAACGAGAAAAGCTCCGCCCCAGAGCGATCTGGAAGGCGGAGCTTTTTGTATGCCGCATCAGAGCAGCTTTTCCACGGTCGGCAAAAGATCGACGGGGATACGGAAGACATGCTCTCCATGGCGGACCAAGATGGTCTTGGGCGGCACGGTCTCTTCGGCCATGAGGATCAGACGCGGGAGATCCACCGACTCCAATGCCTCCGATGCGGGCTGCGTTGACACGAAGAGGGTGTCGCCATCCTTTGCTGTGGCCGGGGCGATGTACAGATCGACATCACAGAGACACCACAGGAGCGTGAGCAGATGCTGCATATCCGGCTCCCGGCGGAAGAGCCCGATCGCGGCCTCGAACGCGGGCAAGCTGTCAGAAAGACGATCGTCAGGGATCATTCGCAGGTACCTCCTTGTAAGATACCCTGATGATAGCACTTTGACGGAAAGGGGTCGGGGAAGGATCGCCCCATGAGCAAAGTTTCTCCTCGAGTCCTTGACATAAGACAGAGAGTTGAGTAGCATACCGATATAGGGGGGTGGCTTCGATGTTGAAAAAGCCGATCGTCAGAGAAAGCCTCAGCATCGCGGCGGTGACGCTGGTGCTGGCGCTGATCATCGCGTTCGCGCGCGGGCTCACGAGCTGCGCTGACCTGAAGAGCGTGCTCTTCGTGCTGGGAGACAGCTTCTTCCTGGCGGGTGTGGCCATGGGCACGATCGGAGCCTTCAACTTGCTCGTCGGCACCGGCTCTTTTGATGCGCTGGGCTACAGCCTGCGCAAGCTTGGCGGCAAGCGCAAGGAAGACACCGAGGAGGTGCCCGAGGGCTTCGGCGCCTACCGCGAGGCCCAGGAGAAGAAGCGCAGCGAGCGCACGAAGCATCCTGCGGTCGCGTTCGTGGGCCTGGGCTTCCTGCTGTTCGGGATGGCCCTCTCTCTCATCTATATGGCGATGAAATGATACGATAAAAGGCTTCCCGCCCCGAGGAAAAGACCTGCGGGCGGGAAGCCTTTTTCGTATCGTCAGATGAGCGTGGCGCCGCTCAGGATGCCCATGATGTATTCGGCGTAATACAGGATGCCCTTCACGTAGGAGTTGCTGTTCTTGAAGCCTGTGAGCATGGCGCTGTGCGCCTCGCTGATGCCGCTCTTGCCCAGCTTGCGGCTGATGTCAGCGCTCGTGTACTTGATATCCACATCGGCGCGCCCCTGCTCCTGCCATACATTGATGGTGATCAGGATGGGCCCCGTGAGGCCCTTGCGCGTCTTGTTGCGGACATCGTATTCCGTGTCCAGCAGGCTGCGGAAGGCGTCCCGGGCTTTTTCGGTCGAAGCGCCGATCGTTTTGCCGTCATGGGCACTGCAGGTATAGACGATCAGCTACGGGCGCTGGTCCATGTCGGTCTCGTCATAATATTCGCCCAGCAGCTCGGTCAGCCCTTCCGCGAGGGCTTCGATGTCCGCCTCGGTGAAGAGGTGCGCGTCATCGCGGATGGCGCCGCCCGAATAGATATCCGGCTCCAGATAGCTGGGGACGGACACCTGGCAGACCGCGGTGACCAGCCCCGTGTCGACCGCCTTGCAGGTGATCTGGCAGGAGCCGTAGCCCGTGATGGTCACATTGCCCCTGTTGTCCACCTTGGCGACCTCCTTGTCAGAGGTGGCCCAGGTGACCTTCTTGCTCTCGGCAGTCGCGGGCAGCGCGGTGACGGAAAGGCTGACATGGGCCCCATACGCGGCTGTGAGCTCGCTCTGGGAGAGGGTGAGACTGGTGACCGCCTGCTTCACCGTGACGGTGCAGGAGGCCGTTTTGGGCTTGGAGACGCGCTCCTGGGAGGTGGCGGTGATGGTGCACTTGCCCGGGCCGACCGCGTGGATCGTGCCATCGGCGTCGCAGATGGCCACCTTCGTGTTGGAGGAGGTGTAGGTCACGCCGCGGCAGGCGGAGGTGGGCTGGACCTTCACGGAGGCTTTATAGCTGCTGTGCGGGCTCTCCTCCACACCGCAGAGGAGCTCGATCTTGCTCTTGCGGAAGGAAAGGGACTTGAGCTTATCCTGCACGGTCACCACGATCTGCACGGTCTCTCCGGTCTCCTTCACCTTGCAGGTGATGGCGGCCTTGCCGGCCTTCACACCGGTCACGGTGCCGTTCGAGACCTTGGCGATCTTCTTGTCGGAGCTGCTCCAGGACAGGGTCTCGCCTTCATCGGCGGTGACGGGCATCGAGAGCTTGGAGCCCACCCGGACGGCGGCCTCGGTGGCCGTGACGGTGACCGCGCCGGCCTGGGGCATGAGCAGCAGGGCCGCGGCGAGGATCAGCAGGGCGGAAAGGGTACGCAGGCGCATAGCATCAGCCCTTCCTTGCGGTCCTGAGATTGACGAGCGCGGTGAGCACCAGCAGCACAAGGAAGGCGCACAGGCTGAGCATGCCCGCCTTCAGGCTGATGGCATCGCTGAAGAGGCCCGCGATGAGGGGCAGCAGCGAGGAGCCGACGCCGCCCGCGCCGAAGATGATGCCTGCCGCGATGGGCGAGCCGGTCACATAGCGGCTGGCGTTGGAGATGCCCGTGGCATACATGGCGCTCATGCTCAGGCCCAGCACCACCACCGAGAGGATGGCCAGCGGCGTGGAGGAGGCCAGCAGCGTGACGCCCAGCAGGCCGACCAGGAAGCCGGTCGAGAGGGCCACCAGCAGGATGCGGCGGTCGATCTTGGCACCGAAGGCCGCGAAGAGCACACGCCCCACCAGCAGCATGCCCCACATCAGCGAGACCATCGTCTCGGAGGGCACGTTCTCGGCAAAGAAGGTGTTGTACTGGGAGAGGTAGCTGCTCAGCCAGGAGGAGGCGGCCGTCTCGGTGCCCACATAGATGAAGAGCGTGGCGAAGCACAGATAGAAGCTGATCTCCTTCAGGAATGCGCCGCCATCCTTTGAAGCCTGCTCCTTTCCGGAGGAGACGGCGGCCGTATCCTCCTCGGGCAGGCGGATGAAGCAGCCCAGCGCGATGAGCACGAAGCCCAGCCCGGCCACGATGCCGGCGGGGACCTTCCAGCTGATGCCGCTCTGGGTCGTGAAGCCCACCAGCAGCGGGAAGAGCACCGCGCCCAGGGCGTAGCAGGCGTTCATCAGGTTCAGGCGGGAGGTGCTGCCGTCATACATCTAAGTGACGACGGTGCTGACCACGGTGTTGAGCCCGCCCCAGGAGAAGCCGGCCACGAACATGATGGGGAAGAACATGGCGGGCTGGCTGCACAGCACCATGAGCGTGAAGCAGCCGGCGATGATGCCGCCGCCCAGGAAGAGCATCCGCCTGCGGCCGATCTTCTTCATGATCAGGCTGCCGGCCAGGCTCATGAGCAGGAAGCCGATGGAGAGGCAGGTGATGAGCATGGCGCCCTGGCTGTCGCTCCAGCCGTTCTCCAGCTTGATGGGCTTCATGATGGTATTGGCGGTGAGGACCGTGCTGCCCACGCAGAAATAGGTGAACAGGCACAGCAGATAGGGCTTCAGCTTTGCGTCTTTCATGAGGCGTGTTCCCTCCGGCAGAGGACCTGCCAGTCGTTACTGGGGCTGAGAGAAGGAGATGGCGGGGAAGCGCTGGGCCAGATACTCATCGGAGTAATAGGTATCGAAGAACTGGCCGATGAAGGTGCGGGGCGGGTCGCCGGCGGCGCGCATGGCCTGGCGGCCCAAAGAGCCGTAGGTGAGGAACAGGTCCACCGCCATGAAGACGAGCAGCACGATATACACCGGCTGGCCGATGCTTCGGGGGATGCGCCGCAGCAGCTTGAGCAGCAGCGGATAGATGACCTTCATGAGGATGGTGCCGCCCAGGCCCCAGAAGAGCATGAAGGGCACGGTCGTACGGCCCATGATGTTGAGGAACTGGTCGCTGTAGTCCCAGATGATCTCGTGGAAGATATACTGCGCGACCACGCTCATCATGAACTCGGTGCAGCCGCCGATGAGGGCCGAATAGAGGAAGGTCCGCCAGAGGGGACGCTTCGCGTCATGCTTGCCCAGCAGCGCGGCAAAGACGCACACGCCCACGCCATAGATGGGGCTGAACGGCCCGATGACCGTGCCGTCGCGGCAGACCCACTCATGGAAACGGAAGAAATACAGGATCTATTCCCAATAGGTACCGATGAGACTGCCCAGCACGAAGAAGACGAAGATGATCTTGAAGCCATAGCCCTCGCAGAAGGGCTTCTTTTCTTTCGCCGCCATGATATCCTCCCGTTACTTCACTTCGTATAGACGGCACCCGAGACGGTGCCGCCGATGGTCACACGCTCGCCGGCCTGCCACACGGTGGGCAGGGACTCGGCGGAGGTGCCGCCGCTCACGCTCCCGGTCACGGTGACCGTGCTTGTGCCCTCCGCCACGATGGCGTTGGTCTTGGCGGTGGCGGTCACACTGCCGTCGATCCGCACCGAGGCGCTGTCCGCCGCGCTGAGCGTGGGCGCGTCCTTGGCCTTGCTGCTCAGATCGCCGGTGATCTCGGCCTGCGCGTCCCCCGCGCACCGCAGGGCATTGGTGCCGGTGAGGCCGTTCAGGCTGCCCGTGACGGTCAGCCGAGCGCTGCCCTCCAGCTGGGCCTGCCCGGTCAGATCGCCCACGACCCGCGCCTGGGCGCTGTCGGTCACGAGAAGGCAGCTCTTGCTCTTGGCGGTGTGGCCGATATCGCCGGTCACGGTGAGGGAGGCGCGGTCGGTGACGCAGGCGACGCCCTTGAGCGTGCCGGTCACCTGGGCCGCGGCGTCATCGGCACAGAGGATGGACAGGCCCGCGCCCTTGGCGGTCAGGCTGCCCTTCAGCTGCACCTGGGTGTCGGCGGCAGCGACCAGCGCGGCTTCTCCGGTGGGCGGCGCGATGGTCAGACCCTCCAGCACGAAGCTGCCGCCGCACAGGCTCACGCGGCCGCTGAGGACCGCGGTCTTCTTGGTGGGCGCGCAGCGGACGGTGACGGTCCCCTTCGTGGCCACGAACCAGGGCTTGTCCAGCTTGGTGGCGGTGCCGTGCTTGTAGGCCGGGGCCAGGGTGATGTCGGTCTCGCCGTCGCGCAGCTTCCGCAGCAGATCGCCGTAGCTCGCGGCCTTTTCCGGCACGGAGCCGCTGCCCTGGCCGTCCTTGGCGGTGCCCAGCAGCATCACACTGGAGGAGACGCCCTGCAGCAGGCCCTGGCCGCCCAGACGCTTGCCATCACCGCCGGTGGCCCCGCGGGTGACGGTGACCTGGGCCTGCCAGCAGACCACGCCCGATCCGCCATAGGTGGCGGAGGCGCCGCCGAGGGCTTCCTCGACCACCACGTTCGCGTCATCATAGGCATAGACGCCGTCGCCGCCGAAGCTCTTGCCATAGCCGCCGGTGGCCTTGCGGACGTGCACCTCGGCTCCGCCGCAGGCCTCGACGCCGCAGCCACCGATGGCCTTGGTCGACTCGCCGCCGGTCACGTCCTGCACGGTGACCTTCGCGCCGCCTCCGACCCAGAGCGCCGTCATGGCGGGGCTGCCCTGCAGGCTGATGCGCTCGAAGACGAGCGTGCCGCCGCTCACGTCGAAGCGGCCCAGCAGCGTGACCTCGCCCTGCTCCTCCGGGTGGATGGTGACCGTGCCCGTGCCGTGCAGGCTCTGGCCGACGCCCTCGGTGCCGTGCTTATAGTCGGCACTGATGGTGATATCGGTGCAGCCATACTCGTTCACGGCCTTGAGCAGCTCCGAGTAGGACCTCACGGTGGAGGCGCCGTCGGCCGCCGCGCAGGCGATCGTGAGCAGCGACAGGAGCAGGGCGATGAGACCGATCCGCTTGAACATGCTGTCCCTCCGTCATCACGCGTCCTGAAGGAACGCGCAGTAGGCCTTGTACTCTTCCCAAAGGTCCGCCTTGCTGATGAGCTCACAGGGCGCGTGCATCGAGAGGACGGGGATGCCGCAGTCGATGACCTGCATACCGTAGCGGGCGCACAGGAAAGCGATGGTGCCGCCGCCGCCCGCGTCCACGCGGCCGAGCTCGGCGGTCTGGAAGTCGACGCCGTGGCGGTCCATGATCTGGCGCAGGCGGGCGATGTACTCGGCGTCGGCGTCGTTGGAATGGCTCTTGCCGGCCACGCCGGTGTATTTGTTGAAGCACACGCCATGGCCCACCAGGGCGGCGTTCTTCTTCTCGAAGGAGGAAGCGAAGTGGGGGTCGAAGCCCGCGGACACGTCGCTGGAGAGCATGCGGCTGTTGTGCAGGCAGCGGCGCACGGCCAGGCCGCAGCCGTCGCCGCAGAGGGCGCACAGCTCGGCCACCGCATCGGCAAAGTAGGTGGACTCCATGCCGGTGGCGCCCACACTGCCGATCTCCTCCTTGTCGGTGAGGATGGCGCAGAGCGTGGCCTCGGGGATGCCCTCATAGTCCAGCACGGCGGCCAGGGAGGGGAAGGCGCATACGCGGTCGTCATGACCATAGCCCGCGATCATCGAGCGGTCCAGGCCCACCTCACGGCTGTGGCCCGCGGGCACCAGCTCCAGCTCGGCCGAGAGGAAGTCCTCTTCCTCGATGCCGTAGCGCTCCCGCAGCAGCTGCAGCAGCGCGGCCTTCACGGGCTCCTTCTCCGCGCCCTTCAGGGGACGGGAGCCGATGAGCACATCCAGCGCCTCGCCCTCGAAGACCTTGGCGGCGGGCTTCTCCATCAGCTCGTGGGAGAGATGGATGAGCAGGTCGGTGATGTAGAGGACCGGCTCATCATCCTTCTCACCGAGGGAGAGCTCCACGGTGGTGCCGTCCTTGCGGCACACCACGCCGTGCAGGGAAAGGGGCATCGCGGCCCACTGGTATTTCTTGATGCCGCCGTAATAATGGGTATCCAGATAGCCCAGGCCGCCGTCCTCGAAGAGGGGGACCTGCTTCAGGTCGATGCGGGGACTGTCGATATGGGCGCCCAGGATGCGCATGCCGGAGGACAGCGGCGCCATGCCGATCACGAAGGCCAGCAGGCTCTTCTTCCGCCAGGCCAGATAGAGCCGATCGCCGGGGCGGAGGGGCGTCCCCTCACGGACCGCTTCCTGCAGATCGCGGAAGCCCGCGGCCTGCGCCAGGCGGACGCCCTCGCGGACGCACTCGCGCTCGGTCTTGCCGGCATCCAGGAAAGCACGATAACGCTGTGAGAAGGCCTCCAGGCGGCCGAGCTCGCCTTCATCATAGAGCTCCCAGGCATTCTTCTTGAACATCACGAAGACCTGACTTTCATCATCATTTGGGGGACGGGCCGACATAAGAGAGCATAGCACATGCGCAAGCAAAAGGCAAGCCGCGCGGCGCTTCAGACCAGCTTGCGCAGGCGGCACACGAAGAAGCCCTCATACAGCGCCGTGGGCCGGATGACCAGGGCGCCGGGCAGGCCGCAGGGCAGCAGCGGCAGGGCTCCGGCCAGCGCGGGATCGACCGGGACGACCTCGCAGCGGGTGCGCGCCATGGCCCGGCGCACGACCTCCTCGTTCTCCATCGGCAGGATGGAGCAGGTGGAGTAGACCAGCTCATGGCCCTTGCGCAGCATGCCGAGGGCCTTCTGCAGCATGGCCAGCTGGGTGGCGGCGGTCTTCTTCAGCCAGGCGGGCTCCATGCGGCGCTGCGGCTCGCCCTCGGCCAGCAGGATCGTGCCGCTGCCGGAGCAGGGGGCGTCGAGCAGGACGCGGTCGAAGGAGAACAGGTCGTCCAGGCGGCGGGCGTCCTGCTCCATCACCATCACGCGGCGGCAGCCCTGCTTCTCCAGGTTGGAGCGCAGGCGCTCGGCGCGGATGTGATCGCGCTCACAGGCGGTCACCTGAGCTTGCCCCAGAGTGTGGGACATGATCTGCGTGGTCTTGCCGCCGGGGGCCGCGGCCATGTCGAGCACCGTCTCGCCGGGGCGGGGGTCCAGCACGGGCACGGGCACCATGGCGGAGAGGCTCTGCAGGTAGATGTGGCCCTGCTCATAGAGGGGCAGCGCGCGCACCGCGTCCTCGCGGGCCTCCGGCAGGATGAAGGCGTCCTCATACCAGGGGACGCGCTCGAAGGCGAGCCCGGCGGCTTCCAGCGCGGCGGCCACGGCGGAGGGCTCGGTGAAGAGGCGGTTGCAGCGCAGGGTGACGGGGCGGCGCGCGGAGCTGCCCTCGACGATCTGCCGCGTGAGGGCCTCACCGTAGTGCTCCGTCAGGAGCTGCGTCAGGGTCTCGGGGAAAGTCGGGATCATGCTTGACCTCCTGAGGCACGGCCGCGCGGCCGGGGCTGCAGCCAGCCGATGATCTGGCCGGAGAGCACCACGGTGAGGAGCGACCACACGATACGTTCGATGGGGATGTAGGTGAGCGAGAGCAGCAGGACGCTCAGGTCGCTTACCAGATAGATCCACTGGATGCGCACCCGCAGGCGATGCGAGAGCGCCATGGCGATGGCGTCATCACCGGAGAGCGCGCCGCCTGCCCGCACCGAGAGCCCCGCGCCCACGCCGATGAACACGGCGCCCACCACCGCGGAGACTGCCGGGTGGCAGAGCAGCGGGGGCACCAGCGGCGCGAAGGGCTCCAGCAGGGCATAGAAGACAGAATAGGCGGCGCAGCCGATGGCGGTGCGGAGCAGGAAGGACCGGCCCAGCACCCGCCATCCGCAGAAGAAGCACAGCGCGTTGAGCACGAAGCTGGAGAGGGCCGGGGACAGCCCGGTGTGGTGCTGCAGCAGCAGCGTGAGGCCCAGCACGCCGCCCTCGGTCAGGTCGGACCAGGCATGGATGTTGCACAAGCCGAAGGCCTGGATCAGGCTGCCCAGCAAAAGGAGCGCCACGGTGCGCCCGGGCTTATCGAGGCAGCGCATAGGACCTCCTCACAGAACGACAGAAGGCTGCGCGCTTTTCACGGCGCGCAGCACAAGGGGGCTCTCTGTTCATTTGCCGGTGACGATGCTCTGCAGCACGTCGACCATCTTCTCCATCTGGTCGAGGGAGGCCAGCTCCTTGCGGCCATGATAGTTGTAGCCGCCGGTGGCCAGGTTGGGGCAGGGCAGGCCCTTGTAGCTGAGGCGGGCGCCGTCGGTGCCGCCGCGGATCGGATGCACGCGGGGCTCGACGCCGTTGCGCAGATAGGCCTCGCGCGCGCGGTCCACGATCTCCATGTGGGGCTCCAGCACCTCGCGCATATTGCGGTAGCTGTCGCGCAGGTCCAGCTCCACCGTGCCCTCGCCATACTTCTCGTTCAGGTAGGCGGCGATGCGGCGCACCGTGGCCTTGCGCGCCTCGAAGCGGTCGGCGTGGTGATCGCGGATGATGTAGCGCATGCTGGTCAGCTCCTCATCGCCCTGCATGGCGCCCAGGTGATAGAAGCCCTCATAGCCTTCGGTGTGGGCGGGCGCCTCCCAGGGCGGCAGCATGCTGTTGAACTCCATGGCGATGAGCAGGGCGTTCTTCATCTGGTCCTTGGCGCTGCCGGGATGGATGTTCACGCCATGGATCTTCACCTTCAGCGAGGCAGCATTGAAGTTCTCATACTCCAGGTCGCCCAGCGCGCCGCCGTCCACGGTGTAGGCGAACTTGGCGCCGAAGCCCTTCACATCGAACAGGTCGGCGCCGCGGCCGATCTCCTCGTCGGGGGTGAAGCCGATGCACACGGTGCAGTGCTCGGGCGCGTCCGGCGCGGTGAGACGCTGGGCCAGCTGCATGATCTAAGCCACGCCGGCCTTGTCATCGGCGCCCAGCACGCTGGTGCCGTCGGTCACGATGACGGTGTTGCCCTTCAGCTCCGGCTGGAAGGCGAAGCCCTCGATGACCACGCCGTTCTTCAGCGTGATGGGGCCGCCGTCATAGTCGCGGATGACCTGGGGATGGGTGGCGCCGCGCACGCCGTCGGAGGTGTCCATATGCGCGATGAGGCCGATCTTCTCGGGGTGGTCGCCCTTGGCGGGGATGGTGCCGTAGACATAGCAGCGATCGTCCACGCGCGCGTCGGCGACGCCCATTTCCTTCAGCTGGTCCACCAGCACACGGGCCAGATCCCATTCCTTCGGGCTGGAGGGGCAGTCGGGGCTGCTGTCCTCCGAGGTGGTCTCGATCTGCACATACTGCAGGAAGCGTTCGAGCAGTTCCATCGGTATCACTCCTTCTAACTCATGTCGATCGGAACGAACGATGTCCAACGCGGATCCGAAGCAGTCCAGAGGGCGATCGGAAAGCCCTCTGGTCACGCCCGCAGGCGCGAAACTCCTGCCGATCTTATTTTAGATAAGGATCATAGAATGGCAAAGCACCCTCGAGCTCGGTCAGGCTGGTCAGGCAGAGGTCCGCGTAGGGGGCCATCCGCTCGGACCAGGGGGTCATATCGGGGATGAAGACGCTGGTCATGCCGGCGGCGCGGATGGAGCGGATGCCGTTGAAGCTGTCCTCCACGCCCGCGCACTCCTCCGGCGGGACGCCCAGCTTTTGGGCCGCCAGCAGGAAGATGTCCGGGGCGGGCTTGCCCACGGCCACCATGTCGCCGGTCACGACCTCGTCAAAGGCCCGCTCCCAGCCGGCCATGCGCAGGTATTCCGCCACGACCTCGGGCTCGTTGGAGGTGACCAGCGCCAGACGGATGCCGCGCGCCCGCAGCGAGGCGAGCACCTCCCGCGAGCCGGGCTTGAAGGGCACGCCATGCTCCCGCATCCACCGGATGGTGACCAGCGGCCATTCCCGCACGATCCTTTTCCGGTCGATGCGGCCGGGGAACCACTGCTCCAGCAGGTCGCAGGTCAGGTCCATGGTGGAGCCCAGCAGGGCCGCGCGCTCCGCCTCGCCGAAGACCACGTCCTCCAGCCCGGCCGCCATGGCCAGCATGGTATCGCAGTCCTTCTCGGTGTCCAGCAGGGTGCCGTCCATATCGAAGCAGACAGCTCTGATCACAGCACGGCGCTCCTTTCCAGACAGGCGATGGCGGCCTGGATGCCGTCCACCGCGGCGCTCATGATGCCGCCCGCGAAGCCCGCGCCTTCGCCCACGGGGAAGAGGCCGTCGAGCTGCTCGGCCATCAGGTCCTTGCCGCGGGGCATGCGGACCGGGGAGGAGGAGCGCGTCTCGACGCCCGTGAGCAGCGCGTCGGGATGGTCGAAGCCGCGCAGCTGGCGCCCCATGGCGCGGATGCCCAGCTTCAGGTCCTCGACGATGAAGGCCGGCAGACAGGCGCGCAGGTCCGCGGGCACGGTGCCGGGCAGGTAGGTGGGCTGCACCTCGCCGCAGCGCACGGTCTCGCGCCCGGCGAGCAGGTCCTCCACGCGCTGCACGGGGGCGCGCAGATCGCCGCCGCCGCACCGGAAGGCCGCCTACTCGATGGAGCGCTGCAGCACGAAGCCGGCCAGCGGATGATCGTCGCCGAAGTCCTCGGTGCGGACGCCCACCAGCAGGGCCGCGTTGGCGTTGCGCCCGGCGCGGGCATGGTAGCTCATGCCGTTCACCGCCAGGCCGCCGGGCTGGCTGGCCGCGCAGATGACCTCGCCGCCGGGGCACATGCAGAAGGTGTATACGCCGCGTCCGTCGGGCGTGCGGGCGTTCAGCTTGTAATCGGCGGCCCTCAGCGCGGGATGGCCCGCGAAGCCGCCGTACTGGGCCCGGTCGATCAGGGCCTGGGGATGCTCGATCCTCACGCCCATGGCGAAGGGCTTCTGCACCATGCGTACGCCCTGGCCGAACAGCGACTGCACCGTGTCGCGGGCGCTGTGGCCGATGGCGAGCAGCACCGTGTCGGTCAGCAGCTCCTCATCGATCCCATTGCGGCGGACCACGACGCCCTCCACGCGGCCGCCGCGCAGGATGAGCTCCCGCACGCAGGCGGAGAAGCGCACCTCGCCGCCCAGCGAGACGATCTCCTCGCGGATGCCGGCGACCACGCCCTTCAGGCGGTCGGTGCCGATATGCGGCTTCTGCAGGATCAGGATCTCCTCCGGCGCGCCGTGGGCCACGAAGGTCTCCAGCACCGTGCGGATGTAGGGCGACTTGATGCCGGTGGTCAGCTTGCCGTCGGAGAAGGCGCCGGCGCCGCCCTCGCCGAACTGGACGTTGCTCTCGGGGTCCAGGGTGCCGTCCGCCTGCAGCGCCTGCACGTCGCGGGTACGCTCATCCACAGAGCGGCCACGCTCCAGCATGATGGGACGCGCGCCGGCCCGGGCCAGCCACAGGGCGGCGAACAGACCGGCAGGCCCCGCGCCCACCACCACGGGGCGGCGGCTGAAGCGGGGCGGAGGCAGCGCGGGCGGCTCCTTCCTCACGACGCGCTGGGCCAGGCCGGGACGCAGGCGGCGCAGGACGCCGTCCTCATCGTCGACGCGCACATCCAGCGACATCACGAAATGGACATCGGTCTTGTCGCGGGCGTCCACCGAGCGGCGGGCCACACAGCAGGCGCGGACGGCCTTGCGCGGCAGCTTCAGCTTGCGGGCGGCCAGCGAAGCCAGGAGCTCGTCATCATGGTCGAGCGGGACGCTCACATCATTGACGCGGAGCATGGCGCTCCTCCTTTCGTCAGGGCTCGTGCCAGCGCACGGCTTCGGGGTCGAGGAAGGCCTCCTCGGGGTAGTCCACGCGGGTCAGCTCCAGGCCGTGGGGCGGCGCGGTCAGGCCCAGATCGAGGCGGTCGCCGCTCGCGATGGCCCGGGCGAAGGCATCGGTGCCTCGCTTCCCCTGACCGATCTAAATGAGCGTGCCCGCGATGATGCGCACCATGTTGTAGAGGAAGGCGTTCCCGTGGAGCCGGAGGGTGATGACATCGCCCTCGCGGTCGAGCCGCGCGCTGTCGATGGTGCGGACGGTCGTCTTCGCGGTGCCGCCGGAGGCCTGGAACGCGGCCATATCGTGGGTGCCCAGCAGGGCGGGCAGCGCCTCCCGCATCCGGTCGGTGTCCAGCGGGACGGGCACATGCACATGGGTGCCGCGCAGCAGGGCACTGCCATGGCGGCTGTTGACGATCCGGTAGGTGTATTCCTTGCCGCAGGTCATGAAGCGCGCGTGGAAGCCGTCCGGCACGCGCCGGCCCTCCTGCACACGGATGTCGCGGGGCAGCATGGTGTTCAGCACGAAGGGGTACTTCTCGGGCGGGATGCGGCTGTGGGTGTCGAAGTGGCAGCGCTGGCCCAGGGCGTGCACGCCCGCGTCGGTGCGGGAGGCGCCGGTGATGACGATCGCCTCGCCGCAGGCGCGGGAGAGTGCCTCCTCCAGCACCTGCTGGACCGCCAGGCCGTTGGTCTGCCGCTGCCAGCCCGCGTAGGCGCCGCCGTCATATTCCACTGTCAGCAGGATGCGCATATCGGTCCTCCGTCAGAAGGGAAGGATGCCGGCGCTGACCAGGAAGCCCTCGCCGATGATGCAGCCGATGAGCAGCGCCACGGCCCCCAGGGCGATCCAGTCGGCGCGGCCGATCTTGAGCACACGCAGGCGGGTGCGGCCCTCGCCGCCGTGATAGCAGCGGGACTCCATGGCCATGGCCAGGTCACCCGCGCGGCGGAAGGCGCTCACGAACAGGGGCACCATGAGCGGGATCATCGCCCTGGCGCGCGCGATGAGGTCGCCGGACTCGAAGTCGGCGCCGCGGGCCATCTGCGCCTTCATGATCTTGTCGGCCTCATCCATCAGGGTGGGGATGAAGCGCAGGGCGATGGACATCATCATCGCCAGCTCATGGGCCGGGAAATGGATGACCTTGAGCGGCTTCAGCAGCAGCTCGATGCCGTCGGAGAGCATGATGGGGGAGGTGGTCAGGGTGAGCAGCGAGGTGCCCACCACCAGGAAGCACAGGCGCAGCGAATAATGGATGGCGCGCAGCAGGCCGTCCCGGGTGATGACGAGCCAGCCCCAGTCCAGCAGGGGCGTGCCCTCGCCGGAGAAGAACAGGTTGAGCAGGAAGGTGAGCACCAGGATGAAGCGCAGCGCCTTCAGCCCCTTGAGCAGCACCTTGAAGGGGATGTGGCTCATCCGGGACGACAGGTAGACGAAGGCCAGGATGATGAGATAGCCCGCCAGGGAGTGCACCATGAAGATGGCCACGATTATGAGGATGGTGAGCACGATCTTCATGCGGGGGTCGAGGCGGTGGACCGGGCTCTCGACCGGATAATACTGGCCGAGCGTGATGTTCTTAAGCACGGCGGTCCCTCCTCTCCCACAGGGCCAGGATGGCGTCGCGCAGCTCCTGCTGGGTATAGAGGTCGGCGGGGATATCGAGGCCCCTCTCGCGCAGCGCCTGGGCCGCGCGGGCGGCCTCCGGCACATCCAGGCCGATGGAGCGCAGCAGCTCGGGCTGGGAGAACACGGCGCGGGGCGTATCGTAGGTCACCAGGCGGCCCTTGTTCATGACCAGGATCTTGGTGGCCAGCGACGCGATGTCGTCCATGCTGTGCGAGACCATGATCACGGTGGTGCCGCCCTCGGCGTGCAGGTCGCGGATCATGCCCAGGATGCGGTCGCGGCCCCGGGGATCCAGGCCCGCGGTGGGCTCATCTAGGATGAGGATCTTGGGCTCCATGGCCAGCACACCGGCGATGGCCACGCGGCGCATCTGTCCGCCGCTCAGGTCGAAGGGCGACACGTTCGCGTAGCGGTCATAGTCCAGCTGCACGTGGGCCATGGCCCGGCGCACCCGGCGGTCGATCTCCTCCGGGGGCAGGCCTTGGTTCTTCGGGCCGAAGGCGATGTCTTTGGCCACGGTCTCCTCGAACAGCTGGTATTCGGGATACTGGAACACCAGGCCGATCTGCATGCGCAGGGCCCGGCGCCCGGTCTTATCGGCGTTGATGTCTTTGCCGTCGAGCAACACCTGGCCGGCGGTGGGCTGCAGCAGACCGTTCAGGTGCTGCACCAGCGTCGACTTGCCGCTGCCGGTGTGGCCCATGATGGCCACGAACTCGCCGTCCTCGATGGTGACGGACACATCCTCCACCGCGGTGGACTGGAAGGCGCTGCCCTCCCCATAGGTGTGGGTCAGGCCCTTGAGCTGGATGGGCATAGCGCGCCGCACACCTCCTTCACCAGATCGTCGACGGTGAGCACATCGGCCGAGACGGGCATGCCGGCCTGCCGCAGCTCCCAGGCCAGGGAGGTCATGTGCGGCACGTCAAGATGCAGCTCGCGCAGCTCCTCCACCCGGCGGAAGACCTCCACGGGCTTGCCGCTCATCACCACATGGCCATGGTCGACCACCACGATGCGGTCGGCCTGGGCAGCCTCCTCCATGTGGTGGGTGATCCAGACGACCGTGATGCCCTTGTTTCTGTTCAGCCGCAGGATGGTCTCCAGCACCTCGGCACGGCCGGCGGGGTCCAGCATGGCGGTGGCTTCGTCGGCGATGATGCAGCTGGGCTCCATGGCCAGGATGCCGGCGATGGCCACGCGCTGCTTCTGTCCGCCGGAGAGGGTGCTGGGCTCGCTGTGAGCGTACTGGCTCATGCGCACGGTGGCCAGCGCCGACTCGATGCGGGGGAGCATCTCCGGCTGGGGCACGCCCATGTTCTCGAGCCCGAAGGCCACGTCCTCCTGGACCACGGTGGCCACGATCTGGTTATCAGGGTCCTGGAAGATCATGCCGGCCTGCTGGCGGATGTCCCACACGCGGTCATCGTCGGCGGTGTCGATGCCGCATACCAGCACACGGCCCTCGGTGGGCACATAGAGCGCGTTGAGCAGCTTGGCCAGCGTCGACTTGCCGCTGCCGTTGTGGCCCAGCACGGCCACGAACTCGCCGGGCTGCACCGCCAGGTCCGCCCCGCGGAGCGCGGGCTCCGGGGCGTCCTCATAGGTATAGGAGGCATGCTCCACGAGCATGCGGGGCTGTAGCTATGCCATATCTCTCCTCCGTCCGCCCACGGTCACGGCTGCGAAGAGTCCGCGCCTTTCCGGGCAGACCGAACGGGTCTCGTTACAGATGGTCGATGGTATCGATGGCGTCCTCGTGGCCCATCATCACCAGCGTGTCGCCGGCCTCCAGGCGGGTGTCCCCGCCCGGGGAGGCGATGAAGCCGCCGGCCCGCTTGATGCCCACGATCGAGACGCCGTACTTCCTGCGCACGTCCAGCTCCATCAGCGTCTTCTCGGCCCAAGCGGCGGGCGAGAGCACCTCGGCGATCTGGTAGCCCTCGTCCAGCTCCATCACCTCCAGCATGCCCTTGGAGCACAGGAAGCGGGCCAGCCGCTGCCCCATGTCGCGCTCGGGGAAGATGACGCGGTCCACGCCGATCTTGGTGAGCAGCTTGGCATGGAGCTCATCCATCGCCTTGGCGATGACCATGGGCGCGCCGGCCTCCTTGCACAGCAGGGCCATGAGCACGGAATCGCACACGTTGGTGCCGATGGCCACGATGGCCGCGTCGAAGCTGGCGGGGTCGAAGGAGCGCAGGACCTCCTCGTCGGTGGCGTCGGCCTGGACACACTGGGTCACATAGGGCGTGACGGCCGCCACGCGCTCCTACGAGCTGTCGACGGCCAGGACCTCATGCCCCAGGTCGCACAGGCTCATGGCCACGCTGCTGCCGAAGCGGCCGAGGCCCAGCACCAGGAACTGCTTCTTCTTTTGCTTCATATCAAAGGACCTCCCGGGTCATCCGATGGTGATGTCCTCCTCAGGCCAGCGGAGCTTGCCGGCGGCCCGCTTCCCTCTGGAGGCCAGGGCCACGGCGAGCGTCATGGGCCCCACGCGCCCCAGGAACATGCAGGGGATCAGGAAGACGCGCCCCGCCATGTGCAGGCTGGGCGTACCGACCGCGCTCACGCCCACGGTGGCCACCGCGCTGGCCGACTCGAACATGAGGTCGATCAGGGGGACGCCGTCCCGCTCGGCGCAGGCCAGGACCATGGTGCACAGCAGGAGCATCGTGAGCGCGATGCCGGTGATGGTGAAGGCCCGCCGGGGCAGGGACCGCGGCAGTCGGCGATGGAACACGCTCAGATCCTCATGCCCCCGGACCGTGCCCATGGCCGTGAGGAACAGGACCGTGACCGTGGTCGTCTTGATGCCGCCGCCGGTGGAGGCCGGCGACGCGCCGATGAACATGAGGATGACGCTGAACAGCTTGCCGGCTGAGGTCAGGCCGCCCAGATCGACCGAGTTGAAGCCCGCCGTGCGCATGGTGACCGACTGGAAGAAGGCGCCCAGCAGCCGGGTCCCGGCGCCGGCGCCGTCCGCGGCCAGGGTGGCGGTGTTGTCCCACTCCAGCAGGGCATACACGAGCGTGCCGCCCAGCAGCAGCGCGGCGTTCGCGGCCAGCACCAGCTTGGTGTGCAGCGAGAAGGTGCGCCAGGTGCGCTCCTGGGCCACCTCCAGGATGACGCAGAAGCCGATGCCGCCCAGCTGGATCATGAGGCTGATGACCAGCAGCACCCAGGCGTCCGAGCGGAAGCCGGTCAGGCTGCTGAAATGGCCGAACAGGTCGAAGCCGGCGTTGCAGAAGGCGCTCACCGCGTGGAACACGCTGTACCACAGGCCCTTCCCCCAGCCGTACATGGGCACGAAGCGGAAGGAGAGCAGCAGCGCGCCGAACAGCTCGATGCCGGCGGCCATCGCGCCATAGAGCACGGTGAGCCTGCGGACGCCGCGCATGCCGCTGCTGCCGGTGCTGTCCTGCAGGAGCACGCGGCCCCGCAGGCTCACGCGGCGGCCCAGCAGGCTCATGACCAGCGTGGCGAACACCATGAAGCCCAGGCCGCCCACCTGGATGAGCGCCAGCAGCACGCCCTGCCCCAGGGCCGAGAAGGTGGTGCCGGTATCCACCGTCACCAGGCCTGTGACGCACACCGCGCTGGTGGCGGTGAACAGCCCCTCGAAGAGGGTGAGCGGCGCGTGCTCCGGCACGACCATCACAGGGAGGCAGAGGAGGCCGGTGCCCAGCAGGATGAGGGCCAGGAAGCCCAGCGCCATCACCCGCTCCGGGCGGATGGGCTGGTGCAGCCTGTGCCTGTCGTTCGCGGACATCGCTCCTCACCTCCCTGTGAAAGCCGAAACGATCGATGGATGGGGATCAGTAGGCCTTGGCGAAATACATGACCTTCTTTGCCTTGCGGCCGCAGCACACGCAGGTGTCGCCGAAGGTCTGGGCCTCCTGGTCGAAGGGCATATTGCGGCTGGAGGCGTTGAACTTCTCCTTGATCTCGTCCTCGCAGGCGCGCTCGCCGCACCACATGGCCTTGGCGAAGCCGCCCTCGACGGCCTTCTCCAGCTCCTCCATGTTATGCACGGTGTAGGTGTGGCTGTCGCGGAAGTCCTTCGCCTGCTGGTACAGGGTGGCCTGGATGTCGTCCAGCAGGGCCTTCAGCGCGTCGACGATGCCCTCCAGGGGCAGGGTGGACTTCTCCAGCGTGTCGCGGCGGCACACGGTCACCACGCCGTTCTCCAGATCGCGGGGGCCCACCTCGATGCGGACGGGGATGCCCTTCAGCTCGCAGTCATTGAACTTGTAGCCCGCGGACACGGTGTCGCGGTCATCCACCTTCACACGGATGCCGGCGGCCTTCAGCTCCTCATAGAGCTTCTCACAGGCCTCGGTCACGCCGGGCTTGAAGGCGGCGATGGGCAGGATCATGGCCTGGATGGGCGCCACGCGGGGAGGCAGGCGCAGGCCGCGGTCGTCGCCGTGGGTCATGATGATGGCGCCGATCAGGCGGGTGGACACGCCCCAGCTGGTCTCCTCGGCATACTGGAGCTTGCCTTCCTTGTTCTGGAACTGGATGCCATAGGCCTCGGCGAAGTTGGTGCCGAAGTTGTGGCTGGTGCCGGCCTGCAGCGCCTTGCCGTCCTCCATCATGGCCTCCATGGAATAGGTGGCGCGGGCGCCGGCGAACTTCTCCTTCTCGCTCTTCTGGCCCACATAGACGGGCAGGGCCATCACGGTCTCGGCGCACTCGCGGTAGACCTCCAGCATGGTGAGGGTCTCCTCCTGGGCCTCCTCGGCGGTGGCGTGGATGGTGTGGCCCTCCTGCCAGAGGAACTCAGAGGTGCGCAGGAAGGGGCGGGTGGCCTTCTCCCAGCGCATGACGGAGCACCACTGGTTATACTTCATGGGCAGGTCGCGCCAGGTCTGCACCCACTTGGCATACATGGTGCAGAAGATGGTCTCGGAGGTGGGGCGCACGGCCAGGCGCTCCTCCAGCTTCTCGGTGCCGCCCTGGGTGACCCAGGCGACCTCGGGCGCGAAGCCCTCCACATGCTCGGCCTCCTTGAGCAGCAGGCTCTCGGGGATCAGCATGGGGAAGTAGACGTTCTCGGCGCCGGTGGCCTTGAAGCGGGCGTCCATCTCGGCCTGGATGCGCTCCCAGATGGCGTAGCCATAGGGGCGGATGATCATGCAGCCGCGGACGGGGGCATAGTCGCACAGGCCGGTCTGCAGGATGACATCGGTATACCACTTGCTGAAGTCCTCGCTGCGGGGCGTGATGTGGGTCACGAATTCCTGCTTCTTCTCCTTGGGCATGGGGTCGTTCCTCCTTACAGGGTGCCGTCTCGGCACCATCCATCGTTCGACGGAAAAAGCCTCCGCCTGGCAGGATCTTGCTGCTGGGACGAAGGCTGCGATCAGCTTCCGCGGTACCACCCGGCTTGAGGCAGGGGACTGCCTCCTCTTTCGGCGCCGCTGACGGGGGCGCGCCGACGGCTCATCGCCGTATGCTCCGGGCGGGGAGGCCGCCCCCGGAGCGCGCACCTCACACCCTCGTGCGCTCGCTTCAGCTCCGGAACGGGACGGCCGGGCCCTTCATCGCGGGACCTTCTCTTACAGGCTGTTGACCAGGTCGTACATGGGGCGGTTGAACTCGCGCTCGGCGCGCATGGCGGCGTCGATGCTCATGTAGAACACCTTGCCCTCCTTCAGGCCGATGACCTGGTTGGAGATGCCGTCGCGCAGCAGGCGCACGGCCAGATGACCGGCCTCGAAGGCGAAGGCGGAGTCACGGCAGGTGGGCTCGGCGCCGCGCTGGGTGTAGCCCACCACGGTGGAGCGGACCTCGATCATGTTGCACATCCGCTTCAGGATGGAAGCGAAGCGCACGGTGCTGATGGGCTCGCCCTCGTAGCAGCGCTTGCCATGGCTGTTCAGGAAGGTGTACATATCGAAGGGCTCCATGCTCTCCCAGCAGCCCTCCGCCACCACGATGGTGGCGCGGGTGTTGCCCTTCGCGATCAGGCGGTTCAGGCGGGCGGCCACGTCCTCTACCTTCCACGGCACCTCCGGGCAGAGCACGATCTCGGCGCCGGTGGACATGGCGGTGTTCAGGGCGATGTCGCCGCAATGACGGCCCATGACCTCCACCACGTGGGGACGGTCGTGGCTGCGGCTGGTGGCGCGCACGGAGCGCACAGCGTCCACGCACACGTTCACGGCGGTGTCGTAGCCCAGGGTCATCTCGGTGTAGGCCAGGTCGTTGTCGATGGTGCCCGGGATGCCGATGCAGGGGATGCCCAGGTTGCACAGGGCCTCGGCGCCATGGAAGGAGCCGTCGCCGCCGATGACCACCAGGCCGTCGATCTCCATCGCGCGCAGGGTGTTCGCCGCGACCTCACGCCAGGCGGGATCGTGGAACTCCATGCAGCGGGCGGTACGCAGGTAGGTGCCGGGCCGGTCCGCGATATCCAGGATCGTGTCCAGATGCAGGTCTTCCATGTCATCATAGATGCTGGTCGACTTGCGCAGCAGGCCGTTGTAGCCGCGCTTGATGCCCACCAGGGGCATGCCGTACAGGGCAGCGCTGCGGGCCACAGCCACGATGGCGGCGTTCATGCCGGGGGAGTCGCCGCCGCTGGTCAAAACACCGATCTTCCTCATAGAAGTTCGCTCCTTTATCATCCACCGGCCCCGGGAAAGGAGGCACGGTCAGGTCGTCCGCGTGTTTTCCGCAAACGAGCACAGTATACCACAAGTCAGGAAACGGCGCAATATCCGATCGTTCAAGATCCCAGCCCATCCGCGACATCCGCGGCTCTCGCGGCGCGTTTTTCAGCCCGCCTGCGGTCCCGACGCGCGAAGAGCACCTTCAGCCCCCGGGCCGCCGGCTTCTCGACCAGATAGGTCATCAGCGTGGCGGCGAGCAGCGACAGGCCGAAGCACAGAAAGGTGTACTGATACATCCATGCCCGGTCGCCGGCTTGGTTGGGCAGCTCGAACTCGGAATAGGGGATGCCCAGCCGCTTGAGATACACCGCCAGCGGCTGATGGATGAGATAGTAGTTCATCGAGATGGAGGACAGGAAGCGCGTCACCGGGTTGCCCATCAGCAGCCTGAGCGGCGCGAAGGCGAAGGGCAGCGCGACCATCACGGTGCCCAGCAGCAGGGCGAAGGGCATGCGCCGGATGAGCTGCCCGGCCTGCAGGTCGGGGTAGCTGCCGGAGGAGGCCTGCTCCTTCAGCAGCACGACGATGCCCCACACGGCCAGCACGGCGCACACGGTGGCGATGAGGCGCATCGGCCAGCCGCGCGTCAGCCGCGCCTGCAGCTCCTTCAGCCGCACATAGAGCAGGGCCAGCGCCATGCCGATGCCATACACATCCAGGAAGGCGGCGAGCTGGTTGACCACCATGTTGTATTCGCTGTAGCGCCACAGCACCCACATGCGGAAATAGGCGCCGGCGGCACACAGCCCCAGGATGACGGCGAGAGGCTTCTTCGAGGCCAGCCGCGCGATCCAGGGGAAGAGCAGATACATCTGCGCCTCCACGCACAGCGTCCAGGAGGCGGCGCCCAGCGGCGTGCCCAGGTAGGTGGCGCGGAAGAAGGTGAAGGTGAAGGTGAAGTGCGCGGCCAGGTCGCCGAGCATAGCCTCATCGCTGCCGTAGGAGCCCTGGGGGATGGCGACCACGAAGAGCATGAGCAGCGTGAAGGACACATAGCTGGGCACGATGCGGGCCACGCGCCGCTGATAGAACGCGCGGGCCGAGGGGAGCGGTCCGCCCGAGCGCATGGCCTTCGCCCAGGGAAGGAACAGCAGGAAGCCGCTGAGCAGGATGGTGCCGTCCACGGGCATATAGCCGGAGCGGACCAGGAAGTCCAGCGACACATGGCCCACATAGGGCGTGAGCCATGACTGCTGCCAGATGTGGTACCAGCTGACCAGGAACACCAGCAGCACGCGCCAGCCGTCCAGCTCGGGGATGCGCCCCTCTTCGGAGCGGGCCATCAGGCCTCGACCGCGGCGGCCAGGCGCCGGATCGCCTCTTCGATGTGGGCGCGCGGGCAGCCGATGTTCACGCGCAGGAAGCCCTCGCCGGTCTCCCTGCCGAAGAAGGTACCCTCGGTGAACACCACGCCGTGGGCCTCGGCGCGCCGCTCCAGCTCGGCCGTGGTGTGGCCATAGGCGCGCAGGTCCAGCCAGCCCAGATAGGTGGCCTCCATGGGGGAGAGCACGGCCTGGGGCAGATAGGTCTTCACGCAGCGCTCCAGCTCACGGACGTTGCCGGCCAGGTAGCTCAGCAGGCCGTCGAGCCAGGCGTCGCCCTCCTGATAGGCGGCACGGGTGCCCTCCAGCGCGAAGATGTTGCCCGCGGTCACGCCGGAGGACAGCATCTGGGCCTGCAGCTTCTCACGCAGGGCGGGATCGCGGCAGATCATGGAGGCCTGCTGCAGGCCCGCCAGGTTGAAGGTCTTGCTGGCGGCGCACATGGTCACCACGCCCTCCCGCGCCAGCGAGAGCATCGGCACGAAGCGGCGCGGCGCATAGACGAAGTCGGCGTGGATCTCGTCGCACACGACCGGGATGCCATGGCGCTGCGCCAGCTCCAGCATGGCGCGCAGCTCAGCCTCGGTCCAGCAGCGGCCCACGGGGTTGTGGGGGCTGCAGAGCATCAGCAGGCGGCAGCCCTCGTCCATGCGGCGCTCCATGGCGGCCAGATCCGGCTCATAGCGGCCGTCGGCGTGATGGATCAGCTCCACATCGATCAGGCGGCGTCCGGTGGCTTCGATGCTCATGCGGAAGGGGCCATAGAGGGGCGTGAGGATCATCACGCCGTCACCGGGCTGGGTGAGGGCGTTGATGCACACCTTCATGCCGGTGACCACGCAGGGCAGGAGGATCACGTCCTCACGGGTGAAGGTGACGCCATGGCGGCGCTGCCAGAAATCGCACAGGGCGGCATAGTCGTCGTCCAGCGGCTCGGTGTAGCCATAGGTGGGGTGGGCGGCGCGCCGCAGCAGCGCCTCCCGCACCGCCTCCGGGCTGCGGAAGTCCATGTCCGCCACCCACATGGGCAGCACATCGCTCTGGTGGCGCTCACGGCACAGGTCCCACTTGGAGCAGCGGGTGCCCAGGCGGTAGAGCCCGGCGTCGAAGAACTCTTCATCATACTTCATCATGGCTGTCGATCCCTTCTTCTTGTGTGATGGGCTCCCGGGCTTCGAGCACCCAGAAGCCGTCCTCGCGCGCAAGACGCTCGACGCGGCGGTAGAGGGTGCGGAGATACTTCACGCAGCTTTCGGCGCCCTGCTGCTTGCGGATGACCAGATACAGCGCGCCGCCCTCCTCCAGGCAGCCGGCCGCGTCGCGGAACATGCCATAGATGACCTGCTTGCCCGCCCGGATGGGGGGATTGGTCACGATACAGGCGAAGCGCCGCCCGAGCAGCGCGGCCATGCCGTCGCTCTCGAGGCATTCGCAGGAGACGCCGTTGGCCTCGGCGTTCTCCTTTGCGAGGGAGAGCGCGCGCAGGTTCACGTCGGCCATGGTCACGCGGGCTTCGGGGCAGCACCGGGCGACGCTCACGCCGATCGGTCCCCAGCCGCAGCCCAGGTCCAGCACCGGGCCACGCAGCTCGGGCAGGGCCTCCAGCAGCAGGCGTGTGCCCTCATCCAGCTCGCCTTTGGAGAATACGCCGCTGTCAGTGGTGAAGCGGAGCGGCCGGCCCCGATAGTTGAAGGCACAGGGCGCGGGCCGCGACTCGCTCTGCGGCTCACGGGTATAATACTGGTCGTTCATGCGTGGACCTCCAGCTGCGCCGCCGCATAGACGGCCCGCAGCTCTTCCTCTGTCAGCTCCCGCCAGGAGCCGAGTGCCAGCGCCTCGTCCAGCGTCAGCGGGCCGAAGCGCTCGCGGTGGAGCCGCGTCACGGTGCGGCCGACCGCCTCGAACATGCGCTTGATCTGGTGGAACTTGCCCTCGTGCACCGTGACACGGGCCACGCTCTCCGCCTCGCCGGAGGCAAGGATCTGGAGCTCCGAGCCCGCCGAGACGAAGTCGCCCAGGTCGAGCCCCTCGCGGAAGAGCCGCACCTCGCGCTCGCCGAGGGGGCCGTCCACATAGGCCAGATAGACCTTGTCGACATGGCGGCCCGGGGCCAGCAGACGGTGGTTCAGCTCGCCGTCGGTGGTCAGCAGCAGCAGGCCGGTGGTGTCCTTGTCCAGGCGGCCGACGGGCATGCAGCCCAGCGAGGCATAGGCCGGCGGGAGCAGGTCCATCACGGTGGGCTGCTTCCTGTCGCGGGCGGCGGTCAGCAGGCCGGCGGGCTTGCAGAGCATCACATGGCGGGCCAGACGCGTGTCGAGGACCGTGCCGCCCAGCGAGAGGACCGCGCCCTCCCGCACCGCGAGGCCGGGATCGCGCGCCACGGCGCCGTCGACCGTCACACGGCCCGCGCGGATGTCCTTCTGCAGCTGCGAGCGGGTGCCGCAGCCGAGGGTGACCAGGTAGCGGTCGAGACGGATCATGCCTGCTCCTTCTTCTCCGCCAGGCCCTGCACATGGCAGGCCAGCATCAGGTGACGGAGCGGCGCCAGCGGGACGAGCAGCAGCAGCAGCGAGGCGGCGCCCCAGAGCAGGGCGCTGTGGGCCATCGGGGCCAGCAGATCCATCTGGAAGGTCTTGGCGACCGTCTTCACGGTGGGCAGACAGACGCACAGCAGGATCGCCGCCACCGCGGCCAGGAAGGGGACAGCGATGACCAGCGAGGCGAGCCAGGTGCGCATCACGCCGCCGCGCTTCCCCTTGAGGACGGCGCGGCCGCCCAGCGCCTCGGCATAGCGGATGCCGGAATGCAGGCACAGGCCGAAGCACAGCGGCAGCCAGGAGGCCACCCAGATGAGCAGGGCATACTCCACGCCGGTCACGATATCGCCGCCGCCCAGCTTGCTGATCTGCATGGCGATGGTCACCGCGTCGGTGGCGCCGATGTACTGCAGGTAGGCCCAGTAGGTGAGGGCGATGCCCGGCGCGGCCCAGAGCAGCAGGAGCACGGTGGTCTTCAGAGAACCGATCAGCTTATGGCCATAGCCGCTCATGTCCAGGGCGGGCACGGCCTGCAGGCGGCCGCTCGAGGCGGCGCGCGTCAGGCAGGAGGCGGCCATGCGGCGCCCGGGCGCCGTGACCAGCACGAACAGCACCGCGCCCAGCAGCGCCACAGGGCGCAGGGAGGCGTCGGCCAGGGCGATGAGCGGCACCAGGGGCAGGACCAGCAGGACCGCGGCCAGGACCGCGTAGGTCAGTGTATCGGCGGCAGAGGCCCGGAAGATGCCCCAGGCCCTGCGCATCGCTTCTCTCGTCTTCATATCAGGGTAAGCCTCCATCGATATTCATAGGCTGCCAGCCTGTATTATACGGCATAGCGCACGGAAATGCAAATAGAGACGGGCCTTGCGCCGGCCGAAACGCGCGCTTGTCAACGGGCCGCGATCATGATATAATGAACGATGCCCATAGGGAGGTGCTTTTTCGCATGCTCAGTATGACCGGACACGGCCGCTGCGCTCTTTCGACGGACCGCTGGGAGATGACGGTCGAGCTCAAGAGCGTGAACCATCGCTTCCTCGATATCAGCTGCCGCCTGCCCAGGCAGATCGCCTTTCTGGAGGACGTCATCCGCAGGCACCTCTCGCAGAAGCTGCGGCGCGGCCATGTGGACGTGTGGCTCACGCTGGAGGCGGTCTCGGGCGGCCTCACGGAGGTCCGCGCGGATGAGACGCTGGCCCGGAGCTATGCCGAGGCGGCCCATCGCGTCGCGGCGGCGGCCGGCCTGGCGGACACGCTGAGCGTGGCCGAGCTGATGCGCTTCGAGGGCGTGCTGCAGGTGAGCGAGCGCGAGATGGACGAGGACGAGGTGAGCGCGCTGTGCGGCGATTGCGTCGACCGCGCGGCGGACCGGCTCATCGAGATGCGCCGCCGTGAGGGCGTGAGCCTGCGCGACGACCTGACGGTCCATCTGGACGCGGCGGCGGCGCTCCGCGAGCGGATCCTGGGCTACGCGCCCGGCGTCGTCGAGGGGTATCGGCAGCGGCTGCAGAGCCGGCTGGCCATGCTCCCCATCGAGCCGGTGGATCCGGCGAGGCTGGCCCAGGAGGTGGCGCTGATGGCCGACAAGTGCGCCATCGACGAGGAGCTCAGCCGCCTGGAGAGCCACATCGGTCAGCTGCGGGCCTACCTGCGGGCAGAGGGCGAGATCGGCAAGAAGATGGATTTCCTGATCCAGGAGATGAACCGCGAGGCCAACACCATCGGCTCGAAGGCCTCGGACGCCGCGATCGCCCAGTGTGTGGTGGATCTCAAGAGCGAGATCGAGAAGCTGCGTGAGCAGATCCAGAACGTGGAATGACCCATCGGCAAGGAGGCCGGAACGGATGGAAGCACAGCGCAAGGGGATGCTGCTGGTCATCTCGGGGCCGAGCGGTGCCGGCAAGGGCACGCTGCTCGAGCGGCTGCTGAAGGACGATCCGCGCTTCGGGTTCTCGGTGAGCGCGACGACCCGCTCCCCGCGCCCCGGCGAGATCGACGGTGTCCATTACCATTTCCTCACGGAGGAGGCCTTCCTGGAGCTGGTGGCCCAGGACGCGTTCCTGGAGCACGCCCAGGTGCACGGCAACCGCTACGGCACCCTGGTGAGCGAGGTGCGGGCCCGGCTGGACCGCGGCATGAGCTGCGTGCTGGACATCGATGTCCAGGGCGCGCTGCATGTGATGGAGCGCATGCCGGAGTGCGTGAGCGTCTTCGTGATGCCCCCGAGCCTGGAGGAGCTGCGGCGCCGCCTGGAGGGCCGCGGCACCGAGACGCGGGAGCAGATCGAGCGCCGCATGGCGAACGCCGTGGGCGAGATGGCGCTGGCCCCGCGCTATGAGTATGTGGTCATCAATGACGACCTGGATGAGGCCTACGCGGTGCTGAAGGCCATCATCTGCGCCGAGGAGCACCGCTCTGTGAAGGAGCGCTCCTGAGAGCGCCGAAAGCTATCGACCCGCTGCCCGGGGCCTGTCCGCGGGCGGCTCCCTATGATCTGTGAAGGAGGAACGACCATGTCTATCGTTGAGCCCTGTGTGCTGGAGCTGCTGGAGCATTCCGATTCCCGCTATACCCTGGCTGTGGAGGCGAGCAAGCGCGGCCGCCAGCTGGTGAGCGGCATGCAGCCCATGATCGACGCCAAGGATATGAAGCCCCTGAAGATCGCGGTGGAGGAGATCGACCGCGGCCTGCTGCTGTATGACGATCCCGCGGAGGAGACGGAGACGACGGAGGCTTGAGCATGAGCATGCCCCATGAGGTGGTGCTCGGCGTGACGGGAGGCATCGCGGCGTTCAAGAGCGCCACGGTCGTCTCCCGTTTGCGTAAGGCGGGCGTGCGCGTCCATGTCATCATGACGGAGAACGCCACCCGGTTCGTGACGCCGCTCACCTTCGAGACCCTGTCGAACGAGCCGGTGGTGACCGACACCTTCGCCCGGCCCGAGACCTGGGAGGTGGAGCACATCGCCCTGGCCAAGCGGGCCGAGGTCTTCGCGATCGCGCCGGCCACGGCGAACATCATGGCTAAGCTGGCCTGTGGCATCGCCGATGACATGCTCTCGACCACGGCGCTGGCCACGAAGGCTCCGCTGCTCATCGCCCCGGCGATGAACACCGGCATGTGGACCGCCGAGGCGACGCAGCGCAACGTGCGGATCCTGCGGGAGCGCGGCGCGCGCTTCATCGGGCCCGAGGGCGGCTTCCTGGCCTGCGGCGATACCGGGGCCGGGCGCATGAGCGAGCCGGAGGCCATCGCCGACGAGATCCTGGCCATGCTGGAGCGGAAGAAGGACCTGGCGGGCCTGCGCGTGCTGGTCACGGCGGGCGGCACCCGTGAGCGGCTGGACCCTGTGCGCTTCCTCTCGAACGATTCCTCCGGCAAGATGGGCTTCGCCATCGCCGAGGCGGCCCGGGAGCGCGGCGCGGAGGTCACGCTGGTGTGCGGGGCCACCACGGCGCCGGTGCCGGCCGGGCTCACGCCGGTGCGCGTGGAGTCCACGATGGACCTGTATGAAGCGATGCTCGCGCGCTGCGGCGAGATGGATATCATCATCCAGGCCGCGGCCCCGGCGGACTATCGCTTCGCCCATCCCGCCGCGCAGAAGCTGAAGAAGCAGGGTGGCCAGCCGCTGGTGCTCCAGCTGCTGGAGAACCCGGACATCGCCGCGGCGGTGGGGGAGCGCAAGCGCCCCGGCCAGACGCTGGTGGGCTTCGCGGCCGAGACCGAGAAGGTCACCGAGCACGCGATGGCCAAGCTGGAGAAGAAGCATCTCGACCTCATCGTGGCCAATGATGTGACCGCGGCGGGCGCGGGCTTCAATGTGGATACCAACATCGCCACACTGATCACCCGGGACGGCCTGGAGGAGCGTCCGCTCCAGTCCAAGCGCGCCCTGGCGGACGATATCCTGGATAAGGTGCTCACGCTCCGCAAGGACGGATGAGCCTCAGAGCTCTGAAGGACCGCGAGGCCCTCAGGGCTCTTTTCCTTTGCGTAGACCGGAGGAGGAAGACGATGACGATCTGGGTCGCGGTCCTTTCCTGCGCGCTGATGATCGCGCTGGTGGTGGCGAAGCCCGCGGTGACCGTGGGAGAGCGGTCGGTGAACATCTATTGGGTGCCGCCGCTGCTGGGGGCGCTGGTGCTGCTCATCTCGGGCGCGGTGCCGCTCAGCGCGGTCCTGGCCGCCTTCTTCTCGTCCAGCGACATCAGCCCGCTCAAGATCCTGGTGCTGTTCCTGTCCATGACGCTGATCTCGGTGTTCCTGGATACGACGGGCTTCTTTTCGTGGCTGGCGACGCTGGCGCTGCGGCGGGCGGGCCGGAGCCAGCTGCGGCTGTTCGTGACGCTGTATCTGATGGTATCGGTGCTCACGGTCTTCACCTCGAACGACATCATCGTGCTCACCTTCACGCCCTTCATCGGCTATTTCGCCAAGCGGGCCCGCATCGACCCGATCCCCTTCCTGGTGGGCGAGTTCGTGGGGGCCAACACCTGGAGCATGGCGCTGCAGATCGGGAATCCCACGAACATCTATCTCTCGGGCACGGCGGGCGTGCGCTTCCTGGACTACCTGGCCATCATGGCGCTGCCCACGCTGCTGGCAGGCGCGGTGTCGCTCGGCGCGATGCTGCTGCTCTTCCACAGATCTCTGAAGGCACCCATCGATCCGCAGGAGGGCGGCATCACCGAGCCGGACCGGCCCCTGATGCGGCTTGGCCTGGCACACCTGGGCGTGTGCATCGCGCTGATGGTGGTGTCGTCCTATATCGGGCTGCCCATGTGGATCGTGTCGTTCGTGTGCTTCGTGTCACTGTATTGCCTGGCGGTGCTGTGGCTGAAGCGGGCCCACCGCGAGCTGCTGCCGGTGAAGCTGTCGCTGCGCCGCACGCCCGTCGATATCATCCCCTTCATCCTGTCGATGTTCGTGGTGGTGCTCTCGCTGGAGCAGAGCGGTTGGACAGGGAAGCTCGCCGGGCTGCTCGAGGGCGAGGGACTGCTGTGGCGTTATGGCGCGGCGTCCTTCCTGGCCTGCAATGTGGTGAACAATATCCCCATGAGCGTGCTGTTCTCCAGCGTGATCGGCTTCGTGCGGGAGACGGGCAGGACGCAGGCGCTCTATGCCACGGTCATCGGGTCGAACCTGGGGGCTTTCCTCACGCCCATCGGCGCGCTGGCGGGCATCATGTGGATGGGCATGCTGCGGAACCAGGGCGTGCGCTTCGGCTTCGGCCGCTTCGTCCGCTGCTGCGGCCCCGCCTCCGTCGCCGCCATGGCCGCCGCGCTGCTGGGGCTGGCCATCGTGCTGTGAAGATCCTGTGCCGATCGCCGAACGATGGTCGGGGATCGGACGATGTTCAAAAAGCCCTCTGTCGCATGAGACAGAGGGCCTTTCGGATCGGATCATATCGAGATTTCGACGGATGGCTATCACATCGCGCTCGTGGCCATGGCCTTCCTGAAGTCGGCCTCCGATATGCCAAGGCGTTTGCTCGCCTCCGCGATCGGGAGCACACCGTCCCGGACCAGGCCGATCAGCATCTCGAGCTTGCCTTCGGCGCGGCCTTCGACGCGGCCTTCGGCACGGCCTTGAACACGCCCTTCATTACGGCCTGTGGTCCACCCTTCTTCTCGGGCTCTCTTTTCGGTCTGATAAAGGAACGCCTTCATGGCTTCCTCGTGATCGAACAGCGTCATCATGATGCTCACGACCTCCTTGTCTCTGCTTTCCAGAGATCCCATTCCTATCATATTATGACCACATCATACCACATTCACTGGGGCGTTTTCAACGGATCCCTGACATTTTCGGCCAGTGTCGCAGCGCTTGACGATCCGGCGCCGATGCGTTATGATGGAGACTGTGCGAGGCGGACAGGCGATCGCGTGCCGCAAGGTATGAGGAAAGTCCGAGCACCGCAGGGCAGGGTGCCGGCTAACGGCCGGTGGAGGCGACTCCAAGGAGAGTGCAACAGAGAGATACCGCCCTCCGCGCGAGCGGAGAGTAAGGGTGGAAAGGCGAGGTAAGAGCTCACCCACGGCTTGGCGACTTGTCCGTGCTGTAAACCCCATCCGGTGCAAGATCGTACGAAGGCATATGCGGCGGCCCGTCGCGCCTTCAGCATCGCTCGAGCCTACTGGCAACAGCAGGCCTGGATAGATGATCGCCCGATACAGAACTCGGCTTATGGACGCGCTCGCACGCGTGGCCTCTTTGGGCAGGCAGCCTGAAGAGGCCTTTCTTTTGATCGCATACAAGGAGGATCTGTGCCATGATCTGGATCGTCCTCTGCCTTCTTGCCGCGGCGGCCGCGGTCCTCTTGGTGCTGCGCGCGCGGAAGGAGCAGGCGCAGGCCAGCCTTATGCTGGAGCGGATGCGCGCTTCCGCCCTTTTCCGTGAGGTCAGCGCCCAGCTCCATCGGCTGCGCCCGGACCACATCGAGCGCCTTTCCCTGCAGCCGGAGCAGCTCGATGTGCTCATGCTCGACGGGAGCTCGCTGTGCTTCCGCTTTATGGAGCACCGCTTCGACCCGCTGCAGCCCGGTCCGCTGCTGGCGCTGACCCAGGCCATCGCGCTCGAGCTGCCCGACCTGCAGGATCCGAGCTTCTACACCTTTGAGGAAGCCCCCCGCCGGACCCATGAGGTCTGGTACCGCTATACGATGCGGCATGACCGCAAGGACTACCTCCTGCGCCAGCTGAGGGGCCGCGAGCTGCGCAGCCTCTGAGACCGCGCTGCCTTTTTTGCCTTTTCTTCTCCCTTTCCGGCCATCTTTGCCGTTGAAAGGGCTCCCAGATCATGCTATAATGCAATGGAAGGGCTCGCGAAGGAGTGGACCGACAGATGGATATCTATGGCATCGCGGAGAAGGCCGGCGTATCGATCGCCACGGTCAGCCGGGTGCTGAACGATGATATCCATGTGTCCGAGGCCACGCGCCGCAAGGTGCTCCGCGCGATGGAGCAGACGGGCTATGTGCCCAACGCCTTCGCGCGCAGCCTGGGCCGCGGCGCCATGAAGGCCGTCGGCCTGCTCTGCCCCGATGCCAACGACCCCTATCAGGCCTCCGCGCTGGCCCATCTGGAGAGCGCCTTCCGCTCCCGCGGCTATGGCTGCAGCCTCATCTGCACCGGCAGCACCGCGCTCGACCGCACCGAGGGCCTGCGCGCCATGCGCCTGCTCAAGGTGGACGCCCTGGTGCTGATGGGCTCCGCCTTCTCTGACCTGGATGCCCGCGGCACCCGCCTGCTGGAGACCATCGCGCGGGAACGGCCCGTGCTGATGCTCAATGCCCAGAGCGAGGTGCCCGAGACCTACTCCATCCGCTGCGATGACCGAGGCGCGACCCGCGAGGCCGTGCTCCGCCTCGCGGCCAGGGGCTGCCGAAGGATCCTGTACCTGTATCACAGCGGCAGCCGCTCCGGACGGGAGAAGCTGGCCGGCTATCGCGAGGCACTGGAGCAGAGCGGCATCACGCCCGACGAGCGGCTGGTCCGCATGGCCGGCGAGGACGGGGACATGGACCAGATCCTGCTGGCGCTCGAGCGGCTCCGGGATGAAGGCGTCCTCTTCGACGCCGTGATGACGAGCCGCGACCAGCTGGCCGTGGCCGCCGTGAAGCACTGCCTGCGCCATGGCCTGCGTGTGCCCGAGGACGTATGTGTCATCGGCTATGACGACCTGGCGCTCTGCCGATGCTGTGAGCCTTAGATCACCAGTGTGGACGATCACCTGCCCTGGCTGTGCCAGATCGTGGCGGAGACCGCCGTCGGCGCCCTGGAGGGGCAGGAGCTCCCTCATCAGCAGGTGCGCCCCGCTTCGCTCCATGAGCGGGCGAGTACCATGAGAACGTGACCCATCCGCGGCAGCGGAAGAACATAGAAGACCCATCGAAGGAGGTATATCACCGATGCAGGCTTTCATGGACAAGGATTTCCTGCTGAACACCGAGACGGCCCGCAAGCTGTTCCACGAGGTGGCCAGCAAGCAGCCCATCATCGACTACCACTGCCATCTGAACCCCCGTGAGATCTGGGAGGATGTCCGCTTCAAGAACATCACCCAGGTGTGGCTGGGCGGCGACCACTACAAGTGGCGCCTGATGCGCTGCGCGGGCGTGGACGAGAAGTACATCACCGGCGACGCCAGCGACTATGAGAAGTTCTGCAAGTGGGCCGAGGTGGTCGGCAAGGGCATCGGCAATCCCCTCTATCACTGGAGCCATCTGGAGCTGCAGCGCTTCTTCGGCTATTACGGTGCCCTGAGCGCCAAGACCGCCGATGAGGTGTGGAACACCGTGAACGCCAAGCTGCAGAGCGAGGGCTTCGCCGCCCGCGGCCTCATCGCCATGAGCAATGTGGATACCATCTGCACCACTGACGACCCCATCGATGACCTGAACTACCACCAGAAGCTGTGGGCCGACGACACCATGAAGACCACGGTGCTGCCCGCCTGGCGCCCCGACAAGGCCGTGAACCTGGAGAAGCCCGAGTACCTGACCTACCTGGCCAAGCTGGAGAAGGCTGCCGGCATGCCCATCAAGACCTTCGCCGACCTGAAGGAAGCCCTCCGCAAGCGCATGGCCTTCTTCAACGAGAACCGCTGCTGCCTGTCCGACCACGGCATCAACTATGTGTGGTACGCTCCCGCGTCCGATGCCGAGCTGGAGGCCATCTTCGCCAAGCGTCTGGCCGGCGAGGCCCTGACCGTGACCGAGATGAACCAGTTCAAGCATGGCTGCATGCTGTTCCTGGCCGGTGAGTACAAGAAGCTGAACTGGACCATGCAGCTGCATTACGGCTGCCGCCGCGACAACAACCTGACGATGTATGCCAAGCTGGGCCCCGATACCGGCTATGACACCATCGACAACTATGCTCCTGCCAGCGAGACCGCGGCCTTCCTGGGCGAGCTGGAGGCCGCCGGCGCGCTGCCCCAGACCGTGCTCTACAGCCTGAACCCCAACGACAACGCCGCCATCGACACCCTGTGTGGGTGCTTCCAGAGCAGCGAGGCCGTCAGCAAGATCCAGCATGGCTCCGCCTGGTGGTTCAACGACCACTTCCAGGGCATGACCGATCAGCTGACCTCCCTGGCGAACCTGGGCTACCTGGCCGGCTTCGTGGGCATGCTGACCGACAGCCGCTCCTTCCTGAGCTATCCCCGTCATGAGTACTTCCGCCGCATCCTGTGCCGCCTGCTGGGCGAGTGGGTCGAGGACGGCCGCTTCCCCGCGGATATGGACATCCTGGGCGACATCGTGGCGGACATCAGCTTCCGCAACGCGCAGAAGTATTTCCACTTCGCGCACAAGTGATCGACTGACTATATGGACGCAGCCTCTCCGCCATCATGGCGGAGAGGCTGTTTCTCTAATGGGGGGATGCGCTCCGGAGCAACGGACCTCTGTTGCGGCAGGGGGTTTCGGCCTGCAGGCCGACTAGGGGCTTTCCGATCGCCCCTGGATCCTTCGGATCGTCTCTTATCTGCAGCGTGGTGGGCGATGCGGCGCCGTCGACCTCTTCCGGCGCTTCGCGCCACCTTCCCCAGAGGGGAAGGCTTTGGGACTACGCTCCAATGCAGCTACGACCCTCTCAGTCGGCTGCGCCGACAGCTCCCCCGGAGGGGGAGCCTTTTGGT